>Ga0222424_100037_pt1 | contig 355771 bp, 333 predicted proteins | sample 2B2ome_FD_182468 | JGI IMG/M metagenome (GOLD analysis project Ga0222424, IMG submission 182468) | Enriched microbial communities from leaf-cutter ant dump, University of Wisconsin, Madison, United States - 2B200A (version 2) | ecosystem: Environmental > Terrestrial > Nest > Insects nest > Nest...
CAATTCTCACCAGCTTCTCAAGGAAACCCTAGAGCGAGTTCGTCGGCCGCCAGAAGCGCCGCCGCTCTCGTTCGATGAGCGGCGTTATAGGCCCAACGTTTCAGGCCGTCAACAGGCATAATCACAAAAATGCAAAAAACCTTCAAGCTATTGAAATTACATGCGTATGTTCGCTTGAAGACCCTTCGGGGGCTTGCAAAGCGCAGAAAATCCATCGAAAATCTTGTCCAGGTGGTAAAATTCATTGCCTGAACCGTTTTACGTGTTTCCTGAGGCTGCATAGCGGCCTTCCGCCCCCTTCTCTCGGATATCGGACCCGGCTATTCAGGCGGGGTAAACAGAAGCGGAGAAGTCCATGTCGAGCCTTGCAGAAGGCGCCCTCCCGGCTGATCGGTGCGAGCAATGACGGCGCCTTTTATGGACCGCCTGCCACGCCTGCCCGTTTCGGAGGTCCTCGCCTCCCTCGGCGAGGCGCTTCATGCGGGCACGCGCGCGGTGTTGTCCGCACCGCCCGGCGCGGGCAAGACGACGCTGGTGCCGCTCTTCCTGCTCGACGCCGCCTGGCGGGGCGACGGGAAGATCATTCTTCTCGAACCCCGGCGGCTTGCCGCCCGGGCGGCGGCAGGCCGCATGGCGGAGCTGCTGGACGAAAAGGTGGGCGAGACGGTCGGCTATCGCATGCGCCTTGACAACCGCGTCTCGGCGAAGACCCGCATAGAAGTGGTGACGGAAGGCGTCTTCGCCCGGATGATCCTCGACGATCCGGAACTGTCCGGCGTTGCAGCCGTGCTCTTCGACGAATTCCACGAACGCTCGCTGGACGCCGATTTCGGTCTCGCGCTGGCGCTGGACGTGCAGGCGGCTCTCCGAGACGATCTTCGCCTGCTCGTCATGTCGGCGACGCTCGATGTGGAACGGGTCTCCACGCTGCTCGGCAATCCGCCGGCTATCGTCAGCGAGGGGCGGAGCTATCCGGTCGATGTGCGCTACCAGGACCGGCCGGCGGGCGAGCGGATAGAAGACGGCATGGCGCGCGCCATTATAGAGGCGCAGCGCGGCGAAAGCGGGTCGATCCTCGCCTTCCTGCCCGGACAGGCCGAGATCACCCGCACCGCCGAGCGGTTGGAAGGGCGCTTCGGCCGGGAGACGACAGTGGTTCCGCTCTACGGCAATCTCAGCCAGAAGGAACAGGACGCCGCGATCCGTCCCGCCCCCACGGGCACGCGCAAGATCGTTCTGGCGACCTCCATCGCCGAAACCTCCATCACCATCGACGGCGTGCGCATCGTCGTCGACAGCGGCCTGCAGCGCCTGCCGGTCTTCGAGGCGGCGACCGGCATCACGCGACTGGAGACCGTGCGGGTGTCGCGCGCCTCAGCCAACCAGCGCGCGGGCCGCGCCGGGCGAACGGAACCGGGCATCGCGATCCGGCTCTGGCATGCCGGCCAGACGGCGGCGCTGCCCGCCTTCACGCCGCCGCAGATCCTGTCCAGCGATCTTTCCTCCTTCATGCTCGACCTTGCCCATTGGGGTGTAAGCGATCCGGCGGACCTCCGGCTTGTCGACCAGCCGCCGGTGGCGGCGGTGGAGGAGGCGCGGGCGCTGCTTCGACTGCTCGGTGCACTGGACGAGACGGGCGCGCTGACGCCTGCTGGCAAGCGCATCCGCGAGCTTGCCCTGCCGCCGCGGTTGGCCGCGATGATCCTGCACGCCGCCTGCGATGGCCAGCAGGCAGTGGCCGCGCGGCTTGCCGTGCTGCTCACCGAACAGGGGCTCGGCGGTCCGGCCGTCGATATAGAAGAGCGCCTTCGCCGCTTTGCCAATGAACGCGGCGAGCGGGCGGAGGCGGCACGACGGCTGGCGCAGCGCATGGCGGATGGCTTCGGCAAGGCCGCAGCCGCCCAAGCAAGTACGCCGGGCGCACTGCTGCTGCACGCCTTCCCGGATCGGGTCGCGCTGCAGCGCGGCGGGCGCGGGCGTTTCGTCATGGCGAACGGGCGCGGTGGCGAGCTGCCGGAGACCGAGCGGCTTGCAGGCGCCGAGATGATTGTCGTCGCCGACCTTACCGGGCAGGCAGGCAGGCAGCGCATTCTCGCCGCCGCGGAAATCGACCGGGCCACCGTCGAGGCGGAGCTTTCCGAAAAGATCGTGCGCGAGGATCAATGCGTCTTCGACCGGGCGAGCCGGCAGGTGCGGGCGCGGCGCGTCGTTCGCCTCGGCGCGATGATTCTCGAGGAAGCGCCGCTTCCGCGGCCAAACGGGCCGAAGGCGTCGCAGGCGCTTGCCGAGGGCGTGCGCCAGCTTGGCCTGCAGGTCCTGCCCTTTTCCCGCGAGGCGGCGCAATTGCGCGACCGGATCGGCTTCCTCCACCGCTCCATCGGCGCGCCTTGGCCGGATACGAGCGACGAGGCGCTGCTTGCGCGGCTCGACGACTGGTTCGTGCCCTTCCAGGAGACGACGCGCGGCATCGACGACATATCTTCGGGCAGCTTGCAGGAAGGGCTGCTGGCGCTGGTGCCCTATGAGGTGCAGCGCGACCTTGCGCGGCTCGCCCCTACCCATTTCGAAGCGCCGACCGGCCAGCGCCATCCGATCCGCTATGACGGCGCGGAGCCGGTACTGGCGATCCGCGTGCAGGAGCTCTTCGGCTTGAAGCAGCACCCGGCCGTTGCCGGCGGGCGGCTGCCGCTGCTGCTGGAGCTGCAATCGCCGGCGCACCGCCCGATCCAGACGACGCGGGACCTGCCCGGCTTCTGGGCCGGTTCCTGGCGGGACGTCCGGGCGGATATGCGCGGGCGCTATCCGAAACATCCCTGGCCGGAGGATCCGGCCGAGGCCATGCCGACGACGCGCGCCAAGCCGCGCGGCACTTGAAGATGACGATATTTCAAGGGAGACGAAGCGTGACAGGGTATCAGGATATCGATTTCGAGGGCTCCGGCCGGCGGCTTCGCCTTGAAACGCTCATTCGCCTGCGCTGGCTGGCGGTGGCCGGCCAGACGATCAGCGTCGTCGTCGTCGCGCTGTGGCTGAAGTTCCCGCTGCCGCTGCTGCCGGCCCTCGTGCTGATCGCGCTGCTGGCGGCGGTGAACTTCTTCCTGGCCGTGCGCTTTGCGCCGGCCCATCGCCTGACGCCGCCGTCCGCCTTCCTGCTGCTCGCCTTCGACCTTTGCCAGCTGACGGCACTGCTCTTCATCACCGGCGGCCTTGCCAACCCCTTCGCGCCGCTCGTCTGCGTGCCGGTCATCATCTCCTCCTCGCTGCAGCCGGTCCGCTTCAGCCTGACGCTGGGCCTGCTCGCTGTCGCCGGCATCACCGCTCTCGCCTTCACGCCCTTCCCGCTGCCCTGGTATCCCGGCACACTGCTTGTCGTGCCGCCGGTGCTGACGGCCGGCTTCTGGTTCGCCATCGTCTCGACCACCGCCTTCGCCGCCTTCTATTCCTATCGCGTGTCGCGCGAGGCGGGCGAGCTTTCCGATGCGCTTGCGGCGACCGAACTCATTCTCCAGCGCGAAAAGCACCTTTCCCAGCTCGACGGGCTGGCGGCCGCGGCAGCGCACGAACTCGGCACGCCGCTTGCCACGATCAGCGTGGTCGCCCGCGAGATGGAGCGCGAACTCGGCGCGGACGACCGATTCCGGGAGGACGTGCAGCTTTTGCGCAGCCAGAGCGAGCGCTGCCGCGACATCCTGCGCCGGCTGACGACGCTCTCCACCGAGGACGAGGCGCATATGCGCGTGCTGCCGCTCTCCTCCCTCATGGAGGAGGTGCTGGCGCCGCACCGCGAATTCGGCATCAGGCTCAATCTCGTCGAGAACGGCGAGCGGGAGAGCGAGCCGGTCGGCCACCGCAATCCCGGCATTCTCTACGGCCTCGGCAATCTCCTCGAAAATGCCGTCGACCATGCGCGCGAGGAGGTGACCGTCACCGTCAGCCACACGGCGGAGCGCGTGACCATCGTCATCGAGGACGATGGCGACGGCTATGCGGCGGATATCCTCCAGCGCATCGGCGATCCCTATGTCACCAAACGGCAGAAGGACGAGCGGGCCGGCGGGCTGGGGCTTGGGCTCTTCATCGCCAAGACGCTGCTGGAGCGTTCGGGCGCTAAATTGACCTTCGGCAACCGCACCGGCGACCGGCCGGGCGCGCGCGTCTCGGTCGATTGGCCGCGGGCGAGGATGGAGGCGAAGGGTGCGAAATGACTTTACCCGCCCCATCTTACGGGTGATAAGCTGACCGCGATCAAGAATGGACGAAAATCGGCCACGGAAGACGAAAATGGCAGAAAACACCGACCCTCAGACCGCAACCGACGATATCGGACCCGATCCCTCGCTTCTCCTCGTCGATGACGATGCGCCGTTCCTGCGCCGCCTCGCCCGCGCCATGGAAACCCGCGGCTTTGCCGTCGAGACCGCCGAATCGGTGGCCGAGGGCATCGCCAAGGCCAAGACGAGCCCGCCGAAATATGCGGTCGTCGACCTTCGCCTCGGCGACGGCAGCGGCCTCGATGTCATAGCCGCCATCCGCCAGCGCCGCGACGACACGCGCATCATCATGCTGACCGGCTACGGCAATATCGCGACGGCCGTGAACGCGGTGAAGCTCGGCGCGGTCGATTATCTCGCCAAGCCCGCCGACGCCGACGACATCTTCGCCGCGCTGACGCAGCGGCCGGGCGAGAAGGTCGAGCTGCCGGAAAACCCGATGTCGGCCGACCGCGTGCGCTGGGAACATATCCAGCGCGTCTACGAGATGTGCGACCGCAACGTCTCCGAAACGGCCCGCCGGCTCAACATGCATCGCCGCACGCTCCAGCGCATCCTCGCCAAGCGCGCGCCGAAGTAATCAGGCCGGCTCGTCACGACGTCCGGAAACGATGGCCGAAATGTCCGGCCCGTCCCGCCGGGTATCCATGGATAATTCCGCCAGAAGCAGCCGGCCCGCGGCGACGCGGGCGAAGGCGAAGGTCACGGCTTTGCGTGTCGGGGCGGAGAGCCTGTGCTCCGGCGCCTCGCGCAGCATATGCGCGCCGTAGCCGTCGGAAAGGATGAGGCCACAGTCTTCCGGGAAGATATCGAGCGGCACGTCCTTGTGCGTAGCAAAGAACAGCCGGTCGCAATGGCGGCGGTAGTCCGGCCATTTGCGGTCGACGCGGAAATCCTCGATCGACGTCTTGATCTCGATGATCCAGATCTCGCCCTTGTCGGACAGGCTGATGAGGTCGGCACGCCGGCCGCTCGAAAGCGTCAGTTCGGGCAGGACCGCATGGCTCATGTCCATCAGCATGCGCTGGACGCCCCGGCGCACCATCATGGCGCGGTCGGACTGGCGGCCGTCGAGCAGCGGATTGTCGTTGTGCAGCGAAACGATCGTCATGGGGTTCCTCGGCGAATCGCAGTCTAGCGCGAATCGCCCGGCCGGAAAAAGTTAAGAGGGGGCCACCGCCGGATCATACGGCAAGGCTTCGTTAACCGCACGCAACGGTTCCTGTGCGATGACGGGTCAGCCGGCGGAATGAGCGTTGAACGGCGCGTCAAGGCGTGCTTGGCAAGGAGCCGGGCCCAGCGGAAGCGGCAGTCGACCGGCATTGTTGTTGCAAAAAAACACTTCTCCGGTTTTTTGCTTGCGCGCAAGCCCGTGCCATGCCGCACAGACTTGCATTGACCGGTTTAATCGAAAATAAACCATAGTCGATAAAAGTTCTGCGTCCCGGAACTTCTTAATTCCTGATCCTAAGAGAATCACATGCGCTTCCGCAATGCCCTCCTTCTGTGCGGCCTGGCAGCGGCCGTCACCCTCGCTGGTTGCTCCACCGCCCCGTCCGACTCCGCGCCGGGCGAAAAGGTGGCGACGAATGCCATCTTCACATCGGATTATGGCCCTGTTGAGGACAATGGCTATGCCCTGCCGGCGATTCCGATCAACAAGGTGAACACCAAGTTCCACCGCCAGATCGTCGATTACGCCACCAGCGAGAAGCCGGGCACGATCATCGTCAACACGCCGAACCGCTTCCTCTACTATGTGCTGCCGGGCGGCAAGGCCGTTCGCTACGGCATCGGCGTCGGCAAGTCCGGCTTTGCCTGGCAGGGCGAGGCCTATATCGCCTGGAAGCAGGAATGGCCGACCTGGCATCCGCCGAAGGAAATGGCGGATCGCAAGCCCGACGTCGCCCGCTACGTCAAGGACGGCATGGGCCCGGGCCTGAAGAACCCGCTCGGTGCGCGCGCCATGTACCTTTTCAACGAGAAGGGCCAGGACACGCTGTTCCGCCTGCACGGCACGCCGGAATGGGCCTCCATCGGCACCGCTGCCTCCTCGGGCTGCATCCGCCTGATGAACCAGGACATCATCGACCTCTACAAGCGCGTCCGCCCCGGCCGCGGCGCCCGCGTCGTCGTGCAGCAGTAACGCGCAGGGTACCCGCATTCATGCGAAAGGCCGCCGGGATGACCGGCGGCCTTTTTCGTTGTGGCGTTGCCCCTCATCCCGCTGCCGCGACCTTCTCCCCGCAGGCGGGGAGAAGGCGAAGGAGGCCAAGGCTTTCCGAGAGGCTGAAAAGACGAGGCAGGGACTTCCCCGCCGTCACATTCTCAGGCGTTCGCAGCCTTCAGCTCCAGCCGGCGGCGATGGAGGACCGGCTCGGTATAGCCGTTCGGCTGCTCGCGGCCCTTCAGGACGAGGTCGAGCGCTGCCTGGAAGGCGATCGAGGTGTCGAAATGGCCGGCCATCGGGCGGTAGAGCGGGTCGCCGGCATTCTGCCCGTCGACGACCGCGGCCATGCGCTTCATCGTCTCGAGAATCTGCGCCTCGGTGACGACGCCGTGGTGCAGCCAGTTCGCCATGTGCTGGGCGGAGATGCGCAGCGTGGCGCGGTCTTCCATCAGGCCGACATTGTTGATGTCCGGCACCTTGGAGCAGCCGACGCCCTGGTCGATCCAGCGCACGACATAGCCGAGGATGCCCTGGGCGTTGTTGTCGAGCTCGCGCTGGATCTCCTCCGGCGTCCAGTTCGGACGAACCGCGACCGGGACGGAGAGGATGTCGGAGAGCTTTGCACGCGGACGCGAATGCAGCGAAGCCTGCACATCGGCGACATTGACCTTGTGGTAGTGCGTCGCATGGAGCGTCGCGGCCGTCGGGGAGGGAACCCAGGCGGTGTTGGCGCCGGCCTTCGGATGGGCGATCTTCTGCTCCAGCATCGCCGCCATCAGGTCCGGCATCGCCCACATGCCCTTGCCGATCTGCGCATGGCCGGACAGGCCGCATTCGAGGCCGATATCGACGTTCCAGTTCTCGTAGGCGCCGATCCAGGCGGCCTGCTTCATGTCGCCCTTGCGGATCATCGGACCCGCTTCCATCGAGGTATGGATCTCGTCGCCGGTGCGGTCGAGGAAGCCGGTATTGATGAAGACGACGCGGTCCTTGGCGGCGCGGATCGCCTCCTTGAGGTTGACCGTCGTACGGCGCTCCTCGTCCATGATGCCCATCTTCATCGTGTTCGGGGCCATGCCGACGGCGGCCTCGACGCGGGCGAAGAGCTTCGAGGCGAAGGCGACCTCTTCCGGTCCGTGCATCTTCGGCTTGACGACATACATCGAGCCGGCGCGCGAATTCCGGTGGAGGCCCTTCGGGCCGATGTCGTAAAGCGCGATCAGCGCGGTGACCATGGCGTCCATGATGCCTTCCGGCACCTCGTGGCCGTCGCGGTCGCGGATCGCCGGATTGGTCATGAGGTGACCAACATTGCGGACCAGCATCAGCGAGCGGCCGGGCAGCGTCAGGGTCGAGCCGTCGGGCGCGGTATAAACGCGGTCGGGGTTGAGCCGGCGGGTGAAGGTCTTGCCGCCCTTGACGACCTCTTCGGAAAGGTCGCCCTTCATCAGGCCCAGCCAGTTGCGGTAGACGACGACCTTGTCCTCGGCATCGACGGCGGCGATGGAATCCTCGCAGTCCATGATCGTGGTCAGCGCCGATTCGATGACGACGTCAGCGATATGCGCCGCATCGTCCTTGCCCGTCGGCGTGGAGGCGTCGATGCCGATATCGATATGCAGGCCGTTGTTGCTCAGGAGGACATGGGTCGGGGCGGAGGCGTCGCCGACATAGCCGGCGAACTTGCTCCCGTCGGCAAGGCCCGCCTTGCCGCCGCCGGTCAGCGCGACGACGAGCTTGCCGCCCTCGACCGCAAAGCCCGCCGCATCGCGCCAGGAGGCGCCGGCAAGCGGCGCGCTGTCGTCGAGGAAGCCGCGTGCCCAGGCGATGACCTTCGCGCCGCGCACCGGATTGTAGCCCTTGCCCTTTTCCGCGCCGTCCGTTTCCGGGATCGCGTCCGTGCCGTAGAGCGCGTCATAGAGCGAGCCCCAGCGCGCATTGGCGGCGTTCAGCGCATAGCGTGCGTTCATGACGGGAACGACGAGCTGCGGGCCGGCAAGGCTTGCGATCTCCGGGTCGACATTCTTCGTCGTCACCTTGAACGCGCCGCCCTCGGACAGCAGGTAGCCGATCTCGCGCAGGAAGGCCTCGTAGGCGGCCATGTCGCTCGGCGCGCCGTTCTCGCGGTACCAGGCATCGAGCTTTTCCTGCAGCGCGTCGCGCTTCTTCAGCAGCGCGCGGTTTTCCGGCGCGAGGTCGTGCACGATGGCGGAGAAGTCGGCGAAGTAGCGCTCGGCGTCCACGCCCGTACCCGGCAGGGCTTCGTTGACGAGGAAATCATAAAGCGCGCTGTCGATCGAAAGACCGGCTTTTTCGGTAAAAGGCATCTGAAAAACTCCGAATGACGGGACGAAGGGGGAGTATCCCGAATGGTGTCACTTTCAGGAGCTTTCATTCATAGTCAATTCGGCAACAGCATAAAGAATTTATTCCACTCCGGATAAAATCATATTTTTGCCGGCCAGGACGATCGCGGAAACGGCCCGAAACCTTTTCAAAACAGGGCCGCAATGGTGTTATGTCGGGCCATGCCGAAGTGAACGAGGAGCCGCCCGTGATCGCCCCTTCCCTGCCGCAGCGCCCTTCGAGCCGGGGCCCGCTTTCCACGGGCCTTCTTCTCGCCGCCGCTCTCCTCCTTGCCGGCAGCTCACCGGCAAGTGCGCAGGAGGAGGACGAAGGCGAGTATCGGGCGCAGATCCCCGATGTCGCGATCTACAAGGCGATGCTGGACGCCAACAAGCAGACGGGCTGGGTGCAGTTCCGCGAATTCGCCGGCCAGCAGCTCATCTATTTCACGGCCTTGCAGACCATGCATTGCCGGCTGAAGGAAGTGCGCTACTCGATCAATTCCGACGCGCTCGACAAGACCTTCCCGATGGCGGAATGCGATCCGGAGCTGCCCTTCAACCTGCCGTCGGACGAGAGCCGGAACTGGCTTTACCTGAACCTCAAGCCGGGCGAGGCCGAGGCCATCGCCGTGCAGGCCGTCTGGGACGACGGCAGCGGCAGCGAGATCGTCGTCTACCAGCCCTGCAAGAACCCGGAGGCGACCTGCGCCTCGATCAAGACGATCAAGAAGTCGAAGAAGCGCTCTGACGAGCCGTCACCCTCAACGCCAGGCCGTTAGCGGGCTGCGTCGTCAGGCGCTGCACCGGCCAGGGCTTCGTTTCCGCCGTCATGTCGAAGCGGAAGCGGTGCATCAGCACGCCGAGCGCGATGATCGCCTCCTGCATGGCGAAGGTCGCGCCGATGCAGATGCGCGGCCCCGCGCCGAAGGGAAGATACTGGAAGCGGTGGATCGCCTCACGGTTCTCCGGCAGGAAGCGTTCGGGCATGTAGGCGCGCGGCTTCTGCCACAGCAGTTCGTGGCGGTGCAGCGTCCAGGGCATGACGAGGATGGTGACGCCCTTGGGGATCTCCACCGTCTCGCCGGAGGGGCTCGTCCACACGTCGTCGGCGATCGCCTCGCGATTGATCGAAGGCGCGGGCGGATAGAGCCGCATCGCCTCCTCGAAGGCGGCGCGGGTCCAGGGCATCCGCTCCAGCCAGTCGACGGGATCGGCGCCGCTTGCCACGACGCGGTCGATCTCCTCCTCCATCGCGTCGCGCACATGCGGGGAATTGGCGAGGCAGTAGAGCGTCCAGGCGAGCGCCCGGGCCGTCGTCTCGTGGCCGGCGCCAATGAAGGTGAGGATATTGTCCTCCACCTCCTCCATGGTCAGGCCCTCCGGCCCCGCCGCACGCAGCAGCAGTGTCAGGAAATCGCTCGGCACGCCGTCGCCGTCCGCCGCCATGCGCTTCAGGCGCAGTTCCATCGTGTCGCGCACGATGCGGCGGAACTTGCCGAGCACCTTCAGGCCGCCGATCCGCGTCACCCGCGGCACCCAGGACGGCGCGCGCAGCAGATCCATCGGGTCGACGCGGCCCATAGAATGCAGGAGGTCGTCCACGTCGTCGGCGAAATTGTCCGAGGAGGTGACGATCTCACCGGAGAACAGCGTGTCGGAAAGCACGGCGAAGGCGAGCTCCGTCATGTCATTGCCGATATCGAAGACCGCGCCGTCCGCGCCCTCGTATTTTCGCGCGTAAAGCTCCGACTGCGCCAGCATCTGCGTGGCGAAGCCCCTGGCATGGCGCGGCGTGAAGATCGGCGCGACGGCCTTGCGCGAGCGGCGCCAGACCGCACCCTCCGCCGTCAGCAGACCGTCGCGCAGGATCGGGCGCAGCACGAGCTGGCGGACGGTCGCCATCCTGTAGTTCTGGGCATTGTCGACGAGGAGATATTTGATAAGGCCGGGATCGTTGACGATCAGCGTCTTCTCGCCGAAGAAGCTCGTCATGATCCAGGGCAGCGTATAGGAGGGCGTGCCCCACAGTTCCAGCGGATTGCGGAAGACCGTCCGGATGATCTCGAGCTTCGAGGGTGGCACCGTGCGAGGAACGGGCGCGGGCGGTTCGAACGGCTCGGGACGCATGTCCATCGTCTGCCTCCTTTCAATCGGCTCGCTCCAACATGAGCCGACAGCGGGGCAGAATTAGAGCAGGCCCCTCAATTCCGCCAGCTTGTCGTTGATCAGCCAGCCGTAATAGTTCTCCTCCGGCCATGTCGCGCCGCCTTCGGCGCGACGCGCGGCAAAGGCCGCAGCGCGGGCATCGGGATTGCCGATATTGTAGAGCGTCGCCGTCAGGCCGGGATTCTTCGAGATGTCGACGCCGGCGATTTTGCGGTAGGCGTCGATGGAACGGCGGATCGCGGCGGCCATGTAGGCGAGCGAGATATCCGGGTCCATGATCGCCTGGTAGACGCCGGCCGCGTCGTTCTCGTCGAGCCTGTCATAGCCGGAAATGCGGGCTACGTCGTCAGTGAGCGTCAGGGCCGTCAGCGGGTTGATCTGGCCGAGACCGAAGGTCTGGCCGGCATAGAAAGGCTGGAAGAACACCGCGCTGAAGCGGTTGTTCGGATAGGACGTGCCGCCGACCGTCCGGCCCTTGAAGGTCTTGTTCCAGACGCCCTCGCGGCAGATCCACAGCGCATAGGAGCCCTTCTTCGATGCGCATTGCGAAAATTCCGGCCGGGCGACGAAATCGCCGACCGTCTCGCCGTCATAGGCGAAGCGGAAGTTGCCGGTATAGGACGCGGCCTTCACGTAATAGCTCTGCAGCCGGTCGTAGGCGTCGACATTGTAGGTATGCTCGCCGACGATGGCGCCGACCATGTGGATCGGGTCGATGCCGTATTTCGCGGCGGTCGACTTGATCTTGCCGGTGAGCTGGCGGTCGTTGGCGATAAGGTCGCGCACCTTCTCGTATTTGGCGTCGAAGGAGGTCTTGCCGGCCTTGGTGCGGCGCGTGGAGGCGCCGGGAATGGCGGGCTGCTCGGCATTGCGGTTGCCGGGCGGCACCACGTCGATGGCCAGCGCCGTCGTCTGGCTCTGGACAAAAAGGGCGGCTGCAAGGGCAAGCACAGGCAAGAACTGTCGCACGATTCCGTTTCCCGTCTGGTCAAATCTGTCGGCGGATGGCGGCGACCGATGCACGACGAACATGTCGGAATGATGCCAAGCGCGGGCAAAGGCGTAAGGCCGGAGCGCCCCTCCTGTCGAGGGGCCCCGCCTTCAAAAATGCGGCACCGGCGACCCGCTAATGGATCACCGGTGCCGAAACGTCACAGGATGTAGCGCGACAGGTCCGTATTGGCCGCCAGCGCGCCGACATGCTTGCGCACATAGTCGGCGTCGATGACGAGGCTGTTGCCGCCCTTGTCCGGCGCCTCGAAGGAGATCTCGTCGAGGACGCGCTCCATCACCGTCTGAAGACGCCGCGCGCCGATATTCTCGACGCTGGCATTCAGCTGCACGGCGACGTCCGCCAGCGCATCGATGCCGTCCTCGGTGAAGTCGAGCGTGACGTCTTCGGTCTGCATCAGCGCCTTGTACTGGCGGATAAGGCTTGCCTCCGTTTCCGTAAGAATGCGGCGGAAGTCCTCCTTGGTCAGCGCACGCAACTCGACGCGGATCGGCAGGCGGCCCTGAAGCTCCGGCAGGAGGTCGGAGGGCTTGGAGACATGGAACGCGCCGGAGGCGATGAAGAGGATATGGTCCGTCTTCACCGGCCCGTATTTCGTGGCGACCGTCGTGCCTTCGACGAGCGGCAGGAGGTCGCGCTGCACGCCCTCGCGGGAGACGCCTGCGCCCATGCCGCCGTCGCGCGCGGCGATCTTGTCGATCTCGTCGATGAAGACGATACCGTCGTTCTCCGCCGAGCGGATGGCCTCGCGCTGGATCTGCTCGTTGTCGAGCAGCTTGTCGGATTCGTCGTCGATCAGGACCTTGTACGAGTCCTTGACCGTCGTCTTGACCTTCTTGGTGCGCCCGCCCATCGCCTTGCCGAACATTTCGGAAAGGTTCAGCACGCCGATATTGGCGCCCGGCATGCCGGGGATCTCGAAGCCGCCGGGCATGCCGCCGGTATCGGCGACGTCGATCTCGATCTCCTTGTCGTCCAGCTCGTTGTTGCGCAGCTTCTTGCGGAAACTATCGCGCGTCGCCGGCGAGGCGGTCGCGCCGACAAGGGCGTCGAGCACCCGCTCCTCGGCATTCATATGGGCCTTGGCCGTCACCTCCGCGCGCTTCTTCTCGCGCACCAGGCCGATGCCGACCTCCACGAGGTCGCGCACGATCTGCTCGACGTCACGGCCGACATAGCCGACCTCGGTGAACTTGGTCGCCTCGACCTTGACGAAGGGCGCGCCGGCAAGCTTGGCGAGGCGTCGCGAGATTTCCGTCTTGCCGACGCCGGTCGGGCCGATCATCAGGATGTTCTTCGGCATGACCTCGTCGCGCAGATCAGGCTCGAGCTGGTGGCGACGCCAGCGGTTGCGCAGCGCGATGGCCACGGCGCGCTTGGCGTCGTGCTGGCCGATAATGTAGCGGTCGAGTTCAGAAACGATCTCGCGGGGCGAAAAATTGGACATGGGCTTTTCCGTTTCTAGCAACGGTCCCGGGCCATCATCAGCGCCGGGCCGTCCTCAGTCATGCGTTGATCGAAAGCATGGAATCCGGCCTTTTCATAGGCCCGGATGGCATGCGCATTGTCCGGGTGGGGATCGAGCACGATCCGCTCCACACCCTCGTCGAAGACCTTGGCCGCGAAGGCGTCGATCATTGCCGGACCGTGGCCGATGCCGACCATGCCGGCAAGGCCGATGAACTGGTCGATGCCGACAGTGCGGTCCGGCCGGTCGCCGAACGAGAAATCATCGGCCGCGATCCGGTAGGATTGCAGGTAGGCGAAGGGCGTCCCGGCATGGAGAACGATGAAGGACGCCATTGCCGGATCGTCGAAATCCGCCTCGATGCCAGCGACTTCCCTCGCGGGATCGCCCCACCATCGGCGGACATGCGGCGCGTTCAGCCAGCGCTCCAGCATCGGCAGGTCGGCCGCCGTCACCGGCCGGAAGGCGTAGAGGTCAGCGGTCGGCATCCAGCGTTTCCACCACGACATTGTGGTTGGTGTAGACGCAGATATCGCCGGCGATCTGCATGGCGCGGCGCGCGATCTCCTCGGCCGACTTGTCGGTATCCATCAGCGCGCGAGCCGCGGCATAGGCGTAGTTGCCGCCCGAGCCGATGGCCATGGTGCCGTGTTCCGGCTCCAGCACGTCGCCATTGCCGGTGAGCGCCAGCGTGACGGACTTGTCGGCGACCAGCATCATCGCCTCGAGGCGGCGCAGGTAGCGGTCGGTGCGCCAGTCCTTGGCGAGCTCGACGGCGGCGCGCATGAGCTGGTCGGGATATTGCTCGAGCTTGGCCTCAAGCCGTTCGAGCAGGGTGAAGGCATCGGCGGTCGCACCGGCGAAACCGGCGATCACGTCGCCCTTGGCAAGCCGGCGCACCTTGCGCGCATTGCCCTTCATGACGGTCTGGCCAAGGCTCACCTGGCCGTCGCCCGCCATCACCACCTTGCCGTCCTTGCGGACGGTGATGATCGTCGTGGCGTGCATGGAAGCGTAGGGGTTGTGTTCACTCATGGATGGACCTTTCAAGCCCGGATACCGGGCATGGCACCGCCGGCGAGGCGGCTTCGTTGCCATCTATGTAAGCAGCGCTTCGGCAATTGCAAACCGGGGAACAGCGGTGAAGGCGCGAGCTTTTCCTCCCGCGGCGAAGACCCGCGAAAGACTGGCATTTTCGTGGCAGCCCTGTTAAGGAGCGGCGGTAAAATCACCGGAGAAACCCATGAGCCGTACAGCCAGCGTTTCGCGCAAGACGAACGAGACCTCCGTTTCGGTCACCGTCGATATCGACGGCACCGGCACGTCGACCATTTCGACGGGCGTGGGCTTCTTCGATCATATGCTCGACCAGCTGTCGCGCCATTCGCTCATCGACATGGAGATCAAGACCGAAGGGGATCTGCATGTCGACGACCATCATACGGTCGAGGACACGGGCATCGCCATAGGCCAGGCCATCGCCAAGGCGCTCGGCGACCGGCGCGGCATCACGCGCTATGCCTCGCTCGACCTTGCCATGGACGAGACGATGACGCGCGCCGCCGTGGACGTCTCCGGCCGTCCCTTCCTCGTGTGGAACGTGAATTTCTCCGCCCCGAAGATCGGCACCTTCGACACCGAGCTGGTGCGCGAATTCTTCAACGCGCTCGCCCAGCACGCCGGCATCACGCTGCATATCCAGAACATCTACGGCGCGAACAACCATCATATCTCGGAGACGTGCTTCAAGGCCGTCGCACGCGTGCTGCGCACCGCGACCGAGATCGATCCCCGCCAGGCGGGCCGCGTTCCCTCGACGAAGGGTTCGCTGGCCTGACCGAAGGCACAGCAGGAGGCCTCCCATGGCCACGTTCCTCGTTCTGATACCGCCGGGCGCCCGAAGCGGCGATGAAAAGGCCCGCATCGTCCGCGACCGCTTCTCCTGGCTCGCGCTTTTCCTGCCGGTGATCTGGCTGCTCTGGCACCGGGCCTGGCTTGCCGCCGCCCTCGCCTTCGCGGTGCTGGCGCTCGGCTCGGCCGTCGCCGACCATCCGGTCTTCGGCATTGCCGGTCTTGGCCTCTGCCTTGCGACCAACCTTCTCGTCGCCCTCGAAGGCCCCTTCATGGTCATTGCCAGCCTCGAGCGGCGCGGCTGGACGGTTGATGCGGTGATACCCGCCGACGACCGGGAAACGGCCGAAGAAATCTACTACATGGAAACCCCGGCCGGCGAGGCGGAGACGCGCGGCAGCGTTTCCCTGCCGGCCTCCGAAACCTCCCGTCGCCGGCACGCTCCCATGCTCGGCCTCGTCGGTTTCAAGGAAGGACGCTGACATGCGCGTTGCTATCATAGACTACGGTTCGGGCAATCTGCGCTCGGCCACCAAGGCCTTCGAGCGGGCGGCGCGCGAAGCCGGCATCGCGGCGGAGATCGACCTTACCGACAAGGCCGAACGCGTCGCCTCCGCCGACCGCATCGTGCTGCCCGGCGTCGGCGCCTATGCCGATTGCCGCCGCGGCCTCGATGCCGTGCCCGGCATGGTGGAGGCCCTGCGCGATACCGTCGAAAAGAAGGCCCGCCCCTTCCTCGGCATCTGCGTCGGCATGCAGCTCATGTCCTCGCGCGGTCTGGAAAAGACCGTGACCGAGGGCCTCGGCTGGATCGAGGGCGACGTCGTGAAGATGACGCCGAGCGATCCCGAGCTGAAGATCCCGCAGATCGGCTGGAACACGCTGGACGCCAAATGCCCGCATCCGCTCTTCGAAGGCATTCCGGAAACGCTGCACGCCTATTTCGTGCATTCCTATCATCTTGTCGCGCAAAAGCCGGAAGACGTGGTCGCGACCGTCGATTACGGCGGGCCGATGACCGCCTTCGTCGCCAACGGCAACAAGGCCGGCGCGCAGTTCCATCCGGAAAAGAGCCAGACGCTCGGCCTCGCCCTCATCACCAATTTCCTGCGCTGGAAACCCTGACATGATCCTCTTTCCCGCCATCGACCTGAAAGACGGCCAGTGCGTTCGCCTCAAGCTCGGCGACATGGATCAGGCCACAGTCTACAATCCCGATCCGGGCGCGCAGGCAAAAGCCTTCGAGGATCAGGGCTTCGAATGGCTGCACGTCGTCGACCTCAACGGCGCCTTCGCGGGGGAGAGCGTCAACGGCGCGGCCGTCGACGCCATCCTGAAGGCCACGACGAATCCGGTGCAGCTCGGCGGCGGCATCCGCACGCTGGAGCATATCGAACGCTGGCTGTCGCGCGGGCTCTCGCGCGTCATCCTCGGCACCGTCGCCGTGCGCGATCCCGCGCTCGTCATCGAGGCCTGCAGGCAGTTCCCCGGCAAAGTCGCCGTCGGCATCGACGCCAAGGGCGGCAAGGTGGCCGTCGAGGGCTGGGCGGAAGCCTCCGAGCTCGGCGTGATCGAGCTTGCGAAGAAGTTCGAGGGCGCAGGTGTCGCCGCAATTATCTATACCGACATCGACCGCGACGGTATCCTGACCGGCATCAACTGGCCCTCGACGCTGGAGCTGGCAGACGCCGTCTCCATCCCCGTCATCGCCTCCGGCGGCCTTGCCTCTCTGGACGATATCCGTCGCCTCGTCGCCCCCGACGCCCGCAAGCTGGAAGGCGCGATCTCCGGCCGCGCGCTCTATGACGGGCGCATCGATCCGACGGAAGCGCTGGCACTGATCCGCGAAGCACGAGGAGAAGCTGCATGAGCCTGAAAGCGCGCGTCATCCCCTGCCTCGATGTAAAAGACGGCCGTGTCGTCAAGGGCGTCAGCTTCGTCAACCTCGTCGATGCCGGCGATCCGGTCGAATCGGCCAAGGCATACGATGCGGCCGGCGCCGACGAACTCTGCTTCCTCGACATCACCGCCTCCTCCGACAACCGCGACACGATCTTCGACGTCGTGGCGCGCACGGCCGACCATTGCTTCATGCCGCTCACCGTCGGCGGCGGGGTGCGCACGGTCGCCGATATCCGCAAGCTCCTGCTGGCCGGGGCCGACAAGGTGTCGATCAACTCGGCCGCCGTCGCGAACCCGGATTTCGTGGCGGAAGCGGCCGACAAGTTCGGCAACCAGTGCATCGTCGTCTCCATCGATGCCAAGAAGGTCTCCGCCGAAGGCGAGGAAGACCGCTGGGAAATCTTCACCCATGGCGGCCGCAAGGCGACCGGCATCGACGCCGTCGCCTTCGCGGAGAAGATGGTGGAGCGGGGCGCGGGCGAACTGCTGCTTACCTCCATGGACCGCGACGGCCAGAAGGGCGGCTATGACATCGCGCTGACCCGCACGATCGCCGACCGCGTTTCCGTGCCGGTCATCGCCTCGGGCGGCGTCGGCACGCTCGACCATCTCGTCGAGGGCGTGCGCGACGGCCATGCGACGGCGGTTCTGGCCGCCTCGATCTTCCATTTCGGCACCTATACGGTGGGCGAGGCCAAGCGCTACATGGCCGAGCATGGCATCGCCATGCGGCTCGACTGAGGAGCATTCCATGAGCACCTTCACCCTTGCCGATCTCGAAGCCATCGTCGCGGCCCGCGCGGCGGCCGATCCCTCGGAAAGCTGGACGGCCAAGCTGGTTGCGGCCGGGCAGCAGAAAGCGGCGAAGAAGCTCGGGGAAGAGGCCGTCGAGACCGTTATCGCGGCCATCGAGGGCAAGAAGGCCGAATTGACGAGCGAAACGGCCGATTTGCTCTATCATCTCATGGTCGTATTGAAAATCGGCGGCGTGCCGCTACAAGATGTCATGGGGGAGCTGGAGAGGCGCACGGGCCAGTCCGGCCTTGCGGAAAAGGCCAGCCGGAAGAGCTGATGATCCAGGCAGCGCGTGACAAGGACCAGGCGGACATACCGGACGATTTCGGCAACCGCGACTATTCTCCCTACCGTTTCTTCCCGGCGGAGGAATGGGCGCGGTTCCGGGCCGATACGCCGCTGACGCTGACGGCGGACGAGGTCCAGCGCCTGCGCTCGCTGAACGACCCCATCGACCTCGACGAGGTTCGGCGCATCTATCTCTCGCTGTCGCGCCTGCTTTCGGCCCATGTCGAATCCTCGCAGATGCTCTTCGAGCAGAGAAAGCAGTTCCTCAGCCTCTCGGACGAGGCGAAGACGCCCTTCGTCATCGGCATTGCCGGCTCGGTGGCGGTCGGCAAATCGACCACCGCGCGTATCCTGATGGAACTCCTGTCGCGCTGGCCCTCCAGCCCCAAGGTCGATCTCGTGACGACCGACGGCTTCCTCTATCCGAACGCCGTTCTCCAGCGCGAGAACATGATGGACCGCAAGGGCTTTCCGGAGAGCTACGACACCGGTGCGCTCCTGCGCTTCCTCTCGGCGATCAAGGCCGGCAAGAAGGATGTCAAGGCGCCGATGTATTCGCACCTGACCTATGACGTGCTGCCGAACAGCTTCCGCACCGTGGACCGGCCGGATATCCTGATCTTCGAGGGCATCAACGTGCTGCAATCGCGCAACCTGCCGGCGGACGGCAAGATCGTGCCGATGGTCTCGGATTTCTTCGACTTCTCGATCTATATCGACGCGGAGGAGAAGCTGATCCACGCCTGGTACGTGGAACGCTTCATGCGCCTGCGCGAAACGGCCTTCAAGAACCCCGATTCCTACTTCCACCGCTACGTGACGATCAGCGAGGACGAGGCGCTGGCCATCGCCGAGGGCCTCTGGCGCAACATTAACCTGAAGAACCTCCGCCAGAACATCCTGCCCACGCGCCCGCGCGCCGACCTGATCCTGCAGAAGGGCAAAAACCACCTCATCGAGACGGTGGCTCTGCGCAAGCTCTAAGCCGGCTTACGGATTGACGCGACGAAGCGTCAGGTTGATGCGCCCGGTGCTTTTCAGAAGCGTGGAGGTGCCGGGATAGATGCGGTCGACTCCGTGGAAGATCAATCGGCTCTCACCGCCGAAGACGAAGACGTCGCCGCTCGACAGCCGGAAGGAGCGCGTCGGATCGCTGCGTGAAACGCCGCCGACGCGGAACAGGCACTGATCGCCGAGCGAGACCGAGACGACCGGGGCGGAGAAGTCGCTCTCGTCGCGGTCCTGGTGCAGGCCCATCTTCGCATCGGGATCGTAGAAATTGACGAGGCAGGCTTCCGGCGGCCCGGTAAAGCCGGAGACCTCGTTCCACAAGGCCAGAAGCATGTCCGGAATGGCCGGCCAGGGACGGCCGGTCTCGGGATGCGTGGACTGGTAGCGATAGCCGCGCTCCCTGTCCGTCACCCAGCCGAGCGATCCGCAATTGGTCATGCGGACCGACATCGGCTTTCCCGTCTTCGGCATGCGCGGCACGAAGAGCGGGGCCTCAGCCACCACCTGCCTGATGGCGGCGACGAGCGCCTCCTGCGCCGCCCGGTCGAAACGGTCGGGGAGATAGCGCAGCCCCGGAGCGAGGCCGCGCTCGGCAGTCACGGCTCAGGCTTCCGCGAGATCGGGAATGCGCAGCACCTGGCCGGGATAGATTTTGTCTGGATGGGACAGCATCGGGCGGTTGGCGTCGAAGATCACCGTGTGCTTGGCGCCCTTGCCCTTGCCGTACTGGGCCTCGGCGATCTTCCAGAGGTTGTCGCCCTTCTTCACCGTGTAGAAGACCGGCTCCTTGGCCGGAGCGGCCGCCACGGCGAGCGCCTCGGTATCGACCTTGGAAACGCCGAGCGTGTTGCCGACGGCGACGATCGCCTTTTCGAAGACTGTCTGGTCCGCGACGCTGCCCTTCAGAACGACCTTGTCGTCGACCACCTCGACCTGCACCTGATCGGTGCCGAGGCCGTGCGATTCCAGTTCCTTCTTGACCGCCTCGGCATCCGGCGCCTCGTCGTCGCCGCCGATCCCGAGCTTCTTGCCGGCGTTCTTGATAAAGCTGAAGAGACCCATGTCCATCCTCCTGTTTTTCCCGACTTAAGCAGACCTTGCCCGCAAAGGGAAGGCGTCGTCTCCTTCCCACGCATAAACGGCCAAGTTGCGGCGATCATTCGCCCGAGGGCTTCGCCCGCATTCGTTTAACGTCCGACCGGCCGGACTTCGCCTTGAGCCGGCGTTCCACCGAGCCCTTCGTCGGCTTGGTCTTGCGGCGAGGTGGGGGCGGCGGTTCGGCGGCCTTGAGGATCAGTTCCTTCAGCCGCTCGCGCGCATCCTCCCGGTTGCGTTCCTGGCTGCGGAAGCGGTTGGCCTCGATCATCAGCACGCCGTCCTTGGAGACCTTGCGGCCGGCGAGCTTTTCCGCATTCTCTTTCACCCGCTCGCTCAGCGAGGGCGAGTTGCGCAGGTCGAAGAAGAGCTGGACCGCCGTCGAGACCTTGTTGACGTTCTGCCCGCCCGGACCGCCGGCCAGCACGAACTGCTCGGTCAGTTCCCAACCGGCAATCGTGATCGAACGGCTGATATAGAGGGGATCGCTGGCCATGGATGTTCCTTTCCAGGCCGTTGTAGCGGGCGGCGGGGCGAACGGGAAGCCGCCTGCAGAGACGAAAAACCCGGCCTTGCGGGCCGGGTTTCACGTGAATCATCGCCGAGACCTTACTCGGCGGCAACCTTCAGGCCCGGCGCCGCGTCGCGAACGCTGCCGTCGACCTGGTCCTCGAACTTCCCGAAGTTCGCGATGAACATGTCGACGAGCTTGCGGGCCTGCCTGTCATAGGCGGCGCCGTTCGCCCAGGTCGAGCGCGGGTCGAGAATCTTCGTGTCGACATCCGGCACCGAGACCGGCACCTGGAAGCCGAAATTGTCGTCGCGGCGGAAGAGCGCGTTCTTCAGCGAGCCGTCAAGGGCCGCGGCAAGAAGCGTGCGGGTCGCCTTGATCGGCATGCGGCGACCTTCGCCGTAAGCGCCACCCGTCCAGCCGGTATTGACCAGCCAGCAATCGACGCCGTGCTCGGCGATGAGCTCCTTCAGGAGGTTGCCGTAGACCGTCGGGTGACGCGGCATGAAGGGCGCGCCGAAGCAGGTCGAGAAGGTGGCTTCCGGCTCGGTCACGCCGCGCTCCGTGCCGGCAACCTTGGCGGTGTAACCGGAGAGGAAGTGGTACATGGCCTGGTCGGGCGTCAGCTTGGCGATCGGCGGCATCACGCCGAAGGCATCGGCCGTCAGCATGATGATCGTCTTGGGATGCGGCGCGCGGCCGGTCTCGCTGGCATTCGGGATGAAGTGCAGCGGATAGGCGCAACGGGTGTTTTCCGTCAGCGAGCCGTCGTTGAAGTCCGGAACGCCGTTGGCGTCGAGCACGACGTTTTCGAGAACCGTGCCGAAGCGCTGGGTCGTGGCGTAGATTTCCGGCTCGGCCTCGGCCGAAAGGCGGATCGTCTTGGCGTAGCAGCCGCCTTCGAAGTTGAAGATGCCGTTTTCGCCCCAGCCGTGCTCGTCGTCACCGATCAGCGTGCGGTTCGGGTCGGCGGAAAGCGTCGTCTTGCCGGTGCCGGACAGGCCGAAGAACACGGCAGCGTCGCCAGCCGGGCCGACATTGGCCGAGCAGTGCATCGGCATGACCTTTTCCGACGGCAGCAGCCAGTTGAGCACGGTGAAGACCGACTTCTTCATTTCGCCGGCATAGTAGGTGCCAGCGATCAGCACGATGCCGCGCGTCAGGTCGCAGGCGATCATGGTCTCGGTGCGCGCGCCGTGGCGGGCCGGATCGGCCTTGAAGGTCGGCAGGTCGATGATCGTCAGCTTCGGCGCGAAACCGGCCAGATCCTTCTCTTCCGGACGGATGAGCAGGTTGCGGATGAACAGCGAATGCCAGGCGAGTTCCGTGACGACGCGGGTCGGCAGGGCGTATTCCGCATCGGCACCGCCGACGAGATCCTGCACGAAGAGATCGCGGCCGCCGGCATGGGCCAGCATGTCGGCATGCAGCGCGTCGAAGTGCTCGCGCGACACGGCCTTGTTGTTGTCCCACCAGATGGCGCCCTCGGTGTTTTCGTCGCGCACGACGAACTTGTCCTTGGGCGAGCGGCCGGTGTGCTGGCCGGTGAGCGCACGCAGCGCCCCATGCGCGGTCCTCACCGCCTCGCCGCGGCCGAGGGCCTCTTCATAAAGAGCCTCTGCCGCAAAGTTGTACCGAACCGTGCCGCTGGTGTTGATACCCATCGCGGTGAGCCCCAGAGCGGGGTTGCGAACGCCGAGTTCCTGCATGGTCCAGATTTCCTCCGTGGACGAAGAGCCAGGTGAATTTCCGGGGAAGCTAATCCGCGATTGTAGCAAAAACAAGAGAGGAATCGAAATTAGGCAATAATATCAAACTATTAATCGATTTAAATATTTGTCTTACTTTTTTAATCGTTTAAATAATCGATTTAAAAACGAATGAAAAACACCGCCCGGAACGTCTCCCTTTATCTTTGCCACAATTTGTTCCACCTTTACCCCCAGAGAGGCGCTTCATTCGTCCAGGACGGAACTCGAATCCGAGGTCGGAGAAGGGCCATGAGTATGGAGACAAGCAGGATGCAGACGATCGCACTCGTAGACGACGACCGGAATATCCTCACATCCGTGTCGATCGCCCTGGAGGCGGAAGGCTACAAGGTCGAGACCTATACGGACGGCGCGTCCGCCCTCGACGGCCTTCTTGCCCGCCCGCCGCAGCTTGCGATCTTCGACATCAAGATGCCGCGCATGGACGGCATGGAGCTTCTGCGGCGCCTGCGCCAGAAGTCGGATATCCCCGTCATCTTCCTCACCTCCAAGGACGAGGAGATCGACGAGCTGTTCGGCCTCAAGATGGGCGCGGACGACTTCATCACCAAGCCCTTCTCCCAGCGCCTGCTGGTGGAGCGCGTCAAAGCCATCCTGCGCCGCGCCTCGAGCCGCGAGGCGGCCGCCTCGGCAGGTGCGACCGGCACGGCAAAGCCCGGCGAGGTCGCCGCCCGCTCGCTGGAGCGCGGCCAACTCGTCATGGACCAGGAGCGCCATACCTGCACCTGGAAGGGCGAGCCGGTGACGCTGACCGTTACGGAATTCCTCATCCTGCATTCGCTCGCCCAGCGCCCCGGCGTGGTGAAGAGCCGCGATTCGCTGATGGACGCCGCCTATGACGAGCAGGTCTATGTCGACGACCGCACCATCGACAGCCACATCAAGCGGCTTCGCAAGAAGTTCAAGATGGTCGATACCGACTTCGACATGATCGAAACGCTCTACGGCGTCGGCTACCGTTTCCGCGAAACCGCCTGAGGCGATTTTGCTTGCATCGACCGCGGCAGCGATGGCATGCCGCGGTCGGCGGCGTTGCGCCGCATGAAGGATCACCCGCTTGTCGCAGACCGTGCTGGAAAGGGATGGAGAGGACACCGAGGGCAGGCCCGCGCCGCGCTCGGGACGCCGCTGGACCCATCCCTTCACGCTGGCGCGACGCATCTTCGGCAATGCGGTCTTCTCCAGCCTTACGCGCCGCATCCTCTTCTTCAATCTCGTCGCACTGGTCGTCCTCGTCGCGGGCATCCTCTATCTCAACCAGTTCCGCGAGGGGCTGATCGACGCCCGCGTGGAGAGCCTGCTGACCCAGGGCGAGATCATCGCCGGCGCGATCTCCGCCTCCGCCTCGGTCGACACCAACTCGATCACCATCGACCCGGAAAAGCTGCTGGAACTGCAGGCGGGCCAGAGCATCACGCCGCTGCCGGGCGACGACGACCTCGAATTCCCGATCAATCCCGAGCGCATCGCCCCCGTCCTTAGGCGGCTGATCTCGCCGACCCGCACGCGCGCGCGCATCTACGACACCGACGCCAACCTGCTGCTCGATTCGCGCCATCTCTATACGCAGGGCCAGGTGCTGCGCTTCGACCTCCCGCCGGTGGAGCCGGAAAGCCCGAGCCTGCTCGATCAGCTGAACGTCTGGTTCAACCGCATCCTCCAGCCGAGCAACCTGCCGCAATACAAGGAAGCGCCAGGCGGCGACGGTTCGATCTATCCCGAAGTCATGAACGCGCTGACGGGCGTGCGCGGCGCCGTGGTGCGCGTCAACGACAAGGGCGAACTGATCGTCTCGGTCGCCGTGCCCGTGCAGCGTTTTCGCGCAGTGCTCGGCGTGCTGCTGCTCTCGACGCAGGCGGGCGACATCGACAAGATCGTCCATGCCGAGCGCCTCGCCATCATGCGCGTCGCCGGCGTCGCGGGCCTTGTCAATATCGCCCTGTCGCTGCTCCTCTCCAGCACCATCGCCAATCCGCTGCGCCGGCTTTCGGCGGCGGCGATCCGCGTCCGGCGCGGGGCGAAGGAGCGTGAGGAAATCCCCGACTTCTCCGTGCGCCAGGACGAGATCGGCAACCTTTCCATCGCGCTGCGCCAGATGACGACGGCGCTCTACGACCGCATCGACGCCATCGAGAGCTTCGCCGCCGATGTCAGCCACGAGCTGAAGAACCCGCTGACCTCGCTGCGCAGCGCCGTCGAGACCCTTCCGCTCGCCCGCACGGACGATTCGAAGAAGCGGCTGATGGACATCATCCAGCATGACGTGCGCCGCCTCGACCGCCTGATCAGCGACATTTCCGACGCCTCGCGGCTCGATGCGGAGCTGGCGCGCAGCGACGCGCGCAGCGTCGACCTCGAAAAGCTGCTCGGCGACCTCATCGACATCTCCCGCCAGGTCAACACGCGCAAGAAGCCCGTCACGCTCGATTTCGTCGTCGACCGCAAGGACAATCCGAAGGCGCGCTTCGAGGTCAGCGGCTACGAGCTGCGCATCGGCCAGATCGTCACCAATCTCATCGAGAACGCGCGCTCCTTCGTGCCCGATCCCGGCGGGCGCATCGTCGTGCGGCTTTCGCGCGGGCGCAACGACCGCTGCATCATCCAGGTCGAGGACAACGGCCCGGGCATCCAGGCGGAAGACATCGACCGCATCTTCGAGCGCTTCTACACGGACCGCCCGGCAAGCGAGGGCTTCGGCCAGAATTCCGGCCTCGGCCTCTCCATTTCCCGCCAGATCGCCGAGGCGCATGGCGGCACGCTGAAGGCCGACAACATCGTCGACAAGGCGACCGGCGAAAAGCGTGGCGCCCGCTTCACTCTCTCGCTGCCTGCCGGCCAGCAGAAATGACCGGCGCGGCCAACGTGCACGGAACCGCCATCGTGATCGGCACGACGGGGCTGCTCTTCCTCGGCCCCTCCGGTGCGGGCAAGAGCGCGGCCGCTCTCCAATGCATCCACGAGGCCCGCGGGCGGGGGCTCTCCGCCGGGCTCGTCAGCGACGACCAGGTTCTCATCCGAGAGGAGGAGGGCCGGCTCATGGCCCGGGCGCCCGCCAGCATAGCCGGGCTGATCGAGGTGCGGGGCGCGGGGATCGTCCGCATGGAGACGGTCGGCGAGGCGGTGCTGCACCGCGCCGTGCGGCCCGTCGCCCCGCCCTTTTCCGAGCGCCTGCCGCCGGACGGGGAAACGGCGGAGATCGTTCCCGGGCGTTTCCTGCCGCTGACACGGCTGCCGCTCCTTGCCGGCTGCACGGCTTTCTCGGTATTGGCCACGCTGCACCCGGAAATCGTCCGGGATTGACGGCAAAAGCCCCGGCAAAACGCCAAAACGGCCATTTAGGGCTTGCACTCGGGCTTTTCATTGACATGATGGCCACCCCAACGGTGGACGGAATTGTTGCGTTGCGGTAATGGGCCGTCCGTTTGTGTCGGGAAACTGGAGCGACTGCTGATGATCGGACTGGTGCTTGTCACCCATGGCAAGCTGGCGGAGGAATTCCGTCATGCCCTTGAACATGTTGTCGGTCCGCAAAAGGCCATAGAGACGGTCTGCATCGGCCCGGAGGACGACATGGACCAGCGCCGCCAGGACATCCTGGAGGCCGTCAACCGGGCCGACCAGGGCCATGGCGTGATCATCCTCACCGACATGTTCGGCGGAACCCCGTCGAACCTTGCGATCTCCGTGATGACCGGCGAGGGCATCGAGGTGATCGCTGGCGTCAACCTGCCCATGCTGATCAAGCTCGCCGGCATCCGGGGCGAGAACAACATGGAGAAGGCGCTGATCGACGCCTCCGAGGCCGGCCGTAAATATATCAACGTGGCAAGCCGCGTTCTCAGCGGCAAGTAAGGTTTCCCGCCGCCCATGACCGTCTCGAAAGAGCTCCTCATCATCAACAAGCGCGGCCTGCACGCCCGCGCCTCGGCGAAATTCGTCCAGACCGTCGACGGCTACGACGCGGAAGTGACCGTTTCCAAGGACGGCATGACGGTGGGCGGCACCTCGATCATGGGCCTGATGATGCTGGCCGCCAGCCCCGGCTGCAGCGTGCTCGTCACCGCGACGGGAAGCCAGGCACGCGAGGTGCTCGACGCGCTGGACGCGCTGATTGCCGACCGCTTCGGCGAGGAAATGTAAACCACGCGCAGACATAAGGATATAAAGACTTCTTTATGTCCGGTTGCTCCATTCGCCGTTTCCTGATAGGAAGCGCCATCACGACTGGAGATTTTTGATGACCACCACGCAGGACTACCACGTCGCCGATATCGGGCTCGCCGATTTCGGCCGCAAGGAAATTCAGATCGCCGAGACGGAAATGCCGGGCCTGATGGCCTGCCGCGAAGAGTTCGGCACCTCCAAGCCGCTCAAGGGCGCACGCATCACCGGCTCGCTGCACATGACCATCCAGACCGCCGTCCTCATCGAGACGCTGGTCGCGCTCGGCGCCGACGTCCGCTGGGCCTCGTGCAACATCTTCTCTACGCAGGACCACGCCGCCGCCGCGATCGCTGCCGCCGGCATTCCGGTCTATGCCGTCAAGGGCGAGAGCCTCACCGAATACTGGGAATATACCGACAAGATCTTCCAGTGGGCCGACGGTGGCCTCTCCAACATGATCCTCGACGACGGCGGCGACGCCACCATGTACATCCTGCTCGGCGCCCGCGCCGAAGCCGGCGAGAACGTGCTGACGAATCCCGGTTCGGAAGAAGAGGAAATCCTCTTCGCGCAGATCAAGAAGCGCCTTGCCGCCTCCCCTGGCTGGTTCACCAAGCAGCGCGACGCCATCAAGGGCGTGACGGAAGAGACGACCACCGGCGTCAACCGTCTCTACCAGCTCCAGCAGAAGGGCCTGCTGCCCTTCCCGGCGATCAACGTCAACGACTCGGTCACCAAGTCGAAGTTCGACAACAAGTACGGCTGCAAGGAATCGCTGGTCGACGGCATCCGCCGCGGCACCGACGTGATGATGGCCGGCAAGGTCGCCGTCGTCTGCGGCTACGGCGACGTCGGCAAGGGCTCGGCAGCCTCGCTGCGCGGCGCCGGCGCCCGCGTCAAGGTCACGGAAATAGACCCGATCTGCGCCCTGCAGGCCGCGATGGACGGCTTCGAAGTGGTGCAGCTCGAAGACGTCGTTTCGACCGCCGACATCTTCATCACCACGACCGGCAACAAGGACGTCATCCGCATCGAGCACATGCGCGAGATGAAGGACATGGCGATCGTCGGCAATATCGGCCACTTCGACAACGAGATTCAGGTCGCCGCGCTCCGCAATTTCAAGTGGACGAACATCAAGCCGCAGGTCGACATGATCGAGTTCCCGAAGGGCAACCGCATGATCCTGCTCTCGGAAGGCCGCCTGCTCAACCTCGGCAACGCGACCGGCCACCCGTCCTTCGTCATGTCCGCCTCGTTCTCGAACCAGGTGCTCGCCCAGATCGAGCTCTACACCAAGGGCGAGAACTACAAGAACGAAGTCTACATCCTGCCCAAGCAGCTCGATGAGAAGGTCGCGCGCCTGCATCTCGCCAAGCTCGGCGCCCGCCTCACGGAACTCTCCGAGGAGCAGGCCGGCTATATCGGCGTGACGCCGCAGGGCCCGTTCAAGGCCGAGCACTACAGGTACTGATCCTTACCCGGATTATCCACAACATCTAGAGGCGGCGCGCTTGACAAGGCGCGCCGCCTCTTTTTTGCCCCCGTCCCTTCCCGACGATTCGTGAAACAAGTATCGTTAAAGCGTTGATTCGGCGTGGAGATGCGGACCTTGCGCGCCGGATTGGGATGTCTTGTCGATCAGGCGGCAAACGGACGGAGACATACCGGGGATGATGGCGGAAGAAAAACGAGGCCGTTCCGGGCAGGCTTTCAGCCTGCCGGAGCGGGATATGGCGCACCAATTTGCGCCGCAAAATGCAAATATGATTAACGGCTGGTTGACGGGCCGCGGCAGGCGCATCCTTGCGGCCGGCTCGGCGCTGACGTCGCTCGCTCTTGCCGGCCCGGCGCATGCCGCCGGCCATCTCGCCACCACGGAAATCGTCACCGGATCCATGATGATCGGCGTCCTGTCGGCGGCGATGATCTCGGCGCTCTGGATGATCCGCCAGCGCGGTCGCATGGAGGCCGAGCACCGCGAGTTGCGCGCGCATCTTTCCGACGCACGCCACACCGTTTCCCGCCTTCAGGCGCTGATCGGCGACAAGAACCGCCGCATCGTCATGTGGGACGGTCGTTCCGGCAAGCCGGAATTCCTTGGCCAGCTTCCCCCGGAAACCGGCGCGCCGCAGGCCGACCGCGATTTCCTCGCTTTCGGCCGCTGGCTGAAGCCGGCCTCCGCCGGTGAGATCGAGCGCGCCGTCGAAAAACTGCGCTCGCAGGCCCAAAGCTTCGACCTCGTCGTGGAGACGACCCGCGAGGAAGTGCTGGAAGCACAGGGCCGGGTTTCCGGCGGGCAGGCCTTCGTGCGCTTCGTGGCGCTCAACAATCTGCGCGCGGAAGCCGCCGAACTGAAGCTGGAGCGCGACCGGCTGGTCGCCGCGCTGACGACCCTGCAGGGCCTGCTCGACCAGATCGACCTGCCCGTCTGGCAGCGCGCCGCCGACGGGTCGCTCGTCTGGGTGAACGAAGCCTATGCCGAAGCCGTCGAGGCGAAGGATGCGGCGGGCGCCGTCACTGAGGGCCGCGAGCTGCTGCCGACCATCGCGCGTGAAAAGATTCGCTCAACCGCCACCTACGACACACCGTTCCGCGACAAGGTCTCGACCGTCGTGCACGGCAACCGCAGCTTCTTCGACGTGGTGGACGCCCGCAGCGCGACGGGCTCGGCCGGCATCGCCGTCAATGTCTCCGATGTCGAGGCGGTGCGCGAGGAACTGGCGCGCACGCTGAAGAGCCATGCCGAAACGCTCGATCATCTCGCGACGCCCGTCGCGATCTTCGACGGCGACCAGCGCCTGCAATTCTATAACCAGGCCTTCCAGACCATGTGGGAGGTCGACACGGCCTTCCTCGAAGGAAAGCCCGGCAACGGCGAGCTGCTCGATCGCCTGCGCGCCGCCGGCAAGCTGCCGGAACAGCTCAACTGGAAACAGTGGAAGGAAACCGCGCTTTCCGTCTACCGCGCCATCGATACGCAGACCGACCTCTGGCACCTGCCGAACGGCCAGACGCTGCGCGTCTTCGCCACGGCCCGCCCACAGGGCGGTGCGACGTGGGTCTTCGAGAACCTGACGGAAAAGGTCGATCTCGAGACGCGCTACAACACGCTGGTGCAGGTGCAGGACGAGACGATCGATCACCTCGCCGAAGGCGTCGCGGTGTTCAGCCCGGACGGGCGCATCCGCCTTTCCAACCCAGCCTTCCGCGCGCTCTGGGGCATCAGCGAGGCCGAGGCAAAGTCCGGCACGCATATCCGCGCCATCGAGCAGGCCTGCGCGCCATCCTATGACAAGCCGGACGGCTGGAAGCGCTTCGCGCATATGATCACCAGCTTCGACGACGAGCGGCCCTCCTGCCAGGGCGTGCTGGAGCTGCGCACCGGCCTCATCCTCGATTTCGCGGTGATTCCGCTCTCCAACGCCCAGACGATGCTGACCTTCGTCAACGTCACCGACAGCGTGCGCGTCAGCCGGGCCCTCACTGAGAAGAACGAGGCGCTGCGCAAGGCCGACGCGCTGAAGAACGATTTCGTGCAGCACGTCTCCTACGAGCTGCGCTCGCCGCTGACCAACATCATCGGGTTCGCCGATCTCCTGAAGACGCCGACCATGGGCGACCTCAACGACCGGCAGGCCGAATATGTCGACCATATCGCGACCTCCTCGGCGGTGCTGCTGACCATCGTCAACGACATCCTCGACCTTGCGACCGTCGATGCCGGCATCATGGAACTCGACTATACCGAGATCAACCTTACGGACCTCATCGACGACGTGTCGATGCAGTTCGCCGACCGGCTGCACGACGCGCAGGTGACGCTGGAGATTATCGCGCCCGACAATCTCGGCACCATCGTCGCGGACCAGCAGCGGCTGAAGCAGATTCTCATCAAGCTGCTCGGCAATGCCGCGAATTTCGCGCCCGCCGGCAGCGCCATCGGCTTCCGCTGCTGGCGCGAGGGCAGCGACCTCGTCTTCACGGTCTCCGACCGGGGGCCGGGCATTCCGCAGGACGTGCTGAAGACCGTGTTCAACCGCTTCGAGAGCCATGGCCGCCACGGCGGCGCGGGCCTCGGCCTTTCCATCGTGGAGAGCTTCGTCAGCCTGCACCACGGCACCGTCAAGATCGACAGCCACGAGGGCCGCGGCACCGACGTCACCGTGCGCATTCCCTCGGCGACGATGACCTCGTTCGCGGCAGCGGAATAGGCGCATGGCGCTCGACATCCTCCTTGCCGACGAAGCCGCGACCATCCGCTTCGGCGAGGACATGGCGATTGCGCTCAAGCGCGGCGACTATGTCGCGCTCTCCGGCGATCTCGGGGCCGGCAAATCGACCTTTTCGCGCGCGGTGATCCGCGCCATCGCGGACGATGCCTTTCTGGAGGTACCGAGCCCGACCTTCACGCTCGTGCAAAGCTACGACCTGCGCGTTCCAGTCGCCCATTTCGACCTCTACCGCATTGCCGACGCCGCCGAGATCGACGAACTCGGCTTCGACGAGGCGCTAGCCGACGGCATCTGCCTCGTCGAATGGCCGGAAAAGGGCGACGGCGCCCTGCCCGCCGGCGGCATCGCCCTGACCTTCACGCATGAGGGCGAGGGCCGACGCGTTGCCATCGACGCCCCGGCCCCGGCGCTTGCCCGCATCGAGCGGTCGCTCGCCATCCGCGCCTTCCTCAACGGATCCGGCTACCGGGATGCCACCCGCCGACACCTGACCGGCGATGCCTCGGTGCGCGCCTATGAGCATGTCACGTCCGGCGGCACGCGCTATGTGCTGATGGACGCGCCGCGCCACACGCCCGGCCCGATCCTCGCCCATGGCAAATATTACCAGCAGATCGCCCATATCGCCGAGGACGTGAAGCCGTTCATCGCGGTCGGCCGGCACCTCGTTGCCCGCGGCCTTCGCGCGCCCGCCATCTACGAGACGGATATCGACCAGGGCATTCTCCTGATCGAGGATCTCGGCAGCGAAGGCGTCCTTGACGCGAACGGCGCGCCGATCGCGGAGCGCTATCTGGAGAGCGCCGCCTGCCTTGCGCATATGCATGGACAAGCCTTCGCGCGCGATCTTCCGGTGGCGGACGGCGTCGTCCATCGCGTGCCGGATTTCGACCGGGACGCGATGCAGATAGAGGTGAGCCTCCTCACCGACTGGTACCTGCCCTGGAAACGGGGCACGCCGGCGAGCGACGAGGAGCGCCGGGACTATATCGCCATCTGGGACCGGCTGATCGAAAGCCTTGCCGCCGCCGAGCACAATCTTCTCCTGCGCGACTTCCATTCCCCGAACATCATCTGGCGGCCGGAAGCGACAGGCATCGACCGGGTCGGCATCATCGATTTCCAGGATGCGACGATCGGCCCCTCGGCCTATGATGTCGCCTCGCTGGTGCAGGATGCCCGTGTGGATATTCCGGGCGATCTCGCGGACGGCATGCTGGCCCGCTACCTGTCGCTGCGCGAGGAACGGGGCGACTTCGACCGGCAGCGTTTCCTGCGCGACTGGCACGTCATGGCGGCGCAGCGCAATTGCAAGCTGGTCGGCATCTGGGTGCGGCTGATGCAGCGCGACGGCAAGCCCGCCTATATGCGCCACATGCCGCGCACCTTCCGCAATCTGACGCGCGCGCTTTCCCATCCCGAGCTCACCCCCTTGCGCGCGTGGTGCGAAAAGGCTGGAATCCTCGCGACCGAATCATAGCGCGAGTGCCCCGATGAAGATCGAAGACGCCATGGTACTGGCCGCCGGCCTTGGAACGCGCCTGCGTCCCATCACCGACACCATCCCGAAACCGCTGGTGCCGATCGCCGGCAAGCCGATGATCGACTACGGGCTGGACGCGCTGGCCGAAGCGGGCGTGAAGCGCGCCGTCGTCAACGTGCACCACTTCGCCGAACTGATGACGGCGCATCTCGCGGGCCGCGCGGTGCCGGAGATCATCCTCTCCGAGGAGACGGACCGGCTGATGAATTCCGGCGGCGGGCTCGCCAAGGGGCTGAAGCTGCTCGGTCGCGAACCCGTGCTCGTCATGAACGCCGATCTCTTCTGGATCGGCGAAAAACCCGGCCAGAAGACCAATCTCCAGCGGCTCGCGGAAAGCTTCGATCCTGAGACCATGGACATCCTCATGCTCTGCGTGAAGCTGGAGGATACGACCGGGCACAACGGCAAGAAGGACTTTTCGCTCGATACGGAAGGCCGCCTCACTCGCTACCGGGAAGGCAGCGGCACGCCCGTCGTCTATGCCGGCGCCCTCGCGCTGATGCCGGCGCTGCTCGACGACGCGCCCGATGATGCCTTCAATCTCAACATCTATTTCGACCGCGCCATCGAAGCGGGGCGGCTGCGCGGCATCATGCTGGAAGGCCACTGGATCACCGTCGGCACGCCCGAAGCCATCGGCGCGGCGGAGGCCGTGATCGGTGCCTTCCGCGAGGCGGCGGCGTGAGGGCCGCAGCCACAGGTCTTCCTAACCGGAGACAATCATGACGACGCGTGGTGGCGGCCGCATCTATTCGATCCCGGCGAGCCTGCCCTTCCTGAAGACGGTCGCGCAAAGCCTCGTCGACGGGCGGCTCGTGCCCGGCTTCATCTACGATCCCGCCGATCCGCTGGCGCTGGCCGATCTCACCATCTATGTGCCGACCCGGCGCTCGGCCCGTGTCATCCGCTCGGAATTCGTCGATCTCTTCGGCGGGCGCTCCGCCATCCTTCCCACCATCCGCGCGCTCGGCGAGACGGAGGACGACAGCGGCTTCTTCGACGAAGTGGCCCCCGCCCTCCTCGACATGGCCGAGCCGCTTTCCGGGCCGACGCGGCTTCTGGAACTCGCCCGCCTCGTCCTTGCCTGGCGCAACCGGCTGCCGGCCGCCGTCACCTCCATCCATGCCGACAGCCCGCTCGTCGCCCCGGCAAGCCCCGCCGACGCTGTGTGGCTTGCCCGCAACCTCGCCGAGATCATCGACGCGATGGAGACGGAGGAGCTGGACTGGTCGGCGCTCGAAAACCTCGACACGTCCAACCATGCGCTCTGGTGGCAGCTCACCGCCGAATTCCTGAAGATCGCCAGCGAATTCTGGCCGGCGCGGCTGACGGAGCTGAACCGTTCCTCCCCGTCGCTCCGGCGCAATGCGACGCTGCATGCCGAGACGGAGCGTTACCGCCATTCCCCGCCCGGCGGCCCCGTCATCATCGCTGGCTCGACGGGCTCCATTCCGGCGACGGCCGGGCTGATCGCCGCCGTCGCAAAACTGCCGAACGGCGTCGTGATCCTGCCGGGGCTCGACCGCTTCATGTCGGACGCGGAATGGATGCTGGTCGGCCGGCAGGAGGGCGCGCAGAAGCCGGACGCCGCCTCGCGCAGCCATCCGCAATACGGCCTCCACCGGCTTCTCGTCCGCATGGGCTGCACACGCGCCGACGTGGAAACGCTCGGCACGCCGCCCGAGGCGCTGGAATATCGCGCGAAAATCCTCTCCAGCGCCTTCCTGCCGACGCAGGCGACGGCGGGCTGGGGCGAGGTCCGCGGCGCGCTCGATGCCGACCGGATGGGGCTAGCGTTCCGCGACGTTTCGCTCGTGGAAGCCGCGAACGAGCGGGAGGAGGCGCTGGCCATCGCCATCGCGCTGCGGCTCGCGCTGGAGGACGGCGAGGAGACGCAGGCCGCGCTGATCACGCCAGACCGCAAGCTCGGCCGGCGCGTCGCGGCGGAGCTTGCCCGCTTCGGCATCGAGGCGGACGATTCGGCCGGCACGCCGCTGCTCTCCACGCCGCAGGGCACCTTGCTGCGCCTTCTCACGGAGGCGGCGCTGCGGCCGGGCGACCCGGTGCCGCTCGTCGCCCTGCTGAAGCACCCCCTCGCCCGCTTCGGCCTTGCCGAGGCCGAGATGCGCACGGCCGTGACCGCGCTGGAGCTGATGGCGCTGCGCGGCGGCACGGCGGAGATCGACATTTCCACGCTGGAGCCGCTGCTGGAAGCCGCCATCGCGCAGCAGGCGGACGATCGGCATCCGCCTTTCTGGCGCACGGCGCTTCCGCAGGCGGCCCTTCCGCTGGCGCGTGACCTTGCGCGGCGGGTCGCCGAGGCGGTCGAGCCGCTGGCCGGCCTCCTCGTACAGCAAAGCCGGACGGGGCGGCGCTTCTCCTCGAAGCTGCCGCTCTCCGACTGGGCGGAGCGGACCGGGCGGGCGCTGGAAGCGGTGGCGGTGGACGCGCGCGGCGACCTTGCCGCGCTCTGGTCGGGCGAGGCCGGCGACAGCCTTGCCAACCTCCTGAAAAGCGTCATCGAGGCGGACGGGCAGATCGAGGCCGACGGGCCGCAATGGTGCGATATCATCGAGGCGCTGGCGACGAGCGAGAGCGTCAAGCCGCGCTCCATGCGCCATCCGCGCGTTTTCATCTTCGGTGCACTGGAATCGCGTCTGCAAAGCGTCGATACCGTGGTGATCGGCGGACTCAACGAGGGCACCTGGCCGGGACAGGCGGCGAACGACGCCTTCCTCTCCCGCATCATGAAGGTGGAGATCGGACTGGAGCCGCCGGAGCGGCGCATCGGCCAGCTCGGCCACGACCTGCAAATGGCCGCGGGAGCGCCGAAACTCATCCTGACACGGGCGCTGCGCAACGGCACCGCCCCCACCGTCGCCTCGCGCTGGCTGCAACGGCTGCTCGCCGTGGGCGGCCCCGCCCTGGCCGGCGACCTGCGCGCGCGCGGCAAAAGCTTCATCGACTGGGCGAATGCGGTGGATAGGAGCGCGCCGGTGCCGAATGCCCCGCGCCCGGCGCCACGGCCGCCGGCGGAGTTGCAGCCGAGGAAATATTCCTTCAGCCAGATCGGCCGGCTGCGGCGTGACCCCTACGCGATCTATGCCCAGCATATCCTTCGGCTCGATCCCATCGCGCCCTTCAATCTCGATCCCGGCCCGGCCGAGCGCGGTTCGCTCTATCACCGCATCGTCGACCGCTTCGTGCGGGAGGAGACGACGGGCGAGCCGCTTGCGCTGATAAGCCGGATTCTCAAGGAGGAGTTCGATGCGGTCGCCCTGCCGCCGCATATCGACGCCGTCTGGCGGCCGCGCTTTGCCGCCGTCGCCCGCGCCTTCGTGGACTGGCACTTGAAGCGGGCAGGCAGCGTGCGGGAAAGCCTGACGGAAGTGCCGGCCTCGCTCGATCTCGCGCTGAGCGGCGTGCGGCTCACCGGCATTGCCGACCGCATCGACATCCTGCCGGACGGCAGCGCCGATCTTCTCGACTACAAGACCGGCAGCACGCCTTCCCTGAAGGTGGCGCGCGCGCTGCTCGACCCGCAGCTTGCGCTGGAGGCGGCGGCGATCAAGCGCGGAGCGTTTCGTGGCCCCGGCATCCGCGAGCCGGCGAACCTTCTTTATGTCCGCCTCAAACCCGGCGAACGGTTCAAGGAAGAGCAGGTCAACAACGAGCATGCGAAATCCGCCAATGCGACGCCGAAATCGGCATCCGACCTTGCCGAGGAAGCGCTGACGGAGCTGGAGAAGCTGCTGACGGGGCTGATCGCAGGGCGCTACGGCTTCGCCTCGCGGCTGATCCCCGAGCAGGAACGGGACTATGGCGGGGAATACGACCATCTGGCGCGCGTCGCCGAATGGTCGTCCGCCGAAAACAGCGGGGAGAGCGAGGATGCTTGAGGAAGACCGGCCCATCTCCACCGAGCCCGCCGCCTGGCTGGACTGGACGACGCGGAAACAGGCGATAGCCTCCGATCCGCGCCGCTCGGCCTGGGTCTCGGCCAATGCCGGCTCCGGCAAGACGCATGTGCTGACGCAACGCGTCATTCGCCTGCTCCTCGCCGGCTGCCGTCCCTCGGCGATCCTTTGCCTCACCTACACCAAGGCGGCTGCCTCGGAAATGTCGAACCGCGTCTTCGAGCGTCTGGCGGAATGGGCGACGCTTTCCGACGAGGCGCTCTCCGACCGGGTGGCGGCCATCGAGGGCGAGCGGCCGGACCTCTTCAAGCTGGCGGAAGCGCGGCGGCTCTTCGCCCGAGCGCTCGAAACGCCGGGCGGCTTGAAGATCCAGACCATCCACGCCTTCTGCGAGGCGCTGCTGCACCAGTTCCCGCTGGAAGCCAATGTCGCCGGGCATTTCTCCGTGCTCGACGACCGGGCTGCGGCGGTGCTCCTAGCGGATGCCCGGCGCACGCTGCTGACCGCGACGGCCAGCGAGGACGACCGGACGCTCGCCGCCGCCTTCGCCACCGTGCTCGACATCGCCGACGACACGGGGCTGGAAAAGCTGATCTCCGACATCGTCGCCAGCCGCGGGCCGATCCGCGAATTCCTGGAAGCCGGTGAAAAGGCCGGCGGTACGGAGGCGGTGCTTCGCCGGGAGATCGGGCTGGCGCCGGATGAAACGGCGGAGGACATCCTCGCCGCCTTCTGGCCGCTCGACGGCTTGCAGGGCGCGACGCTGGAAAGCTATCTCGCCGCCGCCGAAACGCTTGGCAGCGAGACGGTGAAGGCTTCCGCTGCTGGGCTGCGCGGCGTCGCGCGGCTGACGGATGCCGAGGCGCGGCGCTCAGCGCTGCACGACCTCTTCTTCACCGGCACCGGCTCGCCGCGCAGCCTGGACCGCTCGTTCCTCTCCAAGAAGGTGAAGGACAGCGCGCCCCATCTCGAAACGGCGCTGCAGGCCGCGCAGGCCCATGTGATCGCCTGCGACGACCGGCTGCGGCGCTTGCGCATGTACGAGGCGACGCTTGCCGCGCTCGTCATCGCCGAGCGGCTGATCGGCGACTACGAGGACCTGAAGCGGGCGCGCAGCCTGCTCGATTTCGACGACCTGATCGACCGCACCGCGTCGCTTCTCACCCGGGAGCGGGTGAGCGCCTGGGTGCACTACAAGCTCGACCAGGGCATCGACCATATCCTCGTCGACGAGGCGCAGGACACCAGCCCGCGGCAATGGCAGATCGTCAAGGCGCTGACGGACGATTTCTTCGCCGGCGAAACGGCGCGGATCGCCGGGCGCACGATCTTCGCCGTGGGGGACGAGAAGCAGTCGATCTATTCCTTCCAGGGGGCGCGGCCGGAACGGTTCGCCGAGGAGGGGCGCGAGGTCTCCCGCCGCACACGGGTCGCGGAGGCGGCGTTCAGCCCGATCAGGCTGCTGCTTTCCTTCCGCTCGACGCGGGACGTGCTTTCGGCCGTCGACCGGGTATTTCTCGACCCCGCCAATGCGCGCGGGCTGACGCCGGACGGCGGCGAGATCGTGCATGCCTCCAATCGCGGGCGCGAGCCGGGGGCGGTCGACATCTGGGAGGTGATCGCCGCGCCGCCGGGGCTCGACGAAGAGGACTGGACGGCGCCCTTCGACGCCGTCGCCGAGGAAGCGCCGATCAACGTGCTCGCCCGGCGCATCGCCGATACGCTCGCCGGCTGGATAGGCCGCGAGACGGTGACGGAAAAGGGCAAGGCGCGGCCGATGGAGGCCGGCGACGTGATCGTGCTGGTGCGCAAGCGCGACGCCTTCGTCAACGCGCTGACCCGCACGCTGAAGCAGCGGCACAACCTGCCTGTCGCCGGCGCGGACCGGCTGGTGCTGACGAAGCATATCGCCGTGCAGGACCTGATGGCGCTCGGCCGTTTCGCCGTGCTACCGGAGGACGATCTTTCGCTGGCGGCGCTCTTGAAGAGCCCGCTGTTCGGGTTCGACGAGGAAACCCTGTTCGAGCTTGCCGCCCGGCGCGGCGGGGAGCAGACGCTCTGGGCGCGGCTTCGCGACATGGCGGAGACGGATGAGAGGCTGGCGGCGGTCGCTCGCCGGCTTGAGGGCACCATTCGCGATGCGCGCGGCCAGTCCGTGCACGATTTCTATGCCCGCATCCTCGGCGCAGGCGGCGGGCGACGGGCCTTCCTTGCGCGGCTCGGAGCGGAGGCGGGTGAGATCATCGACGAATTCCTGACCTTCGCGCTGGAGCAGGAGGACAACGGCCTGCCGGGCCTGCAGGCCTTCGTCTCGACGCTGGAACTGGAGGCGCCGACCGTCAAACGCGAGCAGGACAAGGCGCGCGGCGAGATCCGCATCATGACCGTGCATGCGGCCAAGGGGCTGGAGGCGCCGGTCGTCTTCCTCGTCGACGGCGGGGCGAAGGCCTTCAGCCACAGCCACATGCCGCAGCTTCGCTTCCTTGCGACGCCCGGCCTTGTCGGCGGCCTGCCGGCCTGGCTGCCGCTGAAGGACCTCGGCAATGCCATGACCGAGGCGGATGCCGAGCGGATCAAGGCGGGGGCGGAGGAGGAATATCGCCGGCTGCTCTACGTCGCGATGACGCGCGCGGCCGATCGGCTCGTCGTCTGCGGCTATCGCGGCCGGCAGGAGAACAAGGATACATGGCACCCGATGATCGCCGCCGCGCTCTCCGCCGATGGCGCGCGCTGCGTGGAGGCCACTTTCTCGACCCCAGGCGAAAGCTGGCAGGGATTTTCCTGGCGTGAGGCCGGAGCGGCGACAGCGGGCGAGGTCATCGCGGCGGTGGCCGAACAGAAGCCGCAAACGGCACTGCCGGAGGCGCTGGGGCGTCCCCTGCCGCCGCAGAAATCCCTGCCACGACCGCTCAGCCCGTCCGGCGCGGCGGCAGTGATCGAGACGGACAAGGCGGATCTTCTGGTGCCCTCGGCGCTGTTCGGCCGGAAGGGCGGCGCGGCGGGGGCCGGACTCGCGCTGGAGCGCGGGCGCATCCTGCACCGCTTCCTGCAGGTCCTGCCCGCCTTCGAACCTGCGGAGCGCGCGGCGGCGGCGCGGCGCTATCTGGAACGGGCGGCGGCGAACTGGCCGGAAAGCGCGCGGACAGCGCTCATCGCGGCGGCGCTGGCCGTCATCGACGACGAAAGCCTTGCCGCGATCTTTTCGCCCGCGGCGCGGGCGGAAGTCTCGATCATGGGCACCCTGACACTCGGCAGCCGGGATTATGCCGTCTCGGGGCGCATCGACCGCATGGCGGTGACGGACGGCGCGGTCGAGATCGTCGATTTCAAGACGAACCGCGTGCCGCCGGGCTCGGCGGACGAGGTTCCGTTCGAGCACCGGGCGCAGCTTGCGATCTACCGCGCGATCCTTGCCCCGCTCTACCCCGGCCGAGAAATCCGCTGCGGGCTGATCTATACGGAAGCGGCAAAAACCTATTGGCTGGATGCCGCGCGCATGGAGGCGAGCCTTGCCGAACTTGCCTCGAAGTGAGATACCGGAAAGGACGATCCGCCGCCCGGCCGGCCTTGAAACCGGCGGCAGGCAGCATCACATCTTATGCAACGATCACCATTCAAGGAGAGCCTCATGGCTACCGTCAAAGTCGACCAGTCCAATTTCCAGGCCGAAGTCCTCAATTCCGCAGAGCCGGTCGTCGTCGATTTCTGGGCCGAATGGTGCGGCCCCTGCAAGATGATCGCGCCCGCGCTCGAGGAGATCTCCTCGGAGCTCGCTGGCAAGGTGAAGGTCGCCAAGCTGAACATCGACGAGAACCCGGAACTCGCCGCCCAGTACGGCGTGCGCTCCATTCCGACGCTCGCCCTGTTCAAGGGCGGCGAAGTCGCCGACATCAAGGTCGGCGCCGCGCCGAAGACGGCCCTCTCCTCGTGGATTTCCAGCGCCGCCTGAACGGACCGCGATTGACAAGATCAAGCCCGGCCTTCGTGCCGGGCTTATTTTTTGGCGAGCGTCATCCCACCCGCGACGTCATCCTCGGGCTTGAGCCGGGGATCCATGCGGCAGGAGAGGGACCGCATTTGTCGGCCCTCGCCTGGCGCCACGCATTTCTGCAGGATTGCTTCAGGCCGGCGGTGTGCCGTTGTCGGCGAGGACGTCGCCGACGAGATAGAGCGAGCCGCCGATGAGGATGCGCGGGGGGACGGAGTCCTCCGCGGTGATGCGGGCGATTTCGGCGAGCGCCTCTGCGACCGTCGAGAGCGGCGCGGCGTCGAGGCCGGCGCGGGCGGCGTCATCGGCGAGCGAGACCGGGTCGAGGCCGGCATCGGAGCCGCGAATCGGCACCGTGAAGACACGCTCGGCAAGGCCGCCGAAGGGCTCGAAATAGCCGACCGGATCCTTGGTGTTGATCATGCCGGTGACGAGGAAGAGCGGGCGCGCCTCGCGCTCCTCGAAATTCGCCATAGTCTCGGAAATCACCTGGCCGGCGCCGGGATTGTGGCCGCCGTCGACCCAGATCTCGCTGCCGCGCGGGGCGAGCCGAAGCAGCGCGCCGTCCGGCAGCCGCTGGAGGCGGCCCGGCCATTCGACGCGGGCGAGGCCGATTTCCATGGCATGCTCCGAAACCGCAAGGCCCGCCGCCTTGACGGCGCGGATGGCGGCGGCGGCATTGGCATATTGGTGGCGGCCTGGAAGACGCGGCAGCGGCAGGTCTGCGAGGCCGAACTCGTCCTGGTAGACGAGGCGGCCATATTCCTCATGCGCCATGAAATCCTGGCCGTAGACGGCATAGGGGCAGCCGAGGCGCTCGGCGGTCTCGATCAGCACGTCGCGGGCCGCTTCTTCGCTCTGGAAGCCGATGACGACGGGCGCCCCGCGCTTCATGATGCCGGCCTTCTCGGCGGCGATCAGCTCGACGCGGTCGCCGAGATAGGCCTGATGATCGAGCGAGATCGGCATGATGACCGAGACGGCGGGATGCTGAATGACATTGGTCGCGTCGAAGCGGCCGCCGAGGCCGACCTCAATGATCGCGACGTCCGCCGGGTGCTCGGAAAACAGCAGGAAGGTGACGGCCGTCAGGATTTCGAAGACAGTGATCTTCTCGCCGCCATTGGCCTCTGCGACGCGGCGCACCGCATCGGCAAGGACGGCGTCTTCGACGAAGCGGCCGCGCCCACCCTTGACGCCGAGGCGATAGCGCTCGTGCCAGTTGACGAGATGGGGCGAGGTATGGACGTGGACGGAAAGACCCTCGGCCTCGAGGATCGACCGGCAGAAGGCCGTGACCGAGCCCTTGCCGTTGGTGCCGGCCACATGGACGACCGGCGGCAGTTTCAGGTGCGGATTACCGAGCGCGGAGAGAAGCCGCGTGATGCGGTCCAGCGAAAGATCGAACCCCTTGGGATGGAGACCGAGAAGCTTCTCGATCTCCGCTGCCGCCTCGCTGGCCACCACGCCGGTCATGTCACTGGGCCGCGATGGCGAGAGCGCCGTTCGCGGCCGAGGATGCAGCCGGCTTCTTCATCAGGATCTTGAGAAGACGGGCCAGCGTATCGGGAATGTCATGGCGCTTGACGACCATGTCGACCATGCCGTGCTCCAGCAGATATTCCGAAGTCTGGAAGCCCTCGGGCAGCTTTTCGCGGATGGTCTGCTCGATGACGCGCTTGCCGGCGAAGCAGATTTCCGCGCCCGGTTCGGCAAGATGGATATCGCCCAGCATGGCGTAGGAAGCCGTCACGCCGCCCGTCGTCGGATTGGTGAGCACGACGATATAGGGCTGGCCCGCTTCCTTCAGCATTTCCACGGCAACCGTGGTGCGCGGAAGCTGCATCAGCGACAGGATGCCTTCCTGCATGCGCGCGCCGCCGGAGGCGGGGAACATGACGAGCGGGCACTTTTCCGCAATGGCGCGCTCGAAGGCCTTGACGATCGCCTCGCCGGCGGCAATGCCGAGCGAGCCGCCCATGAAGGCGAATTCATGCACGACGGCGACGAGCTTGACGCCGCGCACCTTGCCGACCCCGGCAAGGATCGTGTCTTCCAGCTCGGTCTTGGCGCGGCTGTCCTTCAGGCGATCCGTGTATTTCTTCGAATCGCGGAACTTCAGCGGATCCTGCGCGACCTTCGGCTGCTGCAGGGACTCGTAGACGCCTTCGTCGAAGAGGTCCTTCAGGCGGGCCTTGGCCGGCATCTTCATGTGGTAGCCCGAAGCCGGGATGACCCACTTGTTTTCCTCGAGATCGCGGTGGAACACCATCTCGCCGGTTTCCGGGCACTTGATCCAGAGATTTTCCGGTACATCCCGGTCAGGGCGGCCAAGCATCGAGTTGATCTTCGGCCGAACGTAATTCGTGATCCAGTTCACGGTCTAGCTCCCGTTACAATGGTTCCCATGTGGGAACTTTACTCCGCCGCCGCAAGGCGCGATGCACGCACGCCCGATGCGAGGCTCATGACCAGCGTCTCGACACCGGCGACGGTGGCGGCGCTTGCCGTGCCTTCCGCCGTGAGGCTGGAGGCGATCTGATTGACGATGGCGGTGCCGACGACGACGCCGTCGGCGGACGCGCCGATGGCGCGGGCATGCTCGGCCGTCTTGACGCCGAAGCCGACGCAGACCGGCAGCTTCGTATGCGCCTTGATGCGGCCGACCGCGCCGCCGATGAGCGAGGGATCGGGCAGGGCCGAGCCGGTGATGCCGTTCATCGAGACATAGTAGACGAAGCCCGACGTGTTCTTCAGGACGGCCGGCAGGCGCTTCTCGTCCGTGGTCGGGGTCGCGAGGCGAATGAAGTTGATGCCCCGGGCGAGCGCCGGGATGCAGAGCTCGTCATCCATTTCCGGCGGCAGGTCGACGACGATGAGGCCATCGATGCCGGCTTCCAGCGCGTCGTCCAGGAAGCGCTCAACGCCGTAGATATAGATCGGGTTGTAGTAGCCCATCAGCACGATCGGCGTCGCGTCGTCCTCCTTGCGGAAATCGCGGGCCATCTGCAGCGTCTTGGCGAGCGTCTGCCCGCCCTTCAGCGCGCGCTGGCCGGCGAGCTGGATCGCGGGGCCGTCGGCCATCGGGTCGGAGAAAGGCATGCCGAGCTCGATGACGTCGGAGCCTGCCTTCGGCAGAGCCTTCATGATCTCCAGCGAGCTCGCATAATCCGGATCGCCGCCCATGAAATAGGTGACGAGGGCCGGGCGGCCTTCCGCCGCGAGATCCGCGAAGCGTTTGTCCATGCGTGCGGTCATCTTAGAGCTCCATGCCGAGGATCTTGCCGACGGTGAAGATATCCTTGTCGCCGCGGCCGGAGAGGTTCATCAGGATGATCTGGTCTTTGCCCATCTTGGGCGCGCGCTTGATCACCTCCGCCACGGCGTGGCTCGGCTCCAGCGCCGGGATGATGCCTTCGAGCTTCGTCAGGAGCTGGAAGGCTTCCAGCGCCTCGTCGTCCATGATCGGAACGTATTCGGCGCGGCCGATCTCGTGCAACCAGGCATGCTCCGGGCCGATGCCGGGATAGTCGAGGCCGGCGGAAATGGAATGGCCTTCCTTGATCTGGCCGTCGGCATCCTGCAGCAGGTAAGTGCGGTTGCCGTGGAGGACGCCCGGCGAGCCGGCCGTCAGCGAGGCACAGTGCTCCTCGCCGTCGAGACCCTTGCCGCCGGCTTCGACGCCGACGATCTGGACGTTCTTGTCGTCGAGGAAGGGATGGAAGAGGCCGATGGCGTTGGAACCGCCGCCGACGGCGGCGACGACCATGTCCGGCAGGCGGCCTTCGGCGGCGAGCATCTGCTCGCGCGCTTCCACGCCGATGACTGCCTGGAAGTCGCGCACCAGCTCCGGATAGGGATGCGGGCCGGCGGCGGTGCCGATCAGGTAATAGGTATCATCGACATTGGTGACCCAGTCACGCAGCGCCTCGTTCATGGCATCCTTCAGCGTGCCATGGCCGGCCGTGACAGGACGCACTTCCGCGCCGAGCAACTTCATGCGGAAGACGTTCGGAGCCTGACGCTCGACATCCGTCGCGCCCATATAGACGACGCAGGGGAAGCCGAAGCGCGCGGCGACGGTGGCCGAGGCCACGCCATGCTGGCCGGCGCCAGTTTCGGCGATGATGCGCGTCTTGCCCATGCGCTTGGCGAGCAGGATCTGGCCGATGCAATTGTTGATCTTGTGCGAGCCGGTGTGGTTCAGCTCCTCGCGCTTGAAGTAGATCTTCGCACCGCCGAGATGCTGCGTCAGGCGCTCGGCATAATAGAGCGGGCTCGGGCGACCGATATAATGAGCGCCGAGGTCCTTCAGCTCCGCCTGGAAGGCCGGGTCGGTCTTGGCCTTGTTCCACTCTTCCTGAAGATCGAGGATCAGCGGCATCAGGGTCTCGGCGACGAAGCGCCCGCCGAAGATGCCGAAACGGCCGTCCTCGTCCGGACCCTCGCGGTAGGAATTCAGGTTGGGTGACTGGTTCACTTGCCTCTCCCTGCGGCGGCGGTTTCGCGTTCCGCCTGTCGTGCCGCTTCAAAAAACGCTTCCATCAGGCCGAGGTCCTTGACGCCGGGCGCGCTCTCGACGCCGGAACTTGCGTCGATGCCGGGCGCGCCGGTCATCCGGATGGCCTCGGCGAGGTTATCCTTGTTCAGCCCACCCGAAAGCATGTAATCGACGCCGCCGTCAAGCAGATGCATGAGGTTCCAGTCGAAGGAGACGCCGTTACCGCCCGGAAGCTCGGAGCCCGCCGGCGGCTTGGCATCGAAGAGGAAGCGGTCGGCGATGCCGATATAGGGGTCGATCTTCTTGAGATCGTCCGCCTCGCGCACGGAAAAGGCCTTCATCACCGGCAGGCCATAGACCGCCTTGACGGTCAGCACCCGTTCCGGGCTTTCCGAACCGTGGAGCTGGAGAATATCGGGAGAGAGTTGGTCGACGATCTCGTCCAGCGTGTCGCTGTCGGCATTGACGGTGACGGCGACGATCTTCGCGCGGCCGCGCGCCCGCTCCGCCAGCCGGCCGGCATCGGCTGGCTCGATGTTGCGCGGGCTTTTCGGAAAGAAGATGAAGCCGATATGGCTGGCGCCGAGCGCGACGGCCTTGTCGACGGCCTCTTCGGTCTTCAGCCCGCAGATTTTGATGTCGAGTGTCATGGTCGAGGGAGTCGCACGAATCACCGGAAGAGTCGAGCCGAAAGACGGCGGCAAGAGGGCCGGAACCGGCGCCCTTGCATGGGCGGCCAGCGCGCCCATATGGAGGAAAGACAAACACCGGAGACGACCATGCGGCTCATCATCGCCATCCTCCTGCCCTTCCTCGTGTTCTTCACCATCGGGCGGCCGATTGCCGGCATCATCTGCCTCATCCTGCAGGTGACGTTGATCGGCTGGCTTCCGGCCGCGATCTGGGCGGTCTATGCGCTGGGGCAGTATAATACGGACAGGAAAATCCGCGAAGCGCTGGCCGATCGCCGCTGAGCCTAGCCGAAATCCACGGCATGCAGCAGGCTGCCGTTGCGCTTGAGCCAGCGCTTGGCCTCCTCCGTCGTCGGGCAGAGCTGCGCGCAGAGCGACCAGAAGGCGGGGCTGTGATTCATCTCGCGAAGATGGGCCACCTCATGGGCGGCGAGATAATCGATGACATGCGGCGGGGCCATGGCGATGCGCCACGAGAAGCTGAGCGCGCCGTCGGCCGAGCAGGAGCCCCAGCGGCTGCGAGTGTCGCGCAGGGTCAATGACTTCACGCGCTTGCCGATGCGCCCGGCATGGACGGCGACGAGCCTGTCCAGTTCCAGCCGCGCTTCCTTCTTCAGGAAATCGCTGATGCGGCGGGGGATGCTCTCCTCCATGCCGCCGACGCGCAGCACGGCCTCGTCATCGACGATGACGGCCTCCGTCAGCCCGCGCAGCCTGCCCGTCGCCTCGATGCGGTGGGCGACGCCGCGGATCATGACATAGCCGCCGTCTTCCAGCTCGTTGGTCGAGCGGAACTTAGCCAGCTTCGTCATCAGCCAGCCCTGGTGGCGGGCGAGGAACTCGCGGATGTCGCGCTCGGCAACGCCGTTCGGCACCGTCATGCGCAGGGCGCGCCCGCCGGGCTCGATACGCAGCGTGAGGCGCGTGGCGCGCAGGTCGCGTTTGATGGTGAGCGGCAGGGCCCGGCCATTGACGTCGATCTCGCGCCGTTCCGGCGGAGGCGGGGCCTTCAGGGCCTTGCGGGGCTTGCGAGCCGAGGGAAACATGCTGCCTTCATAGCCGATTCGACGGCGACTGAAACGCCCCGACGAAAAACCGGCGCACAGGGCGCCGGTCGCTTCGTTCATCCGTTCAGGCCGTTCAGTTCGCGGGGAAGCCCGGCACATCGCCCTGGCCCCTGGCGCGGCGTTCGCGCATAAAGCGGTCGAACTCCTCCTGGTCCTTAGCGCGGCGCAGTTCCCGGCTGTAGGCGTCGAACTCCTCGCGCATCTCGTCGAGCTTGCGGCGCTCCTCGTCGAGGCGGGCGAGCTCGGCGTCACGCCAGTCGTCGAAGGCGGCGTTGCCAGTGGCGCTGCGGAAGGCGTGGCCACGGCCGCGGCCGCCACGGAACCTGCCGCGGCAGGAGGCGAACATGCCATCCACGGTGTCGTTGGCGTCTTTCTTGAAGTTTTTCAGGCGGTCGCCGAAGATGATGTAGGCAAGCATGGCAAGGCCGAGCGGCCAGAACACCACGAAGCCGAGCACCATCAGGGCGATGGTCGCAGGCGTCCAGTCCGGACGGATCAGTGCTGACTGGTTCATGTGCAATCTTCCTCACGATCGGCGGAAACCACTCCGGCTTCCGGTGATTCCGATGTGGGCAGACCGGCCCGGACGTTCAAGGCAATGCCCGGGAGATTCGGGCAAGTGCCTGAAACGAGCCCGGAAAATCAGGCGGCGTCGCCGGATTTCCCGCCCTTGATGACGCGCGGCACCGGCTTTGCCTTTTCGCCCCGGCCATGCGCGGCGATGAAGGAGAGGATGCGCGGCGCGATCTCCTTGCGGAAGCGCGAGCCGTTGAAGACGCCGTAATGGCCGACGTCCGGCTGGACGTAATGCATGCGCATGTCGTCGGGGATATTGGTGCAGATGGTCTGCGCCGCCTCGGTCTGGCCGACGCCGGAAATGTCGTCGTTCTCGCCCTCTACGGTGAGCAGCGCCACCTTGCGGATCGCCGTCGTGTCGACGGGCCGCGTGCGGTGCATCATCTCGCCCTTCGGCAGGGCGTGCTTCATGAAGACCGTTTCCACCGTCTGCAGGTAGAATTCGGCGGTGAGGTCCATGACGGCGAGATATTCGTCGTAGAAGTCGCGGTGCTTTTCGGCGGCATCGCCGTCGTTCTTGACGAGATGGGCGAAAAATTCCTTATGCGCGATGACATGGCGGTCGAGGTTCATCGACATGAAGCCGGAAAGCTGCAGGAAGCCCGGATAGACCATGCGCATGAAGCCCGGCTGCGGCCACGGCACCGGCATGACGACATTGTCGCAGAACCACTCGATCGGTTTTTCCTCGGCGAGCTTGTTCACAGCGGTCGGGTTGATGCGCGTGTCGATGGGCCCGCCCATCAGCGTCATGGTGGCGGGCGAGAGCGGATCGTCCTCGGCCTCCATCACGGCCACGGCCGCCAGGACCGGCACCGCCGGCTGGCAGACGGCGATGACATGGGTATCGGGTCCCAGTGCATGCAGCATCTGGATGACGTAATCGATATAGTCGTCGAGGTCGAAGGAGCCTTCCGACAGCGGCACCATGCGCGCATCGATCCAGTCGGTGATATGCACTTCCGCATGGGGCAGCATCGCCTCGACGGTGCCGCGCAGCAGCGTCGCATAGTGGCCCGACATCGGCGCGACGATCAGGATCTTCGGATCCTTGCGGTGGCCTGCGGGCAGACAGCGCTCGAAATGGATGAGGTTGCAGAAGGGACGCTGCCAGACGACCTTTTCATGCACGGAGACGGGCTTGCCCTCGATGAGCGTGGTATCGAGGCCGAAGGCCGGCTTGCCGTAGCGCCGGGTGGTGCGCTCGAGCACCTCGAAGCCGGCGGCCATGGTGCGGCCGAAATAGGTGTGGGAGAGCGGGTTGAGCGGATTGCGGAAGGCAATGCGCATCTGGTCCGCCGCAGCGCGCCAGGGCGCCATCATCGCATGATTGAGTTCGTAGAGCTGGTAGTACATCTGCGCGTTATCCCATTTCCCGGCAGGGGCTCATGTCCGCGCCGTCTCACCCGGTTTCCGCAATTGCGAAAACACTAACAGGTTTTCGCTGCGTGGCAACATTCCACGGGGGCATCCTACGTCCGCGAACCTTTCGCCGGAGTGAACGGGATTCAGCCGGTCCAGCCGCCGTCGATGACATAGGCCTGGCCGGTCGTGTAGGTCGCGCCGGCAAGGTGCACAGCAAGATCGGCGATCTCCTCGGGCGTGCCGATCCGCCCCATCGGCTGGCGGGCGATGAAGGCGGCGCGGGCGGCGTCATAGTCTCCGCCGGCGCGCATGCGGTCCTGCAGGGAGGGGCTCTCCACCGTGCCGGGGCAGATGGCGTTGCAGCGGATACCCTTGCCGACATAATCGGCGGCAACCGCCTTGGTGAGGCCGATGACGGCGGCCTTGGTGACGCCATAGGCGAAGCGGTTCGGCACGCCCTTCACGCTGGAAGCGACCGAGGCCATGTTGATGATCGCCCCGTCGCCGCGCTCCAGCATGCCCGGCAGCACCGCGCGGATGGTGCGCACCATGGCGAGCACGTTGAGGTTCCAGGCGAAGGCGAGATCGTCCTCCTTCATCTCCAGGATCGTGCCGCCATGCACAACGCCGGCGCAGTTGAAGAGCACGTCGATGCGGCCGATATCGGCGACGACGGCGGAAACGGCGGCATCGTCGAGAACGTTAAGAAGGCGCGTCGCCATGCCGCTCTCATCCGCAAGGCTGGAGAGCGTCTCCGGGTTGACGTCCGTGGCGATCACCGTCGCGCCCGCCCGCTGGAAGGCCAGCGCCGATGCACGCCCGATGCCCTGCCCCGCCGCCGTCACCAGCACGGTCCTGCCCTGAAGATTGCTCATCGATTTCATTTCCTTCCTATGCGGCAACACGCACGATGGCCTTGATGAGGCCGGATTTTTCCGTCGCCCAGCGGGCAAGGTCAAGAGGGACACCGTCGAGCGTCGTGCGGTGGGTGACGAGGGCGTCGACCGGCACACGACCGTCGCGGATGCACGCCATGACATGCTCGAAATCGGCCCGCACCGCATTGCGGCTGCCGATCAGCGTCATCTCCCGCTTGTGGAATTCCGGGTCGGAAAAGCGGATCTCGTCCTTCACCACGCTGACCAGCACGAGCGCCCCGCCATGGGCGACATGGGCAAAGGCGGCTTCCATGGACTTCGCGTGGCCCGTCGCGTCGAAGACAACGTCGAAACCGTCGCCATCCGTGGCCCGGCTCACGGCCTCCGCCACGGAAGGGCCGGCGAGGATGTTCCTTCCCAGGCCGAAACGGTCCGCGGCCATGGCGAGACGTTCTTCGGACGTGTCCATCACCGTCACCTGATGGCCGGCGATGCGCGAGAAGAGCGCGGTGCCGAGGCCGATGGGCCCCGCACCGACGACGAGGGACCGCGCGCCTTCGGGAGCCTGCGAGCGGCGGACCGCATGGGCGCCGATGGCCAGGAATTCCACGGTCGCGGCAGCCTCGAGCGAAAGTCCCTCGGCCGGATAGAGGTTTTCCGCCGGCAGCAGGATCTCCTCGCAGAGCGCACCGTCCGTATGCACGCCGAGAACGCGGATCGCGGTGCAGCAGTTCGGCCGGTCTTTCCGGCAGGCGACACAGGTGCCGCAGGAAATATAGGGGTTCACCACGACGGGCGCGCCCGCGGCGAAGAGGCTCGACCCGGGGTCGAGGACGGTGGCCGAGATCTCGTGGCCCATGACGCGCGGATAGTCGAGAAACGGATGCTTGCCCTCGAAGATGTGATAATCCGTGCCGCAGATGCCGACATGGCTGACGGCGAGGCGCACCCAGCCCTGCGGACCGGTGGCCGGGGGACGCTCGACCATGTCGAGCCGTCCGGGCTCCAGGCAGACGACGGCCCTCATCTCAGCGGCTTCCACGACGACGCAACTGATCGAAATAGACGATAACGATGATCAGGAGGCCGGTGATGATGCGCTGCCAGAAGGAGTTGACGTTGAGCAGGTTCGCACCGTTGTTGATGGTCGCGAGGATGAAGGCGCCGAGCAGCGGGCCATGCACCGAGCCGACCGCGCCGAAGAGGCTGGTGCCGCCAATGACCGAGGAGGCGATCGCCTGAAGCTCCCAGCCCTCGGCCTGCGTGGCATTGCCGATGCCGATGCGCGAGGCGAGCAGCACGCCGACAAGGGCGGCGCAGGTGGCCGAGAGGATATAGGCGAGATAGATCGTGCGGTTGACGTTGACGCCGGAAAGGCGGGCCGCCTCGCTGTTCGAGCCGACCGCGAAGAGGTAGCGGCCGAAGCGCGAGAGATGGAGGAAGACGAAGGCGGGGATCGCCACCAGGACCACCATCCAGAAAAGGCTCGGCACGCCGAGGAAATCGGCGCGGGAGAAATTGGTGAAGCCCTCGTGGCTGATCGAGATCGTCGAGCCGTTGGTGATGAGCAGGCCGATGCCGCGCAGCGACGTCAGGGTCGCGAGCGTGATGATGAACGGCGGCAAGCCCATGCGCACGATGCCGAAGCCATGGAACGTGCCGATGGCAACGCCGATCAGCAGCGTCAGGATGATCGCGGGCCACAGGGGCACACCGGCCTGCAGCAACCAGGCGACGATGACGCTGGTGAAACCGACGATGGCCCCGACGGACAGATCGATGCCGGCGGTGATGATCACGAAGGTCTGGCCAACCGCAAGGATCGCCGTCATCGCCCCCTGGCGCAGGAGATTCGAGATATTGTTCGGCGTCCAGAAGGCATGGGTCGAAAGACCAAGGGCCAGCCATAGCGCCAGCAGCAGGCCGAGCAGCGTCAGGCCGAGCAGGATATTCGTGCCCTTCTTCGGCGCCGGTGCGCTTTCCGTCGTCGTCTCCACGCTCATGTTTCTTCTCCCTTTTTCGCGCGGCGGTTCAGATGCCGATGGCCTGGGTGAGGACGTCCTCGTGCGAGGCGGCCCGATGGTCGTGGCTGGCGACCAGCCGGCCACCGCGGAAGACGTGCAGCCTGTCGGAAAGCTCGTAGACTTCCGGCAGGTAGGACGAGATGAGGATGATGCCGGCGCCCTGCTTGAGGAGCGCGGCGAACAGCCGGTAGATTTCCGCCTTGGTGCCGACGTCCACGCCCACCGTCGGCTCGTCGAAGATGAAGAGCCGCGCGCCGTGGCTCAACCACTTGCCGATGACGATCTTCTGCTGGTTGCCGCCGGACATGGCCGAGGCGAGCACGCGGCGCGACGGCGTCTTGATTCGCAAGTCCCGGATCTGCCGGTCGGCATTCTCCGCTTCATCGCCCTTGCGGATCACGAGGCCGGAACTGAGCCGCTTGAAAACCGGCAGATTGATGTTGAGGCCGATAGGCAGGTTGAGGCAGAGGCCCTGATCGCGACGGCTTTCCGGGGCGAGCGCGATGCCGAGATCCATTGCGGCGCGCTCGTTGGGAATGGCGACCTTCCTGCCGTCCCAGAATATCTCGCCGGCGGAAACCGGCTGGCGGCCGTAGAGACCGAGGGCGAATTCGCTCCGGCCCGCGCCGATCAGGCCGTAAAGGCCGACGATCTCGCCCACCCGCACCGTGAGCGAGACATCCTCGAAGCCGGGGCCGGAAAGACCCCGCGTCTCCACGATGACCGCGCCGGCGGGCACCTTCTCCTTGTGGTAGATCTGCTCGATCGTGCGGTTGATCATCAGCGCGATCAGCTCGTTCTCGCTGGTCTCGCCGATGAGGCGCGTGCCGACATGGGTGCCATCGCGCAACACCGAGACGCGGTCGGCCAGTTCGAAGACTTCCTCCATGCGGTGGCTGATATAGACGATCGTCACGCCCTGGTCGCGCAGCCGGCGAATGAGCCGGAAGAGCTGGGCGGATTCCTGGCGCGTCAGATAGGCGGTCGGCTCGTCGAAGATCAGGAAGCGGATGCCGCGCATGGCGGCCTTGGCGGTGGCGACGAGCTGTTGCTGGCCGATGGTGAGCGCGCCGAGGCGGGCGCCGGCGGGAAGCTGGAAGCCGAGATCATCGAGCACGGCCTGCGCGGCCCGTTCCATGGCGCCCTTGCGCATCAGGCCGTAGCGGTTCATCTCGTCGCCGAGGAACATATTCGCCGCGACCGACAGATGCGGGCAGAGCACGACCTCCTGGTGCACGGCGTTGATGCCCCGGGAAATCGCCTCGTTCGGCGTGGCGAGCTGAACGGGCCTGCCGCACCAGAACACCTCGCCCGCGGTACGGCGAATGACCCCGGTCAGAAGCTTGATGAGGGTGGACTTGCCGGCGCCGTTCTCGCCGACGATGGCGTGGATCTCGCCGGCAAGGAAAGTTACCGTCGCCGGCTTCAGCGCTTCGACGAGGCCGTATTTCTTCTGCAGTCCGCGCAGTTCGAGGATAGGCGCGCCGCGCGGCACCGCGTCGGATTCGGCGAGCTTGGCCTCATCCTCGTGCCGATGGCTGAGCTCTTCAAGACTGCTCATCGCGTTTCCTCCCGGATCGTGCATGGGCCCCGCCCGGCGCATCGCACCGGGCGGGGCGGATTGCCCGGCGATCAATTCACCTTCGGGTTCAGAAGAGCGTCGATCTTCGGATCGGACATGTTGTCCTTGGTCACGAGATTGGCGCCGGTATCGACGAAGGCCTCGACCTTCTCGCCCTTGGAGACGGCAAGCGCGGTCTTCACGCCGTCGTAGCCCATGCGGTAGGGATCCTGCACGACGAGGCCGGCGAGGACGCCTTCCTTCAGGAAGCCTACGGTCTTCTCGTCGCTGTCGAAGCCGATGACCTTGATCTTGTCGCCCAGCTTGTTCTCGGCGATCGCCTGCCCGACGCCCTGCGCCATGATGAGGTTGGAGGCGAAGACGCCGGCAAGGTTCGGGTTCGCCGTGATGAGGTCGGTCATCATGTTGAGGCCGGTGGTGGCCTGGCCGTCGGCATATTTGTCCGCCACGACCTTGAGGCCCGGATACTTCGTCTTGACCTGATCGAGGAAGCCTTCGCGGCGCTGGTCGAGCGAGCCGACGCCCGGCAGGCTGGTGATGATGGCGATCTCGCCCTCGTCCTTGCCCGTGGCGGCCTTGATCGCAGCGGCAAGGCCATCGGCAGCGATGCGGCCGCCCTGGACGTTGTCGGTGGTCAGGAACGAGGTGAACGCCTTGGAATCCGCCGCCGAGTCGATGCCGATGACCGGAACGGACTTGGCCGCCTCGTCGACCGGCTTTCCGAGCGCCTTGAATTCCGTCGGCGAGATGACGACCGCGGCCGGACCGCCGGCGACGGCGTTCTCAAGGATGCTGATCTGGCCGTTGATATCGGATTCCGACTGCGCGCCGAGTTCCGGCACATTGACGCCGAGGTCCTTGCCGGCCTGCCGTGCACCGGCAAGAACGATCTGCCAGTAGAAGGACGTCGTGTCCTTGACGATGATCGGGATGGTGACGTCCTGCGCGAAGGAAGCGGCGGGGGCCATGGTGGCGAGGACGGCAGCACCCGCAAGCGCGCTGAAGGCGCGGCGGGTGAGAAGCGATCTTACAATGCTCATCGGGTTCTCCTCTCAGATGCTTCCTGTCCTCCTCGGGGTCGTGCCGCAGGAAGCGAACAACTCGACCTTTTATCGATAAAAAACATTTATAGGGGCAAACTACACGCGCTTCCATCGCTTGGCAAGCGAGGGATTCCGTCCGAAAAACTGTCCTTCAAAGGCATTCCAGTCCATCGCCGCCGTCCTCCCAAACGGTGGCCGCCGGGCCTGTCAGACCCGGTAGACCTCATGCGGGTGCACGACACCCTTCTTCAGGATGATATTGCCATAAAGGCGGAATTCCGTGGTGGCCACGATATAGGCCGCCTTCTTCGCCATCTCGTAGAAGGCGAAGCGCTCGACGGCATGGACCGTGAAATCGCCGGCGAGGCGGTTCACGAGCTTCTGGAAGGTCGCGCAGACCTCCGGCACCGCGCCCGGATCGCCCACTACTTCCATCCGCCATGCAGCCTCGGGCACGAAGGTGTCGAGCGGCATATGGGCGAGCACCGCCTCGGTGATCGCCACCGCATCGACGCCGTCGGCGCGGATGACCTTCGGGCCGAGGAAGCTGGAGGGAAAATTGGCGTCCGCGATGACGATGTCGTCTCCGTGGCCCATCGTGCGGATGGCATGCAGGAGATCGGGACCGAGCAGCGGATGAATGCCTTTCAACATGGATTTCGATCCTCCCCGATCGAAAGCTATTCGCGGACGGGCTCGAGCCCCAGCTCGGGCGCCACCAGCGTATAAGGCTCGAAAGCCGGATAAATATCCGTCGGCAGGTCCATGCGCACCAGCGCCATGTTGCGGCGCAGGCTTTCCGGCTTGGCGGTGCCGAGCAGGACCGAGGCGACGGCGGGATGGCGCAGCGGAAACTGCAAGGCCGGCGCCGCGAGCGGCACGCCGCGTTCCCCGGCGATCCCCATCATCGCGCCGACCTTTTCCACGACCTCCGGCGTCGCCGGCATATAGTCGAAATGCGCGCCCTCGACGGGGCCTGTCGCCAGGATGCCGGAATTGAAGACGCCGCCGACCACCAGCGAGGTTCCCTTCCTCTCGCAGAGCGGCAGCAGCTCCTCCACGGCGGAACGGTCGAGCAGCGTGTAGCGGCCGGCAAGCAGAATGCAGTCGAGATCGGCGTTTCCCAGGACATCGAGGCAGACGGGCACCTCGTTTACGCCGAGGCCGAAGGCCCTGATGGTGCCCGACGATTTCAGCTCCGAGAGCGCTTTGAGGCCGGAATCGAGGAGCTGGCGGAGATAGACCGCATTGCGCTCCGCGCCATGCGTGTAGACACCGATATCGTGCACATAGAGGATATCGATCCGGTTGAGGCCGAGGCGGGTATAGCTCAGCTCGAGGCAGCGCATGATACCGTCATAGCTGTAGTCGTAGCGCGCGCCGAAGGGCAGCGGATCGACGAAGCCGTAATTCGGCAACCCGTCGCCCTCGGCCGGCTGCATGACACGGCCGACTTTCGTCGACAGCACATAGCTTCCCTTCGGCTTGTCGCGCAGGAAATCGCCGACATGGCGCTCGGCAAGACCGAAGCCGTACCAGGGGGCGGTATCGTAATAGCGCAGGCCTTCCTGCCAGGCAGTCTCCAGCGTCGCCATCGCGACGTCGCGCGGGCAGGCCCGATAGAGCCCGCCGAGGGGCGCCGTGCCGAAGCTGAATTCGGTCACGGCAAGGTCCGTCCTGCCGATGGTTCGCGTCTGCATGAAACCTCCCGGCCGGCATTCTCCCACCGGCCTATTTGTCTTTTATCGAGAATAGACAGATCACCGTCAATGGGTAATATGCCGGAAGGAGGAAACGGGGGATGCGGAAGTCGCCGGCGGCGGCATCTGGCCTTTCTCCCGTTCAGCCATTAAGGGACGCGACAAATCCGGAACCGGCGGCACCCATGGCCAAGCAGAATACCGTTTTCAAGGACGCCTTCAATCGCTGCGTCAAGCTGCTGGAGCAGACGGCGAGCCTGCCCTCCGAGCCGGAGCTCGGCACGATGCTCGGCGTCAGCCGCACCACCGTGCGCGCGATCCTGAGCCGGCTTGAGGAGGTCGGCCTGCTCGCCTGGGAAAAGCGCTGCAAGATCGTGCTGCGCAAGCCCGTCGCCTCGGACTACTTCCCCACGGAGGAGACGGATTCGCTTTCCGAGATCATCGAGCGCAGCTTCATGCGCCGGATTCTCGACGGCGGGGCCCAGCCCGGCATGCAGATCAACGAGCTGGAGCTAGCCCGCGAGATCGGCATCGGCACCACGAGCGTGCGCGAATTTCTCATTCGCTTCAGCCGCTTCGGCCTGATCGAGAAGCGGCCGAACAGCCATTGGGTGCTGAAAGGCTTTACCCGCGACTTCGCGCTGGAACTGACGGAGGTGCGCGAGATGTTCGAGCTGCGCTCGGCCGCCGCCTTCGCGCGCCTGCCGGCGGACCATCCGGCCTGGCAGGAACTCGACGCGATCGAGGCCGTGCATCACGCGATCCTCGACGATATCGAAAATCGCTACCAGGATTTCTCCGAACTCGACGAGCGCTTCCATCTTCTGGTGCACCGCGCCTCGCGAAACCGTTTCATCGTGGATTTCTACGACGTGATCGCCATCGTCTTCCACTATCATTACCAGTGGAACAAGACGAATGCCCGCCAGCGCAACGCCCGCGCCCTGGAGGAGCACCTCGCCTATATCGCGGCGCTGCGCTCGCGGGATCCAGGTGAGATCGAGCTTGCCTGCCGGCAGCACCTGAAATCGGCGCGCGAAACCCTGCTCCAGTCCATCAACTGAAAAGGCGCCGCATCAGTAACCGCCGCCGCGCTTGTCCGTCACCGTCTCGCCGACGAATGTGCGGCGCAGGGTCTCGACCGCCGAGACAAGGCAGTTGACGTCGGTGCCGATCGCCATGAAGTCCGCGCCGAGGTCCCGGTAGACCTCCGCCTGCTGCAGCGAGACCGTCATGATGCCACGCGCCTTGCCGTGGGCTTTGGTGCGCTCGAAGATCTTGCCGATCGTCGCCAGCACTTCCGGCGCGCCGGGTTCGCCGAGAAGGCCCATATCCGCGGCAAGGTCGGAGGGGCCGATGAAGACGCCGTCGACGCCCTCGACCGCGGCGATGTCGTCGATGGCGGCGAAGCCCGCCCGGCTCTCCACCTGCACGATCAGGCAGATCTCGTCATTGGCCGTCGTCAGATAATCCGGCGTGCGGTTGAAATCGCTGGCGCGGCCGAGGCCGGCGCCAACGCCTCGGATGCCGTGCGGCGGATAGCGCAGGGCGCGCACCAGCGCCTTCGCCTGCTCGGCCGATTCGACCATGGGAATGAGGAAGGTCTGGGCGCCTTGGTCGAGGAGCTGCTTGAGCAGCCAGGCCTCGCCCATCGGCGGGCGCACCATGGCATGGGTCGGCGAGTGGCGCAGCGCGCCGACCTGCGCGCTGATCATCGGCATGTCGTTCGGCCCGTGCTCGCCATCGATCAGCAGCCAGTCGTAGCCGCTGGTGGAAAGGATCTCCGCCGCATAGGGGCTGCCAAGCGCCGCCCAGAGGCCAAGCTGGAACCGGCCCTCGCGAAGCGCGGCCTTGAAGGCGTTTTTCGGTGCTGCCACGATATATTCCTCTTCAAAAACGAAACCGGCCGGACGATGCCGGCCGGAAAACGGGATGGGCTGTTCTCAGCCGATGCCGCCGAGGCAGACATATTTCATCTCGGTGAATTCCTCGATGCCGTATTTCGAGCCCTCGCGGCCGAGGCCGGAAAGCTTGACGCCGCCGAACGGGGCTTCGGCCGTCGAGATCAGGCCGGTATTGACGCCGACCATGCCGTATTCCAGTGCCTCGGCGACGCAGAAGACACGCGACAAGTCCTTGGCGTAGAAATAGGAGGCAAGGCCGAATTCCGTGTCGTTGGCCTGCGCGATGACATCGTCCTCGTCCGTGAAGCGGAAGAGCGGGGCGACGGGGCCGAAGGTCTCTTCCCGCGCAACCGCCATGTCCGGCGTCACGTCGGCAAGGACGGTCGCCTCGTAGAAGGTGCCGCCGAGCGCATGGCGCTTGCCGCCCTGCACCACCCGGCCGCCCTTCTTCACGGCGTCGGCGACGTGCTCTTCGACCTTTTCCAGCGCGGCATTGTCGATCAGCGGACCGAGCACCACGCCCTCGTCGAAGCCGTTGCCGGTCTTCAGCCTGCCGACGGCGGCGGCGAGCTTTTCGGAGAAGGCGTCATAGACGGCGTCCTGCACATAGAGCCGGTTGGCGCAGACGCAGGTCTGGCCGTTGTTGCGGAACTTGGCGATCAGCGCCCCCTCGACCGCCGCATCGAGATCGGCATCGTCGAAGACGATGAAGGGCGCATTGCCGCCGAGCTCCAGGCCGAGCTTCTTGATGGTCGGGGCGCACTGCTTGTAAAGTTCGGCGCCGATTTCCGTCGAGCCGGTGAAAGTCAGCTTGCGGACGGTCGGGTTGGCGGTCATCTCCGCGCCGATCTCGCGCGCCGAGCCGGTGATGACGGAGAAGAGGCCGGCGGGAAGGCCGGCGCGCTCAGCAAGAATCGCAAGGGCGATCGCCGAGAAGGGCGTCTGCGAGGCGGGCTTCAGCACCATGGCGCAGCCGGCGGCGAAGGCGGGGCCGGCCTTGCGGGTGATCATGGCATTCGGGAAGTTCCAGGGGGTGATCGCCGCGACGACGCCGATCGGCTGCTTCATCACGAGGATGCGCTTGTCCTTCTGGTGGCCGGGCATGATGTCGCCATAGACGCGGCGGGCCTCCTCGGCGAACCATTCGACGAAGCTGGCGCCATAGACGATTTCGCCGGTGGCTTCGGCGAGCGGCTTGCCCTGTTCCATCGTCAGGATGCGGCCGAGGTCGTCCTTGTTCTCGATCATCAGGTCGAACCACTTGCGCAGCACGGCCGAGCGTTCCTTGGCGGTGCGGGCGGCCCAGGCCTTCTGGGCCTCTGCCGCCGCGTCGATCGCTTCCTTCGTCTCCTTCGCGCCGAGCTTCGGCACATGGCCGACGAGCTCACCCGTCGCCGGGTTCTTTACCGCGATGCCGTTCGCATCCGCTTCGATCCAGCGGGTGCCGACAAGGGCTGCCTGGCGAAGCAGGCTCGGGTCTTTGAGGCTCATCGGATATCTCCCATTTTCGCGATGCCGTCTGACGTGTGGCAATGGTTATATTGCGTCCCACCCGGTTTCGACAATGCGAGGGGACGGGATTTTCGCTGCCGGCCGGCCGTCGGCATGTTTCCCGTTCGCTAGCCTATTTTCATGCGGTTGCACCGCAAAAACGGTGCGCGACGGCCCGGACTGCATTAGATTCAAGCCGCTGATTTGAACATTTCGAGGCTTTGCAATGACCCATCCCACAGGCCGCATCGCGGACCATGCCATCGACCCCGTTTTCCTCGATCGCTGGTCGCCCCGCGCCTTCACCGGCGAGGCCATGCCGCACGAGACGCTGCTTTCGCTGTTCGAGGCGGCGCGCTGGGCACCATCGGCCGCCAACGGCCAGCCCTGGCGCTTCATCTACGGCCACCGCGGCAGCGCGGCCTTCGACGCGATCTACAGCACGCTGGACGAAGGCAACCGGCGCTGGGCGGACAAGGCCTCGGTGCTTGCGGTCATCGTCTCGCAGACCCACCGCAAGGGCGCCGACGGCGAGATGCGCCCGGCCTATACCCACGCCTTCGACACCGGCGCGGCCTGGGCCTATCTCGCCCTGCAGGCGACCCATGCCGGCTACCATGCCCACGGCATGGGCGGCATCGACCGCACGAAGGCGATGGAGGTTCTTGGCATCCCCGAGGGCTTCCGCGTCGAGGCGGCTGTCGCCATCGGCAGGATCGCGCCGAAGGAGACGCTGCCGGACGACCTGATGAAGCGCGAAGTGCCGAGCACGCGCAAGCCGGTGGCGGAATTCGTCTCGGAAGGGCGGTTCACGGCCTGAGTGACGGGACGCCTTCCCGCCTTTTCTGCGGCAGGGCCCACCACGCCATCCTCGGGCTTGCCCCGAGGATCAAACCGCCCCCGGGGCGTGGGATGGTCGGGTCGGGCCCGACCATGACGGCGGAGAGGGTGGTGCGAAGTGAAGGCGGAGGCAGCATCGGTTCAGACCGGCGCAGGCAGAGGAAAGCCGCCTTTCGGCGGCTTTCCCGATCAGATATCAAGGTTGGCGACGCTAAGGGCGTTTTCCTGGATGAAATCGCGCCGGGGCTCCACCTCGTCGCCCATCAGGCGGGCGAAGAGGCCGTCGGCATCCGTCGCATCGGAAACGCGGACCTGCAACAGCGAACGGACGTTCGGATCGAGCGTCGTTTCCCAGAGCTGCTCGGCGTTCATCTCGCCGAGACCCTTGTAGCGCTGCATGGAAAGACCCTTGCGGCCGGCCGCGAAGATCGCGTCGAGCAGGGCGCGCGGGCCGGAAATCTCGACCTGCCCGTCCTTCCGGCGCAGCACCGGCGGCACCATGTAGGTCTCTTTCAGGCGGGCCGAGAGCTGGTCGATATGGCGGGCGTCGGACGAGCCGATCAGCGCCATGTCGAGATGGGCGAATTCCTTGACGCCGCGTACCATGCGCTCGAAGCGCAGGCCCCCGTCGGCGGCGACGGAGCCTTCCCAGCCGCGTTCCGTCTCCTCGGCGATGAGGTCGAGGCGACGGGCGACGTCCTGAGCCTTCGCGGCATAAGCCTCGCGGTCATGGCTGAGCTCGAGATTCAGCGCGCCGGCGATCGCCGCCTGTTCGACGATGGCGCGGTTGTACCGCGAATGCAGGCCGTCGAGCAGCGTGCGCAGGCGCAGCGCGTCCTGGATGAGCTCGAGGATATCCTGACCGGCGCGCACCTCGCCGGAGGAAAGCTCCAGCGCCGCATCGTCGAGGCCCGACCCGATCAGGTAGTCTTCCAGCGCCTTCTCGTTCTTCAGGTACTGGCTCGATTTGCCGCGCGCCACCTTATAGAGCGGCGGCTGGGCGATATAGAGGTGACCGCGCTCGATCAGCTCCGGCATCTGGCGGAAGAAGAAGGTGAGCAGCAAGGTGCGGATGTGGGCGCCGTCGACGTCGGCGTCCGTCATGATGATGATCTTGTGGTAGCGCAGCTTGTCGGCGTTAAACTCATCCTTGCCGATGGACGTGCCGAGCGCGGTGATCAACGTGCCGATTTCCTGGCTCGACAGCATCTTGTCGAAACGCGCGCGCTCGACATTGAGAATCTTGCCGCGCAGCGGAAGGATGGCCTGGTTCTCGCGCGAGCGGCCCTGCTTGGCCGAGCCGCCGGCCGAATCGCCCTCGACGAGGAAAAGTTCGGACTTCGCCGGATCGCGCTCGGAGCAGTCGGCGAGCTTGCCGGGCAGCGAGGAAATGTCGAGCGCGCCCTTGCGCCGCGTCAGCTCGCGCGCCTTGCGGGCGGCCTCGCGGGCGGCGGCGGCCTCGACCACCTTGCCGATCAGCGTCTTGGCATCGGTCGGGTGCTCTTCCATCCAGATGCTGAGCGCCTCGTTGACGAGGCTTTCGACGACCGGGCGGACTTCCGAGGAAACCAGCTTGTCCTTGGTCTGCGAGGAGAATTTCGGATCCGGCACCTTTACCGAGAGAACGGCGGTGAGGCCCTCGCGGCAGTCATCGCCGGTCAGCGTGACCTTCTCCTTCTTCATGATGCCGGAGCCTTCGGCATAGGAAACGACCTGGCGGGTCAGCGCGCCGCGGAAGCCGGCCATATGCGTGCCGCCGTCGCGCTGCGGGATGTTGTTGGTGAAGCAGAGCACGTTCTCGTGGTAGCTGTCGTTCCACCACATGGCGACTTCGACGGTGATGCCGTCCTTTTCGCCCCTGATGGCGATCGGCTTGTCGACCAGCGGCTTCTTGGCGCGGTCGAGATAGGTGACGAAGGCTTCCAGCCCGCCCTCGTACATCAGCTCGTCCTGCCTGACATCGGAATGGCGGCGGTCGGTAAGCAGGATGCGCACGCCGGAATTGAGGAAGGCGAGTTCGCGCAGGCGGTGTTCCAGCGTCGAATAGTTGAATTCGATGTTCGAGAAGGTCTCGGGCGACGGCAGGAAGGTGACTTCCGTTCCCGTCTCGTCACCGGCCTCGCCCGTCACCGTCAGGGGGCCATCGGCCACGCCATGGGTGAAGCTCATCTCGTGGATCTTGCCGCCGCGGCGGATCTTCAGCTTCAGCGAGACGGAGAGCGCGTTCACCACGGAAACGCCCACGCCGTGCAGGCCGCCGGAGACCTTGTAGGAGTTCTGGTCGAATTTGCCGCCGGCATGGAGCTGGGTCATGATGACCTCGGCCGCCGAGACGCCCTCTTCCTTGTGGATGTCGGTCGGGATGCCGCGGCCGTTGTCCGTCACCGTCACCGAGCCGTCCGCGTTGAGCGTCACCGTCACGATGTCGGCATGGCCGGCCAGCGCCTCGTCGATGGCGTTGTCGACCACCTCGTAGACCATGTGGTGCAGGCCCGAGCCGTCGTCGGTGTCGCCGATATACATGCCCGGGCGCTTGCGCACGGCGTCGAGTCCCTTGAGGACCTTGATCGAATCTGCGCCATACTCGGCCGGGCCGTTTTCGGTCTCGGGTGTGTCAGTCATTCAAGCGTCTTTCCAGAGGTTTCGCGCCAAAGGTTTCGCGGGTCGGCAGGAGCGCGGCGAATCACCGCTTTCCAAGTCATGGAATATAGGGATTTTGACCCCAAGTTCCAAACCAGAGAGCGGCCAAACACGGCAGAAATCAGGGGATCACCCCGGTTTTACCCGTGAATTGCATGCTTTTTCGAGAATGCCGGCAAGACGGCGCACCGTCTCGGGCGGCAGGCCGGCGATTTCGGCCGCAAGCCGATTGGCGAAGGCCGTATATTCCGGCGGAAGGCCGGCCGTGTCGACCACCACGCGGGGGTCCGAAATCTCCGCGATACGGAAGAGTTCCTCGGCTTCGTCCCAGATGACGTTGAAGTAGCCGGCGACGCGCTGGAGGAAATCGAAGCTCGGCATGCCGCGCTTGCCGTGCTCCAGCGCCGAGAGATAGGCGGGGCTGACGCCGAGCGCTGTCGCCATCTCCTTCTGCGAGACGCCCTTGCGGTCGCGCAGGTGCCGCACGGCTTTGCCGAAGGGCGTCGTCATCGCTTCTCCCCCGGAAGGCGGGCGAGACGGACATAGAGCGCGCCCTCGCCACCATGGTTGCGGGCGGCGGGCTCGTAGGAGGAGATCAGCGGCCGGAACTCCGGCAGCGAGAACCACAGCGGCACCGCCCGCTTCAGCGCGCCATCGCTGCCGAGCGAGGTGCCCTTGCCGGTGATGACGAGGACATGGCGCAGGCCCCGCTCATGCGCCTTTATGAGGAAGCCGAGCAGGAAACCGTGCGCCTCGCTCTGGATCATGCCGTGCAGGTCGATGCGCGCCTCGAGAGCGAGGCGGCCCTTGGCGATCTTGCGCTTGACGGGGCGCTCCAGCGGATGATGGCGGGTTTCCCTGCCGCGGCCGATGGTAAGCGCGATGCCTTCCGCCGGCTTTTCGGCCTTTGCCGCCTTGGGGACGGGTTCCGGTTCCTGCTCCACCACCTTCTCGGCGAAAGCCGCTTCGAATTCCGTCAGGGCATCGAGCTTTCCCGGCAGGGCGCGGGTGCTGCGCGCCACCTTGCCCCAGAGAATGCGGTCCTCGCCGGAAAGCGGCTTATCCTTCGGCATGGAGGTAGCGCTCCGCCGCCGCCCTGGGGATGAGGATGTGGAAGGTCGCGGCATTGCGCACATGGCCGGCGAGCGCGCCGGCGGCATCGCCCGAGCCGGTGAAGATGTCGCCGCGCGCCGGGCCGACGATAGCCGTTCCGGTATCGAGCGCCAGCATCAGCCGGCGGAAGGGTTTTCCGCCGTCCATATGGGTGAGACTGTCGCTCGAAATGAAGAAGGGCAGGCCGAAAGTGTGGATCAGCCGGTCGACCGCCAGTGAGCGGCCGGCGACCAGCGGTACCTTGGCGGCGGCGATGGGGCCGAGCGCGGCATCGTCCACCGCCGCTTCCTTGAAGAAGATGAAGGAGCGGTTGTGCCAGAGCACCGCGTCCACCTGGTCCTCGTGCCGCGCCAGCCAGTCGCGGATCGAGGCCATGGAGACCGTCGCGGCATCGATCTCGCCACGGTCGATCAGGAGCTTGCCAATGGCCGAGAAGGGGTGGCCGGACTTGGCCGCATAGGTGATGCGTTTCATCGATCCGTCGGGATAGACGAGCCGCGCGGCGCCCTGAACATGGGCGAAGAACACCTCCACCTTCGAGCGCGCATAGGCGATTTCCAGCCCGCGGCCTTTCAGACAGCCGCGCTCGATCTCGCCGCGGTCCGGATGCTCGACGACGGCGCCGTCCTTGGCAAGGCCGAAGGCGTAGCCCTCGGGGAAGCCGGCGGGGCGATTGGCGTCGTCGATGTCGACCAGATCATCGGGCCGGCGGTAGAAGGGATAGCGATGGTCGGCATCCGGCTCGGCCTTCACGGCGACCTCGGGCTCGTAGAAGGCCGTGACGAAGCCGGCAGTGCCATCCGCCTTCTCGATGCGGAAGGGCACGCAATGGGCTTCGAAGAAGGCGCGCATGGCGGCGGCGCCCACGGGCTTTTCATCCACGGCGGCATCCAGAAGCACCAGAAGTTCGCCGGCGGTGATGCCAAGCGAGCCTGTCCTGTAGGACTTTACGGTGCGGATATGGTCGCGGCAGCGGCCCATGGCCGCGAGCAGCGGCGTCGGATCGTCCTCGTCCCAGCCGGGAAGCGCCGAAAACCGGGCCGGGACCAGACGGTAATCCATCGGAGCCTCGCTCAGCCTTCCGACTCGGTTGCGATCAGCTTCCAGTTCGGGTCGCGCGAGCGGATGTCGCGGGCGAAGGTCCACAGGTCGTTGACCTCGGCCACCGTTTCCGCATCACCCTCGACCAGCGCGCCGGCCTTGTCATAGGTGGCGGAAATCAGCTGGCTGACGATGCGCAGCGTGATGTTGGCCTCACTGTCCTTGACCTCGGCGGAGACGATGTCGGCCTTCTCGATGCCGACGAAGCTGGAGCGCACGACCTCGCCCTTGGCCTCACGCTCGGAGATGGCGGCGTCGAAACCCTCGAAGACCTCGCGCGACAGGAGGTTCTTCAGCGTCTTGCGGTCGCCATCGGCAAAGGCGACGACGATCATCTCGTAGGCCATGCGGGCACCGGCAACGAATTCCTTCGGGTTGAAGGCGGGGTCCGTCTTGACGAGGGCACGCAGCTGATCGTTGAGCGGCGTTCCCGGCGCGGCGAAGCCGTCGATGGCGGCAAAGGGATTTTCCTCCTCGTCGGCATCGCGGCGCGGCAGCGTGACGACCTTGCCGCGGTCGGGCGAATCAGTCTCGCCCACGGTCTCGCGCTTCGAATAGGGATCGAAGGGCGGGCGCTCGCTGCCGGTGCGACGGCCAAGCACGCTGCGCAATTGCAGGAAGATGACCACCGCAGCCACGAGGAAGAAAATCGTTACAAAGTCGAATGAGCCCATTATCGATCCGCTGCCGGTTCCTATTTTTTATTCCTTTTCCATATAGTCCGCAAAGACGGATCATTCAAATGGCGATGACGTGAATGCGGCGAAGACGCGCGGATATGCGGCCACGGTATCGGCCCGGGAAAATCTGTGCGAGACTGGATACCATGTCGCGACGTCTCATTCCTCTTGTCCTTCTTCTGCTGCCGCTGGCGGAAATCGCCTGTTTCATCCTCGTCGGGCGGCGGATCGGTCTCTTCCCGACCCTGTCGCTGGTCGTGCTCTCGGCCGTCGCCGGCCTCGTGCTGATGCGGGTGCAAGGCTTCGGTGTCATCGCCCGGCTCCGGCAATCCGGCCAGGAAGGCCGCGCGCCCGGCAAGGAGGTGCTCGATGCGGCGATGATCATGATCGCCGGGATCCTGCTCTTCATTCCGGGCTTCCTCACCGACATTCTCGGCCTTGCGCTCTTCCTGCCGCCGGTGCGCACTTTTCTCTGGAACCGGCTGATCCGCAACGTCGTTGTGGTCGATATCGGCGGAACGGGCCCAAGCCCACGCCCCGAGACGGGGCCGCGCCGCACGATCGACCTCGACGAGGGCGACTTTCATCGCGACGAACCGCGCTGAGCCCAGGGTTGTAAGCCTTTTGCCGAAATGCTAGATGGCCTGACTTTCCAGAGTCCCGAGGATACTCCCATGACCGACGCAGTCACCGACAACAACGCCGCGAGCCCCTCGCTCAACATTCTGGCGCAGTATGTGAAGGACTTCTCCTTCGAGAACCCGGGTGCTCCGCGGTCGCTGCAGGCCCGTGACAAGGCGCCGGCGATCAATATCAGCGTCAACGTCAATGCCAACCCGCTCGCCGAATCGGACTTCGACGTCATCCTTTCGCTGAACGCGGAAGCCAAGGACGGCGACAAAGTGCTGTTCAATGCCGAACTCGCCTATGGCGGCGTCTTCCGCATCACGGGCTTCCCACAGGAGCACATGCTGCCGGTTCTCTTCATCGAGTGCCCGCGCCTGCTCTTCCCCTTCGCCCGCCAGATCATCGCCGACGCCACCCGCAACGGCGGCTTCCCGCCGCTGATGATCGATCCGATCGATTTCGCGCAGATGTTTGCCCAGCGTATGGCCGAGGAACAGGTCAAGGCGAAGGTCCAGGCCAACTAAGGCCGCCATTTCCCCAAACGAAACGCCCGGCCGCATCGCAGCCGGGCGTTTTTGTTTCCGGAGATCGTGAACCGGATTCAGGTTCCGTATTTCGCCCATATCGCCTTGGCACCCATTTTCTCGACCATGGCCGCATGGGCCGCGCGCTCTTCTTCCGAAATACGCGGCGGAAGGGGGCGCGGGCGGACGCCGAGCGGAAGGACGACCTCGTCCTCCGCATCGACCAGCGTCTGGCGGCCCATCTCCGCCGAACCGAGGCCGAGCGCCGCCTGCCGGCCGCCGATCATCTCGATATAGACTTCGGCCAGCAGCTCGGAGTCGAGAAGCGCGCCGTGCTTGGTGCGGTGCGAATTGTCGATGCCGTAGCGCCGGCACAGCGCATCGAGCGAATTCGGGCCCATCGGATGCTTGCGGCGGGCGAGCGCCAGCGTATCGGTCACCCGGTCGGAGGAAACGGGCGGCAGGCCGATCCGGTCGAACTCGGCATTGATGAAGCCCATGTCGAAATTGGCATTGTGCGCCACCCAGCGGGCATCGCCGAAGAAATCGACGATCTCCTGCGCGACTTCGGCGAAGGGACGCTTGTCCTGCAGGAACTCGTCTGTGATGCCGTGGACGGCAAGCGCGTCCGGATGGACCTTACGGTCGCCGGGATTGATGAAGATATGCAGCGTGCGGCCGGTCGGGAAATGGTTCTCCAGCTCCACGCCGCCGATTTCGATGACGCGGTCGAGCTTGTTGTCGAGGCCGGTCGTTTCCGTATCGAAGATGATCTCGCGCATCAGTTCCGCCGCTCCGTCAGTCTTGCGATTATCTCTTCCACCTGTTCGCGCGCCGCATCAAGCCCCCGGCCCGTATCGATGATGAAATCGGCCCGCCGCCGCTTTTCCGCATCCGGCATCTGGCGCGAGAGGATGAGCTGGAATTTTTCCCCCGTCATGCCCGGCCGCGCAAGGACGCGCTCCCGCTGTACCTGCGGATCGCAGGTGACGACGACGACCTTGTCCACCCGTTTTTCGCCGCCCGTTTCATAGAGAAGCGGGATATCGAGCAGCACGAGCGGCGCACCGTTCCGGCGCTCGGCATCGAGAAAGGCCGTTTCCCGCGCCCGGACGAGTGGATGGATGACCGCCTCCAGTTCGCCGAATCGTTCGGGAGATCGCGCAAGGACCGCGGAAAGCGCCTTGCGGTCGATGATGCCCTCCTGCAGCGCCTCCGGAAAGAGAGCGGCCACCGGCTCCACCGCCTCGGCGCCGTAGAGATCGTGCACCGTCGCATCGGCATCGTGCACCGGCACGCCGAGATCGCGGAACATCGCGGCCGTCGTCGACTTGCCGGTTCCGATCGATCCGGTGAGGCCGAGAACGATCATCGATGCTTCTCCATGTCGGCAAGGATCAGGTCGCGCAGCACGGCATCGACCGTGGGCCGGACGCCGAACCATTTTTCGAAACCGGGCACCGCCTGGTGCAGCAGCATGCCGAGGCCATCGACCGTAGCAAAGCCCTGAACGGACGCCTGGTGGAGGATCGGAGTCACCAGCGGCACATAGACGATGTCCGTGACCACCGCATCGCCTGCGAGCGGCGAGAAATCGAAGTCCGGCGCCGCCTCGCCGTCCATGCCGAGCGAGGTGGTGTTGACGAAGAGGCCGGCCCCCTTCGTGACTTCGGCAAGGGCTTCCATACCATGGGCATGCACCTTCGGCCCGAAGCGGTCGGCCAGTTCCTGCGCGCGGGCGACGGTGCGGTTCACCACATGGATCTCGCCGACGCCGCGGTCGCGCACCGCCTGGATGATCGCGCGGCTCGCCCCCCCTGCCCCGAGGATCACGGCCCGGTCCGTCCGGTTCCAGCCGGGTGCCGCCGCGTCGAGATTGGCGAGGAAGCCGTAGCCGTCGGTATTGGTGGCGCAAAGCTGGCCATCTTCCAGCCAGAGGGTGTTCGACGCGCCGAGCTCCTCGCTGAGCGCATCCGGCCGGTCGGCCAGCCTGTAGGCCGTTTCCTTGTGGGGGATGGTAACATTGCCGCCGACGAAGCCGGATTCACCGCTCTTCAGGCGGGAAATGAAGCCGGCGAAATCTTCGAGGGAAACCTCCTGCCTTGTATAGGATCCCGCAAGCCCCAGCTTTTCCAGCCAGTGGCCATGGATCAGCGGCGAACGCGAATGCTTGACCGGATAGCCGGTGACGAAGGCATGGCAGGCGGATGTTTCACGTGAATCATGCATCGATGGCACCGAGATCGCGAAGTTTAGCCAGCAGCGGAAGAAGCGGCAGGCCGAGAATGGTGAAATAGTCGCCGTCGATCCGCTCGAAGAGCTGCACGCCCTCCCCCTCCAGCTGGTAGGCGCCGACGCTGGCGAGCACCCGCGTGCCGACGCGGGCAAGATGCCGGTCGATGAACCCTTCCGAAAGCGGCCGCATCGTCAGCCGCGCGATGGAGACGTGGGTCCAGAGGGTCTCGCCGTCGCGCACCAGCGCGATGCCGCAGTTCAGGGCATGGGTGCGGCCCGACATCGCCATGAGGTGGGATTTCGCTTCCGCCATGTCGGCCGGCTTGTGGAACACCCGGCCCTCGAGCGAGAGGGTCTGGTCCGAACCGATGACGAGTGCGCCCGGATTGCGGCCTGCCACATCCCTCGCCTTCTCGATCGCCAACGCCTCGGCAACGTCCGGCGGGGTGGGATTGCGCGCGGCGAGCGCCGCCTCGGCCGCGCGCTCGTCGATCTCCGCCGCGCGCGCTTCGAAGGCAAGGCCGGCATTTTCCATCAGCATGCGGCGGAAGGGGCTTTGCGAGGCAAGGATCAGCAGCGGCGTCATGAAAATCTCCTGTTGCCTTCCGGGTTAACGGAGCTTGGGGCGAAGAGCAACGATGGCGGCGGCCGTTTCCTCGATCGAGCGGCGAGTGACATCGATCACCGGCCAGTTGTTGCGCGCGCAGATGGCGCGGGCATATTTCAGCTCCTCGGAGATCTGCGCCCTGTCGATATAATCATCGCCGCGGAAATCCTGCGTCTGGCCCAATATCCGGTTCTGCCGGACCTGGGCGATGCGGTCGGTCGTGGCGATGAGGCCGACGATCAGCGGTTTCGTCGCCGCCGACAGCCGGTCCGGCAGCGGCACACCGAGCACGATGGGCACATTGGCGGTCTTGATGCCGCGATTGGCGAGATAGATGCTGGTCGGCGTCTTCGAGGTGCGGCTGATGCCGATAAGGATGACATCCGCCTCGTCGAGATCGGCCGGCAACTGGCCGTCGTCATGGTCCATGGTGAAATTCAGCGCCTCGATGCGCGCGAAATACTCCGCGTTCATCACATGCTGCGCCCCGACCCGCCGGCGCGAGGGGGCGCCGAGATAGGACTGGAAGATCTCGATCACCGGCTCCAGCACGGAAACGCAGGGCACCCCCATTTCCCGGCAGCGCTGGTCGATGATCTCCGACAGTTCCCGGTCGACGACCGTATAGAGCACGATGCCCGGCGCGCCGTCGATGGCATCGAGCACCGGCATCAGCTGCTTGCGATTGCGCACCAGCGGATAGACGTGTTCCAGCGCCTGGGAGGATTGGAACTGCGCCGCGGCGGCCCGCCCGGCGGCGATGAGGGTCTCGCCCGTCGAGTCCGAAATGAGGTGCAGATGAAAGTAGTTTTTGGTGCTTTCCACAATATCCTCCGGCCCCTGTTGATGACCCGGGACAAACCCGAGCTAAAAACGGGAGGGGCACGGAGGCAAGAGGATAAGTGCCGGTTTTTCCACAATCGGCAAACAGCGGGAGACGGATTCCGCGCCGCTGTGGACAAGACTCATGGCCACGGCAAAGTGTCGCGCTTGTCCACAGGCTGCCCACAGGAAGATGCTTTCGGATGCCTTTCGAATCCTGTTGATTCTAAAGGGCGAATCCGGATTTGCCGGATTTGCGCCGCAAAAGCCTTCACGGACTTTGTCTTTTCCCGCCGGTCCGCGTCAGGACGGGGATTTTGTGGACAGGATTTAATCCTTGATAGTCACCGACTCTAAGAAATAGAAACCTCTTAAAAGAGATTATTTCATTATTGGGAGAACCCCAGCGGTGTCTGCGAAAAGCCGGAAGATCGTCGAAGTCCTGAACGGGAAGACGGTTTCCCCCCCTCCCCTCTGGCTGATGCGTCAGGCAGGCCGTTACCTGCCGGAATACCGGGCAACGCGCGCGGAGGCGGGAAGTTTCCTCGATCTCTGTTATTCGCCGGGGCTGGCGACGGAAGTCACGCTCCAGCCGATCCGCCGCTATGGCTTCGACGCGGCGATCCTGTTTTCCGACATCCTCGTCATACCCGATGCCCTGAAACGTAATGTCCGCTTCGAGGAAGGCCATGGGCCGCGCATGGACCCGATCGACGCTGATGCCATCTTCGCTCTCAAGGAGGATGGCGTTCAGGATCACCTCAGACCCGTCCTGGAAGCGGTTGGCCGCATCCGGCTGACCCTCCCCGAGGAAACGGCCCTGCTCGGCTTCTGTGGAGCGCCCTGGACGGTTGCGACTTACATGATTGCCGGCCATGGAACGCCCGACCAGGCGCCCGCCCGGCTTTTCGCCTACCGGGAGCCGGAGGCCTTTGCCCGTCTCCTCGATCTCCTGGCCGATCTTTCGGCCGATTATCTCTTGGCGCAGATCGATGCGGGCGCAGATGCGGTGCAGATCTTCGATTCCTGGGCGGGCGTGCTCGGCGAGAAGGAATTTGCCGATTATGCCGTCCGCCCGATGCGGCGCATCGTCGATGCGGTGCGGTCGCGCAGGCCCGGGGCGAAGATCATCGCCTTTGCCAAGGGAGCCGGCCTCCAGCTCAAGACCTACCGGCAAGAGACGCGGGCGGATGCGATCGGCCTCGACTGGTCGGTGCCGCTGTCCTTCGCGGCCGAGCTGCAGAAGGACGGCCCGGTGCAGGGCAATCTCGATCCGATGCGCGTGGTCGCCGGCGGCGCGGCGCTCGACGAAGGGGTCGACGCCATCCTACAGGCGCTCGGCAACGGCCCGCTGATCTTCAATCTGGGCCACGGCATCACGCCGCAGGCCGATCCCGAAAACGTCACGCGGCTCGTGGCGCGCGTGCGCGGGGAAGCGCGATGAGCGAGCGGCAGACCAGCGAGAGCGCCGGACGCCGCGCCCGTTTGCGGGCCGCGGTGGCACTCGTCGTCTTCGCGCTGGTGGCGCTCCTCCTCGTCCTCCACCCGCCGGAGGATCTCTATCTCTGGATCAAGGCGCTGCACATCGTCGCCGTGATCTCCTGGATGGCGGGGCTGCTCTATCTGCCGCGGCTTTTCGTCTATCACACCGATGCGCCGGTGGGTTCCGCCCAGTCGGAGACCTTCAAGGTGATGGAAGGACGGCTCTACCGGACGATCATGCAGCCGGCCATGGGCCTTTCCTGGCTGCTCGGCCTCTACCTCGCCTGGTCGGTCTACGGTTTCCAGGGCGGCTGGCTGCATGCCAAGCTCGCCTTCGTCGTCCTTCTCACCGGCGTGCACGAGTATTACGGCCGCGCGGTGAAGGCTTTCGCGGAGGATCGCAACGTGAAAACCGGGCGGCAATGGCGCGTCTGGAACGAGGCGCCGGCCCTCCTGATGGTCCTCATTGTTATCATGGTCGTGGTCAAGCCGTTCTGATCGGCCGCGACAAATCGGACGAAATTGAATCGCCCCCTTGCGGGCCCGCACCGGAACCGCTATTTTCCGCGCATCTCATCTTTCGTGGCATGTGTATTCGTTCAGTGAGCTGCACCAGACCCCGCGCAGTTCGTCCCTGACCCGCACGCCTTTTCCCATCCCGATACCTGCAGCATGGACCATTCATGGCCGAAATGAAGCTACAAGACCTCAAGAACAAGACTCCGACCGACCTCCTCGCCTTTGCCGAATCACTCGAGGTCGAGAACGCGAGCACGATGCGCAAGCAGGAGCTCATGTTTGCCATCCTCAAGATGCTGGCCTCGCAGGACGTCGAGATCATCGGTGAAGGCGTCGTGGAAGTGCTGCAGGACGGCTTCGGCTTCCTGCGCTCGGCGAACGCCAACTACCTGCCCGGCCCGGACGATATCTACATCTCGCCCTCGCAGATCCGCCGCTTCTCGCTGAAGACCGGAGATACCGTCGAAGGCCCGATCCGCGGCCCCAAGGAAGGCGAGCGCTACTTCGCCCTCCTCAAGGTCAACACGATCAATTTCGACGATCCGGAAAAGATCCGTCACAAGGTCCATTTCGACAACCTGACGCCGCTCTATCCCAACGAGCGCTTCAAGATGGAACTCGAGATCCCGACTTCGAAGGACCTTTCGCCCCGCGTCATCGATCTGGTGGCGCCGCTGGGCAAGGGCCAGCGTGCCCTGATCGTCGCGCCGCCGCGCACGGGTAAGACGGTTCTCCTGCAGAACATCGCCCATTCGATCACGGCAAACCATCCGGAATGTTACCTCATCGTTCTGCTGATCGATGAGCGTCCCGAAGAAGTGACGGACATGCAGCGCTCGGTGAAGGGTGAAGTTGTTTCCTCGACCTTCGACGAACCGGCGACGCGCCACGTCCAGGTTGCCGAAATGGTCATCGAGAAGGCCAAGCGCCTCGTCGAGCATGGCCGCGACGTGGTCATTCTGCTCGATTCGATCACCCGCCTCGGCCGCGCCTACAACACGGTCGTTCCCTCTTCCGGCAAGGTCCTGACCGGCGGTGTCGACGCCAATGCGCTGCAGCGCCCGAAGCGCTTCTTCGGCGCCGCCCGCAACATCGAGGAAGGCGGCTCGCTGACGATCATCGCGACCGCGCTCATCGATACCGGCAGCCGCATGGACGAAGTGATCTTCGAAGAGTTCAAGGGCACCGGCAACTCGGAAATCGTGCTCGACCGCAAGGTTGCGGACAAGCGCATCTTCCCGGCGATGGACATCCTCAAGTCCGGCACGCGCAAGGAGGACCTCCTCGTGCCGCGCCAGGATCTGCAGAAAATCTTCGTCCTGCGCCGTATCCTTGCCCCGATGGGAACGACCGATGCGATCGAGTTCCTGATCGACAAGCTGAAGCAGACCAAGAACAACGGCGACTTCTTCGATTCAATGAACACCTGATCGAGAGGTTGCTTCGTACAGACGGCCATGGTCCTGCCGCAAGGCGGGGCCATTTTCGTTTGAAGGTCCAGAGTCTATTCTTATCCGTAACAAACCTCTTCGATTCGCATCCGGAATGTTCATGCCATGCGCGTTACAGATACGATCTTTGCGCTTTCCAGCGGCGGATTGCCCTCCGGCGTCGCGATCATCCGTATAAGCGGCCTGAAAACCCGCGACGCGGTCACGAATCTGTGCGGCTGCGTTCCATCCCCTCGCCGTGCCTCCCTGCTTTCGATTCGGAATCGGAACGGTGAGAAACTGGATGACGGAATCATTCTTTTCTTTCCCGGTCCGAATTCCTTCACTGGCGAAGACTGCGCCGAGCTGCAGATTCATGGCGGCCGCGCTACTGTAAAAGCCGTGCTGACTTCTCTGGGCGAACTTCAGGGGTTGCGCGGCGCGGAGGCGGGTGAGTTTTCCAGGCGAGCCTTCGAGAATGGACGAATGGATCTGGTCGAGGTGGAGGGATTGGCCGACCTGATCGCGGCCGAGACCGAGATGCAACGCCGCCTCGCCGCCGAACACGCATCCGGCGGTCTTTCCCGACTTTATGATTCGTGGGCGAAACGGTTGACGCACGCACGGGCGATGATCGAAGCGGAGCTCGATTTTGCCGATGAGGAGGATGTACCGGGCTCGGTCGCACGGTCGATCTGGGCGGATATGCGGGCTTTGGAGAAAGAAATCATTAACCATCTCGGTTCGGCGCGCGACGGGGAAATCGTGCGTGACGGCCTCAAGGTGGTCATTGCCGGCCCACCGAATGCCGGAAAGTCGAGCCTGCTGAACTATCTGGCCAAGCGCGACGTCGCCATCGTTACAGATATTCCCGGTACCACCCGCGATGTTCTGCATGTCGATCTCGATCTTTCCGGCTTTGCCGTCCGGCTTTACGACACGGCCGGCCTGCGCGAGACCGAGGATATTGTCGAGCAGGAAGGAATCCGGCGGACACGTCTTTCCATGGAAGAGGCGCATCTTGTTCTCCTGCTTTCGGATACGCCATCCAGCGATTGGGCGAACTGGCTCGGGACTTATCGTGGACCCGTCGTTCGTGTTCGCACGAAGTCGGACAAGGCAGCGGCGACTTGGCCCGAAGCCGCTGTGGATGCTACAGTATCCGTTCAGACCGGCGCAGGCATGCCGGAATTGCTGGAGGTGATTAGCGGGCATCTGCCCGACCTCGAGGCGGGATCATCTCTGGCGCTTCCGACTCGCCGGCGGCATCTTGAGAACTTGCAGGCCGCTTGCGCTGAGATTGCTTTGGCATTGTCGTTAACGGATGCGGGGCTTGATATTCAGGCCGAGCATCTGCGATTGGCGAGCCAGGCGCTGGGCCGAGTGACAGGACGTGTGGATGTCGAGGACTTGCTCGATGTGATCTTTTCGGAGTTTTGCATAGGCAAATGATTCACGTGAAACAATGCAACGTGGGCGAGTCGCATCGGTTGTTTCACGTGAAACAGGTAGGTGTAGTATGATAGAGACCAGCAATTACGATGTCGTGGTGGTTGGCGGCGGTCATGCCGGCGTCGAGGCGGCTGCGGCTGCGGCTCGTCTAGGGGCAAGAACCGCCTTGGTCACCCATAAGGCATCGACCATCGGTGTGATGTCCTGTAATCCGGCGATCGGAGGCTTGGGCAAGGGCCATCTCGTTCGCGAGGTCGATGCCCTGGATGGGCTCATGGGCCGCGTTGCTGATCGCGCCGGCATCCAGTTTCGCTTGCTCAACCGGCGAAAGGGTCCAGCCGTGCGCGGCCCGCGAACGCAAGCCGACCGGAAACTCTATCGCGAAGCCATGCAGGAGGAGATCGCGGCCATCGCCAATCTCGATGTGATTGAAGGCGATGCCTTCGATCTCGATTTGGCAAATGGCGTGGTTTCGGCCGTGATCATGAAGGACGGGCGCCGGTTGGCCTGCCGTTCTGTGGTTATTACGACGGGTACTTTCCTTAGAGGCCTCATTCATATCGGCAACGAAAAGATTCCCGCCGGCAGGGTTGGCGAAGAACCCTCACTGGGTCTTTCGGCGACCTTCGAAAGACTGGGCGTAGCGCTTGGCCGCCTCAAAACTGGTACACCGGCGCGTCTGGACGGGCGGACCATCGATTGGGATTCCATCGGCCGGCAGGCGGCGGACGAGGATCCTGTTCCCTTTTCTTTCATGACCGATCGAATCACGACGCCGCAGATCGACTGTGGGGTGACGCGGACAACACCGGCCACCCACCGGATCATCGAGGAGAATATTGGCAGGTCTGCCATGTATTCCGGGCAGATCGAGGGGGTTGGCCCCCGTTATTGCCCGTCGATCGAAGACAAGATCGTCAAGTTTGGTGAGCGGGATGGGCACCAGATATTTCTGGAGCCGGAGGGGCTGGATGATGACACCGTCTATCCCAACGGTATTTCGACCTCGCTCCCGGCAGACGTGCAGGACGCTTTCATTCGCACCATTCCCGGTCTCGAGCGCGTGACAATTCTTCAACCGGGTTATGCGATCGAGTACGACCATGTCGATCCTCGCGAATTGTCGGCCACCTTGGAAGTGAAGCGCCAGCCGGGCCTTTTTCTGGCCGGCCAGATCAACGGGACGACGGGCTATGAAGAGGCGGCGGCACAAGGCCTCGTCGCCGGCCTCAATGCGGCGCGCCGCGCCGCAGACACCGAGGGTCACATTTTCAGTCGCACGGACAGCTATATCGGTGTGATGATCGACGACCTCACGTCACGCGGCGTGACAGAGCCCTACCGGATGTTTACGTCGCGGGCGGAGTACCGGCTGTCTCTTCGTGCGGACAATGCGGATGTTCGGCTAACACCTTTGGGCATGGATCTCGGTCTCGTCGCGCATGCCCGCAAGGAAAAGTTTGCTGCCTGGTCGGCCGAGATGAATGCGGCTCGTGATCGTCTCCGTGAACTCCGGCTTTCGCCGAACGAGGCCGCCTCTCGTGGCATTCGCATCAACCAGGACGGTGTGCGGCGCAGCGCCTATGATCTGCTTGCCTATCCGGATATCGACTATTCGCGTCTTGCCGCCGTCTGGCCCGAGGAATTGAGCGCCTTCTCTGCGCGTGTCCGTGAGGCGATCGAGATCGAGGCCGGTTATGCGGTCTATATGAACCGGCAGGAGACGGACATTGCCGAAGCGCGGCGCGAGGAAGAACGGCGAATCCCCGATGACTTCGACTTCAGCGCGCTGCCAGGTCTTTCCATTGAGCTGCGGCAGAAGCTTTCCGCTGCACGCCCTGCCAATCTGGCGCAGGCTGCGCGGGTCGAGGGCATGACGCCGGCGGCTTTGACGCTGCTGCTTGCCTATCTCAAGCGCCTTTCCGCCGAAGCAATGAACCGGACTGCAAACGCATGAATACCCTGCCTCGCGAGCTGAGTGGCCTGAATGTTTCACGTGAAACTGTGGACAGGTTGCACAGCTTTGTCGTGCTCTTTAAGAAATGGGCGAAGGCCATCAATTTGGTGGCGCCGTCCACCCTGTCCGAAGTCTGGAATCGGCACATTATCGATAGTGTGCAGATTTACGCCCTCTCTCCCGGGCCGCGGCTATGGGTCGATCTTGGGAGTGGTGGTGGCTTTCCCGGTATCGTCACCGGTATCCTCCTGGCCGGCGAGGGTGAAGGCTGGGTTCATCTCGTCGAGAGCAACAACAAGAAGGCCGCTTTTCTGAGGACCGCGATTCTGGAAACCGGCGCGCGCGCCTCTGTTCATGCGGTTCGAATTGAAGAGGCGCCGGCCATGATCGAACGCTGCGACGCCATTTCCGCTCGCGCTCTGGCGGATCTCGATCTGCTGATGGAATTCGGCTTTCCCTGGGCGGAGCGTAATACGGATTTGCGGTTCTTCCTGCACAAAGGGCGGGATTACCAGCGGGAGATCGATAAAGCGCTTGGTCGGTGGAGATTCGATCTGGTAAAACATGCCAGTATCGTCGAGCCGGATTCGGTCGTGCTCGAACTTTCGAAGCTTTCGCGCAAACCTCAGTGATTGGCGGCGTCCATGATAGGCGAGAAGAACCGGATCATTACCATCGCTAACCAGAAGGGCGGCGTCGGCAAGACCACGACGGCCATCAATCTGGCGACCGCCCTTGCCGCCATCGGTGAGCGGGTGCTCATCGTCGATCTCGATCCGCAGGGAAATGCCAGCACGGGCCTGGGGATCGATCGTCGCAGCCGCGAATTGTCGTCCTATGACCTTCTGATCGGCAGCCACAGTGTCGCTGACACGGTTCTTGAAACGGCGGTGCCGAACCTTTCCATCATTCCCTCGACCATGGACCTGCTGGGCATCGAAATGGAGATTGCCCAGCACAGCGACCGCGTCTTCCGTCTCAAGCGTGCATTGGCAGCGGCCGATGCGTTGTCTTACTCTTACGTGCTCGTCGATTGCCCGCCGTCTTTCAATCTCCTGACGATGAATGCTCTGGCCGCCGCCCATTCGGTGCTCGTGCCGCTGCAATGCGAGTTCTTCGCGCTGGAAGGTCTCAGCCAGTTGCTGGAGACCGTCGACCAGGTTCGCCGCACGGTCAATCCGCGCCTCGATATCCAGGGCATTGTCCTGACCATGTTCGACTCGCGCAACAATCTGGCGCAGCAGGTGGTCCACGATGTTCGTACCCATCTCGGCGAGAAGGTCTATCACACGCTCATTCCGCGGAACGTCCGCGTTTCCGAAGCGCCTTCCTACGGCAAGCCGGCCATCCTCTACGATCTCAAATGCGCCGGAAGCCAGGCCTATCTTCAGCTTGCCTCCGAGGTGATCCAGCGGGAAAGACAGCGCAAGGCTGCCTGAAACCAGTATCTGTGAGTGAAATCGATGAACGAAGACAACTCGAAGCGGCGCCTGGGCCGCGGCCTTGCAGCCCTGATCGGTGAAATGGACCAGCTTCCCGCCGCCGATATCGGCGCGGCGCCGCCGGTCAATCCCGACCGGCTGGTTCCCATCGAGTTCGTCGGCCGCAATCCACGCAACCCGCGTCGGTATTTCGACGAATCGGAGCTGCAGGACCTCGCTTCCTCGATCCGCCAGCATGGCATCGTTCAGCCGGTCGTGGTGCGCACCACGGCGGACAGCCGCTACGAGATCATTGCCGGCGAGCGCCGCTGGCGTGCGGCCCAGCTTGCCGGGCTGATCGAGATTCCGGTGATCATTCGTGACGTCGACGACCGCACCGCGCTGGAAATCGCCATCGTCGAGAACGTTCAACGTTCCGATCTCAATCCGCTTGAAGAAGCGATGGGTTACGAGCTGCTGATCGCCGATCACGGCTATACGCAGAACGATCTTGGCGAGATCATCGGCAAGAGCCGCAGCCATGTGGCCAACAGCCTGCGCCTGCTGAAGCTGCCCGATCCGGTGCGTGAGATGCTGGCCTCGGGTACCCTCTCCGCAGGGCATGCACGCGCGTTGATCCCGACGTCCGATCCGGTTGCGCTTGCGAGGACCATCGTTGCCAAGGGCATGTCGGTTCGCGATGCGGAGCGGCTTGCCCAGAACGACATCAAGACGCAAGGCGACCCGAACCACGGGCAGACGCCGCGGAAGGAAGAGAAGGACGCCGATACGCTTGCGCTGGAGCGCACGCTGACGGACGTTCTGGGCCTTGAGGTGACGGTGAATCACAAGGGCAACGGCGGGCATCTGCGCATTGCCTACAAGACACTGGAACAACTTGAGGAAATCTGCCGCCTTCTCGAACGGCGCTGATTTATTTAGCCGGATTCAGCGGCGAGCCGATTGCAGTACGGTTGCCAGCATGGTCTGCATGGCGATCGTGTCTTCCAGTGTCGGGCGCTGGCGGCTTTGCAGGATGGCGGCCTGAAGGCGCTGGGTTTCACGGCGAATGGCGGGCCCCGTCCAGTTTTTCAGGGCGTTTTCCACAATCGGCTTGCGGCGGAAATGCAGGTGGCGGCCGAGCGTCGCCATGGCCTGGGCCGCGGGAGCGCGCTTTTCGTCCATTTCGGCGCGCATCAGTTCCAGAAGCTGGAATTGGCGAAGGCATCCCTGCAGGACCAGGAAGACCGGCGTCTTGGACGAGACGATCTTCTGGATCGCATGCATGAAGCCTTCGCGGTCGCCCTTGAGGACTGCGTCGACTGCGTCATCCGTGGAGATCGCGCTGGCATCGCCCACGATTTCCTCCACGTCCTGCTCCTCGACGAGAGTCTTGCCGCGGCAGTAGAGGGCAAGTTTGCGCAGCTCGTTGCGCGAGGCCAGCCGGTCGCCGCCGATGGTCTCGACGAGGCGCTCGCGTGCGGCGGGCGAGATTCGCAGTCCCTCGGCGGCGAGTTCCTGATCGATCAGGGTCTGCAGGGCACGCCCGTCATCGGCATAGCAGGCGATGGCGACGGCCCGCGACGAGGATTCGGCGGCCTTGCGGAGCGCGGCGCCTTTCTTCAGATCGCCGGCTTCGATGATGAGCGTGGAGGGGCCGGAGGGCATGCCGGCCAGGATATCGAGCCCGTCGGAAATGTCTTTCTCGCTGCCCGCATTGCGGATCCAGACGAGCCGGTCGCCGCCAAAAAGACCGATGGCATTCATCTCGTCGACAAGCCGGCCGGGCTGGTTGCCGACTTCGCCGGCATCCAGCTTCACGACCGAGAAGGCGTCGTCGAGATTGACGCCGCTTGCGGCGGCGAGCGCGGCGGCCCGTTCCGAAACGAGGCCGCGATCCGGACCGTAGACCAGAAAAAGCCGCACGGGCAGAGGCTTGCGTTTCACGAAAGCATCGAACTCGTGCGACTTGACCTCGGTCATCGGCGTTTCAGCGGCGGGCGAGCGCCGAGGCGACGTCCGCGCGGATCAGCTCGGCGAGTTCCCGGGCCCCGCGATTTTCCGCATCGCGGATAGCGCGCAGCTTGGCGAATTCCTGGGTCGGGAAATCGACCATGGCGATGGCGGAGCGCTTGCCGGAGGCGAGTGTTTCCCCGGTATCGGCCTTGGTGAGGTTGTAGTCGGCAGAGACCGTCACGCGCCCGGCGCGGGCCGTGTCGCGGATGGCGTCGTTCAGGACGCCGACGGTGCGGACGCTGACATCCATCTCGAGGTGATAGACCGCGTTCCGCGCTTCGCCCGCGCCACCGCCGAAGAAGAAGATCAGGTCGTTGCGGACCTGCTGCTCGACGCGGGAGGTCGCCTCGGAAATCGAGACGGAGGCGAGCTTGCCTTCCGTTCCCGCCGTGGTGGAATAGAGCGGCCGCACCTGGCAGCCGGCGAGCACGCCGGCAAGAGCGATGCCGGCAAGCACCCTGGCGAGCCGCGAGAGGCCGGTTCCGTCAGACAACAACATTCACGATCCTCTGCGGTACGACGATGATCTTCTTGGGGCGCTGGCCACCGAGCGCGGCCTGGACCGCCTCGAGCGCGAGCACGGCCTCTTCGACCGCACTCTGGTCTGCGTCGCGGGCGATTGTCAAATCCGCGCGCTTCTTGCCGTTGATCTGCACCGGCAGCGTGACCTCGTTTTCCGCCACCAGCCGGTCGTCATAGGCCGGCCAGGCGGTGTCTGCGACGAGGCCTTCGCCGCCGATCTCGCGCCAGCATTCTTCCGAAAGGTGGGGCGTCATCGGGGCGACGATGCGGATCAGGATGCCGACGGCCTCGCGCAGCGCGGAGGCAAGGTCGGGCGACGCCTTGCCGGCGGCGGCCGTCGTCAGCGGCGCGGCGAGCGCGTTGACGAATTCGTAGATGCGCGCCACGGCCTTGTTGAAGGCGAGCTTGTCATAGTCGCCCTGCACGGCCTTCAGCGTCCTGTGCGCGGCCTGCGAGACGGCGAGCGCCTCGCCTTCCGTGCCCGGACGGGCTTCGGCTGCCCTGAGAGCCGGGGCGGCTTCGGCAACGAGGCGCCAGACGCGCTGGACGAAGCGGTGGGCACCCTCGACGCCGGCTTCCGACCAGATGACGTCACGGTCCGGCGGGGAGTCGGAGAGCACGAAGAAGCGGGCGGTATCGGCGCCGTAGGAGGCGATGATATCATCCGGGTCGACGACGTTCTTCTTCGACTTCGACATCTTCTCGATGGAGCCGATGGCGATTTCTTCGCCGGATTCGAGATGGATCGCGCGGCGCTTTCCATCCAGTTCCTCGATGCGGATTTCCGCCGGCGTCACCCATTCGCGCTTGCCGTCCACAGCGCGGCTATAGGTTTCGTGCACCACCATGCCCTGCGTGAAGAGGCCCTTGAAGGGTTCCTTCAGGTCGAGATGGCCGGCGACCTGCATGGCGCGGGTGAAGAAGCGCGAATAGAGCAGGTGCAGGATCGCATGCTCGATGCCGCCGATATACTGGTCGACCGGCAGCCAGGCATTGGCGGCGGCCGGGTCCGTCGGGTTGTCTTCCCACGGCGCGGTGAAGCGGGCGAAATACCACGAGGAATCGACGAAAGTATCCATCGTGTCCGTCTCGCGGCGGGCGTCCTTGCCGCAATGCGGGCAGGCGACGTGGCGCCAGGTCGGGTGACGGTCGAGCGGGTTGCCCGGCTTGTCGAAGGTGACGTCGTCGGGCAGCTTCACCGGCAGGTCGGCCTTGGGGACCGGGACCACGCCGCAGTCGTCGCAATGGATGACCGGGATCGGGCAGCCCCAGTAGCGCTGGCGCGAAATGCCCCAGTCGCGCAGGCGGAAGTTCACCTTGCGCTCGCCCACCGGCGCATTGCCGAGCGTTGCGGCGGTGAGGCGCTTTGCCACCTCCTCGAAGGCTTCCTCGGTGCCAAGGCCATCCAGGAAGCGCGAATTGATCATCACGCCGTCGCCGACATAGGCTTCGTCGGCAATGGCGAAAGTGGCGGCATCCGCTTCCTTCGGCATGACGACGGGTACGACCGGCAGGTCGTATTTACGGGCGAAGTCGAGGTCGCGCTGGTCGCCGGAGGGGCAGCCGAAGATGGCGCCCGTGCCGTAGTCCATCAGCACGAAGTTCGCGATATAGACCGGCAGCTCCCAGGCGGGATCGAAGGGATGGCGGACGCGGATGCCCGTGTCCATGCCCTTCTTCTCGGCGGTCTCAAGCGCGGCGAGCGACGTGCCGGCGCGGCGGCATTCCTCGCAGAAGGCCATGATCTCGGGATTCTTCGCCGAGACTTCCCTCGCCAGCGGATGATCGGCGGAGATCGCCAGGAACGAGGCGCCGAACAGCGTGTCGGGGCGGGTCGTATAGACGGTAACGTCCTTTTCAGTCGTCAGGCCGGCGGCGTCGGCGACTTCCCAGCGCACCAGCATGCCTTCGGAGCGGCCGATCCAGTTCTTTTGCATCAGCCGGACCTTCTCCGGCCACTGGTCGAGCGTTTCCAGCGAATCGAGCAGGTCCTGGCTGAAATCGGTGATCCGGAAGAACCACTGCGTCAGCTCGCGCTGCTCGACGAGCGCGCCCGAGCGCCAGCCGCGGCCATCGATGACCTGCTCATTGGCGAGAACCGTGTGGTCGACCGGGTCCCAGTTCACCTTGGACTGCTTGCGATAGACGAGGCCCTTTTCCAGGAAATCGAGGAAGAGGTGCTGCTGGCGATGATAATATTCGACGTCGCAGGTGGCGAATTCGCGCGACCAGTCGAGCGAAAGGCCCATCGACTTGAGTTGCTTGCGCATCGTCGCGATATTGTCATAGGTCCAGCCCTTCGGGTGGACCTTGTTCTGCATGGCGGCGTTCTCGGCGGGCATGCCGAAAGCGTCCCAGCCCATCGGGTGCAGCACGTTGTAGCCGCGCGCGCGCTTGTAGCGGGCGACCACGTCGCCCATGGCGTAGTTGCGCACATGGCCCATATGGATGCGGCCCGAGGGATAGGGGAACATCTCGAGGACGTAGTACTTCTCGCGCGGGTCGTCGTTCTTCGTGAGGAAGACGTTCTCGTCGTTCCATCTTGCCTGCCAGCGGGGCTCGGCATCGCGCGGATTGTAGCGTTCTGTGGCCATGTCTTTGATGTTTCCGGGAGTCTTTTGGAGGTCTTGGCGGACGATCCGCCCATGCGAATATGGTGCCGAGACCTTCATCATGAAACCGCCGGAGCGTCAAGTTTTCCGGGCCGCGCTTGGCAAGCGGCACCGATTTCGCTAGGTCCGGGGCGTCATAGCCGATGGAGAGTGACCATGGACCTTCAGGATCGTCTCGAAGATGTTCGCAGCCGGATGGGCAAGGCCGCAAGCGAAGCGGGCCGCAAGCCGGAAGCGGTGACGCTGGTGGCCGTGTCGAAGACCTTCGATGCCGAGGCTATCCGCCCGGCCATCGCGGCGGGTCAGCGCGTCTTCGGCGAGAACCGCGTGCAGGAAGCGCAGGGCAAGTGGCCGGAACTTCGCGCCGAAACCGCCGGCATCGAGCTGCACCTGATCGGCCCGCTGCAATCCAACAAGACGGCGGAGGCCGTGGCGCTTTTCGACGTCATCGAGACGGTCGACCGGGAGAAGATCGCCCGCACGATCGCCGAGGAGATGAAGCGGCAGGGCCGGGCGCTGCGGCTCTATGTCCAGGTCAATACGGGGCTCGAACCGCAGAAGGCCGGCATCGCGCCGGACGATACGGTCGCTTTCGTCGCCTTCTGCCGCGAGGAGCTCGGCCTCACCGTCGAGGGCCTGATGTGCATTCCGCCGGCCGACGAGAATCCGGGTCCACATTTCGCCCTGCTCGCCAAGCTCGCCGGCCGGTGCAATCTCGACAAGCTTTCCATGGGCATGTCCGGCGACTACGAGGTCGCCATCGGTTTCGGCGCGACCAGCGTGCGTGTCGGCTCGGCGATTTTTGGCACGCGCTGATCCTTCCTTTTGACGAAGGGCAAAGCCGGGGCTTGCCGCCTCAGGCTTTCGTCTGGCTTTGCGGAAAGGCCGCCCTCTCCTATTCTTCCCTTCGGAGGAACCGGCCGCCCGGCGGCCGGCAAGGAGGATGCGATGCAGAAGACCTATGCCGAGATCTATCGTGCCTGGCAGGCCGATCCCGAGGCCCACTGGGCCGCGCTCGCCCGGGCCATCGACTGGTTCACCGAGCCGACGGAAATCTTCGATGCCGCGCAGGGCGTCTATGGCCACTGGTTTCCCGATGCGGTGGGCAATACCTGTCACAATTGCGTGGACCGGCACGTGGCCGCCGGGCGTGGCGACCAGCCGGCGCTGATCTATGACAGCCCCGTCACCGGCCGGAAGGCGCGCTACAGCTATAGCGAGCTGCTCACCCATGTGAATGCCATGGCGGCGGTGCTCGCCGATGAGGGCGTCGTCAAGGGCGACCGCGTCATTCTCTATATGCCGATGATCCCCGAGGCGATTTTCGCCATGCTCGCCTGCGCGCGCATCGGGGCGATCCATTCGGTGGTCTTCGGCGGCTTCGCGGCGAGCGAGCTTGCCGCGCGCATCGACGATTGCGCGGCGAAGCTCATCGTTTCGGCAAGCTGCGGCATCGAGCCGAACCGGGTGGTCGCCTACAAGCCGCTGCTCGACGCGGCCATCGACATTGCCCGCCATAAGCCGGAGCGCTGCCTCGTGCTGCAGCGGCCGGAGCTGGCAGCCGAGCTGCGGGACGGCCGGGATGTGGACCTCGGCCCGGCGCTGGCGGCGGCCGAAGGGCGAACGGTGCCCTGCGCTCCGCTCAAGGCGACCGATCCGCTCTATATCCTCTATACGTCCGGCACGACCGGCCAGCCGAAGGGCGTGATCCGCGACAATGGCGGCCACATGGTCGCCCTCGCCTGGTCGATGCGCGCGCTCTACGGGATCGAGCCCGGCGAGGTCTACTGGGCGGCGTCCGATATCGGCTGGGTCGTCGGGCATTCCTACATCGTCTATGCGCCGCTTCTGAACGGCAGCACGACGGTGCTCTACGAGGGCAAGCCGGTCGGCACGCCGGATGCCGGCGCCTTCTGGCGTGTCGTCGAGGACTATCGGGTATCGGTGCTCTTCACCGCGCCGACCGCCTTCCGGGCGATCCGCAAGGAGGATCCGGACGGCGCGCTCGTGAAGCGCCATGATCTCTCCAGCCTGCGGGCGCTGTTTCTTGCCGGCGAGCGGGCCGATCCGGATACGGTGCAATGGGCTGAAAAGGTATTGGGCGTTCCGGTCATCGATCATTGGTGGCAGACGGAAACGGGCTGGGCCATCGTCGGCAATCCGCTCGGTCTCGGCCGGTTGCCCGTGAAGCACGGCTCGCCTACCGTGCCCATGCCGGGCTACGAGCTGCATGTGCTGGACGATGCCGGCCATCCTGTGCCGCCCGGCACGCTCGGCAATATCGCCATCAGGCTTCCCCTCCCCCCGGGCTGCCTGCCGACCTTCTGGAAGGCCGACGAGCGTTTTCGCGCTGCGTGCCTTTCGGAATTCCCCGGCTACTACAAGACGGCGGATGCCGGCTATGTCGACGACGACGGCTATGTCTTCGTGATGGCGCGCACGGACGACATCATCAATGTCGCCGGCCATCGCCTGTCGACGGGGGCGATGGAGGAGGTCTGCGCCAGCCATCCGGACGTCGCCGAATGCGCCGTCATCGGCGTCGCGGATGCGGTGAAGGGCCAGGTGCCGGCGGGTTTCCTTGTTCTGAAGAGCGGTGTTTCACGTGAATCATCGCTGGTCGAAGCGGAGGTCATGCGCCTTGTGCGCGAACGCATCGGGCCGGTCGCGGCCTTCAAGACGGCGATCTGCGTGAAGCGCCTGCCGAAGACGCGCTCTGGCAAGATTCTGCGCGGCACCATGCAGAAGATCGCCGACGGCGAGGAATGGAAGATGCCGGCGACGATCGACGATCCGGCCATTCTGGAGGAGATAACGGCGGCGTTGACGGGCAGAAGGCAATAAAAAACCCGGCTGCTCAGCAGCCGGGCTTCGATAATCCCGAGAGGGTCTTGCTCAGAAGTTGTCGTCTTCGTCCTCGTCCGGCGTGGACGACTTCAGCGACTTGAGCTTGGCGAAGACGGCATCGGCGTCGATTTCCTTCTCCTCTTCGCGGTCGGTGCTGTAGGGCAGCTTTTCGGTTTCCTGCGCCGATTCCAGCGTCGCGCCGAGTTCGGCGGCGGTCGGCAGCGGGCGGCCCTTGGAGGCGCGCTCGACTTCGAGGTCGAGGTCGATCTGCGAGCAGAGGCCGAGCGTGACCGGGTCCATCGGTGCCAGGTTCGCGGAGTTCCAGTGGGTGCGTTCGCGGATCTGCTCGATCGTCGACTTGGTGGTGCCGACGAGACGCGAGATCTGCGCATCCTTCAGTTCCGGATGGTTGCGCACGAGCCAGAGAATGGCGTTCGGGCGGTCCTGGCGCTTGGAGACGGGCGTGTAACGCGGGCCCTTGCGCTTGGATTCCGGCACGCGGACCTTCGGTTCGGAAAGCTTCAGCTTGTGGTTCGGATTGGCTTCCGCGCGGGCTATCTCCTCGCGGGAGAGCTGGCCGGTCGAGATCGGGTCGAGCCCCTTGATGCCCTGGGCCGATTCGCCGTCGGCGATGGCCTTCACTTCGAGCGGATGCAGTTTGCAGAATGTGGCGATCTGGTCGAACGACAGCGCTGTGTTGTCGACCAGCCAGACCGCGGTCGCCTTCGGCATGAGCAGCTGTTGAGCCATGGATATAGTCCTTCTGTCCGTCCGCGCCGGTGTCGCGGGCCGTGGGGTGTAACCACTATGTTCCGGGAATTGCGCCCTCTATAACCTCACTGTCGCAGAAATGCAATTCTTCAAGCGCAAATGACCTTTTGTCTAATTGCCCGAAGGCGTTGACCTGTTATGTATGCTCAAGGAGTGGCGGGGGCCGAGGAGACTGGTTTCCCGCGCATGGCAGTCTAGGGAGGAATCCATGTCCGCAAAGACCTACCCGGTCCTGAAATCCGCAAAAAGCCGCGCGCTGATCGACAACGACACCTATCAGAAATGGTATCGCGAGAGCGTCGAAAACCCGGAGCGCTTCTGGGACAAGCACGGCATGCGCATTGACTGGTTCAAGCCCTATACCAAGGTGAAGAACACGTCCTTCACCGGCAAGGTGCCGATCAAGTGGTTCGAGGACGGTATCACCAACGTCTCCTACAACTGCATCGACCGGCATCTCAAGGCGCATGGCGACGACGTCGCCATCATCTGGGAAGGCGACAATCCGTATATCGACAAGAAGATCACCTATAACGAGCTTTACGAGCACGTCTGCCGCATGGCGAACGTGATGAAGAAGCACGGCGTGAAGAAGGGCGACCGCGTCACCATCTACATGCCGATGATCCCGGAAGCGGCCTATGCGATGCTCGCCTGCGCGCGCATCGGCGCCATCCACTCCGTCGTCTTCGGCGGCTTCTCGCCGGATGCGCTGGCCGGCCGTATCGTCGACTGCGAATCGACCTTCGTCGTCACCTGCGACGAGGGCGTGCGCGGCGGCAAGCCGATCCCGCTGAAGGAAAACACCGACACGGCCATCGACATCGCCGCCAAGCAGCACGTCATCGTCAACAAGGTGCTCGTCGTGCGCCGCACCGGCGGCAAGACGGGCTGGGCGCCCGGCCGCGACCTCTGGTACCATCAGGAAGTGCTGACGGTGCCGCGCGATTGTCCGCCGGCGAGGATGAAAGCGGAAGACCCGCTGTTCATCCTCTACACGTCCGGCTCCACCGGCAAGCCGAAGGGCGTTCTGCACACCACGGCCGGCTATCTCGTCTATGCCTCGATGACGCACAAATACGTGTTCGACTACCAGGACGGCGATATCTACTGGTGCACGGCGGATGTCGGCTGGGTGACGGGCCATTCCTACATCGTCTACGGGCCGCTTGCGAACCGCGCAACCACGCTGATGTTCGAAGGCGTGCCGAATTTCCCCGATGCCGGCCGCTTCTGGGAAGTGGTGGACAAGCACAAGGTCAATATCTTCTATACCGCCCCGACGGCGATCCGCGCGCTGATGGGCGCCGGCGACGACTTCGTGAAGCGCTCGGAGCGCTCGTCGCTCCGCCTGCTCGGCTCGGTCGGCGAGCCGATCAATCCGGAAGCCTGGGAATGGTACTATCATGTGGTCGGCGAGGACCGTTGCCCGATCGTCGATACCTGGTGGCAGACGGAGACCGGCGGCATCCTGATCACCCCGCTGCCGGGCGCGACGGACCTCAAGCCCGGCTCTGCGACGCGCCCCTTCTTCGGCATCAAGCCGCAGCTCGTAGACAACGAGGGCAACGTGCTGGAGGGCGCGGCCGACGGCAATCTCTGTATCACCGACAGCTGGCCGGGCCAGATGCGCACGGTCTACGGCGACCACAAGCGCTTCGTCGAGACCTACTTCTCCACCTACAAGGGCAAATACTTCACCGGTGACGGCTGCCGGCGCGACGAGGACGGCTATTACTGGATCACCGGCCGCGTCGACGACGTGCTCAACATTTCCGGCCACCGCCTCGGCACGGCGGAAATCGAATCGGCCCTCGTCTCTCACCATCTGGTTTCGGAAGCGGCGGTCGTCGGCTATCCGCATAATCTCAAGGGACAGGGCATCTATTGCTACGTCTCGCTGATGGCCGGCGAAGAAGGTACCGACGCGCTGCGTCAGGACCTCGTCAAGCATGTGCGCAAGGAAATCGGCCCCATCGCGACGCCGGACAAGATCCAGTTCGCGCCCGGCCTGCCGAAAACCCGCTCCGGCAAGATCATGCGCCGCATCCTGCGCAAGATCGCCGAGGACGATTTTGGCGCGCTGGGGGATACGTCGACGCTTGCGGACCCCGCCGTTGTGGACGACCTGATCGCCAACCGGCAGAACAAGGCCGCCAGCTGATCCAGGCCGCAAGACAAAGCAAAACGGCGGCCATCGGCCGCCGTTTTCGTTTGAGGATTGTTGCGGGAAACCTGTTCCTCACGCACCTCCGTCATCCTCGGGCTCGACCCGAGGATCCACGTTCTCGCTGCCCTGACGGATGGCTGAACCAAGCCCGACCGTGACGACAGGATGTCGATCAGGAGAGAATCCACTCGTTCGTGAGCCGGATTCCCACCCTCAGAAATCGATCGCCCGGCCCTTGATCTCCCAGTCGCCGAAGCGCGCGGGGTCTTCGCCGCCGCGTCCGCCGGTCTCCGGCGCGCGCTCGACGGGCGGGGCGGCCTTGCGCCGTTCCTCTGCTTCCTTGAGGGCGCGGAGGGCCGCGGGAGGAAGCGTCTTCCGGCCGTCGGCGTGATTGTCGTTGTCGTTCTGCATGAAACGCGGCATCCTTCCCGGATATTGAAGAATTCCCTTTGGCTTACCATCATATAGGAGCGTGCCTGCGCTGTGGAAAGCGCTGATTCACGTGAAACATGCCCTTGACAGGAAGGGCCTTGAACATGGGCACCAGGCCCAAAGGAGCCGGAAACGCATGAACCTCGTTCGCACAGCCATGCTGCTCGCCGTGATGACGGCGCTTTTCATGGGCGTGGGCCTGCTGATCGGTGGCAAGAGCGGCATGATGATCGCGCTCGTCGTCGCGATCGCCATGAACTTCTTCTCCTACTGGAATTCCGACCGGATGGTGCTGTCCATGTATGGCGCCAAGGAGGTCGACGAGCGCTCGGCGCCGGAATATTACGGCATCGTGCGGGATCTTGCCAAACGCGCCGGCCTTCCCATGCCGCGCGTCTTCGTCATCAACAGCGACCAGCCAAATGCCTTTGCCACGGGGCGCAACCCGCAGAATGCGGCCGTCGCCGCCTCGACCGGCCTGCTCCATGCATTGAGCTACGAGGAGGTGGCGGGCGTGATGGCGCATGAACTCGCCCATGTGCAGAACCGCGACACGCTGACCATGACGCTGACGGCGACGATCGCCGGCGCGATCTCCATGCTGGCCAACTTCGCCATGTTCTTCGGTGGCGGGCACAATCGCGAGAACAACAATCCGCTCGGCTTCATCGGCGTGCTGATCGCCATGATCGTCGCGCCCTTCGCCGCCATGCTGGTACAGATGGCGATCAGCCGCACGCGCGAATATTCCGCCGACAGGCGCGGCGCGGAGATCTGCGGCAACCCGCTCTGGCTGGCCTCGGCGCTGAAGAAGATCGCGATTGCCGCCGGCCGCATTCCCAACGAAGCGGCCGAGCACAATCCCGCGACCGCGCATATGTTCATCATCAATCCGCTCTCGGGCGAGCGCATGGACAGCCTGTTTTCGACCCATCCCAACACGGAGAACCGCATCGCCGCGCTTCAGGAAATGGCTCGCGGCATGCAGGCGCGCTCGACGGAACCGGTCCGGGCTGATAATCCCGTACGCAAATCGCGCTCCGTACCGACGACTGGCTGGGGACGCGGTGGTTCCGAACCGCCCAAAGGTCCCTGGTCTTGAACGACGATAGACGAAAAAACAAAGCTCATTCGAAACGACATGACGGCAAGGGCCGGAGACCCGCCGATGCTGCCGCTGCCGCCCCGGAAAAGCCGGGCCTGCGAGCCCGGCAGGCCGCGGCCAAGATCCTCGCCGCCGTCATCGATCGCCGCACGCCGCTCGACGGCATGCTCGATCTGGAGAACGGCAATGTGGCCTATCGCCAGCTCGGCGATGCAGACCGGGCGCTGGTGCGCGCCATCCTCAACACGGCGCTGCGCCACCTTCCCCGCATCGAGGCGATCCTTGACACGCTGGTCGGCACGCCCCTGCCGGAAGGCGCGCGGGCGCTGCACCATGTCCTGACGGTCGCCGCCGCGCAGATTCTCTATCTCGACGTGCCGGACCATTCCACGGTCGACCTTGCCGTCGAGCAGGCGCAGCTCGATCCGCGCAATCGCCGCTTCGCCAGCCTCACCAATGCGGTGTTGCGCCGGCTTTCCCGCGAAAAGGCCTCGCATCTGACGGCTACACGCGCAGTTTCCGTCATTCCCGCCTGGTTCCACGAGCGGCTTGTCGCCGTCTACGGCAAGGAGCACGCGGCGCGCATCGGCGAAGCGCTGCTGGAGCCTTCGGCCATCGACCTGACGGTGAAATCCGATCCGGAAGGCTGGGCGGCGAAGCTCGGCGGCCGCGTGTTGCCGACCGGCTCCGTGCGCCTTCCCGCCGCGTCCGGCGCGATCCCGGCCCTTGAAGGCTTCGAGGCGGGGCAATGGTGGGTGCAGGATGCGGCGGCGAGCCTGCCGGCAAAGCTCTTCCACGATCTAGCCGGAAAGCGCGTCGCCGACCTTTGCGCCGCCCCGGGGGGCAAGACGGCGCAGCTTGCGTTTGCCGGGGCCAAGGTGACGGCGCTCGACCAGTCGGGCAACCGCCTGAAGCGGCTCATCGGCAATCTCGAACGGCTCGACCTCTCGGTCGAGGCCGTCGAGGCCAACATGGCGGACTACCGGCCCGAAGAGCTTTTCGACGCTGTCCTGCTCGATGCGCCCTGCTCCTCCACCGGCACGATCCGCCGACATCCGGATGTGCTCTGGACCAAGGGACCGGAGGATATCGACAAGCTCGCCCGCCTGCAGGAACGCCTGCTGCGCCACGCGCTGACGCTGGTCAAGCCCGGCGGCGAACTGGTCTTCTCCAATTGCTCGCTCGATCCGGGCGAGGGCGAGGACATGGTGGCGCGCGTGCTGGCCGACAATCCCGACTGGCGGATCCAACCCGTCGAGCCCGCCGACTGGCCGGGGCTCGAATCCGCGGTTTCGCCGCGCGGCGAGTTCCGCACCACGCCGGCCATGCTGCCGGCGACCGATAGCCATGCCGGCGGGGTGGATGGCTTTTACGCCGTTCTCCTGCGCAGGAACAATTGAGGCCCGTCATCGTCATCAACAGTCCATCAGCGGCCGGTGAATTGACGCCGCTCTCCTCCTCGGCCTACCTATAGGTGAGGAGGCATTCGTTAACCATGCAGCTTTCCGACCGGCAGCGGCTTTCCTATCTGTATATGCGTGAGGGTTGGCGCCGCTTCTCGCGGAGGCTCGCGCTTGGCCGGATCAGCGCCATGCGGTTTTCCGGAAGCGCGCCGGACCGGCTGATCGTCGCGCCGACGGACCTCCACCCGGCCGATTCTTTTGCCGGCGAAGAAATTACCGCCGGGCGCTTCCCGCTCGCGGGCCGCGTTCTCGAATGCGAAGGCGAATCGCCCTTCGCGCTGGAGCTTCCTTCCGAGGAATTCGCCAACCGGCTGCATTCCTTCGGCTGGCTCCGGCACATGCGGCTGGTCGATCCCGAAAAGGCGGCGCTGACGACGCGCTTCATCGTCGGCGACTGGTTGCAGAGCCATGGGCGGGTCATCGGTGGGCTCGCCTGGCGGCCCGATGTGACGGCGCAGCGCATCATCGCCTGGCTTTCCCACTCTCCCGTGGTGCTGAAGGATGCCGATTACCCCTTCTATCGCCGTTTCCTGAAGAGCCTCGCCTTCCAGGTGCGCTACCTGCGCCATGTCGCCGATACGACGCGGGACGGCGAGCCGCGGCTGCGCGTGCGGATCGCGCTTGCCATCGCCTCCATCGCCATGCCGACCTCCGCGTCCAAGATGCGCAAGGCGGCCCGAAACCTCGACGAGGAGCTGGACCGCCAAATCCTGCCGGACGGCGGACATTGCTCACGCAATCCGCGGGCGGCCCTCGACCTGCTGCTCGACCTGCTGCCGCTGCGCCAGACCTATGTCAATCTTGGCCACGACATGCCGTCGCAGCTCATTCCCTGCATCGACCGGATCTTTCCGGCCCTGCGCTTCTTCCGTCACCAGGGCGGCGAGCTCGCGCTCTTCAACGGGGCCACCTATACGCTGGCGAACGAGCTGATGTCGGTGCTGCGCTATGACGAGACCGGCGGCGCGCCCTTCAAGGCCCTCCCTTCGATCAACTACGATCGGCTGGCGGTGAAGGAGACGGTGGTGCTGATGGATACCGGCGTTCCGAAATCCGTCGATCTTTCGGCAACGGCGGCGGCCGGCACGCTTTCCATCGAGATGTCGTCCGGCCGGAACCGCTTCATCGTCAATTCCGGGCGGCCGCGCTTTGCCGGCGATGCCATGCGGCAGATGGCGCGGATGACGGCCGCCCATTCCGTGGCGACGCTGAACGACACGTCTTCCTCGCGCATCTCCTCCTCCCGCTTCCTCGGGCCGATCATCATCGGCGGCGTGGGCAAGGTGGAGGTGTCGCGCAGCGAGCGGGAGTCGGGTGCCGACGGCATCACGGCGAGCCACGACGGCTATCTCAAGCGCTTCGGCCTTCTCTACGAGCGCGACATCTTCGTCGCCGCTTCCGGCAACGAGATCCGCGGGCGCGAGCGCTTCTTCAAGCCGGGCCAACCGGGCGCGCCGGTCGAGCGGGGCGTAGCGGTCGTGCGCTTCCATATCCATCCGTCCATCCAGCTCTACAATGCCTCGGAAAACGAGACGCGGCTGGTCGCGCCGGACGGCGAGGCCTGGGCGCTGACCTGCCTCGACGTCGCTGTGGAGGAAGAGGAGGACGTCTTCTTCGCCGATCCTTCCGGCGTGCGCGCATCCCGCCAGCTCACTCTCACCATGCCGCTCGCCGAGGTGCCCGAGGTCCAGTGGTCGCTCGTCCGCCGGCGGTAGGGCCGGCCTCGAAAGCTCCGGCACCGGCGGTTTTCCGCCCTTTCGCGGTTTTCTCGGGACGGCGCCTGTGTTAACGGGGCGCATGACCATCCGGCCCTCCTCCCGGGCCGTCAGAACGGAGCGTCCCATGGCCGTCATTTCCAAGAAAATCCCCGCCCCCGATCGCGTCGCCGTCCGCACGGCTCTGCTGTCCGTGTCCGACAAGACCGGCATCGTGGAGCTCGCCCGAGCGCTTGCCGGAAAGGGCGTGCGGCTGCTTTCGACCGGCGGCACGCACAAGGCGCTGTCCGATGCCGGCCTTGCCGTGACGGATGTCTCGGAGGTCACCGGCTTTCCGGAAATCATGGACGGCCGCGTCAAGACGCTGCATCCTTCGGTGCATGGCGGCCTGCTCGCCATCCGCGACGATGCGGAGCATGTCGAGGCGATGAAGGCGCACGGCATCGGCGCGATCGACCTTGCCGTCATCAATCTCTATCCGTTCGAGGACGTGCGCGCCAAGGGCGGCGACTATCCGACCACGGTCGAGAACATCGATATCGGCGGTCCGGCGATGATCCGCGCCTCGGCCAAGAACCACGCCTATGTGGCCATCCTCACGGACCCTGCCGATTACTCCGCCCTGCTCGAAGAGCTTGCCGACGGTTCGACCACCTATGCCTTCCGTCAGCGCATGGCCGCAAAGGCCTATGCCCGCACGGCCGCCTATGACGCGGCGATCTCCAACTGGTTTGCCGAGGCGCTCGACATCTCCATGCCGCGCCACCGCGTCCTCGGCGGCGTGCTGAAGGAAGAAATGCGCTACGGCGAGAATCCGCACCAGAAGGCGGGCCTCTACGTCACCGGCGAGAACCGACCCGGCGTCGCTACGGCGACGCTGCTGCAGGGCAAGCAGCTTTCCTACAACAATATCAACGACACGGATGCCGCCTTCGAGCTGGTCGCCGAGTTCCTGCCGAAGAACGGCCCGGCCTGTGCGATCATCAAGCATGCCAATCCCTGCGGCGTCGCCACCGGCAGGACGCTGAAGGAGGCCTATGCGCGGGCGCTCGCCTGCGACCCGGTCTCGGCCTTCGGCGGCATCATCGCGCTCAATTCGACGCTCGACGGCGATACGGCGGAGGAGATCGTCAAGCTCTTCACCGAGGTCATCATCGCTCCCGACGCGGACGAGAAGGCGCGCGCCGTCATCGCCGGCAAGCCGAACCTGCGTCTTCTGGTGACGGGCGCCCTGCCCGATCCGCGCGTGCCGGGCCTTTCCGCCAAGACCGTTTCCGGCGGCCTCCTCGTCCAGAGCCGCGACAACGGCATGGTCGAGGATCTGGAACTGAAGGTCGTCACCCGGCGTGCGCCGACCGCGCAGGAGCTGGAAGACATGAAGTTCGCCTTCAAGGTCGCCAAGCATGTGAAGTCGAATGCCGTGGTCTATGCCAAGGACGGCCAGACGGCGGGCATCGGCGCCGGCCAGATGAGCCGCGTCGATTCCGCCCGCATCGCCGGCCTCAAGGCCGAGGAAGCCGCGAAGGCCATGGGCTTTGCCGAGCCGCTGACGCGCGGTTCAGCGGTCGCCTCCGAGGCGTTCCTCCCCTTCGCCGACGGCCTGCTCTCGGCCATCGCCGCCGGTGCAACGGCGGTGATTCAGCCGGGCGGCTCGATGCGCGATGCGGAGGTCATCGCGGCTGCCGATGAAGCGGGCGTCGCGATGGTCTTCACCGGCATGCGGCATTTCCGGCACTGATAAGCGCATCAACGCTCTTTCGTCATGCTCGGGCCTGTCCCGAGCATCTGCAAGGTCTCGATCTTTCGATGCGTCGGCAGATCCTCGGCACAAGGCCGAGGATGACGGTAGCGAGGGAAGCATGATTTGCTCCCAGAAAATCGAAACGCCCCGTTCGCGGGGCGTCTTGCGTTTCAGCCCTCGACTTTCGCGGCCGGATAGGGCGTGCGCAGGAGGAGCAGGAAGCCGGCGACGAGGAAGGCGATGAGCGCCATCATGCCGAGGCGCGCCGAGCCCGTGGCGGTGGTGAGGATGCCCACCGAGAGCGGCGCGAGGAAGGACGTCGCGCGGCCGGAAAGGGCATAGAGGCCGAAATAGCGGCCGGCCTCGTCCGGATGGACGCTTTGAGCGAGATAGGAGCGGGCGGACGCCTGTACCGGGCCGAAGGCCAGGCCGACGAGCAAGCCGTAGAGGATATAGGCCTTTTCCGCCGCGGTGCCGAACAGGCCGCCGCTGTCGGCCGTCGGCAGCGGGATAAGGCCGAAGAGCGTGAAGCCGGGGCCGGTGGAGACTATGCCGACGGTTGCGACGGTGAGGCAGAGGAGGCTCATCACGACGACGGCCTTGGAGCCGAGGCGCCTGTCGAGGCGGCTGGCATAGAGGCAGCCGCCGATTGCCACGACATTGAGGATGATGCCGTAGATGCCGAGCTCGAAGGTCTGCCAGGCGAACATGCCGGCGGCGAAGGTGCCGCCGAGCGCGAGCAGGCCGTTGACGCCATCCTGATAGATCATGCGGGCGACAAGGAAGCGCAGGATGCCGGGCTTCTTCCTGAGATCACGCAGCGCGGTGGAAAGATCGGCAAAGCCGGTGCGGACGGCCGCGGCGATCGGCAGGCCGCGGCTCTGGTCCGGCGTGAAGAAGAACATCGGCAGGATGAAGACGAAGTACCACAGCGCCGAGATCGGGCCGGTGATGCGCGCATCCTCGCCCGCCGCCGGGTCGAGGCCGAAGAGCGGCGCGATACCGATGGCGGTTTTCCCCGTTCCGGGATTGGCGGCGAGCAGCGCCACGACGGCGATCAGCACGATCATGCCGCCGAGATAGCCGAGCCCCCAGGCGATGTTGGAGATGCGGCCGGTGTCTTCCGGGCGCACGAGCCGCGGCATCATGGAATCGTTGAAGACGATGGAGAATTCCGCTGCGACGGTGGCGAGCACGATCATCGTCATGGCAAAAGCGAGGCTACTGCCGGGCACGGCGAGCCAAAGAGCGGAAAGCGACAGGATTTTCACCACCGCGAAGGCGGCGATCCAGGGCTTTCGCGCGCCCGAGGCATCGGCGATGGAGCCCATGACGGGCGCGAGCAGCGCGATGGCGATGCCGGCGAGGGTGAGCGTGTAGCTCCAGGCCGCCTGCCCCGCCACGGGGTCGTCGGTCAGGCGCGAGACGAGATAGGGACCGAAGATGAAGGTGGTGATGACCGTGAAAAACGGCTGGGCCGCCCAGTCGAACAGCATCCAGCCCGCAATGCCGAGGCGGCTTGCGCGCGGCTCCCGGCTTTCCGTTGCGATCGTCATCGCCCCTCCTCGGTTGCGGGGGCGACGATTGCGCCCGTCCTCAAGCCGGCTAACGGCGCATTGGCTCCGTCAGCCGGCGGGGGACTGTCTCATTTCGCCCTTTCCTGTGCAAGGTCGCTCAGGATACCCGCGGCGACGCTGACCTTGGCGAGCGTGGCCTCACCCGTCTCCGTAAGCGCCGAGAGGTTTGCCGTCACGCGGGCAAGACGCTCCTTCTCGGCATTCTGCCAGGCGGCGAGCGGTGCCTTGTCGCCCTTGTGGCGGGCGAGCACGGCGGTCGCAAGGTCGCGGCGGGCATTGGCGATGTCGGTGAGGCTGCGCTGGAGGGCGAGGGCCTCGTAGAGATCGCCGGTCGGAATGCGGCCGGCCGCGGAAAGCAGGCGGCCGATATTCAGCGCGGAGCTGATGCCGGCGAAGGTCTGCGCCGTCTTGCCGAGGGAATCGCCGGTGGCGCCCGCGATCAGCATGACCTCCGGCACGAAGGTCAGCATGGAGAGCGTGGCGATCTCTTCCGCCAGTTCCTCCGGCACGCCTTCGTCCTCATAGGCATGGGCCTTGCGGCGGGCCTCATCCGCTGCCGCTTCCGAGACGAGCGTCGCAAGGTTCGGGCGAAGCTGCTTCAGCGCCTGTTTCAGCTTGTGCACCGCCTGGTCCATCGGGCCGGAGACGGCGCCGGTGGTCAGCAGCAGGCCCGTGACGGAAGCGTAGATGCGGCCGATCTCCTCGTAGAGATCGTTCTGCACGGAGCCGGAGACTACCGTGTCCAGCGCGTCGACGCCGGCATAGAGCGCCGGAAGGCCGTAGCCGTCGCGGGCGATGACCGCGGCCTTCACCGCATCGGCCGGGCCGAAGCCGGTGCCGTCGGTGAGGCCGTTGATGAAGGCCGGGCCGCCGCGGTTGATCACCTCGTTGGCGAGGATCGTCGCGATGATCTCGCGGCGCAGGCGATGCGAGCGGATATCGTCCGCATAGGCCTTCTGCATCTTGGCCGGGAAGTAGCCCGTCAGCGCCGGCTCGAAATAGGGTTCGTCCGGCAGGCTGGTGTGGATCAGCTCGTCGAACAGCACCAGCTTGGCATAGGAGAGCAGCACGCCGATCTCCGGCCGCGTCAGCGGCTTGCCGGCCTGGTAGCGCTCGGCGACGGTGCGGTCGTCGGGCAGCGTCTCGACCTTGCGGTTGAGCTGGCCGGCGGCCTCCAGGCGGTCCATAAGGCGGGTCAGCGGCGCGCGGTTGGCAAGACCCTGCCGCTCCATCAGCGAGATCGCCAGCGATTGCAGGTAGTTGTTGCGCAGCACGAGATGGGCCACCTCGTCCGTCATCGAGGCGAGCAGCACGTTGCGCTTGGCGCGCGTCAGCCGCTCGTCGCGCATGGCCGAGGCGAGCGCGATCTTGATGTTGACCTCGACGTCCGACGAGTTCACGCCGGCCGAGTTGTCGATGGCGTCGGAATTGCTGCGTCCGCCCTTGAGGCCGAAGGCGATGCGGCCGCGCTGGGTGACGCCAAGATTCGCGCCCTCGCCGATCACCTTGGCGCGCACGTCCTCGCCGACGATGCGGATCGGGTCGTTGGCGCGATCGCCAACCTCCGCGTCCGTCTCGTTCTGGCCGCGGATATAGGTGCCGATGCCGCCGAACCACAGGAGGTCGACGGGAGCTTTGAGGATCGCCGTCATGATTTCGAAGGGTGTCGCCTTGGCTTTGTCGAGGCCGATCGCGGCTTGGGCTTCCGGCGTCAGCGTCACGGATTTTTCCGTGCGCGGGATGATCATCGCGCCCTTGGAGAGCACCGAGCGGTCATAGTCCTGCCAGCTCGAGCGCGGCAGGTTGAACATGCGGCGGCGCTCGGCATAAGACGTATCGGTATCCGGCGAAGGATCGATGAAGATGTCGCGGTGGTCGAAGGCCGCGACGAGGCGGATCTTGCGCGACAGCAGCATGCCGTTACCGAATACGTCGCCCGACATGTCGCCGACGCCGGCGACGGTGAAGGGCGTCTTCTGGATGTCGATGTTCATCTCGCGGAAGTGGCGCTTGACGGTTTCCCAGGCGCCGCGGGCGGTGATGCCCATCTTCTTGTGGTCATAGCCCGCCGAACCGCCGGAGGCGAAGGCGTCGTCGAGCCAGAAGCCGGCTTCCTGGGCAAGCCCGTTTGCCGTGTCGGAGAAGGTCGCCGTGCCCTTGTCGGCGGCGACGACGAAATAGGGGTCGTCCCCGTCGATGCGGACCGTATCGGCTGGCGGCACGACGTCCTGGCCGACGATGTTGTCGGTGACGGAGAGCAGCGTGCGGATATAGGTCTTGTAGGCCTCGGTGCCGGCCTTGAAAATCGCGTCGCGGCTGCCGCCGGCGGGAAGCTGCTTCGGATAGAATCCGCCCTTGGCGCCGACCGGCACGATGACCGCGTTCTTCACCTGCTGCGCCTTGACGAGGCCGAGCACTTCCGTGCGGTAGTCCTGCGCGCGGTCGGACCAGCGAAGGCCGCCGCGGGCGACCTTGCCGAAGCGCAGGTGTACGCCCTCCACTTCCGCGCCGTAGACGAAGATCTCGCGGAAGGGGCGCGGTTCCGGCAGGCCGTCGAGGGCCTTCGGATCGAGCTTGATCGCCAGAGTCCTGCGCGGCTTGCCGTCCGGATCCTTCTGGAAATAGTTCGTGCGCAACGTCGCCTCTATGGCGTTGACGTAGCGCCGCAGCATCCGGTCCTCGTCGAGGCTCGGCACGGCGGCGAGCGCCTCCTCGATCGCGGCGGCGACCTCCGCCGACCTCTTCTCGCGCTGGCGGTCCGAGAGCTTCGGATCGAGGCGGGTCTCGAACAGGCGGAAGAGGTTGGCAGCAATAGCGGGATACTTGTTGAGCGTATCGGCGATATAGCCCTGCGAATACGCGATGCCAGTCTGGCGCAGGTAGCGCGAATAGGTGCGCAGCGCCATGATCTCGCGGGCGGAAAGGCCAGCGGTGAGGATCAGGCGGTTCAGTGCGTCGTCGTCCACCTCGCCGTGCCAGGCCGCGAGGAAGGCTTCCTCCAGCATCGGGCTGAGCTTGGCGAGGTTCACCTCCTGCCCGTCGCGCTGCCGCAGCTCCATGTCGTGCAGGATGACGCGGCGCTCGTCGCCGTCGGGGGCCGCGACCGTCAGGTCGTGCGTCTGCTCGCTGACCACGCTGAAGCCGAGGTTTTCGAGAAGCGGCACGCGCCGCGAGAGCGAAACCGGTTCGCCGGCATGGAAGATCTTCAGCTCCACGGAGGCGAGATCCGTGTTCCACGCCTTGCGGTAGAAGGCGATGCGGATCGGGTTTTCCGGCGTTGCCGTGGTGATCAGGGCAAGGTCGGCATGGGCCTCGGCCGGAGTGAAGTCTTCCTGGTAGCTGCGATCCGTGACGAGCTGCAGGCCATCGGCGCCGGACAGCGCCTCGAAGCGGTCGGTCCAGCGCGTGGCGATCTCGCGCACGGCCTGTTCCAGCTTGTTCTGCGGAATGCGCGGCGTCTTGCCGCCGGAGCGGCCGATGATGAAGTGCACGCGGGCAAGGCCCCCTTCCGGGAAAGCCGGATAATAGGCGGAGACGCGGCCGTCATAGGCCGATTTCAGGTAGTTGCCGATCTTTTCGCGGACATCGGAATCGTATTGTTCGCGCGGCACATAGACGATGACGGAGACGAAGCGGTCGAAGCGGTCGATGCGCGGCAGGACCCTGATGCGCGGCCGGTCGGAAAGCTCGTTGATCTGCTCGCAGAAGGTGGCGAGCAGGCCGGGATCGATCTGGAAGAGATCGTCGCGCGGATAGGATTCCAGCGTGTTGATCAGCATCTTGCCGGAATGGCTCTTCGGATCGTAGCCGAAATGCTCGATGACCGTCTCCACCTTGGAGCGCAGCAGCGGGATCTGGCCGGCGGCATGCGTATAGGCGGTGGAGGTGAAGAGGCCGACGATGCGCAACTCCCCGATGACCTTGCCCTTCTCGTCGAAGCGCTTGAGGCCGACATAGTCCATATAGGCGCGGCGGTGGACGAGCGACTTCACATTGGCCTTGGTGACGATGAGGAAATCCGGGCCTTCGAGGAATTCGAGGATTTCCGGCGTCGTCGTCACGGCGTCCTTGCCGAGGCGCAGCACGCGCACGTCGGGATCGGAGAGAATGCCGAGGCCCTCGCCGCCGCGCTCGACGGTCGCCGCCTCGCCCTTGCCGGAATAGGTGTATTCCCGCATGCCGAGGAAGGTGAAGTTGTTGCCGCGCAGCCAGTCGAGGAAGGCGAGCGCCTCGTCCTTGCCGGGCTTGGCCTTGGCGTAGCGCTCCATGTCCGTCATGGCGCTGTCGAGCTTGTGCAGCATTGCCGGCCAGTCCTCGACGGCAAGGTGCACCTGCGCGAGAACGGTCTTCACGCGCTCGGCGAGCGAGGCCGCCTCTCCCGGCGAGAGCTCGGGCAGGTGGATCTCGATATGGCTGACCCGCTGCCGGGGATCGCTCTCCTCGTCCGGCGAGAAGAGCTTCGGCGCCTCGCCCGGCGCGACGACCAGGATCGGGTGGACGGCGAGGTGAATGTCGCGATGCGTGCTTGTCACCTCGCCCATGACCGAATCGTAAAGGAACGGCTGGTTACGGTCGGTGACGGAGAGGACGGAGACGGGCTCGCCGGCCGGCGTGACGTCCGGCAGCGTGGTCACCGTGACGCGCGGCGCGGTGCCGTCGAAGGCCTCGATCTCGGCCATGGCATGGGCGGCGGCAACGGCCAGCATCTCGCCCGTATAGTGCTCCAGATCGTCCTTGCTGGCGCGTCCGAAAAGAATGTCGGGCCGGAGCGTCTTTGCGCCGAGGGCGGCGGCTGCGGCCTTTGCGGCCTCGATGTGTTTTTCTCGTTTCACGTTGGTCCTGGCACCCATGGAATTCTCCCTCGAATCCGATGCCGGGACGTTAGCAGAAGAAAAAATACCTGCGACCAAATTTGTCGATTTGCGAGAAAATTCAATCGATTTTGTCCAAAACAGGTCAGTTCTGCTGTCATTTTGACGGGAAAACCGGTCATTTTCGTTGAAAAGCAGCCCAAAACCGGCTGGAGCCGTTCAATGCGGCCTTTCGGCCGAACGGGTTTTTCGGTGCCGGCGTTGACAGGCAGGGACCCCCTTGCCATCACTCGGCGAACGCAAAGGGAGCCGGCTATGGACGAGAGCGAAAAAGGCACGGTCATCGTGATTTCGAGCCATGTGGTGCGCGGCACGGTGGGCAACCGCGCGGCGGTCTTCGCGCTCGAAACGCTCGGCCATCCGGTCTGGGCCCTGCCCACGGTCATCTTGCCCTGGCATCCCGGCCATGGCCGCGCCACGCGCGTCCCGATCACCGCGGAGGACTTCGACGCCATCATCTCCGACCTCATCCGCGCGCCCTGGCGGGGCGAGGTCAAGGCCGTGCTTTCCGGCTATCTCGGCAGCGCGGCGCAGGCCCGGTCCGTCGCGCGGCTCGTCGAGAGCCTTCGCGTGGACAATCCCGACCTCTTCTATATGTGCGACCCGGTCTGCGGCGACGACCGCGGGCTCTACGTCCCGGAAGAGACCGCCGTGGCGATCCGCGACAGCCTGATCCCGCTTGCCTCGGTGGCGACGCCGAACCGCTTCGAGCTTGCCTGGCTCGCCGGCGCGCCGCTGGAGACGAACGGGACGATCATGGAGGCGGCGCTTTCGCTCGGCCCGCCGCGCATGCTCGTCACCTCCGCGCTGGCGATGATGGCGGGCAGCACGGGCAATCTCTATCTTTCCGGCCGCCACGCGCTGCTCGCCGAACACCGGCTCGTGCCGAACCCGCCGAACGGAACGGGCGATCTCCTTTCGGCCATCTTCCTCTCGCGCCTGATGGAGGGGCTGCCGGAAGAGCGGGCGCTGGCGATGGCGACGGCCAGCGTCTTCGAGATCGTCGCGCGCACCGCCAAGCGCGGGGCGGACGAGCTGACGCTGGAGCAGGACGCTTCCAGCATCGCCACGCCCATGGCCATGGTGCACATGCGCCGCCTGATGCATCCCGCCCAGACGCGCCGTCCGTAAATCGGTCCTTGCGCGGCTCCTTTCAGAGTGGTTTATGCAAAACCGGATGCGATCTCATCCGGTAGAGATCGCCGGCACGGGAGTATTCCGAGACCATGAACCGCTTTCCCGATCGTCTTCTGAACGGCTACCGCAATTTCATGTCGGGCCGCTATTCCGAGCAGTCCGCGCGCTACAGGGCGCTCGCCGAAACGGGTCAGAAGCCCAAGACGCTCGTCATCGCCTGTTGCGATTCCCGCGCCGCGCCGGAGACGATCTTTGACAGCGGGCCGGGCGAACTCTTCGTGGTGCGCAATGTCGCCAATCTCGTGCCGCCCTACGAGCCGGATGGCCAATTCCACGCAACCTCAGCCGCGCTCGAATTCGCCGTGCAGTCGCTGAAGGTCAGCGACATCCTCGTGATGGGCCATGGCCGCTGCGGGGGCATCTCCGCCGCGCTCGATCCGGATGCCGAGCCGCTTTCGCCGGGCGACTTCATCGGCAAGTGGATGGGCATGCTCAAGCCCGTCGCCGAACAGATCCAGGGCGCCGAGATGCTGACGCAGGGCGAACGCCAGCGCGCGCTGGAACGCGTCTCGATCCGCAATTCGCTCGCCAATCTCCGCACCTTCCCCTGCGTGCGCATCCTTGAGGAGAAGGGGCGCATCCAGCTCCACGGCGCCTGGTTCGACATCTCGACCGGCGAACTCTGGATCATGGACGCCGCGACGGGCGACTTCAAACGCCCGAGCGCATGAAAAACCCGGCGCGGGGGTCCACGCCGGGCTTTCCGGATTTTCGTCCGCGCCGGCCCGAAGGCCGGCCACAAGATCAGTTGCCGTCGATTTCCGCGCCGATGATGGCGATCGCGCGCTGGTAGACGCTGGCGGCGTTCCAGCCCTGCAGGGCGCCGAAGTTCGCCTCGCCCGGCTGGTAGCCCGCACCGGCGCTCCAGCCGTGGCCGCGCAGGAAGTTCGCCGTGGAGGCAAGCGCGTCGGCCTTTGAGCCGACGAGGTCGATGCGGCCGTTGCCGTCGCCGTCGACGCCGTATTTCAGCACGTTCACCGGCAGGAACTGCGTCTGGCCGATCTCGCCATGTGCCGCGCCCCGCGCCGTCGTGCTCAGCGTGCCGTTCTGCACGAGCTGCAGGGCGGCGTAGAGCTGGTTGGTGAAATATTCCGGGCGGCGGCAGTCATAGGCGAGGGTGGCGACGGCCGAGAGCGTGTGCTCCTTGCCGAGGAAGCCGCCGAAGCCGGTTTCCATGCCCCAGATGGCGAGCAGCGGGCCAGCCGGTACGCCATAGCGCGCCTCGATGCGCTGGAACAGCGCGGCATTCTGCTTCTTGAGGCTCTTGCCGCGGCTGATGATGGCCTTGCCGCCGCGTTTCTGCATGAACTGATCGAGCGAGAGCTTGAAGCTCTTCTGGCCGCGGTCGGCGCGGATCGTCGCCCGAGCATAGGAGACATTGGCGAAGGCCTTGTCCAGCGTCGAGCGGCTGATGCCGCGGCCGGCCGCCTCGTCCTTGAATGCCTCGACCCAGGCCGGAAAACCGCCCGCATCATTGCCGCACTTGGCGGCCTGCGCCATTGCCGGCATCGCTGCCGTGGCGATCATTGCGGCCAGCACCTTGGCCACGCTCCTTGTCATGCCCATGAAAAACCCCGTGATCTCGTCAATTCCGCTGCGGGAGCATGCCATGCTCCCCGTTTCCTGTCACCGCACGCTGCTTCGGCCGTTCCGGCTGAAAGCAAAGTCCCGATTGTTCTCAAACGGAACAACCGGGACTTTTATTTAAACTTGCTTAACGGAACGTTGCCACTTTTCACCGAAATGCGAAAAGGCACCGTTCCGTCGCTCTTCCGCCGTCAGGCAGCCTGCTTCTTCGCCTTGATCAGGCCGCGGGCCACAAGGAGTTCCGCGATCTGGATGGCGTTGAGGGCGGCACCCTTGCGCAGGTTGTCGGAGACGACCCACATGTTGAGGCCGTTCTCGACCGTAGCGTCCTCGCGGATGCGCGAGATGTAGGTGGCGTCTTCACCGGCCGATTCGTAGGGGGTGATGTAGCCGCCGTTCTCGTGCTTGTCGATGACCTGGCAACCGGGCGCCTCGCGCAGGATCTCGCGGGCCTCGTCCGCCGTGATTTCCTTCTCGAACTCGATGTTGACCGATTCGGAATGGCCGATGAAGACCGGGACGCGCACGGCCGTGCAGGTCACCTTGATCTTCGGGTCGAGCATTTTCTTGGTCTCGGCGAGGACCTTCCACTCTTCCTTCGTGTAGCCGTCTTCCATGAAATTATCGATATGCGGGATGACGTTGAAGGCGATGCGCTTGGTGAACTTCTTCGATTCGATCGGATCGGCGACGAAGACGGCACGGGTCTGGTTGAAGAGCTCGTCCATGCCGTCCTTGCCGGCGCCCGAGACGGACTGGTAGGTCGAGACGACGACGCGCTTGATCGTGGCGCGGTCATGCAGCGGCTTTAGCGCGACGACGAGCTGGGCGGTCGAGCAATTCGGGTTGGCGATGATGTTCTTGCGGGTGAACTGGGCGATGGCGTCCGGGTTCACTTCCGGAACGATCAGCGGCACGTCGGCGTCGTAGCGCCAGGCCGAGGAATTGTCGATGACGACGCAGCCCTGCGCGCCGATCTTCGGCGAATACTTCTGCGAGACGGTGCCGCCGGCCGACATCAGGCAGATATCCGTGTCGGAGAAATCGTAGTTCTCGAGGTTCTGCACCTTCAGCGTCCTGTCGCCGAAGGAGACCTCGGTGCCCTGGGAGCGGGCGGAAGCGAACGCCACGACCTCATCGGCCGGGAAACCACGCTCGGACAGGATGTTCAGCATTTCGCGGCCGACATTGCCGGTCGCGCCGGCGACTGCGATCTTGAAACCCATGACTAAAGCTCTCTTTCTCTGTCTCTCCGCGGGTTCAGGAGGGGAAACCCGCCGGCCATGACGCGGGTTTCGGTCCCCGGCCATACCGGGGAGAGAGCGGTGGGCCAGAGACGTCAGACGGTTTTCGTCGTCGTTTTGGCCGTTGTTTTGGAAATCGATACGCAATAACGAACCCGTCCGGCGTTGAAGGCCGGAGCGATCATGCGGGCGATGGACAGTCCAAAGCGGTACATGGCGGTTCCCTTGCGTGCGTGCTGAATACGCTCATCTGGCGAAGAGTCAAGCGTTGCTTGCGGTCCGGCGCATTTCACCGGCCATCCGCCTTCTCCACTTTAGTCTTACGCCGAAAGTCATAAGCCCAAAGCAGCGCTGATATGACAATTGGTTTTCTGCCATCCTTCCATCAGGCGCACCCTGTCCGGGGTTTGAGGGAGAAACACCGGACCCCATAGGGGCTGCCCCGATACGCCGTTTTGTGGAGGACAAGCAAATGGCCAATGTTTCGACCGTGGGCAACGCCAAGTCGGCGCCCATGACGGGCGAGCAGAAGAAGGTGATCTTCGCCTCGTCGCTCGGCACCGTCTTCGAGTGGTACGATTTCTATCTTTACGGTTCGCTGGCGATCTATATCGGCGCGACCTTCTTCAGCCAGTATCCGGAGACGACGCGCAACATCTTCGCGCTGCTTGCCTTCGCCGCCGGCTTTCTCGTGCGTCCGTTCGGCGCGCTGGTCTTCGGCCGCCTCGGCGACCTCGTCGGCCGCAAATATACCTTCCTCGTCACCATCCTGATCATGGGCTTCTCGACCTTCGTCGTGGGCCTGCTGCCGGGCGCCGCCACCATCGGCATCGCGGCCCCGATCATCCTGATCATCCTGCGCATGCTGCAGGGCCTCGCGCTCGGCGGTGAGTATGGCGGTGCGGCCACCTATGTCGCCGAGCACGCGCCGGACGGCAAGCGCGGCTACTTCACCTCATGGATCCAGACGACGGCGACGCTCGGCCTGTTCCTGTCGCTGATCGTCATCCTGGCGGTGCAGTTCATTGTCGGCAAGGATGCCTTCGCAGCCTGGGGCTGGCGCATTCCGTTCCTCGTCTCGGTCGTCCTGCTCGGCGTTTCCGTCTGGATCCGCATGAAGATGAACGAATCGCCCGCCTTCGCGAAGATGAAGGAAGAGGGCAAGGGCTCCAAGGCGCCGCTGACGGAAGCCTTCGGCCAATGGCGCAACGCCAAGATCGCGCTGCTGGCGCTGTTCGGCGCCGTCGTCGGCCAGGCCGTCGTCTGGTATTCCGGTCAGTTCTACGCGCTGTTCTTCCTGACGGGCGTGCTGAAGGTCGACGGCCAGTCGGCGAACCTGATGGTTGCGGCCTCGCTGCTCATCGGCACCGGCTTCTTCGTCTTCTTCGGCTGGCTGTCGGACAAGATCGGTCGCAAGCCGATCATCATGGCCGGCCTGCTGCTCGCCATGCTGACCTATTTCCCGCTGTTCAAGGCGCTGACCTGGGCCGGCAACCCGGCGCTCGCCACGGCGCAGGAAACGGTCCGCGCGACGGTCACCGCCGCCCCGGGCGACTGCAAGTTCCAGTTCAACCCGACCGGCACGGCGAAGTTCACCACGTCCTGCGATATCGCGACCTCGTTCCTGACCCGCAATTCGGTGCCCTATGACGTCGTCTCAACGGCGGCGGCCGGCACGGCGGCAACGGTGAAGATCGGCGAACAGACGATCAACAGCTATGATGCGACGGCTGCCGGCGACCAGGCCAAGGCTCTCGACGCTGCCTTCCAGAAGCAGACCAACATGGCGCTTCACGAGGCCGGCTATCCACTGGTCCGTGGCGCAGCCAAGGTTCCGGACAGCAAGCTCGACGCCTTCGTCGCCGCCAACCCGGAACTGAAGCTCGACGCAGCCGCCATCCGTGGCGGTGAAAAGGCAACCATGCCGGCGGCCGATCTCGTCTCCGGCAAGCTGCTGACCGCGGAAGAGGCTGCCGGCGTCACCGACATGGCCGTCTACACGATCCCCGGCGGCGGCGCCTATGCCATGGTCGCCGATCCGGCCAGCGTGAACTGGATCACGATCATCGCCGTCCTGACCGTTCTCGTGATCTACGTCACGATGGTCTACGGTCCGATCGCCGCCCTGCTGGTCGAGCTCTTCCCGACCCGCATCCGCTACACCGGCATGTCGCTGCCCTACCATATCGGCAACGGTTGGTTCGGCGGCCTGCTTCCGGCAACGGCCTTCGCGATGAGCGCGGCCCAGGGCGATATCTATTTCGGCCTCTGGTACCCGATCATCTTCGCGGGCATCACGCTGGTCATCGGCCTTCTCTTCCTGCCGGAAACGAAGGACCGCGACATCCACGCCATGGATTGATCACCCCCCTTCCGATCCGTTCATGGCGAGCCGGCCCGTGGCGACACGGGCCGGCTTTTCATTGGCCTTCCGGCGGCGTCGCGGATTTCGGCAGGGGCCAGCCGCGCGCGTCGAAGCGGAAGAGCCAGTCTCCGCGGGCGAAGAGATAGGCCGCGGCGATGGCGGTCCAGAGGCCGAGCAGCAGGCCAGCGGCAACATCGCTCGGATAATGTGCGCCGACGATAACGCGCGAGATGCCGATCGCCAGCGCGCCGAGGAGGAAGAGCGGACGCAGGCGCGGAACCAGCATGGAAAAGGCGCCGAAGAAGGCGCCGACGGCCGCCGAGTGGCCGGAGGGAAAGCTGGAATAGAGATCGTCATAGGCGAAGGGCGTGAGGCTGTAGGCGCCGTATTCGGCGAAAAGCTCGGGCCGCGCCCGCCCGACGATCAGTTTTGCGAGATGGACGAGCGCGCTCGTCGCGCCGATCGTCAGGAAGAAGTAGAGCGACAGCCGCATGCCGGTTCTCGCCCGCCCTGCCCTGCTCTCGTCGGTGCTGGCCCGGCCGACGACATAGGCGAAGATGACGAGGGCACCGGAGCTGTAGATCATCCAGCGAAAGGTACCGAAATCGGTGATGCGCTCATTGAAGGCGATCACGCCGTCCGGCAGCCCCCGGGCGCGCTCCGACAGCAGCGGATCGAACGGAACGAGGGCCGCGACGAGGACGACGGTGGCGGCGAGGATCCAGAGCGAGGAGGTCGCAAGCGATCGGTTCATGGTCGTCCCTTGTAACGGCGCTGCTTCCATGTGTTGGTCGCCGCCGGCAATTCAAGGGACTGACACGAAAAAGGCTCCCGCTGCGCGTGCAGCGGGAGCCTTTTCAGTAGTCTGCGGAGGCTCAGGCCGAGAGCTTCCGGAAAGCGGCGAGGATGGCGTCGCCCATCTCGGCGGTGCCGACCTTGCGGCAGCCTTCGGCCATGATGTCGCCGGTGCGGATGCCGCTGTCGAGGACTTCGGCGATGGCCTTTTCCAGGTTGTCGGCGTCCGCGACCATGTTGAACGAGTAGCGCAGGCACATGGCGAAGGAGGCGATCATGGCGATCGGGTTGGCGATGCCCTTGCCGGCGATATCCGGCGCCGAACCGTGCACGGGCTCGTAGAGGGCCTTGCGCTTGCCGGTCTTGGCGTCCGGCGCGCCGAGCGAGGCGGAGGGCAGCATGCCGAGCGAGCCGGTCAGCATCGCCGCGACGTCGGAGAGCATGTCGCCGAAGAGGTTGTCCGTGACGATGACGTCGAACTGCTTGGGGGCACGGACGAGCTGCATGCCGCCGGCATCGGCCAGCATGTGCTCGAGCTGCACGTCGGAATAGCTGCGCTTGTGCGTTTCCGTCACGACCTGGTTCCACAGGACGCCCGATTTCATGACGTTGCGCTTTTCCATGGAGCAGACGCGGTTGTTGCGCGTGCGGGCCAGTTCGAAGGCGACGCCGGCGATGCGCTCGATCTCGTAGGTGTCGTAGACCTGCGTGTCGATGCCGCGCTTCTGGCCGTTGCCGAGGTCGATGATTTCCTTCGGCTCGCCGAAATAGACGCCGCCCGTCAGCTCGCGCACGATGAGGATGTCGAGGCCCTCGACGAGTTCCGGCTTCAGCGAGGAGGCATTAGCGAGCGCCGGATAGCAGATGGCCGGGCGCAGGTTGGCGAAGAGCTTGAGGTCCTTGCGCAGGCGCAGCAGACCGGCTTCGGGACGCACCTCGTAGGGAACGGCATCCCATTTCGGGCCGCCGACGGCGCCGAAGAGCACGGCGTCGGCCGCGAGCGCCTTCTCCATGTCGCCTTCCGAGATCGCCGCGCCATGGGCGTCATAGGCCGAGCCGCCGACGAGGCCTTCGTCGGTCGTAAAGCCCGCGCCGCGCTCGGCGTTCATATAGGCGATGATCTTGCGGACTTCCGCCATGGCTTCCGGGCCGATGCCGTCGCCGGGCAGAAGGAGGAGGGTACGCGCTGTCATGGGATTTTCCTTGATGTCACGGAAGGGTCGGCGCTTCTTAGCGCAACTTCCGTTCAAGGAAAATCGCCGTAAGGAAAGATTTTTGCGCGGACGACTCAGCCTCGGCGCAGCGCCGTGACCTCGATCTCGATCCGCATTTCCGGGCGGATCAGATCGCAGACGATCATGGTGGCGGCGGGGCGAATGGCGCCGAAGGTCTCGCCGAGGATCGGGAAGACGCGGTCTGCGAAGGCGGCCTCGGTCACGTAGTAGTGGCAGCGTACCACATCGGCGAAGGAGAAGCCGGCGTCTTCGAGAACCCTGCCGATGGTGGAAAGACAGTTGCGCGTCTGGTCCTCGACGCTTTCGGGCATGGTCATGGTGGCATAGTCGTAGCCGGTCGTGCCGGAAACGAAGCACCAGTCACCCTGAACGACGGCGCGCGAATAGCCCGCCGTCGCTTCGAATGGAGAGCCGGACGAGATCAGCCGGCGCACCGCATCACGCCCAGGGGCGCGAGGTCGCGGCCTGCTTCTCGAACGTGTCGATAGCGGGCGCCTTCTCCAGCGTCAGGCCGATATCGTCGAGGCCGTTCAGAAGGCAATGGCGGCGGAAGGCGTCGATCTCGAAGCCGATGCGGCCGCCATCGGGACCGGTGATTTCCTGGGCTTCCAGGTCGACCGTCAGGATGGCGTTGGAGCCGCGGCTGGCGTCGTCCATCAGCTTGTCCAGGTCTTCCTGGCTGACGACGATCGGCAGGATGCCGTTCTTGAAGCAGTTGTTGTAGAAGATGTCGGCGAAGCTCGTAGAGATGACGCAGCGGATGCCGAAGTCGAGCAGCGCCCAGGGGGCATGCTCACGCGAGGAGCCGCAGCCGAAATTGTCGCCGGCGACGAGGATCGTCGCGTTCTGGTAGGCGGGCTTGTTCAGCACGAAATCCGGGTTGACGCTGCCGTCCTCGTTGTAGCGCGCTTCGGCGAAAAGGCCCTTGCCGAGGCCGGTGCGCTTGATCGTCTTCAGGTAGTCCTTCGGAATGATCATGTCCGTGTCTATATTGACGACGGGGAGCGGCGCGGCGACGCCGGTCAGCTTGACGAACTTGTCCATGCGGAAACCCTCGAAATGCGGTGATGTCGGTTGGCCAAGCGTTTAGATCAGTTTCCCCGGAATTTGAAGGAGAATCTTGATCGCCGGCCGCAAACGCAAAGACCGGGCGTGCCCGACACCCGGTATCCTTCCGGAGGAAGGCTTCCTCAAAGGTCGATGATCGTGCCCCGGCCGTCGTTCCAGATGCGCGGTTCGCGCTGGCCGGGTGCCCTGCGGTCGCTCCGCGCGGTGGCGCGGACGGGGGCCGGCTGGAGCTTGTTCGCGAGCATGGAGCCGAGCATCAGCACGGTGACGATGCCGGCGATGGCAAGGCCGATGGAGGCGGCGAACAGGAAGGTCGCGCCGGCGACCAGCATGGCGAAGACGGTGAAGACGATGGAGCGGATGCGCTGCATTGATTTGCCCTTTCTATGACAGCAATGTGGGGGGTGATTTTGTTCATTGCAAGGCCGAACATGCGGGCGCTTGCGGGCTGCGACAAAGCGCGGCAAAAAGGACGGATGAACAGGACGCCGCACCATCATCCGCTTCGCCTGCGCCGCTCGGTGCTGAGCGTTCCCGCCATCAATCCGCGGGCGCTCACCAAGTCCGCCTCGCTCGATTGCGACGCGATCATCTTCGACCTCGAGGATTCCGTGCTGCCGGAGAAGAAGGCCGAAGCGCGCGCGGCGCTGGTCGCGCATTTTTCGACGCTCGACCGGTCGGCCGGGCGGGAACATGTCATCCGCATCAATCCGCTCGACGGGCCGGACGGCGCGCTGGATCTCGAGGCGGTGCTCGACTGCATGCCCGATGCGGTGCTTCTGCCCAAGGTCAGCGAGCCGCAGGACGTGCTCACCGTTGCCGACTGGCTTTCCGAGGCGGGCGCCGACGATGGCCCGCGCCTCTGGGCGATGATCGAGACGGCGGCCTCGCTCCTCAACCTTGCCGCCATCGCCGAGACGGGGCGCACCAGGGGCGGGCGGCTCGACTGCTTCGTCGTCGGGCTCAACGACCTGCGCAAGGAAACCGGCATCGCCGATATTCCGGGCCGCCCCTTTCTCGTGCCGCTGCTGCTGCAGGCGGTCGTCGCGGCGCGCGCCTGCGGGCTTGATGTCATCGACAGCGTCTTCAACGATTTTGTCGACGAGGACGGGTTCGCGGCGGAATGCCGGCAGGGCCGGCAAATGGGCTTCGACGGCAAGATGCTCATTCATCCGACGCAGATCGCCGGGGCCAATGCGGCCTATGGCGTGACGGAGGCGGAGGCCGCCGAGGCGCTTGCCATCGTCGCCGCCTTCGGCGCGCCGGGCAATGCCGGCAATGCCGTGGTCAATATCGCCGGCCGCATGGTGGAAAAGCTCCACGCCGAGCAGGCCGAGCGCCTGCTCGCCAAGGCCGACCTCATCAACGAGAGAAAGAAGAACGCATGAAAGTCTATCGCTTCCTGACCGGCCCCGACGACGCCTCCTTCTGCCACAAGGTCACGCTGGCGCTGAACAAGGGCTGGGAACTGCACGGCTCGCCGAGCTACGCCTACAATGTCGAGGCGAAGATCATGCAGTGTGGCCAGGCCGTGGTGAAGGATGTGCCCGGCAAGGAGTATACGCCGGATATCAAGCTCTCGGAGCAGTGAGGGAACGCGGCAGAGCGCAGTCCCAGATCGAGGAGCAGCGTTATCGAGCCGCTTGCTTCCCCGTCGTCGTGGTCGGGCCTGACCCGACCATTCCGCCACCGTCACGGCAGGTGAATTCGCGGGTCGAGCCCGAGGATGACGGAGGAAAGGTGTGCGGTTCGGTCAATCCGGCCGCCCTACCCCGCCGCGATCTCCGCGCTCGCCTCGATGCGCTCCATGTCGTCGTCCGACAGGCCGAAATGGTGACCGATCTCGTGGATGAGGACATGGGTGATGATGTCGCCAAGGGTCTCCTCGTTCTCTGCCCAGTAGTCGAGGATCGGGCGGCGGTAGAGGGTGATGCGGTTCGGCATCTCGCCGGTCTCGACCGTGAAGCGCTCGCTGATGCCGCGGCCCTCGAAGAGGCCGAGCAGGTCGAAGGGCGTTTCCAGCGCCATGTCCTCGAAGACGTCGTCGCTCGGGAATTCGGCGATCTCGATGATGAGGTTGCCCGTCAGCGCGCGGAATTCCTCCGGCAGGTGGCCGTAAGCCTCCAGCGCCAGGGATTCGAAGGTGCTGATGGTCGGGGCGTGGCGGGTCTGCCAATCCTCGGTCTGGTCAATACGGGCCATGGGCACTCCTTTGCCCGTCATATAGACGATTTTCAGCGTTTTTCGAGGGGCGAATTTGGGCGCCCTGTCCGGCATGGCGCGCAGGCCCGGCCCGCCGCCGCCTGCAACAAAACGTGATCGGTCAGTTTGCCCCAGCGTATCCGGCGCCCGCTTGCGGGCGGGAAGCGTAACCGGCTGAAAAGGCGACATCTTTTGTCATGATTAGAACGACTCTAAACGAATGGGGCGTAACACCCGTCCGGTTCATTCTTGACAATGAATATCCTCTTTTGCTTAATCCCCGGCAATTCAGGACTTTGCGTATGGCAGGCAAGACGAAATGCTGGTTTGCAGCTGCAACTTCATCACCGAAAAAGAAATCGTCGACGTGATCAACGGCCTTCTCGATGAGGACTGTTGGCAGCTCATCGTGCCTGCGAAGGTCTACCATGCCATGCAGAAGCGTGGCCGCTGCTGCGGCTGTTTCCCCAATGTGGTCGATATCATCATCCGGACGACCGAAGCCTATCACGCCCGTCGCGACTCGACGGATGCCGAGATATTTGATTTCATGACCCGGCTCAAACAATTCCATGAAGAAAACAGGAGAGCGGATCTTGAAAGGCGACAAAAAGGTCATCGAGCAGCTTAACGAAGCGCTCTATCTCGAGCTGGGTGCCGTCAACCAATACTGGCTCCACTACCGCCTTCTCGAAGACTGGGGCTACACGCTTCTCGCCAAGAAGGAACGTGCCGAGTCCATCGAAGAGATGCAGCATGCCGACAAGCTCGTCGCCCGCATCATCTTCCTCGAAGGCCACCCGAACCTGCAGACCGTCGCACCGTTGCGCATCGGCCAGAACGTCAAGGAAGTCCTGGAAGCCGACCTCGCCGGCGAATACGACGCCCGCACGGCCTACAAGAAGTCGCGCGATATCTGTCACGCGGCTGGCGACTATGTGAGCATGAAGCTGTTCGAAGAGCTGCTGATCGACGAGGAAGGCCATATCGACTTCCTCGAGACCCAGCTCGAACTGCTCGGCAAGCTCGGCGAGGAAAAATACGGCCAGCTCAATGCAGCCCCGGCCAACGAAGCCGAATAGGTTTTCAGTCCCCGCAGATATGAAAAACCCCGGCTTTGCCGGGGTTTTGTTTGTCGGGGCGCGGTGGCATGCCTCCCGACCCCGATTCAGGGCGCCAGATGCGCGAAGGTCGCGACGACATCCTCGTAGACCTTGCGCTTGAAGGGCACGATCAGCTCCGGCAGGTCGCGCATCGCCTTCCATTCCCAGGCGTCGAACTCGGCTTCGTGGCCGCCGGGCGGCGGGTTGATGGCGATTTCGCTTTCGGCGCCTTCGAAGCGGAAGGCGAACCAGCGCTGGGTCTGGCCGCGATACCTGCCCTTGAGGCCGATGCCGATCAGATGGGCGGGCAGGTCGTAGTTGATCCAGCGGCCGGCGTCAGCGATCAGCGATACGCTCCTCATGCCGGTTTCCTCGTAGAGCTCGCGATAGGCGGCCTCCAGCGGGTCCTCGCCCTTGTCGATGCCGCCCTGCGGCATCTGCCAGAGCTGCGGCGAGCCGTCATATTCAGAATTGCCGACGGCGATGCGCCGGCCGGCCCAGACCCTGTTTTCGGCGTTCAGCACCATGATGCCGACGCAGGGGCGATACGGCAGGTCCTCGGCCCGAACCACCTTGTCCTTATCCTTGCCCATTGAGATGTCCTATTTTCTGACGGGAACGGCTGCGAGCGACGCGACGCCGACGATCTCGATGCCGCGGGTCTCGGCTTCCTCGCACCATTTGCTGATGGCGTCCACACTTTCGTCGAAGGCCGAGGCGATGCCGATCGCCGTGCCGTTGCGACGGGCGATGCGCTCCAGCTCGTCGAGTTTCTTCAGCACCGCTTCGCGGGAAAGGTCGGCGTCGAGCTGGAGGTCGGCGAAGGCGTGCGGGGCCTCCACCGCCCCGGCGATCGTGCCGGAAAGCGACTGGGCGGAGCTGCCGTCGTCGAGGAAGAGCAGGCCACGGCTGGCGACGTCACGGATTACCGGCTCCAGCGCATCGGCATCGGCGAGGAAGCGCCCGCCCATGAAGTTCACGAGGCCGGTATAGTTGGTGATCTTCGCCATGGCGCGGTGCAGTTCGGCAAGGTTCTGCGTCTCGCTGAAATCCGTGCGCAGCGTATAGGGGCCGGGATCGTTCTGCGGGTAGTCGAAGGGCTCCAGCGGCATCTGCAGGAGGATTTCATGCCCGCCGCGGCGGGCTTCCTGCATCCAGCGCGGCAGGCTGTTGCCGCTGGCGGCAAAGGCGAGCGTCACTCCCGCCGGCAGTTCGCGGATGGCGCGCTGCGTGCCCGTCTGGCTGAGGCCGAGGCCGCCGACCACGATGGCGATGCGCGTGCCGCGCGCGCCGGACCAGGGCCGGGCGTATTGGTCCATCGGCCGCGTGCCGTCGAGGCCGATGACGGGGATCTTGCCGTCCGAGGTCTCTTCCAGCAGGTCGTCGTTGGGGAAGGCTGCTGTGCGCGGATCCTGACCGATGCGGTTCGCCTCGATGAGGAGCGGTCCCCTGCCGTTGCGGGTGCCGGGAGAATAGGTGCGCACGACATTGCCGTCGTCGGTCGTCGTTTCCTCGATGCGCGCGCCGGAAAGGCCGTTTGCGCGCTGCACGCCGTCCTTCGCCCCGGCGGTCTTCCGGTCGGCCTTGCCGGCGATTGCCTCGGCGTCTTCGGAAGGGGGCGTGAAGGGCGTGGTGGCAAGGCCGCTCGGTGCCAGCGCCGTCCAACCGGAAAAGCCGAGAAGGCCGGCGACGACGAGCGCGGACACGACAGTGCCGGCGGAGAACCGGGAGGGTCCCGCAGGACCGGGCCTTGCCTTGCGGTCCTGGCCGAGAGGTGCGTGAATATCTGTGCCCAAGGTCAGTCCGCGCTGGCCGAAAGGTGCGGGGAAACAGGGCCCGCCGACGGCGGGCCCTGCGCAGATGTCTTACTGCTTCAGCTCGGCCTTTTCCGGATTGGCCGGGAAGGCCGGATCGGTTTTCTGGCCGCGCAGCAGTTCCAGCGCGTACTGAAGCTGGACGTCGTCCTTGGCTTCCGGCGGAACGTAGGCGGAGGAACCGGAGCCCTGGTCCGTCTCGCTCTGGCCCTGGATATGGCCGCGCAGGCTCGATTCGCTGGCGTTCTCGACCTTGCCCTGAAGTTCCGGGGGCAGCGGCTGCTCGACGGTGATGTCGGGCGTGATGCCGGTGCCCTGGATCGATTTGCCGGACGGCGTGTAGTAGAGCGCCGTCGTCAGGCGCAGCGCGCCGGCGTCGCCCATCGGAATGATGGTCTGGACCGAGCCCTTGCCGAAGGAACGGGTGCCGACGACGGTGGCGCGGCGCAGGTCCTGCAGCGCACCCGCGACGATTTCCGAAGCCGAGGCCGAGCCGCCGTTGATCAGCACGACCACCGGCTTGCCGTCGGAGAGGTCGCCCGGCGTCGCGTTGAAGCGGCGCGTGTCCGCCTCGTCGCGGCCGCGGGTCGACACGACCTCGCCGCGCTCCAGGAAGGTGTCGGAAACATTGATCGCCTGGTCGAGCAGGCCGCCCGGATTGAGGCGGAGGTCCAGCACGTAGCCCTTCAGCTTGTCGGCCGGGACCTGTTCCTTGATCTTGGCGATAGCGTTTTCGAGGTCGGCGGTGGTCTTGTCCGTGAAGGAGATGACGCGCAGGTAGCCGACATCGTTCTCGACGCGGAACTTCACGGCCTTCACGGCGATGATGTCGCGCTTGATGGTCAGCTCGATCGGCTTGTCGGCGCCCTTGCGGATCAGCGTCAGCTTGATCGGCGTGTTGACGGCGCCGCGCATCTTCTCGACCGCGTCTTCCAGCTTCAGACCGCGGACGTCCTGGCCGTCGATCTTCGATATGAAGTCGCCGGCAAGAACGCCGGCGCGGGCGGCCGGCGTATCGTCGATCGGTGTGATGACCTTGACGAGTTCGTCTTCCATCGTGACTTCGATGCCGAGGCCGCCGAATTCGCCGCGCGTCTGGGTGCGCATATCCTCGGCGTCCTTGGCATTCATGTAGGAGGAATGCGGATCGAGCGAGGTGAGCATGCCGTTGATGGCGCTCTCGATGAGCTGGTCTTCCTTCGGCGGCGTCACATACTGGGCGCGCACGCGTTCGAAGACGTCACCGAAGATCGACAGTTCGCGATAGGTCGAGGAACCGGCTGCTTCGGCGGGCAGGGTTACCGTGTTGATGACGCTCATGGCCGTAGCACCCATGAGTGCACCGACAATAACAAGTGAAGCCCTACGAATCATTGCGTGCCTTTCCAGATTTCTTGGCGGACCACCACGGCCGGGAATCAACCGGTTTTCCGTTCTTTCGGAATTCAATGTAAAGTGTCGGCTTGTCCGTTTCCAGCGTCAAAGCGTTGACACTCGCGACCCTTTTTTCACCCATCACGGCGAGCGGTTCTCCCGCCACGACGAACTGACCCTCCCGCACACTCACCCTGTCCATGCCGGAAAGCACGAGATGGTAGCCTTCCCCGGCATTCAGGATGATCATGCGCCCGTAACTGCGAAACGTTCCGGCAAAGACGATCCATCCGTCCGAGGGGGCCGTGACCAGCGCGCCCGGATTGGCCGCCAGCGTCAGCCCCTGCGAATCGTGGCCGGTGCCGTCCGCGTCGCCGAACTGGCGCAGCACGTCTCCGGCCACGGGATAGTCGAGTTTTGCCTGCAACTGCGAAAATTCGTATGCGGGAGCAATGCGGTTTTTGTCGGGCACGCTGTCACGGGCGAGCGCCCTCGCCTTCTCGCGTTCGGCCTCGCTCTGTCCGCGCCGTTCCTCTTCCCTGGTGCGGGCGAGCGCGGCGGCATCGCGCACCGAGCCGATCTCCTGTTCCAGGCTGCCGATCAGCCCTTCGAGGCTGGTCGCGCGGGCGGCGAGCTCCTCCGCGCGGCGCCGCTCGGCGGCGAGCGTGCGGGTATTGGTCTCGGTCAGCGCCTCGTTCTCGGCGATCAGCATTTCCGAGCGCTTCTCCTCCTCGATGCGCACCTGCATCGCGTCGGTCAGCTCGGTTTTTTCCCGGTCGATATTGCTCTTGATGTCCATCAGCGCGGCGAGGTCGTCGATGAGCGCGTCCGTCTCCTTGCGGATGCCGGGCACGACGGCGCCGAGCAGGATGGCGCTGCGCACCGAGGAAAGCGCGTCTTCCGGCGTCACGAGGAGGGCGGGCGGCGGGTTTCGCCCCATGCGCTGGAGTGCGGCGAGCACTTCGGCGAGCAGGCCGCGCCGCTCGTGCAGCGATGCGCGCACGCCGGCCTCCCGGTCGCGCATGCCCTCGAGCCGCTTTTCGCCGTCGAGGATCTTCTCCTCCATCGCCTTGCGCCTGGCCGCCGACTGGACGATTGCCTCGCGCAGGCTCTGGCGCGACTTGTCGAGATTGGCGATCTCCGCCTCGAGCTGCCTGGTCTTTTCCGACGAAACGGTAATGGACTGGGAAAGGGCGTCGAGCTCCCGGCGCGTGCTGTCGCGGCGAAGGGCGAGCGCCGCGGCGGGATCGGGCTCGGCCTTTGGCAGCGAGCCGGTCTTTTCCAGCGCGACGGATGCCTCGTTGGGCTCGGCGGCGAGCGGGTGGGGAAGCAGGGCCAGCGACAGGGCGGCCGAGAGCATGGCCGGCCGCAGCAGGCGGCTGACACCCTCACCCGGATTGGCTGTGCCGGTCTTCCTCATCGCGTTCCGAACATTTTTTGGGCCGAACGTTTTGCTGGATCTGCTCTATGCTGATTTGCCGATTTCGCCAACAAACAGCGCCAAAAATACGGCCTCCGCCATCATGGGGCGCCAGGCTTGTGCGGCCATGACGCTATCCGTCAGCTGCGGTGGTAGGGATGACCGGAGAGGATGGTGACGGCGCGGTAGAGCTGTTCGGCCAGCAGGATGCGCACGAGCTGGTGCGGCCAGGTCATCTTGCCGAGGCAGAGCGTGGCGTTGGCGCGCTCGTAAAGGGCGGGGTCGAGCCCGTCGGCGCCGCCGATGGCGATCATCAGCTCGCGTTTGCCGGAATCGCGGAAGCCGGCGAGAAGATCGGCAAAGGCCGGGGAATCGAGCGATTTGCCGCGCTCGTCGAGCAGGATCAGCACGGCGCCGTCGGGCAGCGCCTTTTCCAGCATGGCCGCTTCCTCGCGCTTGCGCGTCTCGGCATTGCCGGCCCGGCTTTCGCCGACTTCGGCAAGCCTGCCAAGTTCGAGGCCGACGGCGGGGCCGGCCTTCGCGAAACGATCCATATAGCGGGCCGCAAGTTCCTTCTCGGGGCCGGCCTTCAGCCGCCCAACCGAAAATAGTCCAACCCGCATCGCCTCAAGCCCTGTCCGTTCGGGTGGCGCGCACCGCACCACCGCCTGCTTTCGCCGGACAGGCGCCCGGCGTCTGGATTAGTGTACCGTCCCGTCCTCGATCTCGGGAGCCGCCCACATCCGTTCGATGTTGTAGAACTCCCGGACTTCCGGCCGGAACACATGGATGATGATATCGCCCGTATCGATCAGCACCCAGTCGCCCGTCTCCAGGCCTTCGACGCGGGCATTGCCCAGGCCTTCGTCCTTGAGATCGGTGATGAGGTGATCGGCGATCGCCATGACATGACGGTTCGAGCGTCCGGACACAACCACCATGTAGTCGCCCAGCGCCGATTTTCCGGCAATGTTGATGGTGACGATATCTTCCGCCTTGGAGTCCTCGAGGCTTGCGAGGACCAGTTGAAGGGCCCGGTCGGCGGCATCATCGCCCCTTCCCGCGCTCCTGGAGAAAACGCCGACGACGTTTCCCTTTGCGTGCACTGTTGTCAGGTTCGTTCCTTTCTGGATACAAGCAGCACGTCCCGTACCGGCAAAATGGACCGGCACCTACTAAATGTAGGCACCGATGGGGGGCAGTTTCAAGACGTCACTTCTGAGGGATGGTTTTCTCTAGCGTGGCGCCCTTGCGGAGCGCCGTGGAACTGAGAGCCGAACGCGGCCCATGGATGAAGGTCCAGGCGGGCGCCGGGCGGCCGGGAAGCGACATGGCATCCTCCTCGTCGACCCGGGCATGGTCGAAGGTCTTGGCCATGCGGGAGGATAGATAGGAGAGCGTCGAGCCCGGCCGGTCGATGACGGCGATGGGGAAGGTGCAGGCGATCTTCTGCCAGTTCTGCCAGTGATGGAAGGTGCCGAGATTGTCGGCGCCCATGATCCAGACGAAATTCACGCCGCGGTTCAGCGCCTGGACCCTTTCGAGCGTCTTGGCCGTGTAGCTCTGGCCGAGCCGCTTCTCGAAGGCCGTCACCTTGATGCGCGGACCGGGGGCGATGGCCTCGCTGAGGCGAATGCGCTCGGCAAGCGGGGCAAGCTCCCGGTGGTCCTTCAGCGGGTTGCCGGGCGTTACCATCCACCAGAGCTGGTCGAGCCCGAGGCGGCGCAGCGCGGTTTCCGCGACCAGCGCATGGCCTTGGTGCGGCGGATTGAAGGAGCCGCCGAAAAGGCCCACCGCCATGCCTTTCTCGACATGCGGCATCCTGAGGTAGCGCTCTGCAACCGTGTCCGCCGTCACCTCAGGGCCGCACCTGTCCGGCGCCGCGCACGCGGTATTTGAAGGAGGTTAGCTGTTCGACGCCGACGGGACCGCGCGCATGCATCTTGCCGGTGGCGATGCCGATCTCGCCGCCCATGCCGAACTCGCCCCCATCGGCGAACTGGGTGGAGGCGTTGTGTACGAGGATGGCCGAATCGATCTCGGTGAAGAAGCGCTCGACGACGGTCGGATCCTCGGCGATGACCGCTTCCGTATGGGCGGAGGACCAGCGGTTGATATGCTCGATGGCGCCGGAAATGCCGTCCACCAGTGCGACCGAGAGGATGGCGTCGAGATATTCCGTCGCCCAGTCCGTTTCCGTCGCCGGAACGAGGCCGGGGATGCGGGCGCGGATCTCGTCCGTCGCGCGGATTTCGCAGCCGGCGGCCGCAATGTCCCCGACCAGCGGGGCGAGATGGGTATCGGCAACGGCGCGGTCGATCAGCAGCGTTTCCATCGAGCCGCAGACGCCGGTGCGGCGCATCTTGGCGTTGACGGCGATCTTCCTCGCCATGGCGAGATCGGCGGATTTATCGACATAGATGTGGCAGAGGCCTTCGAGATGGGCGAAGACCGGCACGCGCGCCTCGTTCTGCACGCGGGCGACGAGGCTCTTGCCGCCGCGCGGCACGATGACGTCGATGGCGCCGCCAAGGCCGGACAGCATGGCGCCGACGGCGGCGCGGTCCGTCACCGGCACATACTGGATCGCATGTTCAGGAAGGCCGGCGGCCTTCAGACCGGCGACGAGGCAGGAATGGATCGCCTGCGATGAATTCACGCTGTCCGACCCGCCGCGCAGGATCACGGCATTGCCGGCCTTCAGGCAGAGCGCGCCGGCATCCGCGGTCACGTTCGGCCGGCTCTCGTAGATGACACCAATGACGCCGAGCGGCGTGCGCACACGCTCGATATGGAGGCCGTTCGGCCGGTCCCATTCGGCGATGACGTCACCGACCGGATCCTTGAGGGCGGCGATGTCGCGGATCGCGCCGGCAATGCCCTCGATGCGCTCCGGTGTCAGCGTCAGCCGGTCGATGAAGGAGGCGGCAACGCCGCTCTCCCTCGCATGGGCCAGGTCGATGGCGTTGGCGGCAAGGATCGCCTCGCGATGCGCGAGGATTTCCGCCGCCATGGCTTCGAGGGCGCGGTTCTTCTCGTCCGTCGTGGCAATGGCGAGCGGGCGGGCGGCGGCGCGGGCGTTGCGGCCGATTTCGGCCATCAGGCTGTCGATATCGGTCCTGACCTGGTCAAGCATGGCTCAAATCCCCCCTGTCTCGGCGGTAAGGGGCAGCCCTGTCACCACGAGATCGTCCCTGTGCACCATCGCGGCGCGTCCGGCATAGCCGAGAATGGCGGCGATTTCCGCCGATTTCCTGCCGACGATCAGCCGCGCCTCGTCGGCATCGTAGCCGGCGAGGCCACGGGCGATCTCGCGCCCGTTCGCGCCGTAGATCGAAACCGTGTCGCCGCGCGAGAAGGAGCCCCAGACGCCGCGCACGCCGGCGGGCAGCAGGCTCTTGCCGGCCGAAAGCGCCGTTTCCGCGCCGGTATCGATCTCCAGCCGGCCGGCCGGCTGCAACTGCCCGGCAATCCAGGTTTTTCGCGCGGTGACGGGCGAACCCGAGGGGGCGAACCAGGAGGAGCGCGCGCCGTCCTCGATGGCGCGCAGCGGATGGTCGACCTTGCCGGAGGCGATGATCATGGCACAGCCGGCGCCCGTTGCGATCTTGCCGGCGTCGATCTTGGTGCGCATGCCGCCGCGCGACAGTTCCGAGGCCGCACCGCCCGCCATCGCCTCGATCTCGGGCGTGATGGCGTCGATGGTTTCGAGGAAGCGCGCGTTGGGGTCGAGATGCGGCGGGGCGGTATAGAGGCCGTCGATATCGGAGAGCAGTACGAGCAGGTCTGCACCCGTCATCGTGGCGACGCGGGCGGCGAGGCGGTCGTTGTCGCCGTAGCGGATTTCCGTCGTCGCGACCGTGTCGTTCTCGTTGATGATCGGCACGGCGCCGAGCTTCAGGAGCTGGTTGATCGTCGCGCGGGCATTGAGATAGCGGCGGCGCTCTTCCGTGTCGCCCAGCGTCAGCAGGATCTGGCCGGCGACGATGCCGTCAGCCGACAGGCTTTCCGACCAGGCACGGGCAAGAGCGATCTGGCCCACGGCTGCCGCCGCCTGGCTTTCCTCCAGCTTCAGTGCGCCCGCCGGCACCTTCAGCACCGAACGGCCGAGCGCGATGGCGCCCGAGGAGACGACGAGCACGTCCGCGCCGCCGGCCCGCAGCGCCGCGATATCCCGGCACATGGCGTCGAGCCACGCCTTTTTCAGGCCGCTCGCCCGGTCGACGAGCAGCGCCGAGCCGATCTTGATCACAATCCGGCGGTACTTTCCGAGCGGTTTGCGGTTCTTCGTCATGTCAGTCGTCGGATTCGGAAGTCTTGGCTTGAACGATGATGTCGCGGAGCGCCCGCAGCGTCGCCGTCATGCCGACATTGGCGACGGCGGAAAGCTGCAGCGGCGTCTGGCCGCAGGCCTTCGCCAGCGCCTTGGATTTCTTCTTCAGCTCTTCCTCGTCGAGCACGTCGATCTGCGACAGCGCGACGATCTCCGGCTTGTCGGTGATGCCGCCGCCATAGGCTTCCAGCTCGCGCTTCACCGTCTTGTAGGCCTTGGCGACATCCTCCTCCTGCGCGGAGACGAGATGCAGCAGAACGCGCGTGCGCTCGACATGGCCGAGGAAACGGTCGCCGAGGCCGATACCGTCATGCGCGCCCTCGATGAGGCCCGGAATGTCGGCGAGGATGAATTCCGCGCCGTCGATGGTGGCGACGCCGAGATTGGGGTGCAGCGTGGTGAAAGGATAGTTGGCGATCTTCGGCCGGGCGCGCGTGCAGGTCGCAAGGAAGGTCGACTTGCCGGCATTTGGCAGGCCGACGAGGCCCGCATCGGCGATCAGCTTCAGGCGAAGCCAGATCGTCTTCTCCTCGCCCACAAGGCCGGGATTGGCCCAGGTCGGCGCCTGGTTGGTGGAAGACTTGAAATGCGCGTTGCCGAAACCGCCATTGCCGCCGGCGGCGAGCTTGAAGCGCTGGCCCTCGGCGACGAGGTCGACGATCAGCGTCTCATTGTCTTCCTCGAAGATCTGCGTGCCGACCGGCACCTTCAGCGTCACGCTGGCGCCGTTCGCGCCGGTGCGGTTGCGGCCCATGCCATGCGTGCCGATCGAGGCCTTGAAATGCTGCTGGTAGCGGAAGTCGATCAGGGTGTTGAGGCCGTTGACGGCCTCAACCCACACGTCGCCGCCGCGCCCGCCGTCGCCGCCGTCCGGTCCGCCGAATTCCACGAATTTTTCGCGGCGGAACGAGACAGCCCCTGCCCCGCCGTCGCCGGAGCGGATATAGACTTTTGCTTCGTCCAGGAACTTCATGGGCTCGCCGTTCGCTTTACTCTGATCGTCATGGTCATTTTGCCGTCTTCGATATAGCCGCTTCCCGCAGAGGTCAAAGACTATCGTGAAATTCGTCAGCTACAACGTTCAGTACGGCATCGGTCTCGACGATCGCCTCGACCTGCCGCGCATCGTCTCCAGCATCCATGGCGCCGATATCATCGCCCTGCAGGAAGTGACGCGGAACTTCCACCGCAACGGTCATATCGACATGGTGGCCGAGCTCCAGACCCTGCTCGCCAACCATTATTCCGTCTTCTGGCCGGCCTGCGATCTCGATGCCGGCTCGGCTATCGAGAAGGGTCGGGTGGTCAACCGCCGCTTCCAGTTCGGCAACATGATCTTCTCGCGCTGGCCGATCCTGTCCAGCCGCCTGATCCCGCTGCCGCGCACGCGGACGCTCGACAAGCTCAACCTCCAGCGCGGCGCCGCCGAGGCGGTGATCGCGACCCCGGACGGGCCGATCCGCGTCTATTCCGTGCATCTCGACCATGTCCATCGCGACGAGCGCCTCGCCCAGATCCGCTATCTCAAGGATCGCGCCCGGTACTACGGCGTCGAGGGCGGCGCGATTTCCGGCGCGCATGAATTCGGCCTTCCCGAGCCGCCGGTGCCGGAGGATTACGTGATGATGGGCGATTTCAACATGGTGCCGGAATCGCCGGAATATTGCGAAATGGCCGGCAGCGTCGATCCGCTCTACGGAAGGCAGATCCGCGCCACCAATCCGGTGGATGCGCTCGCCGGCCTCGGCAAACGCCATGCGGCAAGCTTCAGCTGGATCAATCCCGAGGATCATGCCGATCGTCTCTTCCTGGATTACTGTTTCCTCAGCCACGGTCTCGTGGAGCGGCTGAAGGATGCCTGGGTCGACGAAACCGCTTTCGGTTCCGACCATATGCCGGTCTGGTTCGAATTGTCCTGACATGGAAGCGGGGCGGATCGCTCCGCCCCGTTCCTTTATTGCCGCGGCATTGCCGGTCGGAAATCGCCCGGCTCCAGCCGCGTCTCGATATGCGGGACCATCGAGCCGCGGGCGACGCAGTAGAGGTCGCTGCATCCGGTAATGCGGAACCCCGCCTTCTCCTGCACCCTCAGCGAAGCGGGATTGTCGGCGAAGACGCCGGAATGGATATCCGTTCCGGGCATGCGCGTCAGGAACCGCGCCGTCGCCGCATGCACCGCCTCGCTCATATAGCCGCGCCGCCAGTAGAAGCGGTTCAGCCAGTAGCCGAGATGCCATTCCCCGCCGCGCCACTCGAACGCGACGCAGCCGATATGCACGTCGTCGCCGGTGGTGATGGCGAAGGCCCAGCCCTCGTTGAGGTCGGTGGTCGCGATGGCGAGCCATTCGGCCGCGTCCTGCCGGTCATAGGGGGCGGGGGCCCGCGCCAGCATGCGCGAGACCTCGAAATCGCCGAGCGACTGGGCGATGGCATCCGCATCGGACATGCGGTGCGGGCGCAGGGTGAGGCGCGCCGTCCCGATCGTCGGGCTGGGGCCGGGACCGGTGACGCGCTCGCGTTCCCTCCGGGGCTGCATGGCGTTCATCGCATGCCTCCCCAGCTCTTCAGCGAAACCCAGGTCTTGCGGTCGAGCCGGTACCATTCGACGGGCACCATGCCGCCGACGGCGAGGCTCTGCACCATGCCGGTCGCCTGGAACTGGAAGCCGCACTTCTGGATGACCCGGCGCGAGGGAATGTTCATGACCCGGCAGCGCGCATCGATCTGCTCGATGTCGCGGGTGCGGAAGACCATGTCGACCAGCGTATGGGCCGCCTCGGTCGCATAGCCCTGGTTCCAGTAGGGCTCGCCCAGCCAGTAGCCGAGCTCGACCGTGCGTCCGTCCTCGTGCGGTTCGATCCCGCAGCAGCCGAGGAAGGCGCCATTGTCGGCTTTCGTAATGGCATAGACGCACTTGCCAATCGCGCCGGCGCGTGTGCGTCGCACGAAATCGGCGGCATCCGCGACCGTGTAAGGGTGCGGCATGCGGGCGACCATGTTGGCGATGTTGGCGTTGTTGGCGAGATGGGCAAGGGCGTCGATGTCGTCTTCGTGCGGGGCTCTCATGACGAGCCGCGGCGACAGCAAGATCGGGCAATCGGTCCTCGGCCGTTCAGGCCTCAGCCTTTCCTTGGGAGACCTCGACTGGTCTTCCCGCAACAATTCGGTCTGCATGGCTCGTTCCTCCAGAACAAAAAGGGAGATAAGGACTTGCCTCATCTCCCTTTTTTCCTGCAGGTCAGAAACCTGTCGCGTCAGCCGGGTCGATGAGACGCCGGCTGTTTTAGAGCGCTACCGGCTTATTCCGCTGCTTCCGCTTTCGGCATTACAGACACGTAGACGCGACCGTTGGCCTTCGTACGGAAATTCACATTGCCAGCCGTAAGGGCGAAGATCGTGTGATCCTTGCCGAGGCCGACATTGGCACCGGGATGCCACTGCGTGCCGCGCTGACGGACGATAATGTTGCCTGCGAGGACGGCTTCGCCGCCGAACTTCTTCACGCCGAGGCGCTTGGACTGGGAATCGCGACCGTTGCGCGAGGAACCGCCAGCTTTTTTGTGTGCCATGGGAGTTCTCCTTTACCTGTCCGGATTATTCGGCTGCTGCAACGGCTTCGGCTTCAGACTTCTTGGAAGCCTTCTTTGCCTTGCCGCCGGCTGCCGCGATCTCGACGATACGGACAGTCGTGTTGTGCTGGCGATGGCCGCGCGAGCGCTTCGAGTTCTGGCGGCGGCGCTTCTTGAAGGCGATGACCTTCTTGCCACGGCCATGCTCGACGACTTCGGCGGTCACGACGGCGCCTTCGACGAAGGGCGCACCGATCGTGGCATCGGCGCCGACGCCGACCATCAGCACTTCGGTGAATTCGATCTTCGCACCAGCTTCGCCGGACAGCTTTTCAACCGTCAGGACGTCGTTGGCGGCCACGCGGTACTGCTTACCGCCGGTCTTGATGACTGCGAACATTTTATATCCTTTCATGTTCGTGCCGGCTCTTTGCCCTCGAGGGCACGGCCGTCTTTTTGTCAGTCGCTACGGATGGAGAGGCATTGGCGCCCCGCCGGTTAGGTCGGTTCCTGCCGGCATGATCCTCGCGAAGCAAGGAGGTGCGGCACAAAGAACCACGGTCGCGGCACAGGTCGGACCTATGCCACTGCACCTTGCGCAATAGGTGAGCCGATGAAAACTGTCAAGGAGATTTCCGTCACCATTGCAATTAGATGCTTTCTGCCCCCTTGCGCCCCCGCCCGACACCCGCTATGTACCGCCCCGCGCTGAAGGCGCCGACCGACATCCGGAGAGGTGGCAGAGTGGTCGAATGCACCGCACTCGAAATGCGGCATACCTGCAAGGGTATCGTGGGTTCGAATCCCACCCTCTCCGCCACTATTCCTGAATAATCGACATATCCCGAACGAGATGTGGCTCGCTGTGCTCCGTTGCGCCGAGTCTGGCGCCCGGTCGTCGTGAGGGCTACACTGCTGCCGGACGATAACCGGCGCGCAGCGGGGTTGGGCCATGGCGAAGTTCACCGTCACGATCGGCATGGAAGTCGATGCAGATACGGCCGAGGAGGCCGCTCTGATGATGTACCGCGAACTCAGCCGGGGACCGGTGCCGGTCACCTACCGGGTGACCGGCGAGCGGCACATGACGGCGGAGCTGGTGCTCGATCCGGAGAAGGCAGAGGAATACGCGCTGACCGACCACACGGCCGATCCCGGCAATTGGTGAGGGGCCTTCATCTGCTGTTTCGTGACGAGGCGTGGTCTTCATCCGCCTTTCGGCCGGATCGGCGCCTTTAACGCTCAGGCCCGTATCTCGAATATCGTCGTGACGGTTGCGAGGCGAAAGCCGTGCACCGAAACACGGAAATGGAGCGTCCTCATGGAGGCTCGCCGCGGTTCCCGCATGGACTTGCCGTACCGCCTCGTGGCATAGGGCGCGGGACAAGACGAGGCCTCCTTCCATGATCCGAATCGAGAATATCAGCAAGTCCAACAGCCACCGCATCCTCTATATCGAGGCTTCCGCCGCGTTGAATCGCGGGGAGAAGATCGGGCTGGTCGGGCCCAACGGGGCGGGCAAGACGACGCTCTTCCGCATGATCACCGGACAGGAGCAGCCGGACGAGGGGCAGGTCTCGGTCGAGAGGAACGTCTCCATCGGCTATTTCAGCCAGGATGTCGGCGAAATGCAGGGGCGCAGCGCCGTCACCGAGGTGATGGACGGGGCGGGGCCGGTGAGCTCGGTCGCGGCGGAGCTGCGCGACCTTGAGGCGGCGATGGTCGATCCCGACAGGCTCGGCGAGATGGACGCGATCATCGAGCGCTACGGCGAGGTGCAGGCGCGCTACGAGGAACTCGACGGCTACGGGCTGGAGAGCCGCGCGCGCGAGGTGCTGGCCGGCCTCAGCTTCAGCCAGGAGATGATGGACGGCGACGTCGGCAAGCTTTCGGGGGGCTGGAAGATGCGCGTGGCGCTTGCCCGCATCCTGCTGATGCGGCCCGATGTCATGCTGCTCGACGAGCCGAGCAACCATCTCGACCTCGAAAGCCTGATCTGGCTGGAGCAGTTCCTCAAGGGCTATGACGGGGCACTCTTGATGACCTCGCACGACCGCGAGTTCATGAACCGCATCGTCAACAAGATCATCGAGATCGATGCCGGCTCGCTGACGACCTATTCCGGCGACTACGGTTTCTACGAACAGCAGCGCGCGCAGAACGAGAAGCAGCAGCAGGCGCAGTTCGAGCGCCAGCAGGCGATGCTCGCCAAGGAGATCAAGTTCATCGAGCGTTTCAAGGCGCGCGCCTCGCATGCCGCGCAGGTGCAGAGCCGGGTGAAGAAGCTCGACAAGATCGAGCGCGTCGAGCCGCCGCGCCGGCGCCAGACGGTGATGTTCGAGTTCCAGCCGGCGCCGCGCTCGGGCGAGGACGTGGTCAGCCTCAAGAATGTCGGCAAGGCCTATGGCAGCCGGGCGATCTACGAGGATTTCAGCTTCCTGATCCGCCGCCGGGAGCGCTGGTGCGTGATGGGCATCAACGGCGCGGGCAAGTCGACGCTGCTGAAGCTCGTCGCCGGTGCCGCGGCACCGGATGCCGGCAGTGTGACCATCGGGGCGAGCGTCAAGGTCGGCTATTTCGCACAGCATGCGATGGATCTGCTCGACGGCGACCTGACTGTGTTCGAATGGCTGGAGGCTGAGTTTCCGCGGGCGGGGCAGGGGCCGCTGCGCACGCTGGCCGGCTGCTTCGGCTTTTCCGGCGACGACGTGGAAAAGAAGTGCCGGGTGCTTTCCGGCGGCGAGAAGGCGCGGCTCGTCATGGCGGCGATGCTGTTCGATCCGCCGAACTTCCTCATCCTCGACGAGCCGACCAACCATCTCGATCTCGACACCAAGGAAATGCTGATCAAGGCGCTGTCGGAATACGAGGGCACCATGCTCTTCGTCTCGCACGACCGCCATTTCCTCGGCGCGCTGTCGAACCGGGTGCTGGAGCTCAATGGCGACGATATCCACCAGTATCCGGGCGGCTATACCGAATATGTCGCCCAGACCGGGCACGAGGCGCCGGGCCTCGCAGGCTGACCTGTCGCCGCCGCCGCGATTGCGTTATGACGAGCGCATCGGCGATATGGCGGGAAACGGTCTATCGAGGCGTCATTGCGCGGGAACAGGATGGCAAAGCGGATCGGGATCGTCGGCGGCGGGCCGGCCGGGCTGATGGCGGCAGAGATGCTGTCCGCGCGCGGCCATGCCGTGACGGTGCTGGAGGCGATGCCGACGGTCGGGCGAAAGTTCCTGCTGGCCGGCAAGTCGGGCCTCAACATCACCCATTCCGAACCCTATGAGCGCTTCGCCACCCGTTTCGGCCCGGCGAACGGGCATCTTCGCACGGCGCTCGATGCTTTCACGCCGGGCGATCTGCGGGACTGGGCGTCCGGGCTCGGCACGCAGACCTTCGTCGGATCGTCCGGCCGGGTGTTCCCGACCGTGATGAAGGCCTCGCCCCTGCTGCGCGCCTGGCGGGCGCGGCTGGAAGGGCAGGGGGTCGACATCCGCGTGCGCCATCGCTGGACGGGCTTCGCGCCGGAAGGGCTGGCGATCGAGACACCGGACGGCTCGGTGACGATGGCCTTCGATGCGATCCTCCTGACGCTCGGCGGGGCGAGCTGGCCGCGCCTCGGCTCGGATGCCGCCTGGGTCGGTGCGCTTGCGGCAAGAGGCGTCGATATCGCGCCCTTCCGGCCGGCCAATTGCGGTTTCGATGTCGATTGGCCGGCGTTCTTCGTGGAGAAATTCGCGGGCGCGCCGGTCAAGGGCGTCACGGCGCGCTCGGCGGCAGGGACGATCCCCGGCGAATTCGTCATCTCGACCTCGGGCGTCGAGGGCAGCCTGATCTATGCCCATGCGGCAGCGCTTCGCGATGTGCTGGAGGAAACCGGGACGGCGGTCCTGACGCTCGATCTTGCGCCGGGCCGCACGGTGGAGCGGCTGGCCGCGGACCTCACCCGGCAGGGCGGCAAGGCGAGCTTTTCCACCCGGCTGCGCAAGGGCGCGGGGCTCGACGGGGTGAAGGCGGCGCTGCTGCGGGCCTGCGTTTCCGATGCGGCCGGTCTGGCTCCCGCAGCTCTGGCGGCGGTGATCAAGGCCGTGCCGCTCCGCCCCATGCGCCCGCGGCCGATTGCCGAGGCGATCTCGTCGGCGGGCGGCGTCAGGTTCGACGCCATCGACGGGGGCTACATGCTGAGGGCGCTGCCCGGCGTCTTCGTCGCGGGGGAGATGATCGACTGGGAAGCGCCGACCGGCGGCTACCTGCTGACGGCGTGCCTTGCGACCGGCCGTGCGGCCGCGCTCGGGATGGATCGCTGGCTATCCGATAAGCAATAGCCCCGGATCAGGCGCGTTTCGCCCGTGCCGGCATGTGGCCGAGCGTGGCGGCGGCGTCCTTCAGGCAGGCGAGGTAGCGGTCGCGGTTGGCAAGGCCGTCGGCGCGCGGAGCGACGAGGCAGAGCGTCGCGACCGCATGGCGCTCCTCGTCCATGACGGGCACGGCGAAGCAATGGGTGAAGCTGTCGACGATGCTGTTGAAGGTGAAGAAGCCGTCGGCCGACGATTGTCGCACCTCGGCGAGGAATGCCTGCGGATCGAGCCATTCGCCGCTCGGCAGGCGGAAATCCTCCGGCGGGATGAAGGCGAGGATCTCCGCATCCGTCATATGCGCGACCAGCAGCCGGCCCGAGGCCGTCCACGGGATCGGCACCGACTGGCCCATGTCGGTGGAGATGCGGAAGGGCCGGGCGCCCTCGCGCATGCGCACGACCGTATACTTGTTGCCATCCAGCATGCAGAACTGTGCGGTTTCACGCGTCTCGTCGGCGAGCCGGTCGAGCGCCGCCTCGCATTCGCGGGTGAAGTCGAAATGGTTCTCGTAGGCCGCGCCGAGGAAATAGAGCTTGCGGCCGAGATAGACGCGGCCCTCGCCGCCGGTGAATTCCAGGATGCCGTTGCGCAAGAGCAGGTTCACCAGTTCGTAGACCGATGAGCGCGGCGCGCCGATCTGCGCGGCGATCTCGTTCGGCTTCAGCGGCTGGCGCTTCTGGCGCAGGAAGTCGAGGATCTCGAAGGCCCGGTCGAGCCCTCTGGCCCGCTTGCCGCCTGCTTCGTCCGCAATCGCATCCATGCCTGTCCATCCTCTTTTGTCCTGCCAGCTTGTCACGCCGGCCGCGGCATCTGTCAATCCGCTCGTTTCCGGCCCCTGCTAGGGAAATTTTCGCGCCCCTCTTGCGGGGCGGAAAAATCGGCATAAGATCGCGCCGTCCGCTATAAAGATCATATGTACATTATATTGGACATAAACGGATGGCAAGCCCGTTCCTGCTGCCGCACAAAAAGGGGATCGACATGAACATTTCCAAGCACCGCCAGTCCGCCTCGCTGCGCAGCCGCCTTCTCGCGGGTGCCGCTGCCGCCGCGGCTCTCCTCGTCTTCGGCGCCGGCACGGCGTCGGCCGCCGCCAACTGCATCAAGGGTGATCGCAAGGCGCCCTATACGATTGGCTGGGCCAACATCTATTCGGTGCCGACCTGGATGAAGCAGACCGAGGGCACGATTGCCGCCGAGGTCGAGACGCTGAAGAAGGACGGCCTCGTCAAGGACCTGATGATCACGGACGCGCAGGGCAACGCCCAGACGCAGATTCAGCACATCCAGTCGATGATCGACGCCAATGTCGACGCCATCGTTGTCATCGCCGGCTCGTCCAATGCGCTCGACCGCGTCATCTCGGATGCCTGCGACAAGGGCATCGCCGTCGTGAACTTCGACAGCCTCGTCAACACCGACAAGGTGACCGCGAAGATCAACACCGATTCCAACGAATGGGGCGCGGGCGCCGCCAAATGGCTTGCCGACCAGCTCGGCGGCAAGGGCAAGATCATCGTCATGAACGGCCCGGCCGGCATCTCGGTTAGCGACGACCGCCGCAAGGGCGCCCAGCCGGTTCTGGATGCCAATCCGGGTCTCGAAATCATCACCGAGACGAACACCGAATACAACGCCGCCCCGGCGCAGGAAGCGATGACCAGCCTCCTCTTCGCCAATCCGGAAATCGACGGCGTTCTTTCGCTCGGCGGCGCGCTTTCGGCCGGCTCCGTCATGGCCTTCGACCGCCAGGGCCGCGAGCAGGTTCCGATCACCGGCGAAAACGCCCGCCAATTCCTGGAACTGTGGAAGGAAAAAGGCCTGAAGGGCTGGGCGACGATGCAGCCGAACTGGCTGGGCGCTCTCTCGGTCTACACGGCCGTCCAGGCGCTCGAAGGCAAGGACGTTCCGGCTTTCATCAAGGTACCGCTGCCGGTTATCGACGACAGCACCATCGACGGCTACCTCGCCCGCGCCGACCAGTTCCCGGCCGACGGCTACATCTATTCGGATTACGACAAGGCGCTGTTTGACAAGCTGCTCGCCCAGTAATTCCGACCCGAGGACACCGTCATGACGGATGCAAAGCCCCTGCTGGAAGCCCGGCAGGTGTTCAAGGGATTTTTTGGCAATCCGGTTCTCAAGGGCGTCGATATCGCCCTTCTTCCGGGCAGGGTTCACGCCCTGCTCGGAGAGAACGGCGCGGGAAAATCCACATTGATCAACCTTCTCTCCGGCGCCCTCCAGCCGGATAGCGGCGCCATCGTCGTCGACGGCAAGCCGGTCGGGCGCTTCAGCCCGGCCGCCGCCCGCGCGGCCGGCATCGCCGTGGTGCAGCAGGAGCTGAGCCTGACGGCCGACCTGTCGATTGCCGAGAATATCGGCCTCGGCGCCTTCCCGCGCCGCTTCGGCCTCATCGACTATGCCGCGCTTCACCGCGGCGTGCGGGAGGTCTGCGACATGGTGGGCCTCACCGAGCCGCTCGACATGCCGGTCGCGGATCTCGCGCTCGGCCGCCGCCAGATGGTGGAGATCGCCAAGGCGCTCTACCGCAAGCCGCGCGTGCTCATCCTGGACGAGCCGACCTCCTCGCTCTCCGCGCATGAAGCCGGCATTCTCGCCCGCCTCATCGAGACGCTGCGCGATCGCGGCACGGCGCTGCTCTACATTTCCCACCGCCTCAACGAGGTGCAGGCGCTCTGCTCCCACGTCACCGTGCTGAAGGATGGCGGCGTCACCGCCGACCAGTCGCTCGCCGGCATCGACGGGGAGGGGCTGGTGCGCCTGATGGTCGGCCGCGAGACGGGCGATCTCTTCCCGCAGCGCCCCGTTCCCGCTCCCGGTGCGCTGCGCATCGGCGTCGAAGGCTTTTCGGCCGGTCTCGTCCGCGATATCGATTTTTCCGCGCGGGCCGGCGAGATCGTCGGTATCGGCGGACTGGTGGGGCAGGGGCAGGAAGACCTGCTGCTCGGTCTCTACGGCGCCGTTCCCGCCAAGGCGGCGAAAGCGGAGATTTCCGGCAAGCCCGGCCTTCCTGCCCATGTCGGCGCGGCCAATGCCGCAGGCCTTGTCTATGTGCCGGCGGACCGCAAGCATGAGGGGCTGGTTCTGCCCCATTCCATCGCCTCCAACCTGATCCTGCCCTCGCTCGGCCGGCTTGCGCGCGGGGGCCTGCGCGACAGGGCCGCGGAAACCGGGCTGATCGCCGATCTCGCCCGCCGGCTCACCATCAAGGGCGACGTCGCCCGCCCGGTGCAGGCGCTTTCGGGCGGCAACCAGCAGAAGGTGGCCCTCGCCAAATGGCTGCCGCTCGACCCGTCCGTGCTGCTGCTCAACGATCCGACGCGCGGCGTCGACATCGAGACCAAGCGCGAGATCTATCTCATGCTGCGCGCCTTCGCCGCCGAGGGCCGGCTCGTCATCCTCGCAAGCTCCGATACGCCGGAACTCGTGCATTTGTGCGACCGCGTGGTGGTGCTGCGCGAAGGCCGTGTCGCGGCGACGCTGTCGGGCGACGCCATCAGTGAAGAGGCCATCGTCGGCGCGGCCATGGGCATCGACAGAAAGGGAGTGGCCGCATGAGCACCGTTTCGTCCTCCGGCTGGCTCTACGGCGCCGTCCAGCGCCGCCGTAACCGCGGCCTCGGCGGTCTCTACCTCGTCGTCGCCGCCTTCCTGATCCTTTATGCCGTGCTCTTCCCGGGCATCCTTTCCGTCGGCGGCTTCTCCAAGTTCACGCAGAACTGGTTCCCGCTCGCACTCGTCACCATGGCGCAGGCGCTCCTGATGCTGAACGGCGGCATCACGCTCGCCATCGGCCCGCTCGTCAGCCTCGGCGCGGTGATCGCCGCGACCACCATGGCGGGCGTCCTCGGCGTGCCGGGCGGCTTCCTCGCCGTCGCCTTCACCGGCCTTGCTATCGGCGCCGTCACCGGGGCCATCGTCGCGCATCTGCGCCTGCCGGCGATCATCGTGACGCTGGCCGGCTCCTTCATCATCACCGGCGTTGCGCTGATCCTCCTGCCGCGTCCGGGCGGTTTCATCCCAGGCTGGCTTTCGACGACGCTCGCCGGCCACACGCCGGTCGCCTTCCTGCTGCTCGTCGCCGTCCTCGTGCTGTGGAAGGCGTTTCTGGCAACGCCGCTCGGCCTCGGCATCTATGCGGCGGGCGACAATCCCGTCGGCGCCTTCCGCTCCGGCGTTCCGGTCGAGCGGGTGAAGATCGTCTCCTTCGCGCTTTCCGGCCTGCTGGCAGCGCTGGCCGGCCTCTTCGTCGCGGCGCAGACCGGCTCGGGCGACCCGGTCATCGGCACGCCCTTCACGCTGAACTCGATTGCCGCGGCCGTGCTCGGCGGCGTCGGCTTCCTCGGCGGCAAGGGCACGATGCGCGGGGCGATCTGCGGCAGCCTGCTGCTCTCCGTCATGATCAACGTGATGTTCTTCCTCGGCTTCCCGCCCGTCGCGCAATATGTCGCGCAGGGCCTGATCATCGTCGGCGCCGTTGCGGTGCCGGAACTTCTCGGCGTCTGGAGGGCAAGGCGATGAATGCAGTGCGATCCCTGTTCCGCAACCCGCCGCTCCTGACCTTCGTGCTGGTGGCGCTCGTCTGGCTCGTCGCAGGCTTCACGCTGCGCGGCTTCGGCGCCTACGGGCACCTGCGCTACCTTCTGGAGCTTGCCGCCGTCATCGGCATCGCGGCGGCCGGACAGACGCTCGTCATCCTGATGGGCGGTATCGACCTTTCGGTCGGCGCGGTCATCACCGTCACCGCGATCCTCCTGCCGCTGATCTCGCCCGCCTGGGACCCGACGGGCCTCGTCGGCATCGTCCTTGTGCTGGCCATCGCCGCCGGCATCGGCTTCCTCAACGGCGCCGGCGCAGCTTATCTCCGCGTACCGCCGATCATCATGACGCTCGCCATGGCGACCTTCCTGCAGGGCCTTCTCGTCATCGTCGCCGGCGGCAGCGCGGTCACGGTCAGCAATCCGGCGGTGATCATGCTCGGGCAGGCCCGGCCGCTCGGCGTTCCCGCCGGCGTGATCCTCTGGGTCGCCGTCTCGGCCGGCGTGCTGCTGCTCATCCACCGCATGCCCATCGGCGCGCGCTTCCTCGCCCTCGGGGCCAATCCGCTGGCGACGCGGCTTTCCGGCGTCAGCGTCACGCGGAACACGCTGATCCTCTATGCGCTTTCCGGCTTCTTCGCCGGTCTTGCCGGCATTCTCGTGCTCGGCATGAACCGGCAGGGCTATGTCGGCATCGGCGATCCCTATCTCCTGACGTCGATCGCGGCCGTCGTGCTCGGCGGCACCTCCATCCTCGGGGGGCGCGGCACCTATGCCGGCACCATTCCGGGCGCGATCCTGCTCGTCACCACGACGGCGCTGATCACGGTGGTCAATGCCTCGCCCGGCTGGCGCTCGATCATGTTCGGCACGCTGATCCTCGCGCTGCTGCTCATTTCCGGCCGCGAGGCGCGGCGATGACGGTGCGCTACGGCGGGCCGGTCATCGACCCGCACCACCATCTCTGGGACCTGTCGCTCGGGCGTCATCCCTGGCTGGAAAAGGCGCGGGCGACCGGCGGCGAGATGGTCTATGGCAGTCTCGCGCCGATCCTGAAGGACTACGGCATCGCCGAATACAGCGCCGATGCCGCGCGGCAGGACATCGTCGCCACGGTGCATGTCGAAGCCGGCTGGTCGGACGCGCATCCGCTGGAGGAAAGCCGTTGGCTGGACGGGCTCGACCGCACCTGCGGCATCGCGCGGCGCTATGTCGCTCGCGTCCCCCTCGACAGTCCCGATGTCATCCGCCTGCTCGAAACGGAGGCGGCCAATCCGAATGTCGTCGGCATCCGCGATATCGTGAGCTGGCACCCGGAGCCGGCAAAAAGCTTTGCGCCGCGCCCGCATCGCATGGCCGACCCCGCCTGGCGCTGGGGGCTTGCCCATCTTGCCAGCCTCGGCCTCGTCTTCGACCTGATGCTCTATCCCTGGCAGATGGACGAGGCGGTCGATCTCGTGCGCGCCTTTCCCGACACGCTCTTTGCGCTCAACCATGCCGGCAGCCCCGCCGACCGCAGCGAAGAGGGCATGGCGCTCTGGAGGAGCGGCCTGCGGGCACTCGGCCGCGAGCCGAACGTGCGGCTGAAGATCTCCGACCTCGTTGCCTATGACAACGACTGGACGCTCGAAAGCCTGCGGCCGGTCGTCGAGCACGGGCTCGACTGCTTCGGGCCGGCGCGCGCGATGTTCGCCAGCGATTTCCCCGTGGCCGGCTTGCATGCCTCCTTCGACGAGGTCTACGAGGTCTTCCGCACCGTCGCCGCGCCTCTTTCGCTCGACGAGCAGCGCGCCCTTTTCTTCACGACCGCCAACGAGACCTACCGCCTCGGGATGGGAGAACACCATGTCTGACCTTCACGCCGCCGCCGACAATCCGATGATCGACGACCGCATCCGTGGCTTTCCGCCGGGCCATGCGCCGCTCGCGCTCGATGCCATCGGCGGGCAGGGCTGGAAGCCCTTCGACGGCAATATGGCGCTGCCGCTGATCTCGCTCGACCGGCAGGCCTTCGCCGCCAATGTCGACCTGATGATGGCCTATGTGAAAGGCCAGGGCGTCGAGATCGCCCCGCATGCCAAGACGCCGATGTCGACGGCGATTTCCGGCGCGCTGCTCGCCGCGGGCGCCTGGGGCACGACCGTCGCCGATATCCGCCAGGCCGCCGTGCTGCTCAAGGCCGGCCAGCGCCGGCTGCTGCTTGCCAACGAGATCGGCGGCCTTGCCGCCGCCCGCCGCCTCGCCGCGCTGCTCGCCGGCTATCCGACGGCCGAGGTGCATGTCTTCGTCGATTCGCTTCCGCTTGCCGGGGCGCTGCGCACGGCCTGGCAGGAGCGTAGCGACCTGCCGCCGCTCGGCCTCCTCGTCGAGTTCGGCGCCGGCCGCGCCGGTGCGCGCAGCGCCGAGGCCGCCGGGGCGATCCTCGATACCATCCTCGCGACGGAAACGCCAAACTTCCGTTTGACCGGCATCGCCGCCTATGAGGGCGCCGCCGCGACCGCCGATGCCGACGAGACGCTGAGCCGGATCGACGGCCTGATGCGGCTCACGGCGGATTTCCTGCCGAAGGTGCGCGCCCGCATCGGCCGCGAGCGGCCGCTCTTGGTGACGGCGGGCGGTTCGGTCTTCTTCGACCGGGTCGTCGCCGGGCTTTCCGCCGCCGTCAAGGCCGATCCCGATTGCCGGCTGGTGCTGCGCTGCGGGGCGATCTTCTTCCACGACCACGGCATCTACGAGCGCGGCCTTGCCGGCCTCGATGCGCGCGGCGGCTTTCGCATCGGCAAGGAGGCCGCATCGGCCTCCGGGGGCTTCCGGCCGGCGCTCAGGGTCTGGGCGGAGGTGCTGTCGCGCCCCGAGCCGGGCCTTGCGATCTGCGGCATGGGCCTTCGCGACGTCGCCATCGACCAGGGCCTGCCGCGGCCGCTGGCGCTTTACCGGAACGGCGCGCGGCTTGGCGATTTCACCGGCGCCGAGGTGCTGCGCCTCAACGACCAGCACGCCTTCGTCGCCCTGCCTGGGACAAGCGACGTTGCCGTCGGCGACGTGGTCGAGTTCGGCATCTCGCATCCCTGCACCTGCCTCGACCGGCACGCCATCCTCTACGGCCTCGACCCGGACCATACGGTGACAGTGGCCTACCTCACCAGCTTCGGCTGATCCTCCCCAAGCAAGCATAAAGAAAAGGAAAACACGCGATGATCCAGCGTTACCAGAAGGGTTCGCGCATGAGCCAGGCCGTCAGCTATGGCGGTCTCGTCTACATTGCCGGCCAGGTCGCCGAAGACCGCAAGGCCGGCATCGAAGCCCAGACGCAGGACGTGCTCGGCAAGATCGACGCCCTTCTGAAGGAAGCCGGTACGGATCGCTCGAAGCTTCTCGCCGTCAACGTCTTCCTGCCGGCGATCGTGGATTTCGACGCGATGAACGGCGTCTATGACGCGTGGATCGATCCGGCCAACCCGCCGGCCCGCGCCTGCGTCGAGGCCCGCCTTGCCGATCCCGACCTGCGCGTCGAAATGACCGCCGTCGCCGCCCTTTGAGGGCGGCCCCTGCCCGGACTGGAGACCCCCATGCACAGCGGACTTGTCAACCCGATCGATTTCGCGCTGGACGGCCGGCAGGCCGGGCATCTCGCCATTCCCTATTCGGTCGACCGCTCGCCCTATTACCAGATCCGCATCCCGATCCTGCGCCTGAAGAACGGCGCGGGACCGAGCCTTCTGCTGATGGCGGGCAACCATGGCGACGAATATGAGGGTGAGCTTCAGCTAGGGCGGCTGATGCGGCTTCTCGATGCCGCAAAAATCCGCGGCGCCGTCACCATCCTGCCGATGGCAAACCTGCCGGCGGTGATGGCGGCCAAACGCTGCTCGCCCTTCGACGGCGGCAATCTCAACCGCGCCTTTCCGGGCGATCCCGCCGGCACGCCGACGGCGCGGCTGGCGCATTTCCTCGAGCACACGCTGTTCCCGCAGCACGACGCGGTGCTCGACCTGCATTCCGGCGGCACCTCCATGGCGCATCTGGCCTGCACGCTCATCGAGCGGCAGGCCGATGCCGCGCGTTTTGCGCGCTCGCTCGACCTGATGCGGGCGATGGGCGCGGCCCATGCCTTCATTGCCGACAACGGACCGGCGGCGCCGACCTCGATGGGCGCGGCCGGCCGGGCCGGCACGATCGGCCTTTCCGGCGAATTCGGCGGCGGCGGAACGGTGACGCCGGACAGCATGGCCTTCACGGCGGCCGTCATCGACCGGTTGCTCCTGGCGCTCGGCATCGTCGAGCAGCCCGTCCTGTCGCGGCAGGCCCTGCCCGCGCCGCCCGCGTTGCAGCTTCTCTCGCTGTCGCGGCACAGCCAGGGCATCTATGCCAGCCGGCGCGGCTGGTTCGAGCCGGCCGTCGCGCTCGGCGCGCATGTCGCCGCCGGCGACCTTGCCGGCTGGTATCACGACCTGGAGCGGCTGGACGACGGCGAGGAGGCGCTACGCTTTGCCGAGGGCGGCATCGTCATCTCCCACCGGCTGCATACGGACAGTGAGGCCGGCGACTGCCTGATCCAGGTGGCCGAGCCGATCAGCGGCTGATCGCCGCCACCGCCTCGCCCACCCAGTCGAGGCGCCCGGCCGGAATGAGCCCGTAATTGTAGAAATTGACGCCATCGACGCCCGCTTCGACGGCGTTTTTCACGCGCGCCGTCAGGATCTCCGGGCCGTCGACCTCGGGATAGAAGACGCGAAGGCCGAGCCCGAGGAATTTGTCCGGCCCGAGCAGCGCCCGGCCGGTGCGGATGACCTCGCCGACGGCCTCGGGCGTCATGTCGTAGCAGCAGAGGATCGCGCCGTCGCAGAGCCTGCCGACGGCGGCAAGATCGACGCCGCCGAGCCAGCCGTCCTTGAGGTCGATCAGCACGATGCGCGTCGCCGGGTCGGCGGCGGCCCTGATCTCGCCGATCAGGCTCGTCACCGGCTCGCTGCGCCAGGCAAGGAAGGCGTGAAGCTCGGGATGGGCGCGGAAGGCGTCGATGCCGGCCTCAGGGAAATCGGGGAACTGCCGTTCCGGCACGGCGCGTTCGCAAAGCTCGGCGATGAAGCGGGCGACCGTCCTGCGCGCGCCCTCCACCGGCACGCCGGCCTTTTCGGCCCGCGCGGTGCAATGATCGCAGAAGCAGAGCGAGAGCAGGAAGTCGTCCTCGGCACTGAGGCCGACGCCGTCCTTCTCGTGGTGGTATTCATGGGCAAAGCCCATGAAGTTCGGGCTTTCCAGCTCCAGCATGTCGGGCCGGTAGTTCGCCGTGATGTCGCGGACGAGGGTCACGACATAGTCGCGCGCGGCGGGACTGGAGGGGCAGAGATTGTAATAGTTGGCATTGCCGAAGGCGTTGCGGGTCACATGCCCGGGATGCAGCATGCCGAGGCGGCTGTTGTGCAGGCAGACCGTCCAGCAGGAGACCTTGAGGCCGGTCTGCGCCCGTGCCTTCGTCAGCGCCGCCAGCATGTCGCCGCGCTCGGCGACGTTTTCGGCCATCAGCGGGCGGATCGCCTTGTCCTGCCAGAGGCTTTCGTCCGGCCGGAAATAGACCGTGCCGTCCTCCGGGAAATAGGCCTTCTGCCGCGGGCTGCGCGGCTGAAGGAAGCGGCCGGCATGGTAGGAGGTCGCCATGCTGACCGTGTTCAGCCCGGCGCGGCCGGCAAGGTCGGCGGCGAGCGCCTCCAGTCCCTGGTCCTGGATGTCCCAGGGATAGGTCCACATGGAAAGATGCATGGCGTGCTCCCGTCTGTTATGTCCATTTTATAGAACATATGTCCATAATAGTGTCCATATGGATTTTTGCCCGCAAGGAGCCGGGCTTGCATTTCTGCAAGAAAGCATGGGCCCGATCCTTCAGGCGGGATCACGCTGGGCGGGCCCGAAGGGCGGTGGGGCGGGTTCGGGCGGGCCCGCTGGCACTTTCGACGCATTGGATGTCGCGAACCGGAGGGATTCCTTGCAAGAGCCGGCGTAGCTTTCCGCCATTGCAGGGGCTTGCGTTGCCGCGAGCGGCCTGAAATATGCACCGAGCCGTTCACGCGGCCGCAAAAAAGGGGATCGCCGGCGCCTGCCCGCAGCACCGGCCGAACGCGAGATGAAACCGATGAAAAGCTATGTGCTGACCGTATCCTGCCAATCGACCCGCGGCATCGTCGCCGCGATCACCGGCTACCTGGCCGAGAAGGAATGCAATATCGTGGATTCGTCGCAGTTCGACGACCTCGAGACGGGCCTGTTCTTCATGCGCCTCACCTTTACCAGCGAGGGCGGCGCGACGCAGGACGAGATCGATGCCGGCTTCGCCCCGATTTCCAAGAAGTTCGCGATGGTCCATCGGTTCCACAATAGCGACGAGCGCATGAAGGTGCTGCTGATGGTCTCGCGCTTCGGCCATTGCCTCAACGACCTGCTCTACCGCTGGAAGATCGGCGCGCTGCCGATCGACATCGTCGGTGTCGTCTCCAATCATTTCGATTACCAGAAGGTCATCGTCAACCACGATATCCCCTTCCACCACATCAAGGTAACGAAGGAGAACAAGCCGCAGGCCGAGGCGCGGCTGATGGAAGTCGTCGAGCAGTCCGGCGCCGAGCTGATCGTGCTCGCCCGCTACATGCAGGTGCTGTCGGACGCCGTCTGCAAGAAGATGTCGGGCCGGATCATCAACATCCACCACTCGTTCCTGCCGTCCTTCAAGGGTGCGAACCCCTACAAGCAGGCCTTCGAGCGCGGCGTGAAGCTGATCGGCGCGACGGCGCATTACGTCACCGAGGATCTCGACGAGGGTCCGATCATCGAGCAGGATGTCGCGCGCATCACCCATGCGCAGTCGGCGGACGACTATGTCTCGATCGGCCGCGACGTGGAAAGCCAGGTGCTCGCCCGCGCCGTGCATGCCCATATCCACCACCGCGTCTTCATGAACGGCAACAAGACCATCGTCTTCCCGCCGTCGCCGGGCTCCTACAAGTCCGAGCGCATGGGCTGAAACGATAAAAGGCCGGCGTAATGCCGGCCTTTCCGTTCGCAGTGCCTTGGGCGGCTTTCGCCTGGAAATTTCGCCGCATTTCCGAACGCAAAACCGCTTCGCGCTTTTGCAGGAAATGCTCTAGAGGCGTGCGCCGGCGAAATGGGCGATCTGCGCGCCGAGTTCGTAATAGCCTTCGCGCACCGTGCGGAAGGACTGCGCCTCGGGCGCGGTGACGGGCAGCGGCAGGTCCATTTCGGCGATCTCGCCGGCAATGAGCCGGGCGAGGGTGCGGCCGAAGACCGTGCCGGGCGCGATGCCGCGGCCGTTATAGCCGGAAAAGCCGATGACGTTTTCGGCAAGGCGGTGGAAACGCGGCAGGCTGTCGGAGGTCATGCCGATCTTGCCGTACCATTCCGCTTCGAAGGCGACGTCGCCGATCGCCGGAAACAGCTTCTTCAGGGCGCGGCGCGCCCAGGCCTTGTGGATGCCGGTGCCGGTGCCGCGCAGCGCGCCGACGCTGCCGAAGACGAGCCGGCCGCGCTTGTCGAAGCGGAAGGAGGAAAGGACTTCCTTGGTGTCCCAGGCGCCCTGCTTTTCCGGAAGGATCTTCGCCTGCATCTCGGCCGAGAGCGGCACGGTGGCAAAGTTGAAATAGGGAAGGTGCACGAGTTCGGTGCGAACCTCGTTCCACGGGGCGACCGTATAGGCATTGGTGGCGACGACCACCCAGTCCGCCGTGACCGTGCCGCGCATTGTCTTGACCGTCCAGCGCTTGCCGTTCCGCTCCGCGCCCGTCACCGGGCTGCCGGTGAAGACCTTCGCGCCCGCCACGATGGCGGCGCGGGCAAGGCCGCGCACATAGGCGAGCGGCTGGATCGTGCCGGCGCGCAGGTCGAGCAGCGAGCCTGCATAGGCATCCGTGCCGACCTTCACCGCCGTCTCGGCGGCGTCGAGCAGGCGCACCGGGGCGCCGCGGCGGGCCCATTGCTCGGCGCGCTGCTTGAGTTCGTCGAAGCCGGACTGGCCGACGGCGCAGTGCAGCGTGCCGACGGGATTGATCTCGCAATCGATGGCGTGCTTCTCGACGAGGTCGAAGACGAGGCGGGGCGCATTGCCGAGCACTTCGAGCAGGCGGCCGCCATAGACGTCGCCGAGCACGCCGGGCAGTTCGTCGGGCATCACCCACATGCCGGCATTTACGAGGCCGACATTGCGGCCCGAGCCGCCATAGCCGATTTCCGCCCCTTCGAGCACGACGACGCGCGTGCCGCGCTCGGCGAGGTGAAGTGCGGTCGAAAAGCCGGTGAAGCCGCCGCCGACAATGACGACATCCGCCTCGGCGGAGCCGGAAAAAGCGGTAGTTTCGGGGGCGGGCGGGGCAGTCATCTCCCAAAGGCCATGGGAGCGCGGATCGTTGAGCATGGTGGTGTGTCTTTTAAAGGAGGAAGATCTTCCCTCGCACAATCGGCCAAGTGCCACCATGACTAAAGCAAAAAATGCGAACGGGGTCATGCCCCCGCTGCATCAAGCCATCCCCCGGAAGGCCCCGTCAGGGAACCTGCCTGGCGATCCAGGCGCGAAAAGCCTGGCTCAGCGGGTTTTCGAGCTTTCCCTCGGGTACGACGAGATAATAGCTGTTCTCGGTCTGCATGGGGCGGTCGAAGACGACGGCGAGACGGCCGTTTTCCAGCTCCTGCTCGATGAGATATTTCGGCAGCAGCGCGAAGCCGAGGCCGGCGACGGCCGATTCGATGACCATGGCGAACTGGTCGAAGCGATGGCCGCGATAGGCGGTGTCGGCTGATCCGCCGTTCAGCTCGAACCATTGCGCCCAGAGTTTCGGGCGGGTCGCGAGATGCAGCAGCGGCGCCTTCTCCAGATCCTTCGGCTCGGCAAGGCTCCAGGATTTCAGGAGTTCGGGACTTGCGGCCGGCAGGATTTCTTCGCTGCAGAGATAGGAGCAGGCCGCGCGAGCCCAGACGGGCTGCCCGTAATGGATGGCGAGGTCGAAATTCTCCTCGTCGAAATCGAACGGCGCCGAGCGGGAGGCGATGTTGATGATCGTGCCGGGATTTTCGGCGAGGAAACCCGGAATGCGCGGCGTCAGCCAGCGGCTGCCGAAGGTCGGCAGCGTGGCGATGGCGAGGCTGTGCTCGGAGGAGGCCGACGCCATGGCGCGCAGCATGGTCTCTTCCGTCTGGTGCAGCAGCTTGCGCACTTCCGGCAGGAAACGGCGACCGTCGTCGGACAGCACGACGCGCTGGCGCACGCGCTCGAAGAGCAGCACGCCAAGCTGTTCCTCCAGGTCCTTGATCTGGCGGCTGACGGCGCTCTGGGTGAGATTCAGCTCATGCGCCGCCTGCGTGAAGCTGCCGTGGCGGGCAGCGCATTCGAACGCTTGCAGCGTGGTGACGTCCGGGATCAGCCTGCGACTGAGCTTCATTCATTCCTCGCATCAACATAGTCAGAACGGTCGCAATCGCTTGGAGAAACGATCCGGTATTATCCGTTTTGAGAATGATCAGGGCCTCCCACCCTTCTAAAGCAATTTCCGGAAAAGTGTGAGCGCTTTTCCGGCGGAAATTGCTCAACCATGAGACGAGACTGTTCGCCATGAAAGCAAATGCACAGGTTTCTGCCGACAAGATTCGCGCGGATTTCTCTGCCGCCATGTCCGCCATGTATCGCGACGAGGTTCCGGCCTATGGCACGCTGATGTCACTGGTCGCCGATGTGAACGCGGAGACGCTCGCCGCCGACCCGTATCTGAGGGCGCGTCTCGACGCGACGGATTCGCTGGAGCGCATTTCCGAGGAGCGCCACGGCGCCATCCGCCTCGGCACGCCGGAAGAGCTTTCCATGATGCGCCGCGTCTTCGCGGTCATGGGCATGTTCCCGGTCGGCTACTATGACCTTTCCACAGCCGGCGTGCCGGTTCATTCCACCGCCTTCCGTCCGGTCGGCGCAGAAAGCCTCAGCCGCAACCCCTTCCGCGTCTTCACCTCGCTGCTGCGTCTCGATCTTATCGCCGATGCCGTGCTGCGCGAGGAAGCGGCCGCTGTTCTGGCCGCACGAAAAATCTTCACCGACGAGGCGGTTGCGCTGGTCGAAAAGGCCGAGCGCGACGGCGGGCTCGATGCGGCCGATGCCGCCCGCTTCGTCGCCGAAGTGCTGGAAACCTTCCGCTGGCACGACCATGCCATCGTCAGCGCTGACATGTACAGGCGCCTGCACGACGCGCACCGGCTGGTCGCCGACGTCGTCTCCTTCAAGGGCCCGCATATCAACCACCTGACGCCGCGCACGCTCGACATCGACAAGGTGCAGGCGCGCATGCCGGAAGAGGGCATCGCCCCCAAGGCCGTCGTCGAGGGCCCGCCGACCCGCAAGTGCCCGATCCTCCTGCGCCAGACCTCGTTCAAGGCGCTGGAAGAGGCCGTTTCCTTTATCGGTGAGGACGGACGCTGGCAGGAAGGCTCGCACACCGCCCGCTTCGGCGAGATCGAGCAGCGCGGCGTGGCGCTGACGCCGAAGGGCCGCGCGCTCTACGACCAGCTGCTGAACGAGACCCGCGCCCGCGTGCGTCCGGCCGCCGACGGTTCCAATGCCGCCGAATACGAGGCGGCGCTCGCCGACGTCTTCAAGGCCTTCCCGGACGACTGGGACGGTATCCGCAAGGCGGGCCTTGGCTATTTCCGCTATTCGCTGACGGAGAAGGGCATGTCCGTCACCGGCCGTAACGCCGATCTGGAAACCGCCATCGAAGCCGGCCTCATCCAGTTCGACCCGATCGTCTACGAGGATTTCCTGCCGGTCAGCGCTGCGGGCATCTTCCAGTCGAACCTCGGCGACGATGCGACGCAGGACTTCGTCGCCAGCCCCAACCAGGTGATGTTCGAGCGCGATCTCGGCGGCGCGGTGCTCGATGAATTCGCGCATTATGCCGGCATCCAGCGCGCCTCGCTTGAAATGTGCCTCGGCATCGTCAACATGGCGGCCGCCGCGGAGTAATGGACGCAAGCATGATCGAGGCAGGGCATATCGAAGCGCTGAAAAGCCTCGTCGGTGAGAAGGGTCTTCTCATCGCGCCCGCCGACATGGCCGCTTACGAGACCGGCGCGCGCTACGACAAGGGCCGCGCCGCCTTCGTCGCCCGCCCGGCGACGACCGCGGAAACCTCCGCCATCGTTTCCTACTGCGTGCGGAAAGCCATTGCCCTCGTGCCGCAATCCGGCAATACCGGCCTCGTTTCCGGTTCGACACCGGACGGGAGCGGAAGCCAGGGCATCCTCAGCCTCGACCGCCTGACCGCGCCCTTCGAACTGGACCGCGTCAACCGCACGGTCAGGGCAGGCGCGGGCCTTCGCCTTTCCGATCTCAACGGCAGGCTGGAGGAGACCGGCCTCTTCTTCCCGATCGACCTCGGCGCCGATCCGCGCCTTGGCGGCATGATCGCGACGAATACAGGCGGCTCGCGCTTCCTGCGCTACGGGGATGTGCGCCGCAACACGCTCGGCCTCACCGTCGTTCTTGCCGACGAGGCGGGCACCGTGCTCGACCTCTCCTCCGGCCTGCGCAAGAACAATACCGGCATCGACTGGAAGCAGATCTTCATCGGCACCTCCGGCGCCTTCGGCATCGTCACCGAATGCGTGCTGAACCTCGAGCCCGCGCCGAAGCAGTCGGCGACGGCGCTCCTCGTGCCGGCCTCGGAAGAACAGGTCGCGACCCTGCTGGTCGCCATGGAAGACGCGCTCGGCAGCTATCTTTCGGCCTTCGAGGGCATGTCCGGCAATGCCGTGCGCGCCGCGCTCGATCATGTGCCCTCGCTGCGCAATCCTTTCCAGGGCGGCATCGTGCCGGACTTCGTCATCCTCGCGGAAATCTCCCGCTCCACCCCGCCGCGCGAGGGCGAGCAGTCGCTCGACGCGGTGCTCGAGGAAGTGCTGGCCGCAATCTGGGAGCGGGAGGACGCGCCGCTGGCCGACGCCTTCGTTGGCCCGCCGCGCGAGATCTGGGCGCTGCGCCATGCGCTGTCCGAGGGCGTGAAGCATAGCGGGCGATTGATCGCCTTCGATCTTGCCTTCCGCCGGGGCGACATCATGCCTTTCCTCGCCCATATGAAGGCGGAAATGCCGAACCACTTCGAGGCCGTGACGATCTGCGACTTCGGCCATATCGGCGATGGCGGCGTGCACTTCAACCTCGTTGTCGCGAAAGACGATCTGCGCCTTGCCGATCCCGATTTCGAGGCGGACCTGCGCGAATGGGTCTTCACCGTCGCGGTCGAGCAGTTCGAGGGAAGCTTTTCCGCCGAGCATGCCATCGGCCGCAAAAACCAGGCCTTCTATGACAGATACACCCCGGACGAGATCCGCAGGCTTGCGGCCGGGCTGAAAACCATCACCTCGCCGGGCCCGCTCGGCGCCATCACCTTCTGAGAGACAACAGGGAGATACCCGATGACGAAAGTCGACGTGAAAACCGAAACCGCAGCCCTTCTCGACAAGCTGGGCGTTGCCCGCGCTGCCTGGCAGGGCGGTGACATGGCCTCCTTCAGCCCGGTCAGCGGCGAGGAGATCGGCAAGCTGAAGACCGTCTCCGCCGCCGAGACGAACAAGGCCATCGATGCCGCCCACGAAGCCTTCAAGGCCTGGCGTCTCGTGCCGGCCCCCAAGCGCGGCGAACTCGTCCGCCTGCTCGGCGAGGAACTGCGCGCCGCCAAGGCCGACCTTGGCCGCCTCGTCTCCATCGAAGCCGGCAAGATCACCTCCGAAGGCCTCGGCGAAGTGCAGGAAATGATCGACATCTGCGATTTCGCCGTCGGTCTCTCCCGCCAGCTCTACGGCCTGACGATCGCCACCGAGCGCCCCGGCCACCGCATGATGGAAACCTGGCATCCGCTCGGCGTCGTCGGCATCATCTCGGCCTTCAACTTCCCGGTCGCCGTCTGGTCGTGGAACGCGGCTTTGGCGCTCGTTGCCGGCAATTCCATCGTCTGGAAGCCGTCTGAAAAGACCCCGCTGACGGCGCTCGCCTCGCAGGCCATCTTCGAGCGCGCGCTTGCCCGCTTCGGCGACGCCCCGGCGAACCTGTCGCAGGTCCTTATCGGCGACCGCGCCATCGGCGAAGCCCTCGTCGACAACCACAAGGTTGCGCTCGTCTCGGCCACCGGCTCCACCCGCATGGGCAAGGAAGTCGGCCCGCGTCTCGCCAAGCGTTTCGCCCGCTCGATCCTCGAGCTCGGCGGCAACAATGCCGGCATCGTCTGCCCCTCGGCCGACCTCGACATGGCGCTGCGCGCCATCGCGTTCGGCGCCATGGGCACCGCCGGCCAGCGCTGCACGACGCTGCGCCGCCTCTTCGTGCATGACAGCGTCTACGATCAGCTCGTTCCGCGCCTGAAGAAGGCCTATACCAGCGTTTCCGTCGGCAACCCGCTGGAGACCTCCGCCCTCGTCGGCCCGCTGGTCGACAAGCAGGCCTTCGACGGCATGCAGAAGGCGCTGGAAGCCGCCAAGGCCGAGGGCGGCACCGTCACCGGCGGCGAGCGCGTCACCGAGGCCGGCAAGGACACGGCCTACTACGTCAAGCCCGCCATCGTCGAAATGCCGAAGCAGGCCGGCCCGGTCCTCGAAGAAACCTTCGCGCCGATCCTCTACGTCATGAAGTATTCCGACTTCGACGCCGTGCTGGAAGACCACAACGCCGTTTCGGCCGGTCTCTCCTCGTCGATCTTCACGCTGAACATGCAGGAAGCCGAGCGCTTCCTGTCGGCCGACGGTTCGGATTGCGGCATCGCGAACGTCAATATCGGCACCTCGGGCGCTGAAATCGGCGGCGCATTCGGCGGCGAGAAGGAAACCGGCGGCGGCCGCGAATCCGGTTCCGACGCCTGGAAGGCCTACATGCGCCGCGCCACCAACACCGTGAACTACTCGAAGGCACTGCCGCTCGCCCAGGGCGTCTCCTTTGATATCGAATAAGGGCGACATCGAGTAACCGACCATGAACAGCCAGACCAAGATCGAGGAGGCGGGCTTTGTGCCCGCCTCGCGTATCGCCGCCATCGGCGTTTCAAAAATCCTGCAGATCGGCGCCCGCGCCGCTGCCATGAAAAAGGAAGGCCTGCCGGTCATCATCCTCGGCGCCGGCGAGCCTGACTTCGACACGCCCGACAACGTCAAGGCCGCCGCCAAGGCTGCTATCGACAAGGGCGACACCAAATACACCGCGCTCGATGGCACGCCGGAATTGAAGAAGGCGATCTCGGAGAAATTCCGCCGTGAGAACGGCGTCGATTACGCAATCGACGAAGTCACCGTCGCGACGGGCGCCAAGCAGATCCTCTTCAACGCCTTCATGGCGACGGTCAATCCGGGCGACGAGGTGATCATCCCGACGCCGTACTGGACGTCCTATTCCGACATCGTGGAGATCTGCGGCGGCGTGCCGGTGCTGATCCCCTGCGACGCGGAAGCCGGCTTCCGCCTGAAGGCCGAACAGCTCGAAAAGGCGATCACGCCGAAGACCCGCTGGGTGCTCTTCAACTCGCCGTCGAACCCGTCCGGCGCCGCCTATAGTGAAGCCGACTACCGCCCCCTGCTGGACGTGCTGCTGCGCCATCCGCATGTCTGGCTGATGGTAGACGACATGTACGAGCACATCGTCTATGACGGCTTCAAGTTCGTGACCCCTGTCGCCATCGAGCCGCGCCTGAAAAGCCGCGCGCTGACGATCAACGGCGTCTCGAAGGCCTATGCGATGACCGGCTGGCGCATCGGCTATGCCGGTGGTCCCAAGGCGCTGATCAAGGCCATGGCCGTGATCCAGAGCCAGGCGACCTCCTGCCCGTCCTCGGTCAGCCAGGCCGCTTCGGTCGAGGCGCTGAACGGCCCCCAGGACTTCCTGAAGGATCGCCAGGCGAGCTTCAAGCACCGCCGCGACCTCGTCGTTTCCGCGCTCAACGCCATTCCCGGCCTTGCCTGCCGCACCCCGGAAGGTGCCTTCTACACCTTCTCCGGCTGTGCCGGCATGATCGGCAAGACGACCCCGAAGGGCAAGCGCATCGAGGCCGACAGCGACTTCACGGATTACCTCCTCGAAGACGCGAATGTCGCCGTCGTCCCGGGCTCGGCCTTCGGCCTCTCGCCCTATTTCCGCATCTCCTACGCCACGTCGGAAGCGGAACTGACGGAAGCGCTTAAGCGCATCGCAGAGGCCTGCGCGCGGCTTTCCTGAGCCGCATCGCCCAATTCCGCAAAAGAAAAGGGCCTCGAAAGAGGCCCCATTTTTATTTGTCCGCGCCTTGCCGGCGTTCTTCTCTTCCCCGCGCCCGAGCCACAGATGCGACAACGCCCCGGTTTGGGCCGGGGCGTTGAAAGGGTGAGCCGAGGTCAGGCGGCGCGGGCGCCGTGGTGTTCCTGGGCGTAGTAGTGGCCGAAGCGGTTGGCGAGGAAGGCGTCGAGGGCGATTTCTTCCTGGCGAACGAAGCCTTCGGCGCGCAGCGAGCCGTCAGCCAGCATGTCGAGCACGGCGCAGATCGAGCCGGCCGTCGTGATCTGGATGGCCGAGTGCAGGGCGCCGGCGACCGGGGCGCTATAGACCTTGTTGGCGTAGGTTTCCTGGATCAGGCGGCCACCCTTGCGACCGGAGACGGTCACGAAGATGATCACGACGTCCTGCGTGGTGGTCGGCAGGGCGTTTTCGAAGATGTCCTTCAGGACTTCGCGGCGATGACGGAGGCCCAGGTCGTTGAGCAGCGCCTTCATGATGGCGGCGTGGCCCGGATAGCGGATCGTGCGGTAGTTCAGCGTGCGAACCTTGCCCTTCAGCGTCTCGCAGAGCGTGCCGAGGCCGCCCGAGGTGTTGAAGGCTTCGTAGGTGACGCCGTCGAGCGAGAATTCTTCACGCTCTTCGAGGGCCGGAACCTCGATCAACGCGCCTTCGACGATCGCTTCGCAGGGCTCGATATATTCGTTGATGACGCCGTCCGTGCTCCAGGTCAGGTTGTAGTTGAGAGCGTTGGACGGGTACTGCGGCAGGGCGCCGACGCGCATGCGAACGCTGTCGAGCGTGTCGAAGCGGCTTGCCAGATCGTTGGCGACGATGGAGATGAAGCCCGGTGCGAGGCCGCACTGCGGAATGAAGGCCGTCTTGGCGTTTGCGGCGATGCGCTTGACCTGGCGGGTGGATTCGACGTCTTCCGTGAGGTCGAGATAGTGCACGCCGGCAGCGGCGGCAGCTTCGGCGATCGCGACCGTCAGGTGGTAGGGGGCAGCCGAGAGAACAGCGAACTTGCCGGTCAGCAGCGCCTTCATGGCGGCAGCGTCGGCGATGTCGACGACGGCGGTCGAGACGGCATCATGCTTCTCGATGGCGGCGAGCTGGTCTTCCGAGCGGTCGGCGACGGTGACGCGGTAGTCTCCGCAATGGGCCAGCATGCGCGCGATGGTCGAGCCGATCTTGCCTGCGCCGATGACGACGATGTCCTTCATGTGATTACCCTCCGGCATGAATTGATGCGCGCATTTTGATGGCAGGGGCTGTCGATTTAAAGCGCCATATCTGGCATAGTGCGCCATCGATATCGGCAGAACGACGGTTAAAATGAGCATTTCGACGTTGGGACCCAAGGATCGCGAACTCCTCGCCATCCTCAGCGAGAACGCCCGCGAACAGACGGCCACCATCGCCCGCAGGCTGGGCCTGTCACGCACCACCGTGCAGGCCAAGATCGACCGGCTGGAGCGCGACGGCGTGATCGCCGGCTACGGCGTAAAACTGTCCGACGCCTATGAGAGCGGCATGGTGAAGGCGCACGTGCTGATCACCATCGCGCCGAAGACCCTTGCCCGCATCACGACGGAGCTGCACGCCATTTCCGCGGTGCGCACGCTGCATTCGGTCAGTGGCAGCTTCGACCTCATCGCGATCGTTGAGGCCGCATCCATCGCCGAGCTCGACCACCTGATCGACCGCATCGGTGCCATCGACGGCGTGGAGCGCACGCTGTCGTCGATCATCCTGTCGACGCGGATCCGGCGCTAGGCGAGGAGGTGAGCGGGAAGGGCGAGGCGGCCAGGTTCAATCAAAGCAAGGCTCGTCACTTTCAGGCGATGAACCGCTCCGGCCGGTACGGCCCGATATTGATCGTCGTCCGCTCGCCGAGCATCTTCTCCGCCAGGACGCGACCGGTAATGGGGCCGAGGGTCATGCCGTGATGGGCGTGGCCGAAGGCGAACCAGAGGCCGGCGTGGCGCGGCGCCTTGCCGATGATCGGCATCATGTCCGGCGTGCAGGGGCGGGCGCCCATCCAGGGTTCCTCGTCGCGGCGTTCGGCGAGCGGAAAGAATTCGCGGGCGACCTTTTCGGCGCGGCGAAGCTGGACCGGGGTCTTGCGCGCGTCGCGCCGGGCGAATTCGGCGCCCGTGGTGAGACGGAGGCCGCGCAGCATGGGGGCGAGGAAGTAGCCGCGCTCGGCGTCGAGCACCCAGTTGTTGAGCGTCGCGCCTTCCTGCGCGCCGTAGTGCATGTGGTAGCCGCGCTTGACGGCGAGCGGGAAATGGTAGCCGAGCTTGCGCGTCACCGTATCGGCCCAGGGGCCAAGCGCGACGACGATGTCCTTCGCCTCCAGCGGGCCTTCCGGCGTGGCGATGCGCCAGCCCTCGCCCTCCAGCACATGTTCGATGGTCGCCGCATCGCCGGATTTCAGCTCGCCGCCGAGCGACTGGAAATAGGCGAGGTAGCGCTTGAGAAGGCTCTGCGGGTCGCGGATCGACCACGGGTCGGTCCAGCGCAGGCCGCCGGTCAGCTCCGCGCGGATATACGGCTCGGCGGCGGCGACCTCGGCGGTCGTCAGCTTCTGGTGGTTGACGCCGAAATTGGCCGAGAGCTTTTCCGCTTCCGCATAGGCCTTGTCCCGCTCCTTCTCCGTGCGAAACACCTTCATCCAGCCGTCCTTGCGGATGAGGTCGTCGGCGCCGGAGGCGGCGATCAGGTCGGCGTGCTCGCTGATCGAATGCTCGATGAGCGGGGCATAGAGATGGGCGATGCTCTGGTGCTGGCGGAAGCCGGAATGCCACCAGTAGCGCGCAAGGAAAGGAATGATGCCCGGGATCGCCGAGGGGTGGTAGTGCGCGTCGATCGTGTTGTTCAGCGCATAGCGGAAGAGCGCGCCGAAATCATGCGGGAAGCCGTAGGGATAGACGCCCTCGCGCTGGATGAGGCCGGCATTGCCATAGGAGGTCTCTTCCGCCGGCCCGCGGCGGTCGACCAGCACCACCGACTTGCCGCGCCGCGCCAGATGGATCGCGGTGGAAATGCCGACCACGCCCGCACCGAGAACAATGACATCCGTCTTCATCTGCATGCCTCAAGGAATCCGCCCTGCCCATCAATGCATCGGCGCTTCCGGCATGGCAACAGCCGTGCGGCCTATTGGCCGGCAAGTCGCAGCAGGTTTTCGATGGCCGAGCGCTCGAAGCCGCCGATCCCCTCGGAAATGTCGGCCTTGATGGCGGCCGCCACCGCATCCTCGTCGCGCTTGCGCAGCGCCGCAATCGCCTCCTGGTGACGGTCGACGAAATAGAGCTGGGCGACGTGCTCCATGGCAATGCCGAGGAAGGGGCCGAGCTGCAGCCAGACGCTTTCCACCATCGGCATGATCACCTGCTCGGGATTGGCCGTATAGAGCGTGCGATGGAATTCCTGGTTCAGCAGCAGCGCCGTGGCCTTGTCCTTGCGGGAAATCGCCTCGTCCTGCGCCTTGTCGATCTCGGCGAGCCGGTCGATGCAGCGCTCGGTGATGTGCGGCACGGCCCTGCGGGCGGCGTGCTGCTCCAGCATGGCGCGCAGCGCGACGAGCTCGCCGAAGCGATCGGCCGTCATGCGCGGCACCATGATGCGGCGGTTATCGAGAACGCGCAGCGCCCCCTCGGAGGAAAGGCGGCGCAAGGCCTCGCGCACCGGCGTCGGGCTCGATTCCATGGCTTCGGCGATGCCGCGTATCGTCAGCGATTCCCCCGGCCGGATCGAGCCCACCATGATCGCCTGGCGCAGGCGCCGATGCGCATATTCATGCGTCGTCATGCCTTCCGGCCGCGCCAGCGGCTCAAGCGCCAAGTTGCCCAATCCATCCCTCCTGTGACAGGCTATGGCCTGCTGCCCTGCCTTTGTGACAGGTTCTAGCAGCTTGACCGGCGACAAGAAAGTGTGCATATCTGCAAAATGTGATCACAAAAATAATTATGTGATATGGATGGGGGATCATGACGCTCAACGAAGATTCCGAATGGCTGATCAATGCCGATGGCGTGGAAAGCATCCAGGCCGTCGTCTGCGACCTCAACGGCATCCTGCGGGGCAAGCGCGTTCCCGTCGGGCAGGCGGAGAAGGTGCTGAAAGGCGGAATCCGCATGCCGCTCTCCATCGTCGGCGTGGACGTGTGGGGCGAGGATATCGTCGGCTCCAGCCATGTCTTCGCCTCGGGCGACATGGACGGCATCTGCGCGGCGACCGGCCGCGGGGCGCTGCCCGTGAGCTGGACGCTGAAGCCGTCCGCCGTCGTGCCGCTCTGGCTGTTCAAGGAGAACGGCGATCCCTTCCTTGCCGATCCGCGCCAGGCGCTCGCCCATATCGTCCGGCAGTATCATGAGCTCGGCCTTCGCCCGGTCGTCGCCTCGGAGATGGAATTCTACCTGATCGACGCCGAGCCGGACCATGCCGAGCCGCCGATCTCGCCCTATACCGGCAAGCGTCTCGATTCCGACGCGATCCTCTCCATCGACGAGCTGGACGACTTCGGCCAGTTCTTCTCCGACGTCTATGCGGAATGCGAGCGGCAGAACGTGCCGGCGGATTCGGCGGTCGCGGAAAACGGCATCGGCCAGTTCGAGATCAACCTCATCCATTCCGACGATCCGCTGAAGGCGGCCGACGACGCGCTGTTCTTCAAGCGCATCATCAAGGGCGTCGCGCGCAAGCACGGCTTTGCTGCCACTTTCATGGCCAAGCCCTACGGCATGCGGTCGGGCAGCGGCATGCACATGCATTTCAGCGTGATCGACGAGGACGGCAACAATGTCTTCGACGACGGCACGCCCGAGGGTTCGGCCATCATGAAGCACGCCGTGGCGGGCCTGACGCGAGGCATGGCGGAATCGACCCTGCTCTTCGCCCCGCACTACAATTCCTACCGGCGCCTTCGTCCCGACACGCACGCGCCGACCTCGATCTCTTGGGGCTATGAGAACCGCACGGCGGCGATCCGCATTCCCGGCGGCAACAACAAGGCACGGCGCATCGAGCACCGCGTCGCCGGTGCGGACGCCAATCCCTATCTGGTCATGGCCGGCATCCTCGGCGCCGCCCTCGTCGGCATCCGCAACAAGTGGGAGCCGCCGGCGCCCGTCTCGGGCCGGGCCTATCTCTCGCAGCTGCCGCGCATCCCGAGCGAATGGGGCTCGGCCGTCACCGCCTTCGAGAACGGCTCGATCGTCTCGGAGATCTTCGACCAGGACCTCCGCTCCATGCTGATTGCCTGCAAGCGGCAGGAAATCGCCGGCTTTGCCGAACAGGTGACCGACTTCGAATTCAGCGCCTATCTGGAAATCGTCTGATGGCCAACAACCAGTCCTATGCCGGCAACGGCGCCTATCCCGACAGCTATTACGCTGCCTCCCGCAACATCATCCGCACGCCGAAGGTGCTGGAGGGCGCGGTCACGGCCGATGTCGCCGTGCTCGGCGCGGGCTATTCCGGTCTTTCCACCGCCATCCACCTTGCCGAGAAGGGCTACAAGGTGGTGGTGGTGGAAGGGGCGGGCGTCGGCTGGGGGGCGTCCGGGCGCAATGGCGGCCAGGTCGTCAACGGCCTTAACGCCAGCCTCGATACGATAAGGCGCCGCTATGGCGATCAGGCCGGCGCCTTCGTCGGCAGCCTCGTGCAGGAAGGCGGCAAGATCATCCGCCGCCTCGTCTCGCAGTACGAGATCGATTGCGACCTGAAGAACGGCAACATCTACGCCGCCTATACGCCCGCCCACATGAAGGAGCTGGAGCACAAGAAGGCGCTGTGGAAGAGCTACGGCATGGACGACCACCAGATGCTGGACAAGGCGGCCATGCAGAAGCTGGTGAAGACTGACGCCTATATCGGCGGCATGCTGGATACGACGGGCGGCCACATGCACCCGCTCAACCTGACCCTCGGCGAGGCCAAGGCGCTGGAATCGCTCGGCGGCGTGATCTACGAGCAGTCGCCCGTCATCCGCGTCGAGCATGAGGCCGAAAAGCCGGTGATCCACACGGCAAAGGGCAGCGTGACGGCGAACACCGCCGTGCTCTGCGGCAATGCCTATCTCGGCCATGTCGTGCCGAAGCTCGTCTCGCGCGTCATGCCGGTCTCGACGCAGATGATAGCGACCGAGCCGCTCGGCGAGCGCGCCGACGCGCTGATCCCGAGCGACATGTGCGTGGAGGACGTGCGCTACATCCTCGACTATTTCCGCCTGTCGGCCGACAAGCGCATGATCTTCGGCGGCGGCACCGTCTATGGAGGCACGGACCCCGCCGACGTGCGGGCGAAAATCCGCCCGAATCTCGAAAAGGTCTTCCCGTCGCTCAAGGGCGTGAAGATCGACTATGCCTGGAGCGGCAATTTCGCGCTCTCCTTCTCGCGCGTGCCGCAGATGGGCAAGATCGGTAAGAACACCTATTTCGCCCATGGCTACAGCGGCCACGGCGTCACCGGCTCGCATCTCTTCGGCAAGATTCTCAGCGAGGCGATCCATGGCGACCTGTCGCGTTTCAGCCAGTTCGAGAAGCTGCCCTGGATACCATTCCCGGGCGGGCGCATGTTCCGCGCGCAGTATTCGACCATCGGCTCCTGGTGGTACCAGTTCAAGGACGCCTTCGGGCTTTGAAAAACCGTCCAGAAACGAAAACGCCCGGCGAGAGCCGGGCGTTTTTGTCTGAGGTGGAGGGCCTCAGTGCTTTGCCGGCAGGCGCGGCAGGAAGACCGTGAGGATGCCGAGCAGCGGCATGTAGGAGCAGATCTTGTAGACGAACTCGATGCCGTGGCTGTCGGCGACGCCGCCGAGCAACGCGGCGCCGAGGCCGCCCGCGCCGAAGGCGAAGCCGAAGAAGATGCCGGCGATCATGCCCACGCGGCCCGGCACCAGTTCCTGCGCGAAGACGACGATGGCGGAGAAGGCCGAGGAGAAGATCAGGCCGATCAGCACCGTCAGGACGCCCGTCCAGAAGAGGTTCGCATAGGGCAGCATCAGCGCGAAGGGAATGACGCCGAGGATCGAGAACCAGATGACGAAGCGTGTGCCGAGCCGGTCGCCGATCGGGCCGCCCATGAAGACGCCGAGCGCGGAAGCGCCGAGGAAGAGGAACAGCATCAGCTGCGCGTGCTGCACGTCGAGGCCGAAGCGCTCGATTGTGTAGAAGGTGAAATAGCTGGAAATGCTGGCGAGATAGGCGTTCTTCGTCGTCGTCAGCAAGACTAGGACGGCGAGCGCCCAGGCGACCCGGCCACGCGGCAGAGGCAGCTCGCGGCTGGCGGCGGGCCGGCCGGCGGCAAGGCGACGCTCGCCGGCATACCAGTTGCCGACCCAGGTGAGAATGATCATGCCGACAAGGGCGACGGCCGAGAACCAGGCGACGCTCGTCTGGCCGAAGGGCAGCACGATGAAGGCGGCGAGCAGAGGCCCCATCGCCGTGCCTGCATTGCCGCCGACCTGGAACATCGACTGCGCCAGGCCGTGCCGCCCGCCGGAGGCGAGGCGTGCGACGCGCGAGGATTCCGGGTGGAAGATTGCCGAGCCGAGGCCGATCAGGCAGGCGCCGAAGACGAGGACCGGGAAGGAATGGGCATAGGCGAGCATGATCAGCCCGATGAAGGTGCTGCCCATGCCGACCGGCAGCGAGAAGGGCATCGGCCAGCGGTCCGTCACGATGCCGACGGCCGGCTGCAGCAGCGAGGCTGTGACCTGGAATGCCATGGTGAGAAGGCCGATCTGCACGAAATCGAGCGCGTAGTTCTCCTTCAGCAGCGGATAGAGCGACGTCAGCAGCGACTGCATGATGTCGTTCAGCATGTGGCACGCGCTGACGGCGACGATGATGGAATAGGTGGTGGTGGCGGCGCTGCGCGGCGCCGCGGGAACGACAGTCGACATGTTGGCCTCGAAATGATCCGCCAGCTTGGCGTTTTTGCTCAAATACAAGGATTGTCTGCGGCCTGCTTTTGTGGTGAGGTCCATTTCTTACGCGAGTGGGCCAAAATGGAAAAACTTAACGCCGCGCGCCTCGAGGCGCTGGATGCCGATCATATCCGAAATCTTGCCCGCATGGAGCAATCGAACGAGGATATCCTCGTCCACAGTTCGGAGATTCCGGGCGGCTATACCGTGCCGCGGCACCGCCATCGCCGCACGCAGTTCCTCTGCGTCTTTTCCGGCGTCGTGCTGGTTGCGACTGAGCGCGGCCGCTGGATGATCCCGCCCGGCCACGCCCTCGTCATTCCGCGCGGGCTGGAACATTCTGTCGAGATGTACAGCGATGTCAGCATGCGCTCGGTCTACATCTATTCGCCGGTCGGCCGGGCCGCGTCGCTGGAGCCGGCGGTGCTCGAGGTGACGGACCTTGCCCGCCAGCTCATCGCCGAGGCGGTGCGGAAGGGGGCGCTGGCGGAGGAGCGCGCGCGGGCGGAGCTGATCATGGCCCTGCTTCTCGACGAGATCGGTCGCCTGCCGGAGCGCCGGCTCGGCCTGCCATTTCCGGCGAGCGGACGGCTTGCCGGCCTCTGCCGCGATTTCGTCGACCAGCCCTCGCCGACGGCGAAGATCGACGACTGGGCGCGGCGCCTCAACATGAGCCGGCGCACCTTCACCCGCTTCTTCCGGCAGGAGATGGGCGTTAGCTTCGTCACGTGGCGTCAGCAAGCCTGCCTATTCGCCTGCCTGCCGCGCCTTGCCGCCGGCGAGCCGGTGACGCGCGTCGCGCTCGATGCCGGCTACGAGAGCGTGCCGGCCTTCACCACCATGTTCCGCCGCATGCTGGGCACCTCGCCGCGCGCTTATCTGACGAGCCGCAAGGCGGCTTAAGCCAAGGCTTGAGACAATCGGGACTGTTTTCCCGCGGCGTTTGGCGTTAGGAAGGGGCGCGGGACCCAGACCGGGCCGCAAGCCGGGAGCGCCAAGCCGCACGGGAGACGGGTTTTGAGGAAGATACTGGTCATCGGGATCGGCGCGGGCAATCCCGAGCACATGACCGTGCAGGCCATCAAGGCGCTGAACCGCGCGGATGTGCTGCTCATCCCGACCAAGGGCGCGGAAAAGGCCTATCTCGCCGAGGTGCGCCGCGAGATCTGCGACCGTTTCCTGGAGAAACCCGCCTGCCGCATTCTCGACTATGCCGTGCCGGTGCGCCGCGCCGATGGCTCCTACGAGGATGGCGTCCACGACTGGCACCGCGCCATCGCCGCCATCTACGAGCGCACGCTGCTGGACGAACTCGGCGAGGACCAGACGCTCGGCCTCCTCGTCTGGGGCGACCCGATGCTCTACGACAGCACGCTGCGTATCGTCGGGCATGTGCGCGACGCCGGCCGAGTCGCCTTCGAGATGGAGGTCGTTCCCGGCATCACCAGCGTGCAGGCGCTCTGCGCGGGCCATGGCATCGCCCTCAACCGCATCGGCCTTCCCGTCGAGATCACCACCGGCCGCCGCCTTGCGGAGGGCTGGCCGGAATCCGCCCGCGACGCGCTCGTCATGCTCGACGGCGTGCAGGCCTTTCGCACGGTGACGGATCCGGAGGCGGAGATCTGGTGGGGCGCCTATCTCGGCACGCCGCATGAAATCCTCCTGTCCGGCCGGCTCGCGGACGTGGCCGAAACCATTACCGAGACCCGCGCCCGGGCGCGGGAGGAACACGGCTGGATCATGGACACCTACCTGATCCGCCGCCCGGCCGCCGAGGAGGACGCCGCATGACGGCCCCCGCGCCGGACACCCTGCGCCGCGGCGCCTGCCCGTCGCTTTCCGCGCCCATGCAGACGGGCGATGGCCTTCTCGTGCGCCTGCGCCCCGCCGCCCCGGCGCTGACGGCCGAGGACCTGCTCGCCCTTGCCGGCCTCGCCCGCGAGCACGGCAACGGTCTCATCGAGATCACCGCCCGCGGCAATCTCCAGCTTCGCGGCCTGACGGAAGCCTCGGTGCCGCGCCTTGCCGAAGGGCTTGCCGTCGCCGGCATCGTGCCGCAGACGGGCGTCGCCATCGAAATCCCGCCGCTGTCCGGCATCGACTCTTCCGAGGCCGCCGATGCGGCGCCGGTTGCCGAAGCGCTGCGCAAGGCCATTGCGGCGGCTTCGCTCACCCTCGCGCCCAAGCTCGCCATCGTCATCGATGGAGGCGGCGTGCTGTCCCTGGCCGGCATGGCGGCCGATATCCGGCTCGATGCGGTCGAGGTCGGCTGGCGGCTGTCGGTCGGCGGCGACCGGCGGACGGCGCGACCCGTCGCGATCCTTGCGGAAGATCGCGTCATCGCCGGCACGATGACCGCCATCGCCGCCCTTGCCGCCATCGGCCCGGCCGCGCGTGGGCGTGACCTTGATGTCGCGGCCCTTGCCGCGGAACTCGGTGCAGCTTCGGAACTGACCCTCTCCGATGCCCCTGCCAGCCATCCGCTCGGCATTCATCGCGTCGGCGGTGAAAACGTGCTCCGTGTTGCCCCGGCCTATGGGCAGATGCAGGCGGACAGGCTCGTCGCTCTCGTGAAGGGCCTCGTGGCCTGTGGCGCTCGCGAATTCCGGCTCGCGCCGCATCGCACCTTGCTCGTACGCGGGCTTTCCGGTGAAAGTCTGGCGGATGCCGAAGCCTGCGCCGGCCGTGAGGGCTTCTGGTGCACGGATACTGCGCCCGGCCGGTCCGTCTCGATCTGTGCCGGTGCGGCCGGCTGCACTTCGGCAGGTTTCGATACCCACACCGCAGCCGATGTTCTGGTGGCCGATGGGAGGGATCTGCTCGATGGTTCCGTCGATGTGCACATTTCCGGCTGTCCGAAGGGCTGTGCTCACCCCGCCAGCGCCGCCGTCACGCTTTGCGGCACGGCCGCCGGCGTTGGGCTTGTCCTTGACGGGCGAGCCGGCGATGCGCCCGCCGCTGTTCTGCCTGTCGACGACCTGACACCCGCGATCCGGCGTCTCGGCACTCTCTTGCGTACGCAGCGCAAGGAAGGAGAGACGGCGAGAAACCTTCTCGACCGCACCGCGCCCGCCACCCTTGTTTCCGCTTATCAAGGCCAACGATGACAGATTACGACTACATAAAGGATGGCACCGCCATCTATGATAAATCCTTCGCGATCATCCGCGGCGAGGCCGATCTTTCGCGCTTTTCCGAGGCGGAAGCGGATGTCGCCGTGCGCATGATCCATGCCGCCGGCCTTGTCGAGGCGGCGGCGCATTTCGTCTTCTCGCCGGACTTCGTCGGGTCGGCCCGCGCGGCGCTTCAGGCAGGCGCGCCGATCTTCTGCGATGCCGAAATGGTCGCGCGCGGCGTCACCGCCGCTCGCCTGCCGGCGGAGAACGAGGTGATCTGCACGCTGCGCGACCCGCGCACGCCCGAGATCGCCCGGGAGATCGACAATACCCGCTCGGCCGCCGCTATCCGCCTCTGGCTGGAGCGCATGGCCGGTTCGGTCGTCGCCATCGGCAATGCGCCGACGGCGCTCTTCTACCTGCTGGAACTCCTGCGCGACGGCGCGCCGAAACCGGCGGCGATCCTCGGCATGCCGGTCGGCTTCGTCGGCGCGGCGGAATCGAAGGATGCACTGGCGGAGAATTCCTACGGCGTGCCCTTCGCCATCGTGCGCGGCCGCCTCGGCGGCAGCGCCATGACGGCCGCCGCGCTCAATGCGCTGGCAAGGCCGGGAGTATGACGATGACGGGACGACTCTATGGAGTGGGCACCGGCCCGGGCGATCCGGAACTCCTGACTTTGAAGGCCGTGCGCGCCATCGGCGAGGCTGACGTACTCGCCTGGTTCGCCAAGGCCGGCGGCACGGGCAACGGGCGTGCCATCGTCGAAGGCCTGCTCAAACCCGGCATGATGGAGCTGCCGCTCCATTATCCGGTGACGGTCGAGATCGAGAAGGAGCACGAGGACTACAAGAGCCGGATCACCGCCTTCTACGATGCCTCTGCCGCCGCCGTCGCGGAGCATCTTGCCGCCGGCCGCACGGTCGCGATCCTGTCCGAAGGCGACCCGATGTTCTACGGCTCGTATATGCACCTGCATGTGCGCCTCGCCCATCGTTTCCCGACGGAAGTCGTCCCCGGCATCACCGCCATGTCCGGCTGCTGGTCGCTTTCGGGCCTGCCCATCGTGCAGGGCGACGACGTGCTCTCGGTCCTGCCCGGCACCATGGGCGAGGAGCAACTGTCGCGCCGGCTCGGGGATACCGAGGCGGCCGTGATCATGAAGGTCGGGCGCAACCTGCCGAAGATCCGCAGGGCGCTCTCCAGTGCCGGCCGGCTCGGCGAGGCGGTCTATGTGGAGCGCGGCACCACGCCGGCTGGCAAGTCCATGCGCCTTTCCGAAAAGCTCGACGATGCGGCGCCCTATTTCTCGCTGGTGCTCGTGCCCGGCTGGAGCGGCCGTCCATGACCGGCCGGCTTCATGTGATCGGCACCGGCCCCGGCAATCCGGACCAGATGACGCCGGAGGCGCTTCGCGCCGTCGAAGCCTCCACCGAGTTCTTCGGCTATTTCCCCTATATCGACCGGCTGAATCTTCGGCCGGACCAGATCAAGGTCGCCTCCGACAACCGCGAGGAGCTGAGCCGCGCCGAGGCGGCGCTGACGCGCGCTGCGGCGGGCGTCGATGTCTGCGTCGTCTCGGGTGGGGATCCCGGCGTCTTCGCCATGGCGGCGGCGGTCTGCGAGGCCATCGATGCGGGACCGGAGGAATGGAAGTCCGTCGATCTCGTCGTGGTGCCGGGCGTCACGGCCATGCTGGCGGTCGCGGCCCGCATCGGCGCGCCGCTCGGCCACGATTTCTGCGCCATTTCGCTCTCGGATAACCTGAAGCCCTGGGAGATCATCGAGAAGCGGCTGCGCATGGTCGCCGAAGCCGGCCTCGTCATCGCGCTCTACAACCCGATCAGCAAGGCGCGGCCCTGGCAGCTCGGCAAGGCCTTCGAGATTTTGAGAGAGGTCCTGCCGGGTGAGACACCCGTCATCTTCGGTCGCGCGGTGGGCCGGCCGGACGAGCGCATGCTGGTCATGCCGCTCGGTGAAGCCGAGGCGGAGCGCGCCGACATGGCGACCTGCGTCGTCATCGGCTCGCCGGAGACCCGAATCATCGCGCGGCCGGACCTGCCGGATCTCGTCTATACGCCGCGCTTCCTGAAGGCGGTGATGAGATGATCGGCAAGCCGCAACGCCTCCTCGACCGTTCCGGCATGGCGGCTATCGCCCGCCGTCGTCCGCTCGACGAGTACGACGGGCAGGCCGAGGATGCGTGCGGCGGCGATCTTGCCATAGGTGGCGTCGCCGCCGGAATTCTTGCTGACGATCACGTCGATACGGCGATCCCGCAGCAAGTCCACTTCTGCCTCCACGGCGAAGGGGCCGCGGGCGAGCAGATATTCGACATGGGGCGTATCGAGCGGCGGATCGACGGGATCGACGCTACGCACAAGATAATGGTGTTGCGGTGCTGCGTCGAAGGCTTTTGCTTCCTGCCGGCCGATGGCGAGGAAGACGCGGCGCGGTTTTTCGCCCAGCGTCGCCACCGCCGCACTGGTCGAGGTGACGCGCGTCCAGCGGTCACCGTCCGTTTCCTCCCAGCCGAGGCGTTCCAGCCGCAGCAGGGGAATGCCGGTGGCTTCGCTTGCGGCGCGGGCATTGCCGGAGATCTGCCTTGCGAAGGGATGGGTCGCGTCGATGAGGAGATCGATGGCCTCGCCGCGAAGATAGGCGGCAAGCCCCTCGGCGCCGCCGAAGCCGCCGCTGCGCACCGGCACCGGCTGCGGCGCGGGATCGAGCGTGCGGCCGGCGAGCGACAGCGTGACGGCAAGATCGGTCCTTCCGGCGAGCCGGGCCGCAAGGTCGCGCCCTTCGGTCGTGCCGCCCAGTATGAGGATGCGTCTCTTGTCCACGCCTGATCGAACTCCCCCGTGGCTCACCGTCGTCGGTCTCGGCGAGGATGGTCTAGCCGGTCTCGCAGACGAGGCCAAGGCCGCCATCGCCGCTGCCGAGCTGGTCTTCGGCGGCGCGCGGCATCTGGAGCTTGCCGATGCGGCGATCCGTGGCGAACGGCATGCCTGGCTCAGCCCCTTCGAGCGTTCCGTGGAGGCGGTGCTGGTGGCGCGGGGGCGCCCCGTCGTGGTGCTCGCCTCGGGCGATCCCTTCTTCTACGGCGTCGGCGTCACGCTCTCACGCCGCATCGCGCGGACGGAAATGCGGGTCCTCCCCGCCCCCTCCTCTTTCAGCCTCGCCGCCGCGCGCATGGGCTGGGCGCTGCAGGATACGGCCTGCGTCTCGCTGCACGGCCGCCCCGTCGACCTCATCCGCCCCCATCTCCATCCCGGCAGCCGCATCCTGGCGCTGACCTCGGACAGCGATGGCCCGGCGGCGCTCGCGGCCCTGCTGGCCGAGAGCGGCTTTGGCGCATCGCGACTGACCGTGCTGGAGGCGCTTGGCGGCGCGCGGGAACGGATCAGCCGCCATCAGGCCGACCGGTTCACCCTTGCGGATGCGGACATGCTGAATGTCTGCGCCGTGGAGGTCGCGGCCGGTGAGGGCGCGCGCATCCTCGGCCTTGCACCCGGCCTCGACGACGATCTTTTCGAGCATGACAGCCAGATCACCAAGCGCGAGGTCCGCGCCCTGACGCTCTCGGCGCTTTCTCCCCGGCGCGGCGAGCTTCTGTGGGATATCGGCGCGGGCTCCGGCTCCATCGGCATCGAATGGATGCTGGCCGATCCCTCGCTGCGGGCGATCGCCATCGAGGGCCATCCGGAGCGCGCCACCCGCATTCGCCGCAATGCGCGGGGCTTCGGCGTGCCGGGGCTTTCCGTCGTGGAAGGCACCGCGCCCGCGGCGCTGGCCGGGCTTGCCGCGCCGGACGCCGTCTTCATCGGCGGCGGCGGCAGCGAGGCGGGGGTGATGGAGGCGGCGCTTGCCGGCCTGAAGCCGGGCGGGCGGCTCGTCGCCAATGCGGTGACGACGGAAATGGAGGCGGTGCTTCTTTCCCACCATGCCCGGCTCGGTGGAACGCTGATCCGCATCGATATCGCGCGGGCCTCGCCCGTCGGCCGGATGACCGGCTGGCGGCCGGCCATGCCGGTGACGCAATGGAGCTGGGTGAAGCCGGCCAGCACAATCGAGGATAAAGAATGACCGTTCACTTCATCGGCGCCGGCCCCGGCGCCGCCGATCTCATCACCGTGCGTGGCCGCGATCTCATCGGCAGATGCCCGGTCTGCCTTTATGCCGGCTCCATCGTCTCGCCGGAGCTGCTGCAATATTGCCCGCCCGGCGCGCGCATCGTCGACACGGCGCCGATGTCGCTCGACGAGATCGAGGCTGAATATGTCCGCGCCGCTAGAGCGGGCGAGGACGTGGCGCGGCTGCATTCCGGCGACCTTTCCGTCTGGAGCGCCGTGGCGGAGCAGATCCGCCGGCTCGAGAAGCATGGCATCGCCTATACGATGACGCCGGGCGTGCCCTCCTTCGCCGCCGCCGCCGCCGCGCTCGGGCGCGAGCTGACCATCCCGGCGGTTGCGCAGAGCCTCGTGCTTACCCGGGTTTCCGGCCGCGCCTCGCCCATGCCGAACCGCGAGACGCTGGAAGGGTTCGGCGCGACAGGGGCGACGCTCGCCATCCATCTCGCCATCCATGCGCTCGACAAAGTGGTGGAAGAGCTGACGCCGCTCTATGGCGCCGATTGCCCGGTCGCCATCGTCGTCAAGGCCTCCTGGCCGGACGAGCGCGTCGTGCGCAGCACGCTTGCCGATATCGCGACAAAAGTGGCGGAAGAGCCCATCGAGCGCACGGCGCTGATCTTTGTCGGCCGCACGCTCGCAGCGGAGGATTTCCGCGAGAGCGCGCTTTACGATCCCGGCTATCAGCGCCGGTTCCGCGGCAGGGGCGACTAGAGTATTTCCGCTTTTCCTCGAAGCGACGCAATTCCGGGCGTAAAACTGCTTTAAAGCAGCTTTTCGAAGGCAAGGGCGGCCTTGGAGCGGTAGCGCTCCTTGTGCCACAGCAGGCGGAAGGCGCGCTCGGGCAGGTCGAAGGCGACCAGCGCGAGCCGGCCGGCGGCAAGGTCGTCCCGCGCCACATATTCCGAGACGGCCGTCAGCGCATTGCCGGCCAGCACGGCGCTGCGCACCGCCTCGTTGGAGGGCAGCGACAGCGCGATATCCAGCGCCGTTTCGTCGAGAGCCGAGGTCAGCGCGCTGCGGGTGCCGGAGCCCGGTTCGCGCAGGATCCATCGGGCTTGCGTCAGTTCGTCCGGCGTGACCGGCCGGCTGGCGAGGGGATGGCCCGGGGGCGCAACGACGAGCACCCGGTCGCGGGCGACGATGCGCTGCGACAGGGCCGGGTGGTCTACTTCGCCCTCCACGATGCCCAGCTCCGCCCGCCCCTCCAGAACGGCCTCTGCCGCCTGCTCCGTATTGCCGCCGACCATGCGGATGTCGATGGCCGGATAGGCCTCGTGGAAGCGGATGAGGAGCGGGGGCAGCCAGTAGCCGCCCACCGTCTGGCTGGCGGCGATGGCGAGCGTGCCGCGCTTCAGGCCGCCGATCTCGGTGAGGAAAAGGTCCGCGCTCGTCGCGCGCGCCAGCGTCGCCCGCGCCTCGGGCAGGAAGGCAAGGCCCGCCTCCGTCAGCTCGATCCGCCGGCCCGTGCGGTGGAAAAGGGCGATGCCGTAGCGCTCCTCCAGGACGCGGATCGCCGAGCTCACCGCGGACGGCGTGAGGTGCAGCGTCTCGGCAGCCCGGGTGAGGTGCTCGCGCTCCGCCACGGCGACGAAGATGCGAAGCTGCTCCAATGTCATCATTGTTCGATCCAATCGAATGAAACATCAGATATTTGCCGATGGATCGAATGGTTTTTCAAGCGCATTGATCTGCGCATGGAAAAAACACCCAAAAAACATCCGATCCTTGGAATTCGCGCTTTGGCGCCGGGCGTGCTTCTCTCGGCGCTGGTCTCCGGCCTCGCGCTCGCCGCCGAACGCGCGGAACTTAGGCTGACGGGCGGCGCGTGGATTGAGGCTCTGGTGCTGGCGATCCTTATCGGTTCGCTCGTGCGCCTCCTTTTGCGCCGGCCGGAGGCCTTCGATCCCGGCATCGCCTTCTCGGCCAAGTATTTCCTGGAGGTCGCCATCGTGCTGCTCGGCGCCGGCGTCAGCGCGGCGGCGATCGCCGGCATGGGCCTGCCGCTGATCGCCGCCATCGCGGCGGTGGTTGCGACGGTCCTGGTCGCCAGCTACGGAATCGGCCGGGGGCTCGGGCTTTCGCGCCGTGTCGCGCTGCTGGTCGCCTGCGGCAATTCCATCTGCGGCAATTCCGCGATCGCCGCGACCGCGCCGGTCATCCATGCGGATGCGGAGGACGTCGCCTCCTCCATCGCCTTCACGGCGGTGCTCGGCATGGTGACGGTGCTGCTGCTGCCGGTGCTGGTGCCGCTGCTCGGCCTGTCGGCGACGGGCTACGGGGTCATGGCGGGTATGACGGTCTATGCGGTGCCGCAGGTGCTGGCCGCCACCGCCCCGGTCTCGGCCCTCAGCATCCAGATCGGCACCTTCGTCAAGCTGATGCGCGTGCTGATGCTCGGCCCGGTCGTCTTCGTGCTGTCGCTCGCCTCGGGCAAGGCGGGCGGCCGCCGGCCGGCGTTGCACCGGCTGGTGCCGTGGTTCATCCTCGGCTTCCTCGCCATGCTTTTCGCGCGCAGCTTCGGTGTCATCAATGCCGAGCTTGCCGGGACCATGAGCAAGGCGGCCACCGTGCTGACTATCCTCTCCATGGCCGCGCTCGGCCTCGGCATCGACCTGAAGCGCGTCCTGCGCGCCGGGCCGCGGGTGACGGTGGCGGTCGTGCTTTCGCTCGGCCTGCTTGTCGTCGCCAGCTATGCCATGGTGCTGCTGCTCGACCTTGCGACGGCCTGAGAGGTCTCAGGCCGCGTCTTCCCGCACGGTCGTCGGCACATAGTTGAGCACGGGGCCGAGCCAGCGCTCGACATCGCGGACTTCCATGCCCTTGCGGCGGGCATAGTCCTCCACCTGGTCGCGCTCCACCTTGGCGACGCCGAAATAGTAGCTCTCGGGCGAGGCGATGTAGAGGCCGGAGACGGAGGAGCCCGGCCACATGGCGTAGCTTTCCGTCAGCTTGACGCCGATCTCCTTCTCCGCGTCCAGCAGGCGGAAGAGCGTCGTCTTCTCGGTATGGTCCGGCTGGGCGGGATAGCCCGGCGCGGGACGGATGCCGGCATAGGGCTCGCCGATCAGGTCGGTGGGCGAGAAGGTCTCGTCCGGCGCATAGCCCCACAGTTCCTTGCGGACATATTCGTGCATGCGCTCGGCGAAGGCTTCGGCGAAGCGGTCGGCCAGCGCCTTGACGAGGATCGAGTTGTAGTCGTCGTTCGCCCGCTCGAAACGCTCGGCGATGGCGATCTCGCCGATGCCGGCCGTCACGACAAAGCCGCCGAGATAGTCCTTCGGGCCGCTGTCGACGGGCGCGACGAAGTCAGAGAGCGCCACGTTCGGCCTGCCGTCCCGCTTGGAGAGCTGCTGGCGGAGCGTGAAGAAGGTGGCGAGGTCCTTGTCGCGTGCCTCGTCGGTGAAGAGCCGGATATCGTCGCCGACGGTGCCGGCCGGCCAGAAGCCGACGACCGCCTTCGGCGTGAACCATTTTTCCGCGATGATCTTGTCCAGCATCGCCTGCGCGTCGGCAAAGAGCTGGCGGGCCACCTCGCCGTGCTTCTCGTCCTCGAAAATCCGGGGATAGACGCCCTTCAGCTCCCAGGTCTGGAAGAAGGGTGTCCAGTCGATGTAGCGGGCGAGCTCGGCAAGGTCCCAGTCCTGGAAGACGCGGGTGCCGAGGAAGGACGGTGTTTTCGGTTCATAGGCCGACCAGTCGGCCTTGAAGGCGTTGTCGCGGGCCCTTGCGATGGGAAGGCGCTGCTTTTCCGCCTCGCTGCGCGCATGGGCGTCGGCGACCTTGCGGTATTCGGCCCTCAGGGTGTCGACATAGCCGGGCTTCATCTCCGCCGACAGCAGGCTGCCGACGACGCCGACGGCGCGGCTGGCATCCGTGACGTAGACGGCCTGGCCGCGCTCGTAGCGCGGGTGGATCTTGACGGCCGTGTGCACGCGGCTCGTCGTCGCCCCGCCGATGAGGAGGGGGATGTCGAAGCCTTCGCGCTCCATCTCGGCGGCGACATGGGCCATCTCGTCGAGCGAGGGGGTGATGAGGCCGGAAAGGCCGATGATGTCGACCTTCTCGGCCTTCGCCGTCTCGAGGATCTTCGTCGCCGGCACCATCACGCCGAGGTCGATGATCTCGTAATTGTTGCAGGCGAGCACGACGCCGACGATGTTCTTGCCGATGTCGTGCACGTCGCCCTTGACGGTCGCCATCAGGATCTTGCCGGCGCTCTGGCGTTCGTCGCCGACGCCGCCATTGGCGAGCTTCTCGGCTTCCATGTAGGGCAGCAGCACGGCGACGGCCTGCTTCATCACGCGGGCGGACTTCACCACCTGCGGCAGGAACATCTTGCCCGCGCCGAAGAGGTCGCCGACGACGTTCATGCCGGCCATCAGCGGGCCCTCGATGACGTGCAGCGGGCGCTCGGCCTTCTGCCGCGCCTCTTCCGTGTCCTCTTCCACGAATTCGGTGATGCCGTTGACGAGGGCGTGTTCCAGCCGCTTCTCCACCGGCCATTCGCGCCAGGCGAGGTCGCGTTCCTTGGCTTCCTTGCCGCCCGCGCCCTTGAAGCGCTCGGCGATCTCCAGCATGCGTTCGGTGGCGGTGCCGCCGGCCCTGGGCACGCGGTTCAGCACCACGTCCTCGCAGGCCTCGCGCAGCTCGGGCTCGATCGTGTCGTAGACGGCGAGCTGGCCGGCATTGACGATGCCCATGTCCATGCCCGCCTGGATGGCGTGGTAGAGGAACACGGCGTGCATCGCCTCGCGCACCGGCTCGTTGCCGCGGAAGGAGAAGGAGAGGTTCGAGACGCCGCCGGAAATGTGGACATGCGGCAGCGTCGCGGTGATCTCGGCGGTCGCCTCGATGAAGTCGACGCCGTAATTGTCGTGCTCCTCGATGCCGGTGGCGACGGCGAAGATGTTGGGGTCGAAGACGATGTCCTCGGGGGCGAGGCCCGCGACTTCGGTCAGCAGCTTGTAGGCGCGGGTGCAGATCTCCACCTTGCGCGCCTTGGTGTCGGCCTGGCCTTTCTCGTCGAAGGCCATGACGACCACGGCGGCGCCATAGGCGCGCACGAGCTTGGCATAGCGCAGGAAGGCTTCCTCGCCTTCCTTCAGCGAGATCGAGTTGACCAGCGGCTTGCCCTGAACGCATTTCAGGCCCGCCTCGATGATCTCCCACTTGGACGAGTCGATCATGACCGGAACGCGGGCGATGTCGGGCTCGGCGGCGATGAGATTGAGGTATTCCACCATCGCCTTCTGGGAATCGATGAGGCCCTCGTCCATGTTGATGTCGATGATCTGCGCACCGTTGGCCACCTGGTCGCGGGCGACGTCGAGGGCTGCCGCATAGTCGCCGGCGGTGATCAGCTTGCGGAATTTCGCCGAGCCCGTGACATTGGTGCGCTCGCCGACATTCACGAAGGGAATGGCCTCCGTCAGCGTGAAGGGCTCGAGGCCGGACAGGCGCATATGGCGCGGGATATCCGGGATTTGGCGCGGCTTGTGGCGCGCGGCGGCTTGCGCGATGGCGCGGATATGGGCGGGCGTCGAGCCGCAGCAGCCACCGACGATGTTGACGAGGCCATCGCGCATGAAGCCTTCGATCTGGTCGGCCATTTCCTCCGGCGTCTCGTCGTATTTGCCGAAGGCGTTGGGCAGGCCGGCGTTCGGATAGGCGCAGACGAAGGTCTCGGCGACCGAGGAAATCTCGGAGAGATGCGCGCGCATGGCATTGGCGCCCAGCGCGCAGTTGAGGCCGATGGAGAAGGGCGTTGCGTGACGCACCGAGTTCCAGAAGGCCTCCGGCGTCTGGCCGGACAGCGTGCGGCCGGAAAGGTCGGTGATCGTGCCCGAGATCATGACCGGCAGGTGGACGCCCTTTTCCTCGAAGACCTCGCGGGTGGCGAATATCGCGGCCTTGGCGTTCAGCGTGTCGAAGATGGTCTCGATGAGGATGATGTCGGCGCCGCCGTCGATGAGGCCGCGCACCTGCTCGGCATAGGCGGTGCGCAGGTCGTCGAAGGTGACGGCGCGGTAGCCGGGATTGTTGACGTCTGGCGAGATGGAGGCGGTGCGGTTCGTCGGACCGAGCGCTCCGGCGACGAAGCGGCGGCGGCCGTCCTTCTGCTCTGCGCGCAGGCCCGCGCGGCGGGCAAGGCGCGCGCCGTCGCGGTTCAGCTCATAGACCATGTCCTGCATGCCGTAATCGGCCTGGGCGATGGTGGTGGAGGAGAAGGTGTTGGTCTCGAGGATGTCCGCGCCGGCCAGCGCGTAGCGGTAATGGATGTCCTCGATGGCGGCCGGCTGCGTCAGCGTCAGGAGGTCGTTATTGCCCTGCTGGTGACAGGCGCAGTCGCCGAAACGGTCGCCGCGGTAGTCCTCTTCCACGAGCTTGAGCGTCTGGATCTCCGTGCCCATGGCGCCGTCGAGCACGAGGATGCGCTCCTGCGCGGCAGCCTTGAGCGCGGCCAGAACTTCGCTGCCGTCGCGTGGCGGCTGTTCGGGGCCGAACAGGGTGTCCAGGTGGGAATTGGCCATGGGAGCCCTCCGGTACTGACAAATCGTATGTTGGAGATCACATAAAGATATCTTTATGTCAATATGTGTTCATTCGCGCAGCTCGATTCAACGCGCGGCGGAAGGAGCCGCCAAGGGGTTGTTCATGGCAATACCCGGATCGGCGTTTCGTTGCGAGCGCTATTGCAGCCGGACTGCCCCAAGGTTGCCGGAAAGGGTGGTTGTAATGCCCCACAGGAACTTTTCGCGCGGTTGCGCGTTGCGCTTCGCCAGCATCCTGTCTTCCCTTGCGTCAAACGAGGGGCGCAGGGATTCACCAAAACCGCAGATGAGGGTCCATGCTGCGCCATCCGGTCCTGTTGACATGTTGCAAGTCTCTGTCCTTACGGCTAAAAAATGCCGTTTTCATGCACCACGCGGCCAGGATGCCAATCAGCGTGTCGCCTGAGCCAGTTCCATCCGTGAAGCGCCCCGAGGGCGCCGTCCGGTGTCATGGCTGATCGCGGCGCCGAGACGAAGCCTGTCCGCGACAAACCCTCCGGCGCCAAGGCCGCCGCCGGTTGGCTCACCATGGCCGGATTCAGAATCAGAAACATGCCCCTTCACAATACGCCGCAAGCCCCGCGTGATGCCGATACCAAGCACATCGACTACAACGATTCCATCCGCGCCACCTATCTGACGCTGGAGGAGCTGGCCGAGTGCGGCGAAGCGCTTGCGCGCGACAGGACGGCGGCCCTGCCCGGCTACCAGCCCTTCGAATTCCGCCCGCGGCACAAGGAGAACGAGAAGGAGATCTTCCGCGTCTATCAGGCGACCGCACGGGACGTGGAGGCCGGCGCGCAGATCACGCCCGCGGCCGAATGGCTGCTCGACAATTACTACGTCATCGAGGAAGCGATCCAGGAGGTCCGGCGCGACTTCCCCCGCCGCTTCTTCCGGCAACTGCCGACCATCGAGATCGACGGCAGGCCGGTTCCCCGCACGCTGGCCATCGCCTGGCTCTATGTCGCCCATACCCATAGCGGCGTGTCGGTGGAAAGCCTGACGGCCTTCGTGCAGGGCTTCCAGAAGCTCGATGCGCTGAAGATCGGCGAACTCTGGGCGCTGCCCTCCTTCATCCGCTTCGTGCTGCTCGAGAATCTGCGGCGTATTTCCAGCCGCGTCGAGCGCTCGCGCAAGATGCGCTTCAAGGCGAACGAGGTGGCCGACGAGCTGATCCGCCTCAACGATCCGGAAAAGTGCATCGCCTATCTCGGCTCGCTGGAGAGCTTCGTCGAGGACAATACCTTCGTCATCCAGCTTCTCTATCGCCTGCGCGACGGCCTTCAGGCTTCCGGCGCGGTCATCCAGTGGCTGGAGCGCAGGATCGAGAGCCGCGGCAGCGACCTCGAAGAGCTGATCGTGGCGGAGAACAACCGCCTGTCCTCCGGCAACGTGACGATGAGCTCGCTCATCAAGAGCCTGCGTACGGTGGACGACACCGAATGGCCGGTCTGGTTCGAGAGCGTCAGCCGCCTCGATGAGGCGCTGCGCCAGAGTTCGGACTACAGCGACCTCGATTTCGGTTCGCGCAACAAATACCGCAACACGATCGAGCGTTTCGCCCGCCGCTCCGGCAAGACGGAACTGGAGGTCACCGAGACCGCCATCGCCATGACGGCCGAAGACGCGGCCGCCCATGGGGACGATCCCGACTACGAGGCCAATGTCGGCGCCTTCCTCGTCGGCAAGAAGCGCAAGCTCCTCGAAAAGCGCATCGGCTACCGCCCCTCGCTCGTCCAGCGCATCGTGCGCCTGACGCGCAAGCTCGACTGGCTCGCCATCGCCGGCCCGAACATCATCCTCACGCTGCTGGCGATGATCGCGGTCTATTATTTCCTCGACCAGCTCGACATTCCGAACGGCGCATGGCTGATCATGCTCGTCCTCTTCGCGCTGCCAGCCTCGGAAGGCGCGACGGGTCTCTTCAACACGCTCGTCACCTTCTTCGTCACGCCCTCGCGGCTCGTCGGATACGAGTTCAAGGACGGCATTCCCGAGGATGCGCGCACGCTTCTCGTCGTGCCCTGTCTCATTTCCAAGCGCGACCATGTGGACGAGCTGGTGCGCAACCTGGAAGTCCACTATCTCGCCAATCCGCGCGGCGAGATCTATTTCGCGCTTGTCAGCGACTGGACCGACAGCCAGAGCGAGGAGACACCGGCCGATCTCGACGTCCTGGAATATGCCAAGCGCGAGATCGCGACGCTTTCGGCCCGCTATGCCTATGACGGGCGCACGCGCTTCTACCTGCTGCACCGCCGCCGTCTCTACAATCCTTCCGAGGGGGCGTGGATGGGCTGGGAGCGCAAGCGCGGCAAGCTGCACGAACTGAACCTTCTGCTGCGCGGCGACGGCGACACGACCTTCCTGCCGGGCGCCAATGTCGTTCCGGCCGGCGTCAAATATGTCATGACGCTCGATTCCGACACGCGCCTGATGCGCGATGCCGTGACGAAGCTCGTCGGCAAAATGCACCATCCGATCAACCGCCCGGTCGTCGACGAGGCGACGGGCGAGGTCGTCGCGGGCTATTCGATCCTCCAGCCGCGTGTCACGCCCTCGCTGACGACGGGCAAGGAGGCCTCCACCTTCCAGCGCATCTTCTCGGCCGACCGCGGCGTCGACCCCTACGTCTTCACCGTTTCCGACGTCTACCAGGACCTTGCCGGCGAAGGCACCTTCACGGGCAAGGGCCTCTATCATGTCGATGCCTTCGAAGCGGCGGTGAAGGGGCGGATCGGCGAGAACGCCGTCCTCAGCCACGACCTGCTGGAAGGCTCTCTGTCGCACTGCGCGCTGGTGACGGATGTGGAGCTCGTCGAGGACTTTCCGACGCGCTACGGCGTCGAGACCTCGCGCCAGCATCGCTGGGCGCGCGGCGACTGGCAGCTTCTGCCCTATCTCTTCGGCCCGTCGAGCGGCATTCCCATGCTCGGCCGCTGGAAAATGTACGACAACCTGCGCCGTAGCCTCATTCCCATCGGCTGGCTCGTCGCTTCCGTCATGGGCTGGTATTACATGGAGCCGCGCCAGGCGCTGATCTGGCAGCTCGTGCTGATCTTCCTGCTCTTCGTCGCGCCCACGCTCTCCCTCATCTCGGGCATCATGCCGCGCCGTAGCGACATCGTCGCGCGCGCCCATGTGCACCGCGTCTTCTCCGATATCCGCGCGGCCAATGCGCAGGTCGCTCTGCGCATCGTCTTCATCGCCCATTCGGCGGCGCTGATGGCGGATGCGATCGTGCGATCGCTCTACCGCACCTTCGTCAGCCGCAAGCTGATGCTGGAATGGCGCACGGCCGCGCAGGCCGACAGCGCGGCGCGCGGCGGCATCCTCGCCCATTACAAGTCCATGTGGCAGGCCCCGGCGCTTGCGGTGTTCTCCGTCGCGCTCGCCATGGTCTCCAAGACGGGCCTTCCCTTCATCGGCGTTCCCTTCGCGCTGGTCTGGATGCTCTCGCCGATGATCGCCTGGTCCGTCAGCCAGACGGCGGAGACGGAGGACCAACTCGTCGTTTCAGACCATGTCGCGACCGAACTGCGCAAGATCGCACGGCGCACCTGGCGCTATTTCGAGACCTTCGTCACCGCCGAGCAGCATTTCCTGCCGCCGGACAATTTCCAGGAAATACCGCAGCCGGTTCTGGCCGAGCGCACCTCGCCGACCAATATCGGCGTCTACCTGCTCTCGGTCATCTCCGCGCGCGATTTCGGCTGGCTGAGTTTCGAGGAGACCGTGCGCCGCCTCGAGCAGACCATCGCCACCATCGACGGCATGCCGAAGTACCGCGGCCATCTCTACAACTGGTATCGCACCAACACGCTGGAGACGCTCGGGCCGCGCTACGTGTCGGCCGTGGACAGCGGCAACCTCGCCGGCCATCTCATCGCCGTTTCCTCCATGTGCCGGGAATGGGCCGAGGCCCCCTCCGCCCATCTCCAGGGCAGCCTCGACGGCATCGGCGATGTCGTCTCGATCCTTTCCGAAACGCTGAAGCAGCTTCCGGACGACCGCAAGACCGTGCGTCCGCTGCGTCGCCTCATCGAGGAGCGCATCGAGGGCTTCCATAACGCGCTCGCCGCCGTCAAGCGCGAGCACGAATTCGCTTCCATCCGCGTCATCAACCTTTCGGTGCTGGCGCGCGACGTCAACAAGCTGATCGTCAATCTCGACCACGAGATCAAGTCGCCGCAGAGCGCGGAGGTCGTGCACTGGGCGGGCGCGCTGGTCTCGACCTGTGAGGCGCATATCGCCGACAGCGTCTTCGACCTCGGCAGCATCGAGGCGTTGCGCGACCGGCTGGCCGTGCTGCGCGACCGGGCGCGCGACATCGCTTTCTCGATGGATTTCGGCTTCCTGTTCCGCCAGGAGCGGCGCCTTCTTTCCATCGGCTACCGCGTCGAGACGAACGAGCTGGACGAGGCCTGCTACGACCTGCTCGCCTCGGAAGCGCGCCTGACGAGCCTCTTCGCCATCGCCAAGGGGGACCTGCCGACCGAGCACTGGTACAAGCTCGGCCGCCCGGTCGTTCCGGTCGGCTCGCGCGGCGCGCTCGTCTCCTGGTCGGGCTCGATGTTCGAATACCTGATGCCCCCGCTCGTCATGCAGGAGCGCCAGGGCGGCATCCTCAACCAGACGAACAACCTCGTCGTCGTCGAGCAGATGAACCACGGCCGCCGCCTCGGCACGCCCTGGGGCATTTCGGAAGCGGCCTTCAACGCCCGCGACCACGAGCTGACCTACCAGTATACCAATTTCGGCGTGCCGACTCTCGGCCTCAAGCGCGGCCTCGGCCAGAACGCCGTGATCGCGCCCTATGCGTCGCTCCTCGCCACGCAATATGCGCCCAAGGCGGCGCTGGAGAATCTCGAGCGCCTGCGCAAGCTCGGCGCGCTCGGCGTCTACGGCTTCCACGATGCCGTGGACTTCACCCCGACGCGCGTGCCGGAAGGCAAGACCTGCGCGGTGGTGAGGAACTACATGGCGCACCATCACGGCATGTCTATCGCCGCTGTCGCCAATGTCGTCTTCAACGGCGTGCTGCGCGAGCGCTTCCATTCGGACCCCGTCATCGAGGCCGCCGAACTGCTGCTGCAGGAAAAGGCGCCGCGCGACATCCCGGTCATCAATGCCAAGCGCGAGCCGGAAACCGTCGGCAGCACGCAGGCCGACCTGCTGCGCCCGGAAATCCGCATCTTCAAGGACCCGATCTCCCGCGAGCGCGAGACCGTGTTCCTGTCGAACGGCCACTACTCCGTCATGCTCACGGCGACCGGAGCGGGCTATTCGCGCTGGAACGGCCAATCCGTCACCCGCTGGAAGCCCGACCCGACGGAAGACCGCTGGGGCTCCTTCCTCTTCCTGCGCGACATGGCGACGAACGACTGGTGGTCCGCTACCGCCGAGCCGAAGCGCATCGAGGGCGAGGTGACGAAGACCCAGTTCGGCGACGACAAGGCGGAGTTCATCAAGACGGTCGGCACGCTGACCAGCGAGGTCGAATGCATCGTCGCCACCGAGCATGATGCGGAAGGCCGCCGTCTGACGTTGCTCAACACCGGCACGGAGGACCGCTTCATCGAGGTGACCTCCTATATGGAGCCCGTCATCGCGACGGACGACGCCGACAACGCCCACCCACTCTTCTCGAAGATGTTCGTGCGCACCGAGATCGGCAAGCGGGGCGACGTCATCCGCGCCGAGCGCCAGAAGCGCAATCCGAACGAGCCGGACATGGCGATCGCCCATCTTATCGTCGACAATGCCGGCCCCTCGCGCCGCACGGAGATCGAGACGGACCGTCGCCGCTTCATCGGCCGCGGGCGTTCGCTGCCGAATGCCGCCGCCTTCGACGCCGGCGCTCAGCTCTCGGGCACAGACGGCTTCACGCTCGATCCGATCCTGGCGCTGCGCCGCGTGGTGCGCGTTCCGGCCGGCAAGAAGGTCAAGGTCATCTTCTGGACCATCGCCGCGCCGAGCCGCGCCGAGGTGGATGCCGCCATCGACCGCTACCGCCACCCGGACGCCTTCAACCACGAGATGATCCACGCTTGGACGCGCTCGCAGGTGCATATGCGCCATGTCGGCGTCACCTCGCAGGAGGCGGCGAGCTTCCAGATGCTCGGCAAGTACCTGACCTATCCGGACATGCATCTGCGGGCCGATACCGGCACGATCGAGACAGGGCTCAAGGCGCAGTCGGCGCTCTGGCCGCTGGCGATTTCCGGTGACTTCCCGATCTTCATCGTGCGCATCAACGACGAGATCGACCTCGACGTCGCCCGCGGGGCGCTGCGCGCGCAGGAATATCTGCGCCACCGCGGCGTCACCGCCGACCTCGTGATCCTCAACGAGCGCGCCGCATCCTATGCGCAGGACATGCAGCACACGCTCGACCAGATGTGCGAGGCGCTACGCATGCGCGGCCAGTCGGACGGCGTGCGCCAGCATGTCTTCACGGTGCGCCGCGACCTGATGGAGGTCTCCACCTGGCAGGCGCTGCTGGCGACGGCCCGCGCCGTCTTCCATGCCCGCAACGGCACGCTTTCCGACCAAATCGCCCGCACCGTCTCGCTCTTCTCGACGCCGCGCGGCGAGGAGGAAGCGAAGGCGGATACCGTCGTGCCGAAGCTTCCGGCCCCCGAGGGCGAGCCCGTCGCCATCGATGGCGAGGGCCTTTCCTTCTGGAACGGTTTCGGCGGCTTCAACGCCGACCGGCGCGAATATGCCGTGCGCCTGCGCGGCGGCGAGGCGACGCCGCAGCCCTGGATCAACGTCATCTCCAATCGCGAATTCGGCTTCCACGTCTCGGCGGAGGGTGCGGGATTCACCTGGAGCCGCAATTCGCGCGACTTCCAGCTCACGCCCTGGACCAACGATCCGGTGATCAACCGCCCCGGCGAGGCCTTCTATGTGCGGGACCGCGACCGCGGCACGGTGATGACGCCCTTCGCGGCCCTTTCGCGCAAGCGGACGGTGAAGTTCGAGACCTGGCACGGCCTCGGCTACACGGCCTTCCGCAGCTGGGAGGACGGCATCGAGCTCGATCTCGTCCAGACGGTCGATCCCGAGGATCCGGTGAAATATTCGCGCCTCGTCGTGAAGAACACCGGCGAGACGGCGCGCAGCCTCACGGTCTACGGCTATGTCGAATGGGTGCTTGGCAACAATCCCTCAAGGACGGCGCCCTTCGTCGTGACGAGCCATGACGAGGAGAGCGGCGCGCTCCTTGCGACCAATCCCTACAGCCTCGATTTCTCCGGTCGGACCAGCTTCTTCGGCGTCAATGCGCCGCTTGCGGGCTTCACGGCGCGGCGGCGCGATTTCATCGGCCGCACCGGCGATATCGTGCTTCCTTCGGCCGTTGCGGCGGGGCAGCCGCTTTCCGGCAGTGTCGACGGCATTGGCGACCCCTGCGCGGCGCTCGCCGTCGACATCACGCTGAAGCCCGGCGAGAAGCGCGAACTCCTCTTCGTGCTCGGCGACACCGCCGATGCGGACGGCGCCCGCGCGCTGGCCGGCACGAGCCGGGAGAAGGACTTCGATACGGTGATGACGTCGGTCCGCTCCTTCTGGGAACGCTTCACCGGCACGCTCCAGGTCAAGACACCCGATGCGGCGCTCGACCGGATGGTCAACGACTGGCTGCCCTATCAGGCGCTCGGCTGCCGCATCATGGCACGCACCGCCTTCTACCAGGCGAGCGGCGCCTATGGCTTCCGCGACCAGCTGCAGGATACGCTCGCCTTCATCATGCACCACCCGGAGCTGGCCCGCACGCAGATCCTCAACGCGGCGGCCCGCCAGTTCGTCGAAGGCGACGTGCAGCACTGGTGGCTGCCCGATACCGGCGCGGGCGTGCGCACGATGATCTCCGACGACGTCGTCTGGCTCGCCCATGCGGTGGAGTATTATTGCCGGGTGACCGGCGACCGCGGGCTGCTCGACGAAAGGCTCGCTTTCATCGAGGGCCAGCAGCTCGCCGAGGGCCAGCACGATGCCTTCTTCAAGCCCGATCGGTCATCGGAAGAGGCCTCGCTCTACGATCATTGCGCCCACGCGCTCGATCTCGCGCTCCGGCGCACCGGCGAGAACGGCCTGCCGCTGATCCTCGGCGGCGATTGGAACGACGGCATGAACCGCGTCGGCGAGGAAGGCCGCGGCACGAGCGTCTGGCTCGGCTGGTTGCTCGCCGGTACCCTGCGCGGCTTCCTGCCGATCGCCCGCGAACGGGGCGATCACGGCCGCGCCGAAATCTGGGAAGGCCATCTCGGCCGGCTGAAGGAAGTGCTCGAAACGGTGGGCTGGGACGGCGGCTACTACCGTCGCGGCTATTACGACGACGGGACGCCGCTGGGCTCGGCGGCAAGCGCCGAATGCCGCATCGATTCCATCGCCCAGAGCTGGAGCGTGCTCTCCGGCGAGGGCGAGCCCGCGCGCTCGCGGCAGGCGATGGACGCCGTCATGACCGAGCTCGTCGACAAGGAAAACGGCATCATCCGCCTGTTCACGCCGCCCTTTGCCGAAACCCCGCAGGATCCCGGCTATATCAAGGCCTATCCGCCGGGCGTGCGGGAAAACGGCGGCCAGTATACCCATGCGGCGACCTGGGTCGTCCTGGCGCTGGCGCGTCAGGGGAGGGGCGACGACGCCTATGCCTGCTTCGATCTCCTCAATCCGGTCAAGCATGCGCTCGACCCGGACGCGGCCGAACGCTACCGCGTCGAGCCCTACGTGGTGGCAGCCGACGTCTACGGCGCTGGCGAGCGCACGGGGCGCGGCGGCTGGAGCTGGTACACGGGTTCGGCCGGCTGGCTCTACCGGGCGGCCGTTGAGGGCATTCTCGGCATCCGCAAGGAGGGCGGCCGCCTCTTCGTCGATCCGGTTCTGCCGGCGGCGTGGAACGGCTACAGCGCCACCCTCACGTTCGACGGACGGAAGCTTTCGATCCGCGTCGACCGCGGCGACGACGGCGGATGGCAGGTAACCGTGAACGGCACCGTCATCAAAACTTCAAACGAGGGCTATTTGCTCTGATCTGCACCACGCGGACCAGAGTATCATGGCAGACAGACATGGACCGAAGGGCGTCGTGCCGCGGCAACGCGACACGCGCCTCGACGTCTTCCGGGCCCTCGCCCTCCTGACGATCTTCGTCAATCACGTTCCAGGCCAGTATCTGGAACATCTGACGCACAAGAATTTCGGCTTCTCCGATTCCGCGGAGGCCTTCGTTCTGATCTCCGGCATGTCAGTCGCGCTCGCCTATGGCGCGCGCTTTGCGGTCGGGGAGCGGCTTGCCTTGACGCTGCGCATCCTGCGGCGGGCGCTGACGCTCTATATCGCGCATATCATGACGAGTATCATCACCTTTGCGATCTTTGCGGGCGGGGCGTTGTGGTTCGCGCGGCCGGACCTGCTTTCGGAGATCAACCTGCGCGCCGTCGTCGACCGCACGGACGAGGGTGTCGTCAGCATGGTGCTGCTCGGCCACCAGTTCGGCTACAACAACATTCTGTCCATGTATGCCGTGGTCTTCCTGATGCTGCCCGGCTTCCTCTGGCTCTACCGGCAGAGCGCGCGCCTGCTGCTCGCCGTGTCGGGAACGATCTGGCTCTGTGCCGGCATCTGGCGGATCGCGCCGTCGAATTTCCTCGACGACGGCTACTGGTTCCTCAACCCCTTGTCCTGGCAGTTCCTCTTCGTCATCGGCTTCGTCGGCATGATGCGTGCGAGGGGGAAGGGCATTGCGCGCTATCCGGTGCTGACGGCGCTTGCCGTTGCCTATCTCGCCGTCTCGATGCTCTGGGTGGTCCTCTCCTGGTGGTTCATCGACTTCTCCTACGGCCTGCCGGCGGTGCTGACGGGCTTCGACAAGACCTTCCTCTCCACAACGCGGCTGCTGCATGTGCTGGCGGGAGCCTATCTGATGGCGACGATCCCGGCGCTTACCGGCTGGGCGGAGCTGCCGCTTTCCCATCCGCTGGTGGCTGTGGGGCGGCATTCGCTTGCCGTCTTCATCTTCGGCACGATCCTCGCGATGGCCGGGCAGGTGCTGATGTTCGTCACGGGGAAGAACCCGCTGCTCGGGACGCTCTACGTGCTGCTCGGCATCGCCCTTCACTTCGCCTATGCGCGCTATCTCGACTGGCAGGCCGCGGTCATCGCCAATGCAAAACGGCAGGGCCTCGAGGCCCTGCCGGTCAAAAGCGATCCTTAAACGATGACGCCCCTTCAGGCGGCGGTGTGGCTCTTGCGCACGTCGTCGTCGGTCAGGATGCCGCTGGCGCGCAGCAGCGCGGCGAAGCGGCCGTTGCTCTGGCTGAGGTCGTTGAACGTCCCCATCTCGGCGATCTGGCCGTGATCCATGAAGACCACCAGATCGGCCTCGCGGACCGTCGACAGGCGGTGCGCGATGATGAAGGTCGTGCGGTTGCGGCGGAGCGAATCGATCGCCGCCTTGACGCGCGCCTCCGTCTCCACGTCGAGCGCGCTGGTCGCTTCGTCAAGAACGAGGATCGGCGCGTTCTTGAGGATCGCGCGGGCAATGGCGATGCGCTGGCGCTCGCCGCCGGAAAGCCGGTTGCCGCGCTCGCCGACATGGGTGTCGTAGCCGCTCTGGCGCGAGGTGATGAAGTCGTTCGCCGCCGCCGCTTCGGCGGCCGCCACGATCTCCTCCTGGCTCGCGCCTTCGCGGCCGAGGCGGATATTGTCGGAGATCGAGCGGTTGAGCAGGCCCGCATCCTGGAAGACGGTGGCGATGGAGCGGCGCAGCGACTTGCGCGTCACCGTCGCGATATCGACACCGTCGATGAGGATCTGGCCCGACTGCGGCTCGTAGACGCGCTGCAGGAGGTTGACCAGCGTGGTCTTGCCGGCGCCGGTCGGACCGACGATGGCGACCGTCTGGCCGGCTTCCACCGTGAAGGAGACGTCGCGCACGCCCTGCGTGGCATTGGCGAAGTCGAAGCTCACATTGCGGTACTCGACCCTGCCCTTCACCTCGCCGAGCTCGCCGGCATCGCTCGGCTCCTCGCGGTCCTTGACGGCGTCCTCCAGCGTGAAGAAGTCCTCCAGTTTGGCGCGGGCCTCGAAGATCTGCGTGGCGAAGGCCTTCATCTGGTCGAGCCGGCCGATGAGCAGGCCCGCGAAGCCGATGAAGGCGATGACGTCGCCGACGCGGATCTCGCCCTTCTGGACGAGCACGGTACCGATGACGAGGATCGCCATCATGGAGATGGTCGAGGCGATGCGGTTGAGGGCGCTGGCGAGCGCCCACCAGTCGAGCACGGGGAACTGCGCGTTGATCAGGCGCTCGGCGAAGCGCTTCAGCTCGCGCGTCTCGGCCTCGATGCGGTTGTAGCTGTGCACCACCGAGACGTTGCTGATCGAGTCCGACACATGGGAGAAGACGGTGTGGTAGTGGTTTTCCACCGACGCCTGTCCCTCGCGGGTGCGGTTCATCACCACCTTGCCGATGAGGACATAGAGCGCGCCGAGCACCACGAGCACCAGCGACAGGCGGTAGTCCATCGTGAAGGCTGTCGGGATGAGAAGGGCGAGCGCGATGGCGGTGGCAAGGTGCGTGCGCATGAATTCGAGCCAGAGGCCGAACAGCGTCTCGCAGGCGCGCAGCAGCGTGTGCAGCGCATTGGATGTGCCGCGCTGGCTATGCCAGGCGAGCGGCATGGAGATGATGCGGCCGAAAGCTTCCGTCAGGAGGCTCGCCCGGCGACCATGCGCCAGCCGGTCCGCCTCGCGGGCGACGAGCACATAGGCGATGGTGTTGAACAGGCCGAAGCCCGCCCACATCAGGAGCAGCGGCGTGACGGCACCCTTGTTGGATATTGCATCGATGATGCGGCCAAAAAGGATGGGCTCGGCAATGGTGATGACCGCCAGGATGACGTTGGCGGCGACGACGAGACCGACGCGAAGCTTGTAGGTGCCAAGATAGCTGAGGGCTCTTGCATAGACCTGAAACAAAGACACGGGAATGGAGCCTTTCCGGCGATACCTGTTATGCGGTGCAGCGAGCACCTTCAGTCCCTTCGCTGCGGGTACTAATCAGCGGAAGCGACAAAAGTTCTTCCGCGTCAAGCAAATTTCATGACCGCCCTGACATCTCGCGTGATTTTCTTATTTTCACGGCAGCCATGCATGCAAGACGATTGATTTTCAGCATGTGATCCTGCCATTTGTAAGGCGGGGCATATGAATGGGGCGCTTGGGTCGGTTGTCGGCCGGGTTCAGCTTTATCAGTCGGTTAAACGAAGCTAGTCAAGCGCGGGGCATATGAGGATCAACTTGCTGGTGCAATTCCTTGCACTGATCGACGAGTTGCGCGATCGGGAAGAGGCGGTGGCCGAATTCGAGCGTCTGCTGGCGCTCTGCGGCTTCGATTATTACGGCCTGTTGCGGGCGCCAAGGCCCGTGGACGAACCGTCCGGCCTCCTGCTTGCAGGCCGCTGGCCCGAGGGGTGGCCCGAAATCTACCTGCGCCGGCGCTACATGCAGATCGACCCGACCGTGCGTTATCTCGGCCATGCGCAGCAGGGCTTTCGCTGGCGCGACACGCTCGGCGCTTTCCGCACGAGCCCGCACCGCAAGCGCATGGAACGCATGATGGTGGACGCCCGCAACAAGGGGCTAGAGGACGGCTACGTCTTCCCCATCCACGGTCGGCGGGGCCTCATCGGCAGCCTCAGCATCGGCGGCAGACCGGTGGATCTGGAAAGCGTGGAGATCGGCCTCTTCGACAGCATCGCCCGGCGGCTCTACTGGAAGCTCGTCCATGCCGCCGATCCCGACGCCGCCGCCCGGCTTGCCGAGGTGGTCGACGTGGAATTGACGCGCCGCGAGATGGAGGCGCTCATGCTGCTCGCCGAGGGCATGACCTCGCACGAGATCGGCCGCACCCTCGGCATTTCCAGCCATACCGTCGACTGGTACATGAACGGCATCCAGGAAAAACTCGGCGCACACAACCGCCACCACGCCATCGCGATCGCCTTCCGGCTGGGACTCGTGTCCTGACGGATCGGGGCGGGTGATTCATCTAACCGATTGTGTGGAAACGATTTTCGTTGGGGTAATGCCTCGCGTCTCCGCCGCGCTTGTCTCCAGCGGCACAAATCTTTCGTTCCATGACGACTCCAAAATTGCACTTTGGAAATTACCCGCTAATAATTCTCTTCGCGGGTGCAGCATTTTCCCGTTTTCCAAGTCCCCGCTTTCCAAGTCAATGAGGAGTCCGACTTGCCCATCTCCAAGATCCTTGTCGCCAACCGTTCAGAAATCGCCATCCGCGTGTTCCGCGCGGCCAATGAGCTGGGGCTGAAAACAGTCGCGATATGGGCTGAGGAAGACAAACTTGCGCTGCACCGCTTCAAGGCGGACGAGAGCTACCAGATCGGCCGCGGCCCGCATCTTTCGCGCGACCTCGGCCCCATCGAGAGCTATCTCTCCATCGACGAGGTGATCCGCGTCGCCAAGCTCTCGGGCGCCGACGCCATCCATCCCGGCTACGGCCTGCTGTCGGAAAGCCCGGAATTCGTCGATGCATGTGACGCCGCCGGCATCACCTTCATCGGCCCGCGCCCGGCCACCATGCGCCAGCTCGGCAACAAGGTCGCCGCGCGCAACCTCGCCATCTCCGTCGGCGTGCCCGTCGTGCCGGCGACCGATCCGCTGCCAGACGACGAAAAGGAAATCCACCGCCTCGCCGCCGAGATCGGCTATCCCGTCATGCTCAAGGCCTCCTGGGGCGGCGGCGGGCGCGGCATGCGCGCCATCCGCGACCCGAAGGACCTCGTCCGAGAGGTAACGGAAGCCAAGCGCGAGGCCAAGGCGGCCTTCGGCAAGGACGAAGTCTATCTCGAAAAGCTCGTCGAGCGCGCCCGCCATGTGGAAAGCCAGATCCTTGGCGACACGCATGGCAATGTCGTGCATCTCTTCGAGCGCGATTGTTCCATCCAGCGCCGCAACCAGAAGGTCGTCGAGCGCGCGCCCGCGCCCTATCTTTCGGATGCGCAGCGCCAGGAGCTCGCCGACTATTCGCTGAAGATTGCCAAGGCGACCAACTATGTCGGGGCCGGCACGGTCGAGTATCTGATGGATGCCAACACGGGCAAGTTCTACTTCATCGAGGTCAATCCGCGCATCCAGGTCGAGCACACCGTCACGGAAGTCGTGACCGGCATCGACATCGTCAAGGCGCAGATCCACATCCTCGACGGCCACGCCATCGGCACGCCGCAGTCGGGCGTGCCCGCCCAGGCGGATATCCGCCTCAATGGCCATGCCCTCCAGTGCCGCATCACCACCGAAGACCCGGAGCAGAACTTCATTCCCGACTACGGCCGAATCACCGGCTATCGTTCGGCCTCAGGCTTCGGCATCCGCCTCGACGGCGGCACGGCCTATCCCGGCGCGGTGATCACCCGCTTCTACGATCCGCTGCTGGTCAAGGTCACGGCCTGGGCGCCGGATCCGCTGGAGGCGATCGCCCGCATGGACCGCGCGCTGCGCGAGTTCCGCATCCGCGGCGTCGCCACGAACCTCACCTTCCTCGAAGCGATCATCACCCACGAACGCTTCCGCGACAACAGCTACACGACCCGCTTCATCGATACGACGCCGGAGCTCTTCCAGCAGGTCAAGCGCCAGGACCGCGCCACCAAGCTGCTGACTTACCTCGCCGACGTCACCGTCAACGGCCACCCGGAGGCCAAGGGCCGGCCGAAGCCGCCGGCCGACGTCGCCAAGCCCGTCGTGCCCTTCATCGAGGGTGAGATCGTCCCGGGCACCAAGCAGAAGCTCGATGAACTCGGACCGAAGAAGTTCGCCGAGTGGGTGCGCGCGCAGAGCCAGGTGTTCCTGACCGACACGACCATGCGCGATGCGCACCAGTCGCTGCTCGCAACGCGCATGCGCACGCATGACATCGCCCGCGTCGCCGGCACCTATGCCCGCGCCCTGCCGCAACTCTTCTCGCTGGAATGCTGGGGCGGCGCGACCTTCGACGTCTCCATGCGGTTCCTGACGGAAGACCCGTGGGATCGCCTTGCCCGCATCCGCGAGGATGCCCCGAACCTCCTCCTCCAGATGCTGCTGCGCGGGGCGAACGGCGTCGGCTACAAGAACTATCCCGACAATGTCGTGAAGTATTTCGTGCGCCAGGCGGCCAGGGGCGGAATCGACGTCTTCCGCGTCTTCGACTGCCTCAACTGGGTCGACAACATGCGCGTCTCGATGGAGGCGGTCGCCGAAGAGAACAAGATCTGCGAGGCGGCGATCTGCTATACGGGCGACTTGCTCAATTCCGCCCGCCCGAAATACGACCTCAAATACTACACCGCCCTTGCGAGCGAGCTGGAAAAGGCCGGCGCGCACATGATCGCGGTGAAGGACATGGCGGGCCTCCTGAAGCCCGCCGCCGCGCGCGTGCTGTTCAAGGCGCTGCGCGAGGCGACGGACCTGCCGATCCATTTCCACACCCACGACACGTCCGGCATCGCGGCGGCGACCGTGCTTGCCGCGGTCGAATCTGGCGCCGATGTCGTGGATGCGGCGATGGATGCGCTTTCCGGCAACACGTCGCAGCCCTGCCTCGGCTCGATCGTCGAGGCGCTGAAGGGTTCCGAGCGTGATCCGGGCCTTGATCCCGAATGGATTCGCCGCATCTCCTTCTACTGGGAGGCCGTGCGCTTCCAGTACGCCGCCTTCGAGAGCGACCTCAAGGGGCCGGCCTCGGAAGTCTACCTGCACGAAATGCCGGGCGGCCAGTTCACCAATCTCAAGGAACAGGCGCGCTCGCTCGGCCTCGAGACCAAGTGGCATCGCGTCGCGCAGGCCTATGCCGACGCCAACCAGATGTTCGGCGATATCGTCAAGGTGACGCCGTCCTCCAAGGTGGTGGGCGACATGGCGCTGATGATGGTCTCGCAGGACCTCACGGTCGCCGATGTCGAGAATCCGGCCAAGGACATCGCCTTCCCGGAATCGGTGGTCTCGATGCTGAAGGGCGATCTCGGCCAGCCCCCGGGTGGCTGGCCGGCCGGTCTCCAGAAGAAGGCGCTGAAGGGCGAGACGCCCTATACGGCCGTACCGGGCTCACTGCTGCCGCCGGCCGACCTGAATGCCGAGCGCAAGGCCATCGAGGACAAGCTGGAGCGCAAGGTCGACGACTTTGAGTTCGCCTCCTACCTCATGTATCCGAAGGTCTTCACCGACTATGCGCTGGCCGCCGACCTTTACGGCCCGGTCAGCGTGCTGCCGACGCCGGCCTATTTCTACGGCCTTGCTCCCGGCGAGGAGCTTTCGCCGGAGCTGGAGAAGGGCGTTTCCCTCGTCATCCTGCATCAGGCGAAAAGCGAGCCCGACGAGCAGGGCATGGTCAAGGTGTTCTTCGAGCTGAACGGCCAGCCGCGCCTCATCAAGGTGCCGGACCGCAACCGCGCCGCCACCTCGGCCGTGCGCCGCAAGGCCGACAGCGGCAATGCCGCTCATCTCGGCGCGCCGATGCCGGGTGTCATTTCGACGGTCTCCGTCTCGGCCGGCCAGACGGTCAAGGCCGGCGACGTGCTGCTCTCCATCGAGGCGATGAAGATGGAAACGGCCCTGCATGCCGAAAAGGACGGCATGATCTCGGAAGTGCTGGTCAAGGCCGGCGACCAGATCGACGCCAAGGACCTGCTTATCGTCTACGGCGCCTGAAGCCCGCATGACGGGGATGGGGTTAACCCCATCCCCTCTTTGCCCTTGCGCTTGCGCAATTCCGGCCGCAAAACGCTGCCATCCTATCGGAATTGTTCAATGAAACGCAGGCTTCCATGAGCTTCGTCATCCGTACCGCCGTTCTCGGCGATATCGCCGCCTTCACCGAAATCTACCGCGAATCCGTGCTGAACGGCGTGGCGAGCTACGAGATCGATCCGCCGACGCTCGACGAGATGGAGGCGCGCTTCACGGCGATCACCGGCAAGGGCTATCCCTATATCGTGGCGGTGGAGCAGACCGGCCTCATCCTCGGCTATGCCTATGCGTCGGCCTTCCGCACACGGCCGGCCTATCGCTGGCTGGTGGAGGACTCGGTCTATCTGGCGCCGGAAGCGCGCGGCAAGGGCGTCGGCAAGGCGCTGCTGGCCGAGCTCATCCGCCGCTGCACGGATCTCGGCTTCCGCCAGATGGTGGCGGTCATCGGCGGCGCGCACCCCGCCTCCATCGCCGTCCACAGCGCCGCCGGCTTTGCGCATTCGGGCCGCATGACGGCGACCGGCTTCAAGCACGGCCGCTGGCTGGACACGGTCTTCATGCAGCGCGCCCTCGGCGACGGGGCGGAGACGGAGCCGTCGGTGACGGACTATCCGGGGACGATGGGGTGAATTGAAGGGGGACCGGGGTGGACCGCAATCTCCCCTCCGTCATGTTCGGACCTGTCCCGAGCATCCACGCCGCAAATGCCAAGCTACTTGAATCCTCGGATCAAGCCCGAGGATGACTTCCTTGGAAGCGGGAGAATGGGAAGGGCGAGCTTACGTCTCGACGAGACGCAGCACCTTGTCGAAGACCTTCAGCACCTGGTTCAGCTCATGGCCGCGCTTCAGGATCATGCCCTGCTGGTTGACGACGCTGTAGGCGCCCTGCTTGGCGGCAAGCTTCGGGTTCTTCTCCACCCGGTAGAGCGGCATTTCGCCGGATCGCTTGAAGATCGAGAAGACGGCCTTGTCGCGCATATGGTCGATGGCATAGTCGCGCCATTCGCCCTCGCCCACCATGCGGCCATAGACCCAGAGGATCGCGTCGAGCTCGCGGCGGTGGAAGGTCACCGGCAGCGGATCCTTGCTGTTGCGGTATTCCTTGAGGTCGACCACGACACTGGACGCCTGCAAATCCGGCTGATCGGTCATCGAATCTCCGCACCTCGTCTGTGACGGCTGCGTGACAGTGTGCCTGAGCGGTGCCGAAATGCAAGCTGGATGCGCGCAAACCGGCGATTTCGCAAAAATCCGCCCCGCCGCATTTCAGACAAACAGAAGCCCAAATTAAAAGAGAGAGTTCGCCCGTCGCGGCCCGTACCAGTCTGTTGCCTCAAGCAGGAAGCCGGTTCGGAACGGTGCGCGACTGTCGAAGTTGCCCTGTATCCGTTGCCGGCAGCTTCGTCCCGGTCCGGTCCGTCTTTCTTCGAACCCTCAAGCCCCAGCCCCTCGAAGAAGCCGGACCGGACCTCCCCTGCGGGGGAGGATTTACCGTGATGCCTCGTCGCCTGCCAGAACCGTCGCCCCGAGGATCGCGCCGGGCGTATCGGCCGTCTTCATGCGCTGGAGAAGCACGGCGCAGCCGCCGGGCTTTTCCTTCTTCTTCAGCATGTCGGCGGGAAGCACCAGATTGGTCTCCTTGCCCTCCCACATGCCGATCGTTTCCATATTGGTCACGGCGTGCCAGTAATTGACGGTCTTGCCGCGGTTCTCGCCCTTGTCGATATTGATCGTGCGCTCGCGCTCGAAATAGGCAATCACGATATTGGCCTTGCCTTTGCCGGGGCCGACGCGAATGCGCAGCTCGTCGTTCTTCACCTCGACATTCACCGGCACGTCCAGCCCCTTGCCTTCCTTCGGCAGGGAATCGAGGCGGGTGCGGATGCCGGAAAGGTCGGCGCCGTTGATGTGCTCGCGGCCGTTCAGCACGGCCTGGGGCGTATAGACGCCGTTGCGGCCGAACATGCGGGCATAGGCATATTGCCGGGCGGTATTGTCCTTGGAGGCGAGCGTGTCCGCCCAGCCGAGGTAGTTCCAATAGTCGACATGGTAGGCGAGGGCGACGACCTTGCCCTCGCGCGCAAGCGTCTCAAGCGCCTTGTCGGCCGGCGGGCAGGAGGAGCAGCCCTGGCTGGTGAAAAGCTCGACGACGCCTTTCGGCGCGGTCGCTTCCTGTGCATGGGCGGTGCCGGCGCCGAGCGTCAGCAGGATCGCCAGACATTCCGGTACATACGGTCTCGGCATGATCATTTCCAATGCAATGCCGGCCGCAGGCCAGCCTTTCCAGCCCGTCATACGCCCTTGCCGCTTCAACAGGAAGTCACGATGGAGTGAGATTTTTGCCCATTCCCCCATGGGCTCAAGGCCGGGGACGACCCCATTGGAAGGAAATCCCGCCGGAAACGAAAAATGCCGGGGCTTTCGGCCCCGGCATCTCGTTTTTCAATTCGAAGCCGCTCAGGCGGCGAGGTCGCGCAGAACCGTCTGCAGGATGCCGCCGTTGTTCATGTAGGTCACCTCGTCCAGCGTATCGATGCGGCAGAGGAGGGGAACCTCCTTCACCGTGCCGTCGGAATAGGTGATCTTCGCGATCTTCTTCTCACGCGGCTTGATGTCGCCTTCCAGGCCCTCGATCGTGACGACTTCGTCGCCCTTGAGGTCGAGCGAGGCCCAGGTCGTGCCTTCCTCGAAGACGAAGGGCACGACGCCCATGCCGACGAGGTTGGAGCGATGGATGCGCTCGAAGGACTGCGCGATCACGGCCTTGACGCCGAGAAGGTTGGTGCCCTTGGCCGCCCAGTCGCGCGAGGAGCCGTTGCCATATTCGACGCCGGCGAAGATGACGAGCGGAACGCCCTCGGCCTTGTACTTCATGGCCGCGTCGTAGATCGACATCTCTTCCTTGGACGGATAGTGGATCGTGTAGCCACCTTCCTTGCCGTTCGGACCGAGCATGTGGTTGCGGATGCGGATATTGGCGAAGGTGCCGCGCATCATGACTTCATGGTTGCCGCGGCGCGTGCCGTACTGGTTGAAGTCCGCGACCGCCACGCCGTTGCCCGTAAGATAGGCGCCGGCCGGGGAAGCCGCCTTGATCGAACCGGCCGGGGAAATGTGGTCGGTGGTGATCTTGTCGCCGAAGAGACCGAGGACGCGGGCGCCTTCGATATTCTTCAGGCCCGAGCCGGTCTTGCCCATGCCCACGAAATAGGGCGGGTTCTGCACATAGGTCGACTTGTCGTCCCAGGCATAGGTCTGGCCCGCCGGCACCTGCACGGCCTGCCAGTTCTCGTCGCCCTTGAAGACGTCGGCATACTTCGCGGCATAGAGCGCGCGCGTGACGTATTTCAGGATGAACTCCTGGATTTCCTGCGAGGTCGGCCAGATGTCCTTGAGGTAGACCGGGTTGCCGTTCTGGTCTTCACCGATCGGCTCCTTGGTGAGGTCCTTCTGGACCGTACCGGCAAGCGCATAGGCGACGACGAGCGGCGGGGAGGCGAGGTAGTTCGCCTGCACGTCCGGCGAGATACGGCCCTCGAAGTTGCGGTTGCCCGAGAGGACGCCCGCGGCGATCAGGCCCTTGTCGTTGATCGTCTTGGAGATCGGCGCCGGCAGCGGGCCGGAATTGCCGATGCAGGTGGTGCAGCCGAAGCCGACGAGGTTGAAGCCGAGCTTGTCGAGGTCGGCCTGCAGGCCCGACTTGGCGAGGTATTCGCCGACGACCTGCGATCCCGGCGCCAGCGACGTCTTGACCCACGGCTTCGTCTTCAGGCCCTTGGCGACGGCATTGCGGGCGAGAAGGCCGGCGGCGATGAGGACCGACGGGTTGGACGTGTTGGTGCAGGATGTGATGGCGGCGATGGCGACGTCGCCGTGGCCAAGATCGTAGTCCGTGCCTTCGACGGCGTAGCGGTTCGAAAGCTGGCCGGGCTTCTTGTAGTCGTTTTCAAGGGCCGTGGCGAAGTTCGGCGCGATGTTTTCCAGCGGGATGCGGCCTTCCGGGCGCTTCGGGCCGGCCATGGCCGGAACCACGTCGCCGAGGTCGAGTTCGAGCGTGTCGGTGAAGACGAGGTCGGAGCCGTCGCCGTCACGCCACATGCCCTGCGCCTTCGAATAGGCTTCGACGAGGGCGATGCGCTGCTCTTCGCGGCCGGACATGGTGAGGTAGTTGACGGTCTCGCCGTCGACCGGGAAGAAGCCGCAGGTCGCGCCGTATTCCGGGCCCATGTTGCCGATCGTCGCGCGGTCGGCCAGCGTCATGTTGTCGAGGCCGGGGCCGAAGAATTCGACGAACTTGGAGACGACGCCCTTCTTGCGCAGCATCTGCACGACCATCAGCACGAGGTCAGTCGCCGTGACGCCTTCCTTCAGCTTGCCGGTCAGCTTGAAGCCGATGACCTCAGGCAGGAGCATGGAGACCGGCTGGCCGAGCATGGCGGCTTCCGCCTCGATGCCGCCCACGCCCCAGCCGAGAACGCCGAGGCCGTTGATCATGGTCGTGTGGCTGTCCGTGCCGACACAGGTATCCGGGTAGGCGACGATCTCGCCGTCTTCTTCCTTGGTCCAGACGGTCTGGCCCAGATATTCCAGATTGACCTGATGACAGATGCCGGTGCCCGGAGGAACGACGCGGAAGTTCTTGAACGCCTGCTGGCCCCACTTGAGGAAGCGGTAGCGCTCGCCGTTGCGCTGGTATTCCAGTTCGACGTTGCGGGCAAAGGCGGTCGGCGTGCCAAATTCGTCGACGATGACCGAGTGGTCGATGACGAGGTCGACGGGAACGAGCGGGTTGATCTTCTCCGGGTCGCCGCCGAGCGAGACCATCGCGTCGCGCATGGCCGCAAGGTCCACGACGGCGGGAACGCCGGTGAAGTCCTGCATCAGCACGCGCGCCGGGCGATAGGCGATCTCGTTCTCGACCGTGCCCTTGTTCGTCAGCCAGTCGACGACGGAGAGGATCTGCTCCTTGGTAACCGAGCGGCCGTCCTCGAAGCGCAGCAGGTTCTCAAGAAGCACCTTCATCGAGTAGGGGAGCTTCGAGATGCCGGCAAGGCCGTTCGCCTCGGCTTTCGGGAGGCTGTAATACACATAGTCGGTGCCGTTGACCGTAAGGGTCGAACGACAATTGAAACTGTCTAGGGATTTGGACATTTTATACCCCGTCTCGTCTGGCGCCAGAAAGCTGACGTACGAACGCCCGTGCGCGTTGAGCGCGAATGGGATGCGGGTGCGGCCATTTCCGCTGTCCGTACGCGGAAATCATTCCCGTGTTCGGCGCTTGGATGAAATTCACGCCGACCGCTGGCGTGTTGCGGGCGTTATAGATAATTTCTAGGGAACGATCCAGACCGCCGAAGGGCAAATCGGGACAATTTTTTTGCGTTGCGACCAAGGTCGTAGGAGAAAGTGAAGAGACATGCGGCTCGTCGCCGAGGGACTGAGCGCCAAGCGCGGCGAAGACCTGATTTTCCTAGATATTTCCTTTGAAATCGCGGGTGGTGAGGCTCTCGTCGTCAAGGGTGCGAACGGCTCCGGAAAGTCGACGCTGCTGCGGGTTCTGGCGGGCCTCCTGCCGGCGCATTCGGGGACCGTGAAACTTCTTGCTGCGGCGCAACCGGTCGAGCGTGTCAGCGAGGCCGCGCATTATCTCGGCCACCGCAACGCGATGAAGCGGGAGCTGACTGTCGAGGAGAATCTTTTCTTCTGGCAATCCTTCCTTGGCGATTTTGCCGGCGGAGCGGGCCTGCCGGTCGTCGAGGCGGTCGAAGCGGTCGGCCTCGGCGGTATCGCGCATCTTCCCTTCGGCTATCTCTCCGCCGGCCAGCAGCGCCGCATGGCCATGGCCAAGCTTCTCGTCTCCTGGCGTCCGGTCTGGATCCTCGACGAGCCCACGGCCGCCCTCGATGCGGCGGCCGAAGCGATGTTCGCCGGCCTTGTCACCGCCCACCTTGCCCGTGGCGGCGTTGCCATCGCCGCGACTCATCAGCCGCTCGGACTGGAAGGGGGGAAGGAGCTGCGGATGAGGGGTTTTGCCGGGGTCATGGAGGATGTGTGGTGATGGATGTGTCCGTGGCCACCCTGGAGGCATGCGCATGATCGCCCTCCTCCTCCGCGACCTCAAGCTTTCCGTGCGCGCCGGCGGCGGCGCCCTTGTCGGCGTGCTGTTCTTCATGACGGTCGTCGCCGTCATTCCCTTCGGCGTCGGTCCGGACCTCAACCTTCTTGCCCGCATCGGCCCCGCGATCCTGTGGATCGGCGCGCTGCTCGCCTCCCTGCTCGGCCTCGACCGGCTGTTCCAGGCCGAGCGCGAGGACGGCTCGCTCGATCTATTGCTGATGCAGGAGACGCCGCTGGTGCTGACGGTCTTCGTCAAATGCATCGCGCACTGGCTCGCGACCGGCCTGCCGCTCGTCATCGCCGCGCCGCTGCTCGGCCTCTTCATGAACATGGACGAGACCGCGATCGGCGCGACGACGCTGACGCTGCTTGCCGGCACGCCCGCCATCACCTTCATCGGCGCGGCCGGCGCGGCGGTGGCGGTGGCGCTGCCGCGGGGCGGGCTGCTTGTCTCGATCCTCGTCCTGCCGCTCGCCATTCCGGTGCTGATCTTCGGGGTGAGCGCGGTCTATGCGGCGATCCAGGACCCGGCGCCTTTCCTGCCGCCCTTCCTCATCCTGGTCGCCCTCAACCTCGCCTTCGCCGTCATAGGTCCGGTCGCGGCGGCTGCGGCGCTTCGGCTTTCGAGCGACTGACGCGTCGAATTGACGGGAAAGTGATTGTTGCAGATCAATTGAAGACCGGGTGCTTCCGCGTTAAAGAACCATCATGAACGAACCGAGCCTTGCCATCCGAAAATTCAGCGACCTCGCCAACCCGACGCGGTTCCTGGCGCTGGTCGCTATTCTCTGGCCCTGGCTTGCGGGGCTGACGCTCTGTCTCTTCGCCGCGGGCCTCTACCTCTCCTTCACGACGACGGGTGATTACCAGCAGGGCGAGACGGTGCGCATCATGTATGTGCATGTGCCGGCCGCATGGCTCTCCATGATGTGCTATTCGGTCATGGCGCTTTCCGCGCTCGGCACGCTGGTCTGGCGTCATCCGCTCGCCGACGTCTCGGCCAAGGCCGCCGCACCCATCGGCGCCTGCTTCACGCTGGTCGCCCTCATCACCGGTTCGCTCTGGGGCAAGCCGATGTGGGGAACCTGGTGGGTGTGGGATGCGCGGCTCACCTCGGTCTTCGTGCTGTTCCTGATGTATCTCGGCCTCATCGCACTCGGCCGCGCCATAGACGACCCCGCGCGGGCCGCCAAGGTCAGCGCCGTGCTGATCCTCGTCGGCTTCGTCAATATCCCGATCATCAAGTTCTCGGTCGAGTGGTGGAACACGCTGCACCAGCCGGCGAGCGTCATCCGCATGGACGGTCCGACCATCGACCCGGAATTCCTCCGGCCGCTCGTCGTGATGGCCGTCGCCTTCACCCTGCTGTTCTTCACGCTGCATATCCTCGCCATGCGTAACGAGATCCTGCGCCGCCGCATCGCCGTGCTGCGCCGCCATGCGGCCCGCGCGGCCGGCCGCGAGAAAGGCGCCGCATGAGCCATATCTTCTACGTCGCGGCGTCCTACATCGCCGCCTTCGCCGTCACGCTCGGCCTCGTCCTGTGGGTCTGGCTCGATCATCGCGGCCGCCGTCGCGAGCTGGAGCAGCTCGAGGCCGCCGGCATCCGTCGCCGCTCGGCGCGCAGCGAGGGCAATCCATGAGCGAGAACGAGGGTAATGCCGAGCAGGCGGGCAAGCGCACGCGTCTGATCCTCGCCGCGCTGCCGCTGGCTGTCTTCCTCGGCCTGGCGCTGATCTTCTGGGCACAGCTCAATTCCGGCCGCGATATCTCGGAAATCCCCTCCGCGCTGATCGGCACCAAGGCGCCGTTCCGCGATCTCGAGCCGCTCGCCGGCGCCACGAAGGACGGCACGCCCGTTCCGGCACTGACGGCGCAGACGGGTAAGGGCAAGCTGACGCTCGTCAATTTCTGGGCCTCCTGGTGCGTGCCCTGTCGGCAGGAGCATCCGGTCATCCTGACCCTGTCCAAGGACCCGCGCCTCACGGTCGTCGGCGTCAACTACAAGGACGGCAGCGAGAATGCGCTGCGTTTCCTCGGCGAACTCGGCAATCCCTTCTCGGCCATTGGCCTCGATCCCGTCGGCAAGATGGCGATCGACTGGGGTGTTTACGGCATCCCGGAATCCTATCTGGTCGGGCCGGACGGGACGATCCTCTACAAGAAGGTCGGTCCCTTCGATGACAAGAGCCTGAAGGAAGGGCTGTATCCGGCCATCGAGAAGGCGCTCGGGACACCCGCTGCTGGCGGCTGACCTTTCATTTCCGCATCAGACTGTTTCCGCTGCCGCCCCTTGCGCGCCGAAGCGCGCGGGATTATGCCTTCTTCCGCTCTAACGGGGTGCCCCGCGGGTTTCGACCTGCCGGCTGAGAGGCGTCTGCCAACCCGAAGAACCTGATCCGGCTCGTACCGGCGGAGGGATTAGACGGCTCAATCCAGCGCCCTATTCCCGTTTGTGACCAGACAAGGAGGCGCTGATGCGCGTGGCATTTCTTTCTTCCATCGCGGCGCTCGCCGCAACCCTCGCCTTTCCCGCCTTCGCGCAGGAAAAGACGCTGACCGTCTACACCTATGAGAGCTTCGTTGCCGAATGGGGCCCGGGGCCGAAGGTCAAGGAGACCTTCGAGAAGACCTGCGGCTGCAAGGTCGAATGGGTCGGCGTCGCCGACGGTGTGGAGCTTTTGACGCGCCTCAAGCTGGAGGGCGAGGGCACCAAGGCCGACGTGGTGCTCGGTCTCGACACCAACCTGATCTCGGAAGCCAAGGCGACCGGTCTCTTCGAGCCGCACGGCCTGAAGCCGGAAGGCCTCACCGTTCCGGGCGGCTTCTCCGACGATACGTTCCTGCCCTACGACTACGGCCACTTCGCCGTCGTCTACGACACCGAGACGCTGAAGACCCCGCCGGCGAGCCTCAAGGAGCTGGTCGAGGGCGATCCGTCGCAGAAGATCGTCATCGAGGACCCGCGCACCTCGACGCCGGGCCTCGGCCTGCTGCTCTGGGTCAAATCCGTCTATGGCGACAAGTCGGCGGAAGCCTGGGCAAAGCTGAAGAACCGTGTGCTGACCGTCACCCCCGGCTGGTCGGAAGCCTACGGCCTCTTCACCAAGGGCGAGGCGCCGATGGTTCTCTCCTACACGACCTCGCCGGCCTATCACGTGATCGCGGAGAACACCGAGCGCTACAAGGCGGCCGCCTTCTCCGAGGGCCACTATATCCAGATCGAGGTCGCCGGCCTGACGCACACCTCCCATGACAAGGACCTCGCCCGTGAGTTCCTCACCTTCATGACGGGGCCGGATTTCCAGTCGATCATCCCGGAAACCAACTGGATGATGCCGGCCGCCAAGACCCGCGATCCGCTGCCGGCCGCCTTCGACGCGCTGGTGAAGCCGGAAAAGACCTTCCTGATGTCGTCCGACGAGGTCGCGGCGAACCGCAAGGCCTGGATCGACGAATGGCTCGGCGCGATGAGCGCCAAGTAGCATGATCTTCGCCCGTGCCGAACGACGGATGCTGGACATCGCCGGGGGCCTTGCCCTCGGCGGCGTGCTCGTCTTCGTCGGCGCGGCGACCGCCGTGCTGCTCGCCCATGCGGGCGGCAGCGGCGCGCCGCTCCTCGATGCCTATATCGGCCGCGTCGCCCGGTTCACACTGATGCAGGCGGCGCTTTCCACGCTGCTCTCCGTCCTGCTCGCCATCCCTGTCGCCCGGGCGCTTGCCCGGCAGCGGACCTTTCCCGGCCGCGTCTGGATCATCCGCCTCTCCGTCGTGCCGCTCGGCCTGCCGGCGCTGGTCGCCGCGCTCGGCGTCGTCGGGATCTGGGGGCGGCAGGGCGTCGTCAACGACCTGCTGCGCCTTGCCGGCCTCGAAAGCCCGGTCAGCGTCTACGGGCTCGCCGGCATCCTCATCGCCCATGTCTTTTTCAACCTGCCGCTCGCCGCGCGCTTTCTGCTCGCCGCGCTCGACCGCATCCCGCCGGAATACTGGCTGTCCTCGGCCAATCTCGGCATGAGTTCAGGCGCGGTTTTCCGGCTCATCGAATGGCCGGTCATCCGTCGCGTGTTGCCTGGCATCGCCGGCCTCGTCTTCATGCTCTGCGCGACGAGCTTCACCATCGTGCTCACCCTCGGCGGCGGGCCGGCGGCCACGACCATCGAGGTCGCGATCTACCAGGCGCTGCGCTTCGATTTCGATCCCCAGCGCGCCGTGCTGCTCGCCTTCCTGCAGATCGCGGTGACGGCGGCGCTGCTCTGGCTCATCTCGCTCTTCGGCCGCCCGCCGGAGGAAGGCATGACCGCCGGCCGCGCCATCCGCCGCTTCGACGGCCGCCGGCGGCGCGTCCCGGATGGCCTCGTCATCCTCCTCTTCACGCTCTTCACCGCCGCCCCGCTCGCCGCCATTCTCGTCTCGGGCCTTGCCGCCGATTTCGGCAGGCTGGCGGTAGATGCGCAGCTCCACCGCGCGCTCGCCACCAGCCTTGCCATCTCGCTCGCCTCCGCCGCCCTCAGCCTTGCCGTCGCCCTTCCCGTCGTGCTGGTGCCGCGCCTTGCCGAAAGCGGCGACGGCGGCGGCGCCACGCGGCTGATGGGCCGCGCGCTGCCGGCGGTCGGCTCGCTGATCCTGCTCGTGCCGCCGGTCGTCGTCGCCACCGGCTGGTTCCTGATGCTGCGTACATTCGGTGAGACGGGCCGCTTCGCGCCCTTCGTCGTCACCGTGCTCAACGCGCTGATGGCGCTGCCCTTCGTCATCCGCGTGCTGGAGCCGGCCTATCGCACGCATCTTTCCCGCACCGCGCGCCTCGCGCTCAGCCTCGGTGTCACCGGCTGGCGGCGTTTCCTGCGCATCGACTGGCCCGCGCTGAAGAAACCCTTCCTCACCGCCTTCGCCTTTGCCATGGCGCTGTCGCTCGGCGATCTCGGCGCGGTCGCCATCTTCGGTGCGGAGGGTTTCGTCACGCTGCCCTGGCTGCTCTATTCCCGCATGGCGAGCTACCGCACGGCCGATGCCGCGGGCATCGCGCTGATCCTCGGCGTGCTATGCCTGCTGCTGACGCTGCCCTCGACCGCCGCCGAGCGCCAAACCGAAAGACCCGGCTCCGATGCCTGATCCCGCCATCTCCCTTGCCGATGTCACCGTGCGCTTCGCGGAAAAGCGCCTTACCTTCAATTGCGCCATTCCGGCAGGGGCGGCCGTCGCCGTTGCCGGCCCCTCCGGCGCCGGCAAGTCGACGCTCTTCAACGTCATCGCCGGCTTCGAGAAGCCGGCAAGCGGCCGCGTCGCGCTTTTCGGCGAGGACATGACCGGCCACGATCCGGCGGAGCGGCCGGTCTCCATCGTCTTCCAGGACAACAACCTCTTCGCCCACCTTTCCGTCGCCGATAATATCGGTCTCGGCATCGATCCGGGCCTGAGGCTGGATGCGGCTGGCCGCCAAGCGATCGATGCCGCGCTCGCCCGCGTTGGCCTTGCCGGCTACGAGAAGCGCCTGCCGGGCTCGCTTTCCGGCGGCGAGCGGCAGCGCGTGGCGCTCGCCCGCGCGCTGGTGCGCCGCCGGCCGATCCTGCTGCTCGACGAGCCCTTCGCCGCGCTCGATCCGGCCATGCGGGCGGACATGGCGCGGCTCATCGCCGAGCTTCATGCCGAGACGAAGAGCACGCTCCTCTTCATCACCCACCAGCCTGAGGACATCAGCCGTCTTGCCGAGTGGGTGCTGTTCCTGGAGGCCGGCTCGATCCTCCTCGATGCGCCGGCGGCGGATTTCCTTGCATGCCTCGATCCACCTGCCGTTGCAAAATTCCTCGGCCATTCGGGCATTTAGCGTGAGGCGTGGCGATTTGACCAAGCCGGACGCCACAATTTGGTCGCCCCCCTGTGTCACCGGAGCCACAGGAGAACCGTTTGTCGAATCGGGAGTTGCCGGCCGGGTATGGCGCGTCTATCTCATCCGTTCGAAGGCGCGACGATGCGCGCTCGCGCTGCGGCCGAAGGCTGTGGCATGGGCGCGAACCCATTCAGGGGCTTGGGCAAGAGACATGGCGAAGGCGACGCAGGGAGCTGCAATGGTATCCGGGCGCGGGGTCGCAAGACCTGTGGCGGCCCTGCTGCTTTCGGGCACGCTGCTTTCGGGCTGCCAGTCGCTCATCGAGCAGAGCTATGAGCCGACGATCTCGCCCTCTTCCAATCCGCAGATTGTCGAAGAGGTGCAGAAGAACGACCCGCGCGCCCAGATGGGCGCCCGCGAGCATCCGCGCATCGTGGCGAGCTACGGCGGCGAATACAAGGATGCCAAGACCGAGCGCCTCGTCGCCCGCATCACCGGCGCGCTGACGGCCGTTTCGGAGAACCCGAACCAGTCCTACCGCATCACCATCCTCAATTCGCCGGCGATCAACGCTTTCGCGCTGCCGGGCGGCTATCTCTACGTGACTCGCGGGCTTCTGGCGCTTGCCGACGACGCCTCGGAAGTGGCCGCCGTGCTGTCGCACGAAATGGCGCATGTCACCGCCAATCACGGCATCGAGCGGCAGAAGAAGGAAGAGGCCGAGGTCATCGCGAGCCGCGTCGTCGCCGAGGTGCTGTCCAGCAACATCGCCGGCAAGCAGGCGCTGGCGCGCGGCAAGCTACGCCTTGCCGCCTTCTCGCGCAACCAGGAGCTCCAGGCCGACGTCATCGGCGTGCGCATGCTGGGCGAGGCGGGCTACGATCCTTATGCCGCTGCGCGCTTCCTCGATTCCATGGCTGGCTATGCGCGCTTCACGGCGGTCGATCCCGATGCCGACCAGAGTCTCGACTTCCTGTCGAGCCATCCGAACGCGCCGCAGCGCGTCGAGCTCGCGCGCCTGCATGCCCGCGCCTTCGGGGCGGAGGGCACGGTCGGCGACCGCGGGCGCGACTACTATCTCGCCGGCATCGACGGCCTTCTCTACGGCGATGCGCCGGAAGAGGGCTATGTGCGCGGCCAGACCTTCCTGCACGGCAAGCTCGGCATCCGCTTCGACGTGCCGGAAGGCTTCCAGATCGACAACAAGGCCGATGCGGTCCTGGCGACCGGCCCGGGCGACGTCGCCATCCGCTTCGACGGTGTCGCCGACAGCAAAGGGCAGGACCTCGTCAATTATATTTCCAGCGGCTGGGTGACGGGCCTCAAGCCCGAGACGATCCGGCCGGTGTCGATCAACGGACTGCCGGGCGCGACCGCCCGGGCCGCCGCCGACCGCTGGGAATTCGACGTTACCGTCGTGCGCATCGACAACCAGATCTACCGCTTCCTGACGGCGGTGCCGACCGGCTCCAAGGCGCTGGAGCCGACGGCGGCGATCCTCAGGAACTCGTTCCGCAAGCTGACGGCGGAGGAAGCAGCCTCGCTGAAGCCGCTGCGCGTGCGTGTCGTCACCGCGCGCCCCGGCGATACGATCGCCTCGCTCTCGGCCCGCATGATGGGCACCGAGCGCAAGCTCGACCTCTTCCGGCTGATCAACGCCATGACCGCGACGAGCACGGTGAAGGCGGGCGACAAGTTCAAGATCATCACCGAATAAAGCCGGCTTCTCGTCCGGCCCTGCCTTTGCAATGCGCAAACAAAAACCCCGCCGTTTCCGGCGGGGTTTTTTCATCGGCCATCCGGCCAGCTAGCCTCAGTCGCGATTTCCGAGGAAGCGCAGCAGGAACAGGAAGAGGTTGATGAAGTCGAGGTAGAGCGTCAGCGCGCCCATGATGGCCTTGCGGCCGGCCATGGCGACGTCGTCGGCCTCGAAATACATTTCCTTGATCTTCTGCGTGTCCCATGCCGTCAGGCCAGCGAAGACCAGAACGCCGATCGCGGAGATCGCGAAGTCGAGCGCCGAGGACTTGAGGAACAGGTTGACGAGCGAGGCGATGATCAGGCCGAAGAGGCCCATGACCAGGAACGAGCCGATCGCGGAGAGGTCACGCTTCGTCGTGTAGCCGTAGAGCGACAGGGCGCCGAAGGCGGCAGCCGAGACGAAGAAGGTCTGCGCGATGCTGGCGCCGGTGTAGATCAGGAAGATCGACGACAGCGACAGGCCCATCAGGCCGGCATAGACCCAGAAGGTCGTCTGCGCGGCCGAAACGCTCATCGTGTGAATGCGGAAGCTCAGGAAGAAGACCAGCGCCAGCGGGGCGAGCATCACGATCCAGCGCAGCGGGCTCAGATAGATCGCCTGGCCGAAGGCCGTGAGCTGGCCGCCGGAAATCGCGGCCTGGGAAGCGAAGAACGCCACGAGGCCGGTGATCGCAAGACCCAGCGCCATCAGGTTGTAGACCCGAAGCATATAGGAGCGCAGGCCCTCGTCGATGACGGCGCCGGCCTGGGCGCCCGCCGGTCGGGTCTGGTAATTGCGGAGATCAGCCATGTTGTCCTCTTGGTTCAAGCCCCATGGGATTACGGTGTCGGTCCCTGCCTTGGGGGCGGTTCCGGGCAGCCGCTGCGGGGCTTCAGCTTGCCTGACGTGAATATGAGCATGAATTGTGTTCGGCACAAGACCCGCAACCTCGGGGAAGGGCGCGGGCCGGTCATTTTTCAGAGCTCGCGCAGCACGGGCGCGGCCTTCTGCCCCAGAATGCGCCAGGTGCCGGCAAGGCCGATGCCGACGGTGAGGACGAGCGCGGTCGCCACCGTCATCACCGCGACGTCGGGCAGGAAGCTCGACGGCAGCTTCATGATGCGGCTCACCACGAACCAGGCCGCCACCCCGCCGGCGAAGAGCGCGAAGACGGCGGTGGCGAGCCCCAGCATCAGGTACTCGTAGCTGAAGGCGCGGATCAGCGTTGCCCGCGTCGCGCCGAGCGTCTTCAGCACCACCGCGTCGTGCACGCGCGCCCGGTTGCCGGCGGCGAGCGCCCCGGCGAGCACGAGGATGGAGGCGACCAGCGCGACGGCGGCGGCCGCCCTTATGGCGGTGGCGAGCTGCCCGACCAGTTCGTTCACCACGTCGAGCGCGTCCTTGACGCGCACGCTGGTGACGGTCGGATAGGCATTGGTGATCGCCTTCAGCGTCGCGGCCTCCTGCGCCGCCGTCGCGCCCGGGTCGATCACCGTGGCGAGCCAGGCATGCGGCGCGCCGGCAAAGGTGTTCGGCGAGAAGACCATGACGAAGTTGATCGACAGCGATTCCCATTCGACATTGCGGAAATTGGCGATGCGTGCCGTGATGTTGCGGCCGAGCACGTTGACGGTCACGGTATCGCCGATCTTCAGGCCGAGCTCGCGGCCCTCCTCGGCAGAGAAGGAGACGAGCGGTTCGCCGGAATAGTCCTCCGGCCACCAGCTCCCTTCCGAAAGCGTCGAGTTTTCCGGCACGCGCTTGGCATAGGTGATGCCGCGGTCGCCGCGCAGCACCCATTGCCCTTCCGGCGGAACCTTGACCTTGGCGACGTCGACGCCGTCGAGCTCCATCACCCGGCCGCGCAGCATCGGCACCTCGATGATCTTGCCCTCGGGCATGTTCGTCTTCAGCACCTCGCGGAAGCCATCGAGTTCGCTGCCCTGGATATCGACGAAGAAGAAGTTCGGCGCGCGCTCCGGCAGGTTACCGGTGAGCTCCCGGCGCAAGTTCCCGTCGATCAGCGTCAGCGTGACGAGGAGGGCAAGGCCGAGGCCGAGCGAGAGCACGACGGAGGAGGTCAGCGCGCCCGGCCGGTGGATGTTGCCGACCGCAAGCCGCAGCGCCGGCGAATCGACCCGCGGGCTGCGCCGCGCCAGCGCCGCGATCAGCATGGCGACGGCCCTGAGCACGACAAAGGCGAAGGCGATGGCGCCGAGGAAGACGAGCGCGATGTAGCGGTCGTAGGCCGTGTAGACGGCAAGGCCGGCCAGCGCCGCAAGGAAGAGCGCGGCGCCCAGAATATAGGGCCAGCCCGGCAGGCGGCCCGCCTCGAAGCCCTGCTCGCGGAAGAGCGCGGTGGCTGGCACCTCGCGGGCATGGCCGAGCGGCATGATGGCGAAGGCGAGCGCCGTCAGCAGGCCGAAGACGGCGGCAAGCAGTAGCGCGGAGGGGTAGAGCTCGGCCTTGGCCGATACCGGCAGCACGCCGCCGAGGAACTGCATGGCCACGGGCGGCATCATGGCGCCGACCGCAAGGCCGATCAGGATGCCGATCGAGGCGATCAGCGCGATCTGCGCGAGATAGACGAGCGCGACGAGCGAGGCCGGCGCGCCGAGGCACTTGAAGGTCGCGATCACCGAGCGCTTGGAATCGAGATAGGCGCGCACGGCGTTCGCCACGCCGACGCCCCCGACGATCAGCGCCGTCAGGCCGACCAGCGTCAGGAACTGCGAGAAGCGGGTGATGTTGGCCGTCAGCCCCGGCGCCGCGCTGTCGGCCGTGCGGATCGACCAGCCGGCCGTCGGAAAGGCCTTGTTGGCTTCCGCGCGGATGGCGGCCGGGGAGAGATCGGGTTTCGCAAGGCGGATGCGATAGGCATTCTCCACGAGGCTGCCGGTCTGCACCAGCCCGCTCGCCCGCAGGGCCTCTTCGGACAGCATCAGGCGGGGAGCGAAACCGAAGCCTTCCGAGACGGCGTCCGGCTCGCGGGTGAGCGTGGCGGCGATGCGGATCTTTGTCGTGCCGAGCAGGATCTCGTCGCCGACGGCAAGGCCGAGCCGGTCGAGCAGCAGCGGCGCGACGACCGCGCCATAGGCGTCGCCCTCTTTCGCGAAGAGCGCGGCGACCGGCTTCTGCGGCTCGGTCTCCAGCGTGCCGTAGAGAGGATAGGCGCCGTCGACGCCCTTCGCCTCCACCAGCGTCTGGTCGGAGCCGTCCGGCAGGCGCACCATGGAGCGCAGGCCCGTCGTGCGGGAAACCGTGCCGAGGCCCTCGAAATAGTTCAGCTCCTCGGGCGTGGCGAAGCGGTTGCGGAATTCGAAGCGCACGTCGCCGGCCAGCAGCGTCTGGCCCTGCGAGGCTATCGCCTGCGTAATGGCACTCGACACCGAATTGACACCGGCAATCGCCGCCGTGCCGAGCGCGATGCAGGCGAGGAAGATGTAGAAGCCCTTCAGGCCGCCGCGCATTTCGCGCAAGGCAAGGCGCAGGGCGAGCGGAACCTGGCGGAGAACCGCGCCCACCCTCATGCCGGCACCGCCTCGGCGAGCATGCGCAGGGGCGCGGCGCCCGAGACGATCTCGCCCGAGCGCATGGCGACCTGCCGGCCGCACCGGGCGGCAAGCGCCGGATCGTGCGTCACCAGCACCAGCGTCGTGCCGCGCTCGGCCTGCTTGGAGAAGAGGAGATCGGCGATCTGGCGGCCGGTCTCCGTGTCGAGGTTGCCGGTCGGCTCGTCGGCGATCAGCAGCTTCGGCGAAGGCGCGAGCGCGCGGGCGATGGCGACGCGCTGCTGCTCGCCGCCCGAGAGCTGGCCGGGATAGTGCGACAGGCGCTCGCGGAGCCCGACGGCCTCCAGCTCGCGCCGGGCGATATCGAAGGCGTCGCGCACATTGGCAAGCTCCAGCGGCACTGCGACGTTTTCCAGCGCCGTCATGTTGGGAATGAGGTGGAAGGACTGGAAGACGATGCCGATATTGCGGCCGCGGAAATCGGCCACCCTGTCCTCGTTCATCGTGTGCAGGGCGGCGCCGTCGATATGGATCTCGCCGCCGTCCAGCCGTTCGAGGCCTGCCAGCACCATCAGCAGCGTCGACTTGCCGGAGCCCGACGGCCCGACGATGCCGACCGATTCGCCCGCATCGATCGTCAGGTCGATCCCCTTGAGGACATGCACGGATGCGGCCGCCCGTCCGAGGGTGAGATCGGCTTTTTTCAGATCGATGATGGTTCTGGCCAAGGAATTCTGCCCTATATGTATGGAAAAGACTGGAATGCCAGCAATCTAGGATCAGCATCATGTCGTTTAAAGCGGCGCTCGGATTTTTCGCCTCACTTGCCATCACAGCTTTGTTATCCGCCGGCATCGCTCGGGCCGAACCTGTCAAGCTCGTCGGCTTCGGCGACAGCCTGATGGCCGGCTACCAGCTTCCGGCCGCCGACGCCTTCCCGGTGAAGCTGGAGGCGGCCCTTCGGGCGAAGGGGCATGAGGTCGAGATCGCCAATGCCGGCGTCTCCGGCGACACGACCTCCGGCGGCCTCGCCCGCCTCGACTGGTCGATCCCCGACGGGACGCAGGGCGTCATCCTCGAGCTCGGCGCCAACGACGCGCTGCGCGGCATCGCGCCGGAGGAGACCGAGAAGAACCTCGACGCCATGCTGACGCGCCTCAGGGAGCGCGGCATCGCGGTGCTGCTCGCGGGCATGCTCGCCCCGCCCAATATGGGCCCGGATTATGCCGAACGCTTCAATGGCATCTACAAGCGCCTCTCGAAAAAGCACGGCGTTCCGCTCTATCCGTTCTTCCTTGACGGGGTCGTCACCAAGGCGAACCTCCAGATCGAGGATGGAATGCATCCGAACCCGGCGGGCGTCGACGTCATGGTCCAGTCCATCCTGCCGACGGTCGAGACCTTCCTCAAGTCGATCAAGGCAGGGGAGTAGTTCTCGCGGGTGCGAAATTAGGGTTGCGCAAAAATCCGTTGCGTGATTCGCTGACGTTACTTTCCAGCAGGGAGAAGTCGCCATGCCGAGACTTTTCGTCGCCCTCGAAGTGCCGCGCAACGCGGCGATGAGCCTCTCGCTCCTGAGAGGCGGACTTCCCGGAGCCCGCTGGATAGACGTCGAGAACTTCCACATCACGCTGCGCTTCATCGGCGATATCGACGGGCGCACCGCCGACGAGGTGGTCGACCGGCTCGACCGCATCGAACGCCCGGAATTCCAGCTCGCGCTTTCCGGCATCGGCTCCTTCGGCTCGAAGAAGCCGCATTCGGTCTTCGCCGGTGTCACGCAGGCGCCGGAAATGTACGCGCTGCAGGGCGAGGTCGAGCGCATCTGCCAGCGCCTCGGCCTTCCCGCCGATCCGCGCAAGTTCACCCCGCACGTCACGCTCGCGCGTCTGCGCAACGCCCGCACGGAGGACGTCGCCCATTACCTCTCCGGCCGCGGAAACTTCCACACGACCCCCTTCACCGTGAACCGCTTCGTGCTGATGTCCTCGAAGGAATCGGTCGGCGGCGGGCCGTATCTGACGGAAGAGGTGTTTCCGCTCTACGAGGCGGGCGGCGGCTGGGACGGGGCGGATCTGCGCGACCATCTCGTATAGGCTTCGGACGATCAAACTTCCAAAGCGGCGCGCTCAGCGAAGCCCGCCCAACTGTTCCACGAAGACGCCGAAGCGTGTGCCGCGCCCGGCAAGGGCGATCTTGTCGCCAGGTGCCATTCGCGCTCTCAGATCATCCGGGACGTAGCAAAGATTGTTGTAGAACCAGGGCAATTCCTTGAGGGAAACCGGGAAGATGCATTTCCCTCTGGCCGGTCCGTCGGACTTGCTTACGGTAAAGACATGGGCGATCTGATATCCTGACAATAAAGTTATGATCATCGGGATGGATATTACTGTTATAATTCTGCCGACGGCATATCCGACAAAGGGAAATAATAACAAATAAGGTGTATTGTCCCGGCCCTTCTTTGGTCTTTTATATATGAAAAAGGCACCGGGTATGAAGAATAGGGCCGCGAGACCCAATCCGACGACGAGACTTGGCAGATATGAATCGGTTACCCATTGTCCCGAAGGGACGTATTCGTAGCCAAGAAATTTAAGGAGGAAGGGCAGGAAGCTGATCAGTAGCAAAATGCCCACCACGGACAAAGCCGCGGGAAATAGAAAGCGCCGCTTTTCCAGTTGTCGCCCTCCCGGCAACCAATCTTGTCCGGCATCCCTTCCGGATCGCTGCGTAAATAATAGATTGCAAAACAAAGATTCTGCAATGCCAGGTAAAAATTTCTTCAAACGTTGCTTGCGGTGTTTTTTGCCGATCCGGTGAAAGAACAAACCCTGAATCACCCGGAGTCATCGATTCGTCTCCGTTTCGTTCGTGCCCTGTTCCAGATGCTTGCCAAAGCACCGGGAAAACCGCCCTATTTCGCCTCCCCCCTTGCCATCGGCCGCCCCGATGGGCATCTGTGAGCCCGAAACTGAAACCTGCCGGGGCATGTCTTGTCGCAAGCACCCATGATCCTGAGCGGCCGCGGGGTGACCGCGGTGCTCGGCCCGACCAATACGGGCAAGACCCACTACGCAATCGAACGCATGGTGGCACATGAGACGGGTATTATCGGCCTGCCTCTGCGCCTTCTCGCGCGCGAGGTCTATACGCGCCTCGTCGAGAAGGTCGGCCAGCACAACGTCGCGCTCGTCACCGGCGAGGAGAAGATCACGCCGCATATGGCGCGCTTCTCGGTCTGCACGGTGGAGGCGATGCCGCGCGAGACGCGCGCCGCTTTCGTCGCCATCGACGAGGTGCAGCTTGCCGGCGATCTCGAGCGCGGCCACATCTTCACCGACCGGGTTCTGCATCTGAGGGGGCGCGACGAGACGCTGCTGCTCGGCGCGGCCACCATGAAGCCGATCCTCGAGCAATTGCTTCCCGGCATCCATGTCATCGAGCGGCCGCGCCTGTCGCAGCTCTTCTATTCCGGCTCGAAGAAGATCACGCGCCTGCCGCAGCGCACCGCCATCGTCGCCTTCTCGGCCGACGAGGTCTATGCCATCGCCGAATTGATCCGCCGCCAGCGCGGCGGGGCGGCGGTGGTGCTCGGCGCGCTCTCGCCGCGCACCCGCAATGCGCAGGTCGCGCTCTACCAGGAGGGCGATGTCGAATATCTCGTTGCCACCGACGCCATCGGCATGGGCCTCAATCTCGACGTCGACCATGTTGCCTTCGCGCAGGATCGAAAATTCGACGGCTACCAGTTCCGCAACCTCAACCCGGCCGAGCTCGCCCAGATCGCCGGCCGTGCCGGCCGGCACCTGCGCGATGGCACCTTCGGCGTGACGGGCCGCGTCGATCCCTTTGACGACGAGCTGGTCAAGCGTATCGAGACGCATCATTTCGATCCGGTGAAGGTGCTGCAATGGCGCACGACCCGCTTCGACTATTCCTCGCTGCAGTCGCTCCGCCAGTCGCTCGACGCGCCGCCGCCGATCGGCGGGCTGACGCGGGCGCTGCCGGCCGTCGACCAGCAGGCGCTGGACCATCTCTCGCGCTATCCCGACGTCCGCGACCTTGCGACGACGCCCGAGCGTGTCGAAAAGCTCTGGGAAGCCTGCGCGCTTCCCGATTATCGCCGCATCACGCCCGCCCAGCATGCCGATCTCATCTCGACGCTCTATGCGGACCTCGTAAAGCGTGGCACGGTGAACGAGGATTTTCTGGCGGACCAGGTTCGCCGGGCCGACAGGACCGATGGCGAGATCGACACGCTTTCGGCACGAATCGCGCAGATAAGGACCTGGACCTATGTGTCGAATCGGCCCGGATGGCTTGCCGATCCGACACACTGGCAGGAAAAGACGCGGGAAATCGAAGACCGATTGTCCGATGCGCTACATGAACGGTTGACGAAACGCTTTGTTGATCGCAGGACATCTGTGCTCATGAAGCGCCTGAGAGAGAATGCGATGCTGGAAGCTGAAATCAGTGTGAATGGCGATGTCTTCGTAGAAGGACATCATGTCGGGCAGTTGGCCGGTTTCCGGTTCACGCTGGCCTCCGGGACGGAAGGCCCCGATGCGAAGGCCGTGCAGGCGGCTGCGCAGAAGGCGCTCGCGCTGGAGTTCGAGGCTCGTGCCGCACGTCTGCATGCCGCCGGCAATGCCGATCTCGCGCTGAGTTCGGATGGCACCGTGCGCTGGCTCGGCGATCCCGTCGCGCGCCTTGCCGCCTCCGACCATGTCATGCGCCCGCGGGTCCTCCTGCTCTCCGACGAGCAATTGACGGGCAATGCGCGCGACCATGTCGCCGCCCGCATCGAGCGCTTCGTGAACCATCATATAGCGACCGTGCTGAAGCCGCTGGACGACCTCTCCCGCGCCGAAGACCTGCAGGGCCTTGCCAAGGGCCTCGCCTTCCAGCTCGTGGAAAGCCTCGGCGTGCTGTTCCGCCGCGACGTCGCCGACGACGTGAAGGCGCTCGACCAGGATGCCCGCGCTTCCATGCGCAAGCACGGCATCCGCTTCGGCGCCTACCACATCTTCATGCCGGCGCTGCTGAAGCCCGCCCCGGCCGAACTCATCACGCTGCTCTGGGCGCTGAAGAACGACGGCCTCGACAAGCCGGGCTATGGCGACCTCATTCCCGTGCTGGCCGCCGGTCGCACCTCGGTCGTCACCGATCCGAGCTACGAGCGCGCCTTCTACAAGCTGGCCGGCTTCCGTTTCCTCGGCAAGCGCGCCGTGCGCATCGACATCCTCGAGCGCCTTGCCGACCTCATCCGTCCGCTCCTGCAGTGGAAGCCCGGCACGCCGCGTCCGGAAGGCGCCTATGACGGCCGCCGCTTCATGGCGACGACCGCCATGCTCTCCATTCTCGGCGCGACGCCCGACGACATGGAGGAGATCCTCAAGGGTCTCGGCTACCGCGCCGACAGCGTGAAGGCCGAGGAGGCCGCCGCCTTCCTCGCCGCGCAGGCCCCGGCCGCCGCCGCTGTGGAGACCCCGGCGGAAGCAGGCACGGAGACCTCCGACGAACACGATGCCGATGCGTCCGACGAAAGCGAAGCGACGGCTGAAGCCCCGGTAGAGACAGTCGAGGCTCTGGCTGCGGCCACCGAGGCACCCGTTGCCGAGACTGCGGAAGCCCCGGTCGCGGAAGCCACCGTCGAAGGCGAGCCGGTCGAGGCCAAGCCCGTCCTTCTCTGGCGTCCGGGTTCGCGCCACGACAACCAGCGTCAGGGCCAGCGCCACGGCGACCGGCAGGGTCAGGGCGAACGCCGCGGCGGCGAGCGTCATCGCGGCCAGCCGGCCGGCGAGCGTGGCGAGCGCCGGGAAGGCGGCCGCGGCCGTCCCGACCAGAACAAGGGCCGCGACGGAAAGCCGCAGGGCGGCAACCGCCCGGATCGCGGCGAGCGCAACGACCGCGGCGGCAAGCCGCAGCAGGCGAAGTTCGAGGCCCGGCCTCCCCGCAAGGAAAAGCCGATCGATCCGGATTCACCCTTCGCCAAGCTCGCGGCGCTCAAGGAGCAGATGAAGAAGTAGGCCGATGGCGCAGGACGAGGAACAGCCGGCGGGTCAGGCGCGACAGCGCATCGACAAGTGGCTGTTCTTCGCGCGGCTGCGCAAGTCCCGCTCGCTCGCGGCGAAGTCTGTCGAGGCGGGTGATGTCAGCGTCAACGGTGTCAGTGTCCGCCAGCCCTCGCATGCGGTGCGGCCCGGCGACGTTATCGTCCTCTCGCTCGACCGGCACGACATGGTGGTCAAGGTGCTCCAGCCCGGGGTGCGCCGCGGCCCCTATGAGGAAGCCCGCCTTCTCTACAGCGACATGACGCCGCCCCCTCCGTCCCGCGAAGAGCGCAATCTTTTCGCGCAGGCGACGCGCGAAAGGGGCGCCGGACGGCCGACGAAGCGGGAGCGCCGGGAAACCGACCGGCTCCAGGCTTTTCCCGGCGACGACGAGGATTAGAATTCTATACCTCGCCCGCGTCAGGCGGCGCATGTATTACGCTTGCAAAGCGCCCGCAAAGCCTTTACCTCAGCCACCGGACAGCCTGCGCGAGCGCGGCCCTCTTCTGTCCGGCAAGCCGACTGCGTGACAGGTTCTGCGGCGCCGGATGGCCCCGCCTCCGCCGCCTTATGACGATTCTGGAGTGAAGCATGACGTATGTCGTGACCGACAACTGCATCCGCTGCAAGTACACGGACTGTGTGGAAGTGTGCCCCGTCGACTGCTTCTACGAGGGCGAGAACTTTCTCGTCATCCATCCCGACGAATGCATCGACTGCGGCGTCTGCGAACCGGAATGTCCCGCCGAGGCCATCAAGCCGGATACCGAGCCGGGCCTCGACAAATGGCTGAAGATCAATTCGGAATTCGCCTCGGTCTGGCCGAACATCACCATCAAGCGCGATGCGCTGCCGGAAGCCAAGGAAATGGACGGCGTTGAGGGCAAGTACGAGCAGTATTTCTCGCCGAAGCCCGGCCAGGGCGACTGACCCTGCCGGCCGGGCGCGATGCCCGGCATCGCGGCGGCACTGAGCGAAGCTGGGGAAAAAAGCATGCTCTCGCCAAAAGGCGATAGGGCAGGCTTGATGACCCATGCGAAGCAAATTATTGATTTCGGCACTTTTTTGTGATAGGGTCCGGATACTGATCCAAATCGCGGCATTTTGCGTGCCCGAACACCACCACGAAAGCTAACGATCCCTCAACGTCGCTCACCTCCCATAGGCAACCTCGGTTGCTCAAATGTGATCGCGTCGAAAGGGACGTTTTTGCGCATGGCGGACGGACCAGTGGTGACACCCCCAAGGTGCCCCCCCGTCTTTCCCGGGTCCCCGGACCCACCCCGGCCGTCGCCGGGGAGCGTAACAGGGAGTATTTGAATAGAATGACGACCCAGCAGAAGAAATCTTCCACGCGCCAGGGCTTCAAGACCGGCGAGTCGATCGTCTATCCCGCTCACGGCGTCGGCCAGATCGTCGCCATCGAAGAGCAGGAAGTCGCCGGCATGAAGCTCGAGCTTTTTGTCATCGATTTCGAGAAGGACAAGATGCGTCTCAAGGTGCCGGTTGCCAAGGCCGTTTCCATCGGCATGCGCAAACTGTCGGAGACCGATTTCGTCGACCGCGCGCTGAAGGTTGTCCAGGGCAAGGCCCGCGTGAAGCGTACCATGTGGTCGCGCCGCGCGCAGGAATACGATGCCAAGATCAATTCGGGCGACCTGATCTCGATCGCCGAAGTGGTCCGCGACCTCTATCGCGCCGAGAACCAGCCGGAACAGTCCTATTCCGAGCGTCAGCTCTATGAGGCCGCTCTCGACCGTATGGCCCGCGAAATCGCCGCCGTGAACAAGATGTCGGAAACCGAAGCCGTCCGTCTCGTCGAGACGAACCTCGCCAAGGGTCCGAAGCGCGGCAAGGCCATCGAGGAAGACGACTCGCAGGACGAAGCGGCCTGATCTAGGGCGCAACGTCGAAATTTAAAGCCCGGCTGGCGACAGCCGGGTTTTTTATTGGAACTTTTTTGCGCCGCACCCGTTTGAACGCCCGAGGACGACCGGCTCCGGGCGGCCGCGGGAGTGGAACAGCCGCTTTCTTCGCTCGAAGCCCTTTTCGAGCGATCCGCAGGCTCCTCTGAAACGTCATCGTCACGCAGACGAGAGATAGTGCCTCTCGCCGCCTCGGTTCACGTGGAGAGACCGCCATGGCTACGACGACCGCAGACCGCCGCATGATCAAGCTCGCTATGTCCGCCCCCTATCTGGAAAGGGAGGAGGAGCAGGCCCTCGCCCATGCCTGGAAGGACAATCACGACCAGCATGCGCGCAATCGCATCGCCATGGCCCATATGCGCCTCGTCGTCTCGATGGCCGGCAAGTTCCGCAACTTCGGCCTGCCGCTCGGCGATCTCGTACAGGAGGGCTATATCGGCCTGCTGGAAGCGGCAGCCCGCTTCGAGCCGGAGCGGCAGGTGCGCTTCTCCACCTATGCAAGCTGGTGGATCCGCGCCTCCATCCAGGACTATGTGCTGCGCAACTGGTCCATCGTGCGCGGCGGCACAAGCTCCGCGCAGAAGGCGCTCTTCTTCAACCTCCGGCGCCTTCGCGCCCGGCTCGCCCGCGGCGACGACCATCTGACGAGCGAGGCGATTCATCAGGAGATCGCGGCGGCCCTCGGGGTCAGCACGGCGGATGTGCGCACCATGGATGCGCGGCTTTCCGCCTCCGACGTCTCCCTCCAGGCGCCGCTTTCGGTAGGAGAGGGTGGCGAAGGCTCGAACCGCCTTGATTTCCTCACCAGCGACGCGCCCCTGCCCGATGAGCAGGCCGAGGGCAGCATCGACGGCGAACGCCGTCACCACTGGCTGCACTCGGCGCTCGGCCAGCTCAACGAGCGCGAGATGAAGATCATCCGCGCCCGCCGCCTCGCCGAGAATGGCGCGACGCTCGAGGAACTGGGCGTCCTCCTCGGCATTTCCAAGGAGCGCGTGCGCCAGATCGAGAATCGGGCGCTGGAAAAGCTGAAGGCCGTGCTGATCAGCAAGACGGCGGATTTCGCCTACGCGTGAGGCCTACGGCGCCTTTTCTTCCTCCGGCTGCTCGGCCGAATGACGCATGATCAGCGGCATCTGCGAGAGCGTGAAGAGGATGGTGATGGGCATGGTGCCCCAGACCTTGAACGCCACCCAGAAGTCCGTCGAGAAGTTGCGCCAGACCACCTCGTTCATCACGGCGAGCACGATGAAGAACAGGCCCCAGCGCAGCGTCAGCTTGCGCCAGCCTTCTTCCGTCAGCTTGAAGGCGGCGTGGAAGACGTAGCCGAGCAGCGACTTGCCGAAGAAGAGCCCGCCGAGCAGGATGGCGCCGAACAGCGTGTTGACGATGGTCGGCTTCATCTTGATGAAGGTGTCGTTCTGCAGCCAGAGCGTCAGCGCGCCGAAGACGAAGACGACGACGCCCGAGATCAGCGGCATCATCGGCAGGGTGCGCGTCAGGATCCACGAGACGATGAGCGCGATGGCCGTCGCGGCCATGAAGAGGCCGGTGGCGATGAAGATCGGCCCGCCCATCTCGGCCAGCACCGGAAAGTGCGACGCCAGCCATTCGCCGCGCGAATTGGCGAAGAAGAAGACGACAAGGGGTCCGAGCTCCAGCACCATCTTGAGGAGCGGGCTGACCTTCTCCTCTTCCTTGGCCGGTGCGTCCAGCGTTGCCTTGCTCATGCTCCAACTCCTGCGATCGCTTCCGCGAAATCCTTGGCCTCGAAAGGTTCGAGATCGTCGATCCCTTCGCCGACACCGATGAAATAGACCGGCAGCTTGTGCTTGGCGGCAATCGCCACAAGGATGCCGCCGCGGGCCGTACCGTCCAATTTTGTCATGATCAGGCCCGAGACCCCCGCAACATTGCGGAAAATCTCGACCTGGTTCATCGCGTTCTGGCCGGTCGTGGCGTCGAGCGTCTGGAGCACGGTATGCGGAGCGTCGGGATCGAGCTTGCCGAGGACGCGCACGATCTTCTCCAGCTCCGCCATCAACTCGGCCTTGTTCTGGAGGCGGCCGGCGGTGTCGACGATGAGGACGTCGCTCTTCTTCAGCTTGGCCTGTTCGTAAGCCTCATAGGCAAGCCCCGCCGCATCGGCTCCGAGCTTGGAGGAAACGATGTCGGAGCCGGTGCGATCCGCCCAGATCTTGAGCTGCTCGATGGCCGCGGCGCGGAACGTGTCGCCGGCCGCCAGCATGACCTTGAGGCCCGCGCCGGAAAGCTTGGCGGCGAGCTTGCCGATGGTCGTGGTCTTGCCGGTGCCGTTGACCCCGACGACGAGGATGACATGCGGCTTGTGGCTGAGGTCGAGCTCCAGCGGCTTCGCCACGGGTTCGAGAACCTTGGTGATCTCCGCCGACATGATGCGCGAGACGTCCGCGCCGGTCACGTCCTTGCCGTAGCGCTCGGAGGCGAGCGTGTCGGTGATGCGCAGCGCCGTCTCCACGCCGAGGTCGGCTTGGATCAGCAGGTCTTCGAGGTCCTGCAGCGTGTCGTCGTCGAGCTTGCGCTTGGTGAAGAGGCTGGTGATCTGGCCGGTGAGCTGCGAGGAGGTGCGGGCAAGGCCCTCGCGCAGGCGCTGGAACCAGGTGCGCTTCGGCTGCGCCACGGGCGCGGCCTCCTCGATGGACGCCTTCGTGGTCGCCGCAAAACCCTTCGGCAGGGCGGGCGCGTCGGCGGGTTTTTCAGCGCGGAGGGCTTCCGCGAGAACGGGATCCTCGATGTCGCCCGGCGTATCCTCCACCGATTCCGCTTCGGCGGCGGTCTCTTCCTCGGGCGCGAGGAATTCTTCGACAGGCGCGGCTGGCTCTTCCTCGACGGTTTCCTCTTCCGCCTCGGCTTCCGGCTCCGCAACGACCTTCTCAGCGGCCTGTTCGCTCACGGGCTCCGCTTCAGCCGGCTCTGTGGCGACCGGTGCCGGTGCGTGCGGAAGCGGATAGATCTCCGGCTCGACATCTTCGGGGATGTGGTAGTCGGCTTCCGGATTGGCGGCCTCCGCCTCGTCGAGCAGCGGATCGTGGTCCCCCTCCTCGGCGGCAGGAATTTCGGCGGTTTCCGCCGATGCGGTCTCTTGCGGTGCAGGCGCTTCCAGCTTGGGTTCGACGGCCGGCCGGTCGATAACTTCCGGCTCGGCGGTGGGCGACTCCGCCGCCTGCTGCACGGCAACGGGCGCTTCCGGCTCCGGCTTCGGCTCGGGGGCGGTGTCTTTTCCGAATGTAAAAATCTTCTTGATGAAGCCGAGAGCCATGAAGGGTATCCGCTAGTTGCGAAGGGAGGCGGCGCCGGCCGCGTTCAGGGGCCGCATCGTCAGGTGCCTGCCATTGTGTCCGGTGATCGTCACCGGCACAAGATCGCGCGGCCTCAGCCCCGCGGCATCGACGAGCGTGAAGTTTTCCGTATGGGCGAGGCCGTTGTTCTCCACGAGGATTGTTTCCTCTCTCCCGATCATCGAGGTGAGATGGGCCTCGTGCAGCCTTTTTCCAGTCTCGCGCAGCCGCCCGGCGCGGTCCTTGACGAGCGCCCGGTCGAGCTGCGGCATGCGTGCCGCCGGCGTGCCGGGGCGGGGGCTGTAGGGGAAGACGTGGAGATGGGCGATGCTGCAGTCTTCCGCAAGCCGCGCCGCATTGGCGAACATCTCTTCCGTTTCCGTCGGAAAGCCGGCGATCATATCCGCGCCGAAACTGGCCTCTGGCCGTACCGTCCGCACCCGCGCGCAAAAAACCCGCGCATCGGCGCTCGAATGGCGGCGCTTCATGCGCTTGAGGATCAGGTCGTCGCCATGCTGCAGGGAAAGATGCAGATGCGGCATGAAGCGCGGCTCGTCGGCGATGACGTCCCAGAGATGGTCGTCCGCCTCGATGCCGTCGATGGAGGAGAGCCTGAGGCGCCGGATTTCCGGCACCTGCTTCAGGAGCGTCTTGGCGAGCAGGCCGAGGCTCGGCTTTCCGGGCAGGTCCGCGCCGTAGCTCGTCGCATCGACGCCCGTCAGCACGATCTCGCAGTAGCCGCTCTCGACGAGCTTTCGCGCCTGATCGACCACCGCGCCCATCGGCACGGAACGGGAATTGCCGCGGCCATAGGGGATGATGCAGAAGGTGCAGCGGTGGTCGCAGCCGTTCTGCACCTGCACGAAGGCGCGCACATGGCCGTCGATCAGCTTCACCATCTGCGGCGCGGTCTTGCGCACGCTCATGATATCGTTGACGCGCAGCTTCTCTTCCGCCGAAACGCCGAAATCCGGCAGCGCGCGGTAGGAGGCGCTTTTCAGCTTCTCCTCGTTGCCGAGCACCGCGTCCACCTCAGGCATATCGGCAAAGGTGTCTTTCTCGGTCTGCGCCGCGCAGCCGGTGACGATGATGCGGGCATAGGGATTGTCGCGCCGGGCGCGGCGGATCGCCTGCCGGGCCTGGCGCACGGCCTCGCCGGTGACGGCGCAGGTGTTCACCAGCACGGCATTGTTCAGCCCTGCCTTCTCGGCCTCCGCGCGCATCACTTCCGATTCGTAGGTGTTGAGCCGACAGCCGAAGGTTATGACCGTAACGCCGCTCAAGGGGCGGCCGCCCCGGTCTCGTCGCGTCGGAAGGCGCCGGTCGAGGGATCGAGCGTGCCCGACCATTCCCATTCGGCAGGTCCCGTCATCACGACATGATCGTCGTCGCGCCATTCGATGGTGAGCGTCCCGCGGTTCGGGCTGCTCGCGACCGTCACGGCGACCTTGCGGCCGGTGCGGCCGGTGCGCGCACCGGAAACGCCGGCAGCGCAGGCGGCCGAGCCGCAGGCGAGCGTCAGGCCCGCGCCGCGCTCCCAGGTCCGCGTCGTCATGGAGGACGGCGAGGTGACCTGCGCCAGCGTGATATTGGCCTTTTCGGGGAACATCGGATGGTTTTCGAGCAGCGGGCCGAAGCGGTCGAGATCGAAGCTCATCGGATCGCGGTCGACCCAGAAGACGGCATGCGGATTGCCCATGGACATGGCGGCGGGCGAATGCAGGACCGGCGCGTCGATCGGCCCGATCTGCAGTTCTATGCGGCTCGTGTCGAAGAATTCCTCGGCGAGCGGGATGCGGTTCCATTGGAAGACCGGCTTGCCCATGTCGACGGAGATCGTGCCGTCCGCATGCTCGGTGGCGTTGAGGATGCCGGCGACCGTCTGGAAGGTGAAGGCCTTGCGGCCCGTCTCGGCGGCGAGCGCCTGCACGACGCAGCGCGTACCGTTGCCGCAGGCCTCAGCCTGCGTGCCGTCGCAGTTGAGGATGTCGATGAAGGCATCCGTGCCGTCAACCTTCGGATCATGGATCGCCATGATCTGGTCGAAGCGGGTGGCGGGATCGGCATTGAGGGCGATCGCCGCCGCCGGCGTCACGGCATCGGCGCGGCCACGCATGTCCACGACCAGGATCATGTTTCCCAGTCCGTTCATACGGGCGAATTGCGCTTCAGCGGCCATGTCGGATGTTCCTGCAAAGACCCGGCGCGGAGTCTTTCTTCTCTTGCGCGTATATGGCGCAAACGCACCCGGATTACCAGACGGAGTCTTTCGATCCTTGACTTTCCGGCCTTCTTCCTGTTTAAGCCGCGCATCTGCGACAAGTGAGACTGCTTGAAGCCGCCGACCGGGACCCATTGCGGTATAAACAGATCCCGGAGGTCAACACCCGACAGCGCGATGCGCCCTCGGGTGCTTTTTGGCTTTGTGTCTTGTTTTTGACGCCGATTGCACCGACGTTTCCGCGTGACGTGGAAACAAGAAGGAAGACGTGATGTTTGAAACACTCCAGGACCGCCTTGGCTCCATTCTGAATGGACTGACAGGCCGTGGCGCGCTTTCCGAGGCCGATGTCTCGGCGGCGCTGCGCGAGGTCCGCCGTGCGCTGCTGGAAGCGGACGTGGCGCTGGAAGTGGTGCGCTCCTTCACGGATGCGGTGCGCGAGAAGGCCGTCGGCGCGGAAATCCTGAAGTCCATCAAGCCCGGCCAGATGGTCGTCAAGCTCGTCCATGACGAGCTGGTCGCCATGCTCGGCTCCGAGGGCGTCTCCATCGACCTCAACGCTAGCGCCCCCGTCGTCATCATGATGGTCGGCCTGCAGGGCTCGGGCAAGACCACCACGTCGGGCAAGATCGCCAACCGGCTGAAGACGCGCGAGAAGAAGAAGGTCCTGATGGCCTCGCTCGACACGCGCCGCCCGGCCGCGCAGGAGCAGCTTCGCCAGCTCGGCGTACAGACCGGCATCGACACGCTGCCGATCATCGCCGGCCAGTCGCCGACCGATATCGCCGCGCGCGCCGTGCAGGCCGCCAAGCTCGGCGGCCATGACGTCGTCATCCTCGACACCGCCGGCCGCACCCATATCGACGAGCCGCTGATGATCGAGATGGCGGAGATCAAGCGGAAGTCCAATCCGCACGAGATCCTGCTTGTCGCCGACGCGTTGACCGGTCAGGACGCCGTCAACCTCGCCCGCAATTTCGACGACCGCGTCGGCATCACCGGCCTCGTGCTCACCCGCATGGACGGCGACGGCCGCGGCGGCGCGGCCCTCTCCATGCGCGCGGTCACCGGCAAGCCGATCAAGCTGATCGGCGTCGGCGAGAAGATGGGCGAGCTGGAGGAGTTCCATCCCCGCCGCGTCGCCGACCGCATCCTCGGCATGGGCGACATCGTCTCGCTCGTCGAGAAGGCGGCGGAAAACATCGACGCCGAGAAGGCGGCCGCCATGGCCGCCAAGATGGCCAAGGGCAAGTTCGACCTCAACGACCTCGCCGACCAGCTTCGCCAGATGCAGAAGATGGGCGGCATGGGCGGCATCATGGGGATGATGCCCGGCATGGCCGGCATGAAGGACAAGATGTCCGCCGCCGGCCTCGATGACAAGTTGTTCGGCCGCCAGATCGCCATCATCAATTCGATGACCAAGGCCGAGCGCGCCAACCCTGATATTCTCAAGCATTCCCGCAAGAAGCGCATCGCCGCCGGCTCCGGCACCGATGCGGCCGACATCAACAAGCTTCTCAAGATGCATCGCCAGATGGCGGACATGATGAAGATGATGGGCGGCAAGAAGGGCGGCCTGATGAAGCAGATGATGGGCGGCCTCGCCGGCAAGATGGGCCTTGGCGGCGGCATGGGCGGCATGCCCGACCTTTCCAGCATGGACCCCAAGCAGCTCGAAGCGCTCGCCAAGCAGGCGGAAGCCGCCGGCATCAAGCCCGGCAGCCTGCCGGGCCTCGGCGGCAGCGGCGGTCTTCGCCTGCCCGGTCTCGGCGGCGGCCTTCCGGGCCTGCCCGGCCTGCCGAAGAAGAAGTGAGGAACGCCGCATGACGATCGATCCGAAGGTCAAGCAGCAACTGGGGGAATACCGGCAGTCGATCGACAATATCGACGCTGCCCTCGTCCATATGCTCGCCGAGCGCTTCCGCTGCACCAAGGCGGTGGGCGTGCTGAAGGCGACGCATGAACTGCCGCCGGCTGATCCGGCGCGCGAGGAATACCAGATCGAACGCCTTCGCCGCCTGGCGAAGGATGCCAATCTGGACCCGGATTTCGCGGAGAAGTTCCTGAACTTCATCATCCGCGAGGTGATCCGGCATCATGAAGCCATTGCCGCCGAACATGGCGGCGCAAACCACACCGCTTGAAAAGCGGCCCATCTACCCAAGGAGAAATGACATGTCCCTGAAGATTCGTCTCGCCCGCGGCGGTTCCAAGAAGCGTCCCTACTACCAGATCGTCGTTGCCGACGCCCGCTCGCCGCGCGATGGCCGCTTCCTCGAGAAGCTCGGCTCCTGGAACCCGATGCTCGGCAAGGACGACGCCAACCGCGTCCAGATCGACGCCGACCGCGCCAAGGAATGGCTCGCCAAGGGCGCCCAGCCGACCGACCGCGTCGCCCGCTTCCTCGATGACGCCGGTGTCCTGAAGCGCGAAGCCCGCAACAACCCGGACAAGGCAAAGCCGGGCAAGAAGGCTCTCGAGCGCGCCGCCGAGAAGAAGCAGAAGGAAGAAGACGCCGCTGCTGCCGCCGCTGGCGAATAATCTGCCTCGACTTTTTATGGAGACGGGCGGCGTGCTTCATGCCGCCCGTTTTCATTTGGCCCACCGACGCGAACGTCGTAAGAGGCTTTGCAAGACCACACGGAACCGAACCATGGCGAAACTGGAAAATCCCGTCCTCATGGGCACCGTCGGCGCGGCGCAGGGCCTGCGCGGCGAGGTCCGTGTGAAATCCTACACCATCGACCCCACCGCCATCGGCGACTACGGGTACCTGCACACCGAGGACGGCCGGTCCTTCGAGGTGCTGGAGGTGCGCGAGGCGAAGAACGTCGTCGTCGTGCGCTTCCGAGGCATCAACGACCGCAACGCCGCCGAGGCGCTGAACGGCCTCGACCTCTATATCGAGCGCGACAACCTGCCCGACGAGGAGCTGGACGAGGACGAGTTCTTCTATGCCGACCTCGAGGGCCTGGAGGCTGTTGACACGACTGGCCGCAGCCACGGCAAGGTGACGGGCATCTTCGATTTCGGCGCGGGCGACCTGCTCGAACTCAAGGGGCCGGGCAAGCGCCCCGTTCTCATTCCCTTCTCCGAAGCCGCCGTGCTGGAAATCGACCTCGAAGGCGGGCGCCTGCTGATCGACGCCATCGCCGCCGGCCTCGAGGACGAGGACAAGGACGGCCCCGGCAGCCGGCGCCGTCGCCCGCCGCAGGGCGAAGGAGAGTGACGTGGCTTTCCGCGCCACTATCCTGACGCTCTACCCGGAGATGTTTCCGGGCTTCCTCGGCCAGTCCCTCTCCGGCAAGGCGCTGGCCCGCGGTGACTGGTCGCTCGACTGCGTGCAGATCCGCGATTTCACCACCGACCGTCACCGCACCGTCGACGATACGCCGGCCGGCGGCGGGGCGGGCATGGTGCTGAAGCCGGACGTGCTGGCCAAGGCCATCGACCATGCTTCCGCGGGCGACGACCGCCCGCGCCTGCTGATGAGCCCGCGCGGAAAGCCGCTGACGCAGAAGCGCGTGCGCGACCTTGCGGCCGGCGAGGGCGCGATCATCGTCTGCGGCCGTTTCGAGGGCGTCGACCAGCGCGTCATCGACGGGCGGCAGCTCGAGGAAGTCTCCATCGGCGACTATATCCTGTCCGGCGGCGAGCCGGCGGCGATGATCCTCATCGACGCTATCGTGCGCATCCTGCCCGGCGTCATGGGCAATGCGCTCTCCGGCGAGCACGAGAGCTTCGAGGGCGGGCTGCTGGAGCATCCGCACTATACGCGCCCGCAGGTCTGGGAGGGCATGGAGATCCCCGGCGTTCTGACCTCGGGCAACCACGCGGCCATCGATAGATGGCGGCGCGAGGAGGCCGAGAAGCTGACGCGCGAGCGCCGGCCGGACCTTCTCTCCGGTCAGCCTGTCAGGAAGTAATAGGCGGTCAGGGCGAGGCCCACGGCGACGACCAGCGCGCGGATCACCGGCTGCGGCACGCGCCGCGCCGCCCAGACGCCGGACCAGCCGCCGAGGCCCGCCGCCGGCACCATGACCGCCGCCTGCGGCCAGCCGACCACCTTGCCGCTGGCGAAGACGGCGATGGCCATGGCTGCGATCACCACGGCGAGGAAGTTCTTCAGCGCATTCAGCCGGTGATAATCGCCGCCTTTGGTCAGCCCGAGCACGGCGAGCGTCATGATGCCCATGCCCGCGCCGAAGAAGCCGCCATAGATCGAGGTGACGAACTGGCCGAGCAGCCCGAGTGGCGTGACGGGCTTTTCCGGGCTGAGGGTCTTCGGCTTGAGATAGGGCCCCGCGGCGAAGACGGCGGTCGCGGCCAGCAGCAGCCACGGCACCAGCGCCCGGAAGGACTGGTTGGAAAGCGAAAGCAGCAGCAAGGCCCCGCCGAGGCCGCCGACCAGCGAGAGAACCCCGAGCTGGACCGCCTCCTTCCAGTCGGCGCGAATTTCGCGGGCATAGGCGAGCGAGGATGTGATATAACCGGGAAACTGCGTGATGGCGGAGGTCGCGTTGGCGAGGATGGGCGGCAGGCCGAGCATCGTCATCGCGCCGAAGGTGAGGAAGGTGCCGCCACCCGCGATGGCGTTGACGACGCCGGACAGGAAGCCGGCAACGAACAGAAAGATGGCGTCGGCAAAGGTCATGTTGCTCCCGGAGCGCCGCAGGCAGGGCCGCGCTCTCCTCCCCGAAAGGGTGATAGCGTCGCGCCGGAGGGCGGGCAAGGGCCGGCGGCGGTGCCGTCGATTCTTTGGCCGCAGGGGATGACAAGCCGCCCTGTTTGGTGTATTGGCCCGCACGGATTTGGGATTACCCAGCCGACCTGCAAGCAAAGAATGGCGAATCCGCTCCGTCCGGCAACGGACCAACCCGAGAGGCGCGACCTCGAAGGCCACCGTCGAGCGCTCTGGCTGTTTCAGAAGAACCGAAGGTTAGACCGATGAACATCATCCAGCAGCTCGAAGCCGAACAGGCCGCGAAGATCGAAGCCAAGCGCCAGCTCCCGGAATTCTCCCCGGGCGACACCGTCCGCGTCAACGTGCGCGTCACGGAAGGCACCCGTACCCGCGTGCAGGCCTATGAAGGCGTCTGCATCGCCCGTTCCGGCGGCGGCATCAACGAGAGCTTCACCGTTCGCAAGATTTCCTATGGCGAAGGCGTGGAGCGCGTCTTCCCCGTTTACTCGCCGCTCGTCGAAAGCGTCGAAGTCGTCCGCCGCGGCAAGGTCCGCCGCGCCAAGCTCTACTACCTGCGCGATCGTCGCGGAAAGTCGGCTCGTATCGTCGAGAACACCGGCACGCGCGCCCGCAAGCTGAACGACGCCGAGCGCCAGGCCATTGCCGAGGAAAAGGCACGTCTGGAAGCCGAAAAGGTCGCAGCAGCCCAGGCGCTCGCCGCCGAGAAGGCCGCCGCTGAAGCTGCCGAAGCCGCAAAGGCTGCGGAAGCCGCCGCCGAATAATCCCGGCTGCACATTCCATCATGAAAGCCGTCGGCGCCTGCCGGCGGCTTTTTGTTTTACGGAAAAGCCTTTGCGCGCAAGCGGCATGCTTGCCTGCCGCCCTGCACTTGTGACAGTGTTTCGCCGCCACAATTCAGGAGCATGTTTGATGTTTTCCCGCCGCGCCGTTCTTGCAGGCCTTGCCGCCGCCGCCCTCATGCCCGCCATCGCGTTTGCCTCGGACCTTCCCGACCTCGGCGGCAAGACCGTCGTGGTCGTCACGGAAAACGCCTATCCCCCGCTGCAGTTCGTCGATCCCAAGAGCGGCGAGCAGATCGGCTGGGAATATGACGCGATGAACGAGATCGCCAAGCGCCTCAACTTCAAGGTCGGGTACCAGAACACCTCCTGGGACGCGATGATCCAGGCTGTCTCCGACAACCAGTACAATATCGGCATGACCGGCATTACCATCAAGGACGACCGCAAGGAGAAGGTCGACTTCTCCGATCCCTACATGCGCTCGCAGCAGTTCATGCTGGTGCGCGCCGATGAAAGCCGCTTCACCGATGCCAAGAGCTTCGGGGCTTTCAAGGATGGGCTGATCGCCGCCCAGCCGGGCACCTCGCCCTTCTACACCGCCGTCTACGAGATCCTCGACGGCAACGAGCAGAACCCGCGCATCAAGCTTTTCGAGACCTTCGGCGCGACGGTGCAGGCGCTTCAGGCCGGCGACGTCGACCTCGTCCTGACCGACAGCGTCGCGGCCAAGGGCTATGTCGATGCCTCGGGCGGCAAGCTCAAGGTGGTCGGCGAGCCGCTCGGCACGGAGGATTTCGGCTTCATCTTCCCGAAGGGCTCCGACCTCGTCGCGCCGGTCAACGCAGCGATTGCCGCGCTGAAGGCCGACGGCACGCTGGATGCGCTCAACAAGAAGTGGTTCCTCGACTACAAGATGGGAGAGTAACGGGCAGCCATGGCTCCCGTTCCCCCCGGTGCGGCGAAGGGCGACTATCCCTGGTGGCTGGTCGCGCTCGCCGTCGTCGCGCTGGCGCTTGCGGGTGTCATCGTCGCGAACGATCTCTATCGCCAGGTCTTCGGCGTGGTGCTGAAGGGACTGTGGGTCACGATCTTCGTGACCCTCGTCGCCTTCCTGCTCGCCACCCTGCTCGGTCTCGGCGTCGCGCTGATGGCGCTGTCCGAAAGCAAGGTGCTGCGCCAGGTCGCGCGCTTCTACACGGAGGTGATCCGCGGGGTGCCGATCCTCGTCCTCCTGTTCTACATCGCCTTCGTCGGCGCGCCGGCGCTGGTGGGCGTCGTCAACTTCGCCGTTGGCCCGCTCGTAGCCGCCGGAACCATGGAACCCGTGCAGGTGCGCGACCTCTCCCTGATGTGGCGGGCGATCATCGCGCTGATGATCGGCTATTCCGCCTTCATCGCCGAGGTTTTCCGCGCGGGCATCCAGTCGGTGGACAAGGGACAGGTCGAGGCGGCCAAGGCCCTTGGTCTCTCGCGCTTCCAGCGCTTCCGCCTCGTCGTCTTTCCGCAGGCGATCCGCGTGATCCTGCCGCCGCTCGGCAACGACTTCGTGGCCATGGTGAAGGATTCGTCGCTCGTCTCCGTGCTCGGCGTCGCCGATATCACGCAGATGGGCAAGGTCTATGCCTCCGGCTCCTTCCGCTTCTTCGAGACCTATTCCATCGTCGCCTATGTCTATCTCTTCCTGACCATCGGCCTTTCGCTGGCGCTCCGGGCGCTGGAAAAGCGGCTGAGGCGCGGCATCGCGCCTTGATTCTTCGCAATTGCCGAAAGGCGTAAAAATCGCTATATGCGGGTCCATGGAATCCAAGTTCGGATGCACGGAAAAGCATGTCGTCGTGCTGCAGGATCATAAGCGCCTGCCGGCACGCTTCTTTGCGCGTGTCTTCGGGGCGCTCATCAGCCGCCTATCCTGATCGCCTGTTCGTACACGCGATCCCGCCAGCCGCGTCTCGCGGAATTCCAGACCCCATCAACATGCCAGCGGATGAAGAGCCATGAGCGCACCCCGTACCCTCTACGACAAGATCTTCGACGACCACATCGTCAGCCGCCAGGAAGACGGCACCTGTCTTCTCTACATCGACCGTCACCTCGTCCACGAAGTGACGTCTCCCCAGGCTTTCGAAGGCCTGCGCATGGCCGGCCGCAAGGTCCGCGCGCCGGAAAAGACGCTCGCCGTCGTCGACCATAACGTTCCCACCTCGCCGGATCGCCACCAGGGCATCAAGAACGAGGAAAGCCGTATCCAGGTCGAGGCGCTCGCGAAGAACGCGGCCGATTTCGGCGTCGAATACTATTCGGAAAAGGATGTCCGCCAGGGCATCGTGCATATCGTCGGCCCCGAGCAGGGCTTCACCCTGCCGGGCATGACCATCGTCTGCGGCGACAGCCATACCTCCACGCACGGCGCCTTCGGCGCGCTGGCGCACGGCATCGGCACGTCGGAAGTGGAACACGTTCTGGCCACCCAGACGCTGATCCAGAAGAAAGCGAAGAACATGCTGGTGCGCGTCGACGGGACGCTTCCTGAAGGCGTCACCGCCAAGGACATCATCCTTGCCATCATCGGCGAGATCGGCACGGCTGGCGGCACCGGCCACGTCATCGAGTTCGCAGGCGAGGCGATCCGCGCGCTGTCGATGGAAGGCCGCATGACGATCTGCAACATGACGATCGAAGGCGGCGCCCGCGCCGGCCTCATCGCGCCCGACGAAAAGACCTTCGAATATATCAAGGACAAGCCGCGCGCGCCGAAGGGCAAGGCGCTGGAAATGGCGCTTGACTACTGGAAGACGCTCTACACGGAAGAAGGCGCGCATTTCGACCGCGTCGTCGTGCTCGACGCCGCCAACCTGCCGCCCATCGTCTCCTGGGGCTCCTCGCCTGAAGACGTCGTCTCCGTCCAGGGCGTCGTGCCGAACCCGGACGACATCGAGGACGAGACCAAGCGTTCGTCCAAGTGGCGCGCCCTCGATTACATGGGCCTGAAGCCGGGCACGAAGATCACCGACATCGCCATCGACCGCGTCTTCATCGGCTCGTGCACCAACGGCCGCATCGAGGACCTGCGCGCCGTCGCCAAGGTGGTCGAGGGCAGGAAGGTGGCCTCCACCGTCAACGCCATGATCGTTCCGGGCTCCGGCCTCGTGAAGGAACAGGCCGAGCGCGAAGGTCTCGACAGGATCTTCAAGGAAGCCGGTTTCGACTGGCGCGAGCCGGGCTGCTCCATGTGCCTCGCCATGAACGACGACCGCCTGAAGCCCGGCGAGCGCTGCGCCTCGACCTCGAACCGCAACTTCGAAGGCCGCCAGGGCTTCAAGGGCCGCACGCATCTCGTCTCCCCCGCCATGGCCGCCGCCGCCGCCATTGCCGGTCATTTCGTCGATATCCGCGACTGGCAGTAAGCCGGGCGTTTGCCGATATGCTGAAAGGCCGGGAGCATGCTCCCGGCCTTTTCCTTTGAGGAGAACACCCTTGAAACAGCTTCTCCTGCTCCGCCATGCCAAGTCCGCCTGGCCGGATGGGGTTCCCGATCACGACCGCCCCCTCGCCGACCGCGGCCGCCGCGACGCTCTCCGCATGGGCGCCCACATGACCGCGACCGGCCTCCAGCCGGATTTCGCGCTCGTCTCCTCCGCCGGACGTACGCAGGAGACGTGGGCGCTGGTGGAACAGGCCCTTGCAAGGCCATGCCCCTCCCGGACGGTTGCATCGATCTACGAGGCCGAGCCGCAGGCAATCCTCGCGGCGATCCGCGACGTGCCGGCGGAAAGCGAAAGGCTGCTCGTCATCGGTCACAATCCCGGCTTCGAGGCGCTGGCGAGGCTGCTTGCGCCGACAGGGAATGCCGATGCGACTAGCCGGCTACGGGTGAAATTCCCGACGGCCGGCCTCGCCGTGATTGCGCTGGATATCGAGCGCTGGGCCGAAGCCGCACCCGGCAAGGGCCGCCTCGAAGCCTTCATGACGCCGAAGACGCCGCCCTGAACGATGCCGTCGCTTTCGGTGTGATAAAAGGGCGGCCAAATCCTCGCGCTTGACCGGAGGATCACGGAGAGTCACGGTCTGACCGGCATGTGCGGGCGGGCGCAGGCAATCCGCCCGCCCGCGCGCCTCAAAAGCTCAGAACGTCGCCGTCATCGGGTCCGGCCCGATGCGCTTGCCGTCCTTCTCCAGCGTGGCGAAGGTCGCCATGTCCTCGTCGTCGAGCTTGAAGTCGAAGACCTTGAAGTTCTCCGCGATGCGCGAGGGTGTCACCGATTTCGGGATGACGACCAGCGCGTTGTCGATGTGCCAGCGGGTGATGACCTGTGCGGGCGTGCGGCCGTGTTTTGCCGCGACCCTGGCGACGACCGGGTTTTCCAGCAGCGTGCCCTGGCCGAGCGGGCTCCAGGACTGGGTGACGATGCGGTGCTTGTCGTGATAGGCACGGGCCTCCTTCTGCGGGAAGTCCGGATGCAGTTCGATCTGGTTGATGACGGGGGTCACGCCCGTTTCGTCGATCAGGCGCTGAAGGTGCTCGGGATAGAAGTTGGAGACGCCGATGGAGCGGGCGCGGCCTTCCTTCTGGAGCTGGATGAAAGCCTTCCAGGTTGCCACATACTGGTCGCGCTTCGGGGCCGGCCAGTGGATGAGGTAGAGGTCGACATAATCGGTGCCGAGGCGCTTGAGACTGGCGTCGAAGGCCTTCAGCGTGGCGTCGTAGCCCTGATCGGAATTCCAGAGCTTCGTCGTCAGGAAAATTTCGGAACGGTCGACGCCCGAGGTTCGGATGCCCTCGCCCACGCCTTCCTCGTTCTCGTAGATCGCCGCCGTATCGACATGGCGATAGCCGGTGGCGAGCGCCGCCCTGACGGCGGTCACGGCCGTCTCGTTCGGGGTCTGCCAGACACCGAGGCCGACCTGCGGAATGCTGTTGCCGTCGTGAAACAGAATTGTCGGCTGATCGCTCATCAGAATGTCTCCGTGAAGATGGAATGTCGATTGGTCCCGGGCCCCTGCGCCGGCCGAGCCTGATATAGGCGCCCCCTGCGTCATTTCAAAGAACGCGGACGACCGTTCCGCGCCGCAGATACGGAAGGATGCGCAGCATGTCGCGCCGGGCGATGGCGACGCATCCCGCCGTCGGCTCGTAGCCGGGGCGGATGAGGTGGAAGAAGATCGCCGAGCCGGCATTGCGCCGGCGCGACGTCACGTTCCAGTCGAGCACGAGGCAGATGTCGTAAAGCTCGTCCTTGCGCGCCAGCTCCTCGTGGCTCGGCCGGAAGGGCGCGTTGACGGGCCGGTTGTAGCTCGGATGCTTCGGTTCATCGCACCAGAGCATGGACGGGCGGATGCGCTTCATCGGCAGGCCAGTCTTCGGCAGGGAGAGGCGATCCCCGCGCGCGAAGCCGGAAAGGAGCGGCATCGTCGCGATGGGCGTCGCGCCGTCCCCCTCGCGCTTGCGGCTCGTGCGGCCCGAGCGGCCGATGGCGGCGGGGATGCGCAGCGGCCCCACCTGCAGGATGGCGCGCGTCCTGTCGCCCGGCGCGGGGCGCACGAGGATCGTCTTCACGCAATGTTCAGGAGATGTGATCCGCTTCATGTTCCTCCGCCATATTCGCGCCATGCGGCAACTTGATCGGCTAAACCACAGGCGGGCTTGCCAAAAGCGCCAGTTCCCTTACTTTCCAGAGGAATGCCGAGAGGTAAAGCATGACATCCCGCACTATCCTTCTTGTCGACGACGACAACGACCTTCGCGAGACGCTCGTCGAGCAGCTTTCGCTCTACGAGGAATTCGCAACGCTCGAGGAAACGACGGCCGGCAAGGGTATCCAGACAGCGCGCGCGAACCAGATCGACCTTCTCATCATGGATGTCGGCCTTCCCGACATGGACGGCCGCGAGGCGGTGAAGCTGCTGCGCAAGGGCGGCTTCAAGGCGCCGATCATCATGCTGACGGGCCACGACACCGATTCGGACACGATCCTCGGTCTCGAGGCCGGCGCGAACGACTATGTCACGAAACCCTTCCGCTTCGCCGTGCTGCTCGCGCGCATCCGCGCGCAGCTTCGCCAGCATGAGAGCAGCGAGGACGCCACCTTCACCGTCGGCCCCTATACGTTCAAGCCCGGCCAGAAGCTGCTGACGCTGGAAAACGGCCAGAAGATCCGCCTCACCGAGAAGGAGGCGGCGATCATCCGCTATCTCTATCGGGCCGACCAGAAGGTGGTGACGCGCGACGTGCTGCTGGAAGAGGTCTGGGGCTACAATTCCGGCGTCACGACCCACACGCTGGAGACGCATGTCTACCGTCTTCGCCAGAAGATCGAGCGGGACCCTTCCAATGCGGAGATTCTCGTGACAGAGAACGGCGGCTATAAAATCGTTCCGTAATCATTAGGGAGCGCCCGACGTGGCTCTCAGCGACGACATCGCCCTTCTCTCCCGCGTGCCGCTTTTCGCCGGCCTTTCCGACGACAAGCTGCGGCTGATGGCCTTCGGCGCCGAGCGCCGGCGGCTGGTCGAGGGGCAGACGCTGTTCCGCGAGGGAACATCGGCCGATTGCGGCTTCGTCGTCGCCTATGGCGCGTTCCAGCTGACATCCACGCTGAGGGACGGCACGACGCGGGACGAGGGCACGGCCACGACCGGCACGCTGCTCTCGGAGCTGGCGATGATCTCCGCCGTCGAGCGCAAATATACGGCCGTGGCGCTGGAGGACAGCGAGGTCATCCGCATCAACCGCCCGCTCTTCCGCCGCATGCTGGAGGAGTATCCGGACGTCGCCGTGCTGGTCGACGCGCGCATCCGCGAAAACCTTGCGGCGATGATCACCCGGATGCGGGGGCTGGCTGGGCGGTTTGCCTGAACGGGGAAGGCTCGTAGCGAAAGCCTTTCCTCCATACCACTTCAGAAATCGAATTCCGCGATGACCGGAACGTGGTCCGACGGCCTTTCCCAGCCGCGCGCCTCGCGGATCACCGAGATATTGGTGAGGTGCGGGTCGAGGTCGGCGGAGGACCAGATATGGTCGAGGCGGCGGCCCTTGTTGGCGGCCTGCCAGTCGGCCGAGCGGTAGCTCCACCACGTATAGAGCTTTTCCTCCGCCGGCACTTTGCGGCGCATCAGGTCCACCCAGGCGCCTTTGGTCATCACCTCGATCAAGCCCTCGGTCTCGATGGGCGTGTGGCTGACGATCTTCAGGAGCTGCTTGTGCGACCAGACGTCATGCTCGAGCGGAGCTATGTTGAGGTCGCCGACGAGGATGGAGGAAATGCCGGCCTCGGCCTCCGCGTGCAGCAGCTTCATCTCCTCGATGAAATCGAGCTTGTGGCCGAATTTTGGGTTGATCGCGCGGTCCGGCTCGTCGCCGCCGGCCGGCACATAGAAATTGTGCAGGCGGATCGACTTGCCGCGGTGATGGAAGAGCACAGAGACATGCCGCGCATCGCCGACGCCGCAATAGTCGCGCCGTTCCACGATTTCCGTCAGCGGCAGGCGCGAGACGGTGGCGACGCCGTGATAGCCCTTCTGGCCATGCATGACGATATGCTCGTAACCGAGCGCCTTCAGGGGCTTGGAGGGGAACTGGTCGTTCGGGCACTTCGTCTCCTGCAGGCACAGGACGTCGGGCGAATAGGTCTTGAGGAAATGCTCGACGAGCGGCATGCGCAGCCGCACCGAGTTGATGTTCCATGTCGCAATCGAAAGTGTCATGCCGGCCCCCGCAAAATCGTTCGGCCCGTCAGGCGGGCCGGTCGGGGTGTCTTAAAGCATGTCGCGCGGATCCGTGCAGCGTTTTTGCGGCAACGACGCGGGAAAAATCAGCGATCCCGGATGCTGGAGCATTTCCCGGGGATCGCGGCGCCGCGGTCAGCGGGCGCCGCGGTTGCGGATTTCCTCATAGGGGATGGCGAAGACCTTGTCGTCGAGCGGCACGCCGGTCTTGACGTTGAAGATCATCACGGACGTGTCCTTGCCCTGCGCGTCGGTGATCGTCCATTGGCGCAGGTCGTAGGTCTTAGGGTCGAACATCATGGTGATGGTCGAATCGCCGAACATGCTCTTGTCGCCGAGGACGATGGTCGTCAGGTCCGCCTCTTCCTTCACGCCGCGCACCATCTTGGTGGAAAGGTCGATCCTGTTGCCGAGCAAGAGGTTCAGCGGCGTCTTGGAGAGCGGGTAGATGTCCCAGGTCTTGAGCTTGCGGTTGCCGATGACGACGGACTTGCCGTCGGCGATCACGCGCATCGGCGAGGGGTCCTCGTAGTTGAAGCGGATCTTGCCGGGACGGTCGATATAGAACTTGCCGCCGGTCTGCTCGCCGCGCGGGCCGAACTGCACGAATTCGCCCATCATCGTCTTCACGGAGGCGAAGTGATCGGCGATCTTCTGCGCGGTGCCGCTCGCCTGCGCGGAGGCGGGCGCGGGCGAAAGCACGGAAAGGCCGGCCGCGAGCGTGAAGGCCAGAAGGCCGGTGAAGCCGCGGCGGGTCAGCGTGCCGGCCGGCCGGCCGTGTTCGGATCGGATCATGTCGGTCTCCTTCATGCGTCTGTCATGCGAGCCAAACGCGGCGCCATAATGGCATTGGCTCCTGACCTGAGACTTGCCGGAGAAAACGCTGCAGAAGGCCCCGCGTTCCCGGTCATCGTCCCGAAATTTCGTCTTCCGTCGGCACGAGGATCTCGCGCTTGCCGGCGTGGTTGGCGGGGCCGATCAGACCCTCCTTCTCCATGCGCTCGATCAGCGAGGCGGCGCGGTTGTAGCCGATGCCGAGGCGGCGCTGGATATAGGAGGTGGAGGCCTTGCCGTCGCGCAGCACCACGGCCACCGCCTGATCGTAGGGATCGTCCGAATCGTCGAGATTGGCGGTGCCAGCCGGGCCGTGGCCGCCCTCGCCGTCCTCGTCGTCGTCCTCGGTGATCGCGTCGAGATATTGCGGCGCGCCCTGCGTCTTCAGATGGGCGACGACGGCCTCGACCTCGTGGTCGGAGACGAAGGGCCCGTGCACGCGCTGGATGCGCCCGCCGCCGGCCATGTAGAGCATGTCGCCCATGCCGAGGAGCTGTTCGGCGCCCTGTTCGCCCAGGATGGTGCGGCTGTCGATCTTCGACGTCACCTGGAAGGAGATGCGCGTCGGGAAGTTCGCCTTGATCGTGCCGGTGATGACGTCGACGGACGGGCGCTGCGTCGCCATGATGACGTGGATGCCGGCCGCGCGCGCCATCTGGGCGAGCCGCTGCACGGCGCCTTCGATGTCCTTGCCGGCCACCATCATCAGGTCGGCCATCTCGTCGATGATGACGACGATATAGGGCATCGGCTGGAGGTCGAATTCCTCCGTCTCGTAGATCGCCTCGCCGGTCTGGCGGTCGAAGCCGGTCTGCACGGTGCGGGTGATCGTCTCGCCCTTGGCGAGCGCCTGCTCGACGCGGCTGTTGAAGCCGTCGATATTGCGCACGCCGATCTTCGACATCTTCTTGTAGCGTTCTTCCATCTCGCGCACCGTCCACTTGAGGGCGACGACGGCCTTCTTCGGGTCGGTGACGACGGGGGAGAGGAGATGCGGGATGCCGTCATAGACGGAGAGTTCCAGCATCTTCGGGTCGATCATGATCAGGCGGCACTGTTCCGGTTTCAGGCGGTAGAGCAGCGACAGGATCATCGTGTTGATGGCGACCGACTTGCCCGAGCCGGTGGTGCCGGCGACGAGCAGGTGCGGCATCTTGGCGATGTCGGAAATGACCGGCTCGCCGCCGATCGTCTTGCCGAGCGCCATGGCGAGGCGGGCCTTCGAGGTCTCGAAATCGCGGCTGGCGATGAGTTCGCGGAGATAGACGGTCTCGCGGCTCTGGTTCGGCAGCTCCATGCCGATGGCGTTGCGGCCCGGCACGACGGCAACGCGGGCGGCGATCGCGCTCATCGAGCGGGCGATGTCGTCGGCAAGGCCGATGACGCGGGAGGATTTGATGCCGGGCGCCGGCTCCAGCTCGTAGAGCGTGACGACCGGGCCGGGGCGCACATGGATGATCTCGCCCTTGACGCCGAAATCCTCCAGTACGCCTTCCAGCATGCGGGCGTTCTGCTCCAGCGCGTCGGCGGAAAGCGTCGCGTCGCGCACCTGGCCCTTCGGCTCGGCGAGCAGGTGGATCGGCGGAAGCTGGAAGCCGTCCGGGCCGACGAAGGAGGTCTGCGCCTCGCGGTCGGCGCGCTGGCCGGGCTTCGGACGCGCGGCGGGGGCGACCACGCGGGCACCTGCGGCAGGTTCCGCCTGGCGGGCCGGCGCGCGGCGCGGTGCCCAGTCGGCGGCGATGTCGTCAGCGTCCTCGTCCGGCAGGATGCCGCTCGGGCGGGCGAGCGGCTCGTCGTCCATGTCGAAGGGCAGGTCGTCGTCGAGCGAGATCGACGGCGCGGCGACGGCACGGCGGCCGTCCATGGAGGGCTCGACGCGCTCGGCGGTGCGGCTCGCGGTGCGGGCGCGCACCGGCTCGTTCAGCGTGCCGAACTCGTCCTCGTTGAAATCGTAGGGCTGCTCGATGCCGCGCGCCTTGCGGCGCTGGCTGGAGAGGCCGAAGATGCGGCGCATGCGCGCCTGGCCGGTGTACCAGGCATGGGTCATCGCGCCCGCAAGCACCGTAAGCGGACCTTCGCGCTCCTCGTCCTCGTCGGCTTCCTCGGCGACGGCGCGGGTTCGGCTCTGGGCCTGCACCGGGGTGAAGTCGTCCTCGTCGTCGGCCGGGGCGGCGCCGACGAGGCCGGCGCTGAACACCATCAGCCAGACGGCGGGAACCGCGACGATGCAGCCGATGACGGTCGCGAACATGCCGGTGGGATAGGCGCCGGTGAAGAGGGCGGGGAAGCGCAGGATCATGTCGCCGAAGACGCCGCCCAGACCGGTCGGCAGCGGCCAGGTCACCGGGCCCGGCACGCAGGCGAGCGCGGCGGAGGCGAGGATCGCGCCGCCGAGCCAGGCGACCGCGCGCTGGGGAATGCGGTGGAAGCGCCGGCCGCTCACCATCGCCAGCCCCCAGGCGACGACCGGCAGCAGCGCGATGACGCTGGCAAGGCCGAAGAACTGCATGAAGAGATCGGCGAAGACGGCGCCCGGATAGCCGAGGATGTTCTTCGGCTCGCCTCCCGAGGCGTAGGAGAGGCTGGGATCGGAGACGTTCCAGGTGGATAGCGCGGCGATGGCGAGCGCCAGACCGGCGAAGATGCCGAGCCCGGCGAGGACCTGTATCTGCCGCAAGACGAATGCCGACAGAACGAAACGGTCGTGACGGTTGTCCAGTCCTGCCGAAATGCTTCTGCTCATGGTTCCAGCCTGTGCCCACACAAGGAAAATCGCGACGATCCGCATGATTCGCGGAAGTGCCTGACTGCGAACCCTACGAAGGAAGGTTTAATGGCGTGTTAACCATGCAGTGCCGCATCATGGTTTCCGCGGCGTAAACGAAAAAGACCCGGACCGAAGTCCGGGCCAGGGGCGGATATGGCAAGCCACATCCGCGACGGGTTGTTGGGCGGCGGCCGTTGGGGCCGCCGCGGAACTTAGGCGTGGTAGGCCGCTTCGCCGTGGGACGAGAGGTCGAGACCCTCGCGCTCGGCTTCGACGGAGACCCGCAGGCCGACGATCATGTCGACGATCTTGTAGAGGATAGCCGAGCCCACGGCGCACCAGGCTATGGTGATGACGACGGCGGTGAGCTGGGTCGTGAACTGCGAGGCGATGGAGAAGTCCGCCGCTCCCGTGCCGCCGAGCGATGGGGCGGTGAAGATGCCCGTGCCGAGCGCGCCGATGAGGCCCCCGATGCCATGGACGCCGAAGACGTCCGCCGTGTCGTCATAGCCGAACTTGTTCTTCACCACGGCGACGAAGAAGTAGCAGACCGGCGAGACGATGAGGCCGAGCACGATGGCGCCGAACGGGCCGACGGAGCCTGCAGCCGGCGTGACGGCGACAAGGCCGGCGATCATGCCGGAGGCGGCGCCCAGCAGCGAGGCCTTGCCGCGGGTGAACGTCTCCACCACCGACCACGCGAGGATCGCGGCGGCCGTCGCGACGAAGGTGTTGACGGTGGCAAGGACAGCGCCGCCCGAGGCTTCGAGGTTGGAGCCCGCGTTGAAGCCGAACCAGCCGAACCACAGCATGGCGGCGCCGACGAGGGTGAGCGTCATGGAGTGGGGTGCCATCATGTCCTTGCCGAAGCCGGTGCGCTTGCCGACCATGATCGCGCCGATGAGGCCCGCGACGCCGGCATTGATATGCACGACGGTGCCGCCGGCGAAATCGAGCGCGCCCATCTTGAAGATCAGGCCGTTGCCGTCCCAGACCATGTGGGCGATCGGGAAGTAGACGAAGGTCGACCAGAGCAGCGTGAAGAGGATGACGGCCGAGAACTTGATGCGCTCGGCGAAGGCGCCGACGATCAGCGCGGGCGTCAGCGCCGCGAAGGTCATCTGGAACAGCATGAAGATATATTCCGGGATGACGACGCCGTCGGTGAAGGTCGCGGCCGTGCTCTCGACGGTGACGCCCGTGAGGAACACCTTGGCGAAGCCGCCGAAATAGGCGCTCGTCGAGCCGCCGAAGGCGAAGGAGTAGCCGTAGGTCACCCAGACGATCATCATCACGGCGCCGATGACCGTGCACTGCATGAGGACGGACAGCATGTTCTTGGCGCGCACCAGGCCACCGTAGAAGAGGGCAAGACCCGGGATCAGCATGAAGAAGACGAGCAGCGTCGCCAGGAACATGAAGGCGGTGTCCGCCTTGTCCGGAACGGGCGCGGCGGCTGTGGCCTGCGTTGCGGCCGGGGCGGTTTCCTGCGCGAAGGCGGCGACCGGCGCAAGCAGGGCCGCCGCGGCTGCGGCCGCGCGGGGGAGAATGCGGATAAGGGTGAATGCAGACATGTTGAAAAGGCTCCCTGACAGGCCGTTTGCTTAAAGGGCTTCGGAATCGGTTTCGCCGGTGCGGATGCGCACGGCATGGTCGATCGAGTAGACGAAGATCTTGCCGTCGCCGATCTGGCCGGTCTTGGCGGCCGACGCGATCGCCTCGACGGCCCTGTCGACGATGTCGCCCGGCACGGCGATCTCGATCTTCAGTTTCGGCAGGAAGCTGACGGCGTATTCCGTGCCGCGGTAGATTTCCGTATGCCCCTTCTGGCGGCCGTAACCCTTCACCTCGGTCACGGTCAGGCCCTGGATGCCGACGGCGGTGAGGGCTTCGCGCACCTCGTCGAGTTTGAACGGCTTGATAATGGCCATTACGATTTTCATCTGGTTTCCCATCCTTCGTGCTTGTCCCCAGCCGGGACCATCTCTCTGGCCGTTGGCAGCGCAACGACTGGAGATACACATTCAAGGGGCGTGCCAGATTCGAATGCCTGGGCTAACGTTCTGAAATCAAAGCAATAAAAATGAGGCTCATGCTGCGGCGCAAAAAATCGCCGCCGCACATGCTTAAAAAATAGCCGTTAATGGAATGGTGCGTAAAATTTATTCATTTGCCTTTTTCCGAATCAGCCCTTCCTGGGCGACGGAGGCGATGAGGGTGCCGGAGCGGGTGTAGATCGCGCCGCGCGTCATGCCGCGCCCGCCGAAGGCCGAGGGGCTGTCCTGGCTGTAGAGCAGCCAGTCGTCGAGGACCGGCGGGCGATGGAACCACATGGCATGGTCGAGGCTCGCCACCTGCAGCGAACGGTCGAGAACCGACGTGCCGTGGGCAAAGAGCGATGTGTCGAGCAGCGTCATGTCGGAAATATAGGCAAGCACCGCCGCCTGCAGGCGGCGGTCGGCGGGCACCGGGCCGGTGGTGCGCACCCAGATGTTCTGGTGCGGGTCCAGCTTCTCCGAGGAAAGGTAATGTGTGAGGGAAACCGGGCGCAGCTCGATCGGCCGCGGGCGTTCCCAGTAGGCGCGGATATGCGGCGGGGCGGCGGCCATGAATTGCGCCTTCAGCTTCGCCTCGCCGAGGAGCTTTTCCGGTGGCGTCACGTCGGGCATCGCCGTCTGGTGCTCGAAGCCGTCCTCGTCGTCCTGGAAGGAGGCGGTCATGAAATAGATCGGCCTGTCATGCTGGATGGCGACGACGCGGCGCGTGGCGAAGGAGCCGCCGTCGCGGATATTCTCCACGTCGTAGATGATCGGGATGGAGGGATCCCCCGGCCGCACGAAATAGGCATGCAGCGAGTGCACGAAGCGGTTCTCCTGCTCGACCGTGCGCGTGGCGGCGACCAGCGCCTGGCCGACCACCTGCCCGCCGAACACCCGCTGCCAGCCGACCTGCGGGCTTTCCCCGCGAAACAGTCGGGCTTCGAGCCGCTCGATATCGAGCGTGCGAAGGAGAACATCCATGGCGGGATTGGCGGTCTGGCGCGACATTTGGACGTGGCTCCTCTCTTGGACCCGAGGTAGGAAAGCGTTTCCTCCTCCTCTATATAGGGGAAAACGAGACCTCAAGCGCCGAGGAGAATGCGCCATGCCCGAAGCCCAGATGCTCGACGTCCTCGTCGCCGGCGGCGGCTATGTCGGCCTGTCGCTGGCCGTCGCCGTCAAGAAGGCCGCGCCGCATCTCGCCGTCGAGGTGGTGGACGGCGCGCCGGATCACGCCTGGCGCAAGGACGAGCGCGCCTTCGCCATCGTCGCCGCCGCGCGCAACCTGCTCGACGTGCTCGGCATCTGGAACGAGATCGAGCCGGAGGCCGAGCCGATCCGCCGCATGGTCATCACCGATTCGCGCACGGCCGATCCCGTCCGCCCCGTCTTCCTCACCTTCGAGGGCGCGGGCACTGGCGACGACGGCCAGCCCTTCGCCCATATGGTGCCGAACCGCGCCATCACTGCGGGCCTCCTCAAGCAGGCGGAAGCCCTTGGCGTATCGATTCGCTGGTCGACCTCCGTGGAAGGCTTTGCCACCGGCCAGCATTCCACCGCCGTCACCCTTTCCGACGGCACGGAGCGCCAGACGCGTCTCCTCGTCGCCTGCGACGGCGTGCGCTCGAAGCTGCGCGACATGGCCGGCATCAAGACAGTGCGCTTCGATTATGGCCAGTCCGGCATCGTCACCACCGTCCAGCACGAGCGCCCGCACGAGGGCACGGCGGAGGAGCATTTCCTGCCTGCAGGCCCCTTCGCCACGCTGCCGCTCACCGGCAACCGCTCCTCGCTGGTCTGGACCGAGCGCACGGAGGACGCCCGCCGCCTTGTCGAGAGCGACGATCTCGTTTTCGAGGAAGAGCTGGAGCGCCGTTTCGGCCACAAGCTCGGCGCGCTGAAGGTGGTCGACGGCCGCCGCGCCTTCCCGCTCGGCCTGACACTCGCCCGCGCCTTCGTCGCCCCGCGCTTTGCCCTTGCGGGCGACGCCGCGCACGGCATCCATCCGATTTCCGGCCAGGGCCTCAATCTCGGCTTCAAGGACGTGGCGGCGCTCGCCGAGACCATCGTGGAAGCCGATCGCCTCGGCCTCGATATCGGCGCCGTCTCGGTGCTGGAGCGCTACGAGACCTGGCGCCGCTTCGACACGGTGCGCATGGGCATGACCACCGACATCCTGAACCGCCTTTTCTCCAACGACGTGACGCCGTTGCGCGTCCTGCGCGACGTCGGTCTCGGCGTCGTCGACCGCCTGCCCGGCCTCAAGTCCTTCTTCATACGGCAGGCCGAGGGCACGACCGGCAGCGGCCATCCGCGCATGCTGGTGGGGCAGCCGATCTGAGAGGGCGGCGGCCACCTCTGAGCAGGCCGGTGCGCTCCCGTATCGCGTTTGCTCGCATCCCACCCGCCGTCGTCATCCTCGGGCTTGATCCGAGGATCCGCGCCTTACCCGGAGCATGGATGGTCGGGTCAAGCCCGACCATGACGAAAGAGGAGTGAGAGCCTATGGAGAGGTGGCGAAACGCCTGCGCCTCACCTCGCCTCAATCCTTGATCTCCCGCGCCTCCGAGATCAGCATGATCGGAATCCCGTCGCGGATCGGGTAGGCGAGCTTCGCCTTTTCGGAGACGAGTTCGCCGGCCGTGGCGTCATAGGTCAGCCGTCCCTTGGTCAGCGGGCAGACGAGGAGTTCGAGCAGTTTCGGATCGACGCGGCTGGTGCTGGCATCCATGGCAGGTCCTATTGCAGGCGGGTGTCGATGTCGCCGTAGCTGCGCGCCAGCACGATCTCGGTGATGGCGATCAGCGTTTCCGCGCGCGTCTTGAGGTCCGGCGCCTCCAGCAGTGCCTGCTTTTCCGCCGGGCCGTAGGGCGACATCATCGCCATGGAATTGACCAGCGTCATGTTGCTGGCGCGCTCCACGCTCTCCCAGTCCGCCTCCAGCTTGTTGGCGTCGAGATAGGCCTTGAAGGCGGAAAGCAGCGCTTCGCGATCGACGCTCTGTTCGTCGTCGCCGGCCGAAAGATCGGTGATGAAGGGGGCGATGCGGAAGCTGCGATAGGACTTGCCGCTTCGCACCTCCTCCAGCAGCCGGTAGCGGCAGATGCCGGTGAGCGAGACGATGTAGCGCCCGTCGCCGGTCTCGGCGAAGGAGGTGATGCGGCCGAGGCAGCCGACCTGGCAGAGCGCGGGCGTCTCGCCCGCCGGCTCTTCCGCCCGGTGCTCGCCGAAGACCGGCTGCACCATGCCGATCAGCCGGTGCGAGGCGAGCGCATCGTCGAACATGGAAAGATAGCGCGGTTCGAAGATATTGAGCGGAAGCTGGCCGCCGGGCAGGAGCAGCGCGCCCGTCAGCGGAAAGACGGGGATGGCCTCGGGCAAATCCTCCGGCTTCAGATAACGCGCATTTCCCACCTGCATGGCATTGCCTTCCCGATTCGCGGCGCGGCGAAACATCTTCCGCCCCTCGTCAGCGCGCCCTTTCCCGAATGTGGGGTAGGCGCGGCGTTTCTCAAGGGACGCCGCGCCCGTGGCCCTGAAAAAAGCTCAGGAGAACAGGATCGAGGAGAGCTTCCGACGGGCGGCGATCGTCGCCGGATCCTTCGGGCCCCAGACGTCGAAGAACTGCAGCAGCTCGCGGCGCGCGCCGTCGTCCTCGAAGGCGCGGTCGCGCTTCATGATGTAGAGGAGATGATCGGCCGCCGCCTGGCGGTCGCCCTCCACATTGCGGATCTTGGCAAGGTTGAGCCGCGCGGCGTGGTCGTCGGGGTTCTGCGTCAGAGCCTGTTCGAGCGCCGCCGGATCGCCTAGCTTGCGGGCCTCCTCGATCTGGTCGAGCTTTTTGACGACGGCGGTGATGGCCGGGTCAGCGGCAAGCGCCTCCGGCAGGCTGGCGAGCGCCTGGCGGGCATTGTCGGGCTGGCCGACGGCGATCATGCATTCGGCGATGCCGGCAAGCGCCGGAGCGTTTTCCGGGTCGGCCTGCAGCAGCGCGCCGTAGAGATCGGCGGCGCCGGCAAGGTCGCCCGCGTCGAACAGCGTCTTCGCTTCGGCGAGCATCGCCTCGATCTCGGCCTTCTCGTCCGCGCCGGCCGGGCCGGCCACCTTGTCGATGAATTCGCGGATCTGGCTTTCCGGCACCGCACCCATGAAACCATCCACCGGCCGGCCGCCGACGAAGGCGATGACGGCGGGAATCGACTGGATGCCGAGCTGGCCGGGAATGGAGGGATGGTCGTCGATGTTGAGCTTGACGAGCTTCACCCGGCCGGCGCCTTCGCGCACGACCTTCTCGATGATCGGCTGGAGCTGCTTGCACGGGCCGCACCAGGGCGCCCAGAAATCGACGAGGACCGGCTGCTGGCGCGAGGCCTCCAGCACGTCGCGCGAGAAGTTCGCCGTCGTCGTGTCCCTGATCAGGTCATCCGCCGGTGCCGCTCCGCCATAGTTCGCCGAAACGTTCATCTGCCCGCCATAGGACGATGCATAGGGATTGTCGCCTGCACTCATGGGTCTCTCCTGTGGCGCATGGCGCCGTCAAACGCGTGTCTGCGCCAGAAATCGTATGTCAGGCCGTGACTTTCAAGACAAGCGGCTCATGTCCCGTCGCCTCGATGAAGCGCAAGAGGTCCTTCGAGCCGATCGAGGTCGTCGCGTCGTTGCGCAGCGGGTGGCAATTGATCGTGTCGTATTCCATCAGGTCCGCGTCGATGATGATTTTCACGGCCTTCCCCGTGTCGTTGAAGACGCCGAAGGCCGTGACCGCGCCGGGAATGACGCCGAGATATTCCATCAGCTTCTCCGGCTTGCCGAAGGAGACGCGGCTGGCCGCGCCGATGACGGTGTGGATGGTCTTCAGGTCCACCGTCGCATGTTCCTCGACGGTCATCAGGAAGTAGTTGTCCTTCTTGTCCTTCACGAAGAGGTTCTTCGTGTGGCCACCGGGAATCTCGTCGCGCAGGGCTACCGATTCGGCGACGGTGAAGACGGGGGCATGTTCCTTGGTCGTGTGTGCGATGCCCAGCCCGTCGAGAAACTTAAAGAGATCCTTGTCCGTCTTCGGCTGCGCTTCGCTCATGTCCTGATTCCTGTTCCGAATAACTCCGCCCGCTGATTAGGACGTCGCCCACCCGCGCGCAACCACCTGAGAAACCGGGGCCCCGCACGGCGCTGCAATTTTTTCTTCAAAATCCGAAATTTCCCTGTTGCATTTGAAAATGGCTTGGGCCATATACCGCCCGTCGCCGCAACGCAGCGACCTTCGGCCACTGACTACCCCAGGCCGTCGACGATGAGCGGGTGTAGCTCAGGGGTAGAGCACAACCTTGCCAAGGTTGGGGTCGAGCGTTCGAATCGCTTCACCCGCTCCATTCTCTCCAAGATGTCGCAAGCCTCGGTTCGCCGGGGCTTTTGTGTTTCCGCCGTCGCGAAATAAGGCTGACTGGGTTCCGTTCGACCGGGTCGGTTTTCGTCCGTTCCGGCGATCCTTCCGCGTGGGTCAGGTCTTGCGGAAGACGTAGTCGGTTTCCTGCCGCAGCGTCTCGCCGGGGCGCAGGACCGCCTTCGGGAAGTTGCCGTGATTGACGGCATCCGGCCAGATCTGCGTTTCGAGGCAGAAGCCTGCGAAGGGGCCGTAGCGCCGGCCATCGAGACCCGGAACGGGCGAATTCACATAGGCGCCGGTATAGAGCTGCACGCCCGGTTCCGTGGTCAGCACGTCCAGAGAGACCCCGGAGGCAGGGCTTCGCACCGTTCCGACAGGGCGCTTGGCCTGCCGTTCCGGCGAGAAGCAGAAATTGTGGTCGAAGGCCACTCCGCCGGCCTCGGTCTGGCGGGAAAGGGGCGTCCAGTCCCGCAGATCGAATGGCGTGCCGGCGACGGGGCGGATCTCGCCCGTCGGGATGAGGTTGTGGTCGACGGGCAGGTAATGATCGGCGGCAAGGCGGATCTCGTGGCCGAAGGCATCGGCGCTGCCGTCGAGGATGAAATAGCTGTGCTGGCAGAGATTGACGGGTGTCGGGGCGTCGGTCGTCGCCTCGTAGACGACGGAGAGCACGCCCCTGCCGGTGAGGCGATAGGTGCAGGTGATCGCGCAGGTGCCGGGGTAGCCGGCGCGCGCCGCGGGGTCCGTGACGGTCAGGATGACGAAATCGCTGCCCTGATCGGCAATCCGCCAGTTCTGCCGGCCGATGCCGTCGCTGCCGCCGTGCAGATGCGTGACGCCGCGCTCGTTGCATTCGAGCTGGTGGCCGGTGCCGTCGATGGAGAAGCGGCCACCGGCGATTCGGTTGGCGCAGCGGCCGGGCGTCGCGCCGAAATAGGGCGAGTGCTCGAGATAGGACGGCAGGTCCTTGTAGCCCAGCACCAGCGGGGCGTCGTGGCCCTGAAGGCGCAGGTCCTGGATGACGGCGCCCCAGGTCAGCACATGGGCGGTCAGCCCGCCGCCGGCAAGCGTGACGCGTTCGACGGCCTCGCCGTTCTCCAGATGGCCGAAGATCTCGTTTCCTGCCCGCACGTCCGTCTCCTCCGCCTTCCCGGTTCTTCCGGGCGGCAACCTGCTGCAATTTTCGCCGGCCTGCAATCAAAAAGTCATACTTTTAAGCCGGCCTCAGATGTTCTTCTGATAGACGATGAAGGGCGTCTTGTCGGCGATGCGGTCGTAGAGCTTGCGGGCGGTGGCGTTGAAGTCCTGCGTCATCCAGTAGACTTCGGGCGCGCCCGCTTCCTCCGCCTTGGCATAGACGCCTTCGATCAGCGCCCGACCGATGCCGCTGCCGCGCACTTGCGGATCGGCGAAGAGATCCTGCAGGTAGCAGATGCTGTTGATGGTCCAGCAGGAGCGGTGGAAGAGGTAATGTGCGAGGCCGACGGGTTTGCCGTCGAGCGTCGCCAGCAGGCCGCGATATTCGCCCTCCGCCGCCCCGCCCGTCAGCCGGGCGAAGGTGGTCGCGAAGACCTCCTCCGGCAGCACCGTCCTGTAGAAGGCGAGATAGGCGGTCCACAGGCGCCGCCATTCGCCTTCATCATCCTTGTGCAGGGGGCGAATGACGACACGGCTCATGGATCAGGTTCCCGTTCCGATTTTCTCGAGGTCGTAGGGCGTGGTCTGGTAGATCTCGTTGATCCAGTTGCCGAAGAGCAGGTGCGCGTGTCCCCGCCAGCGGTTCTGCGGCGGCAGGGACGGGTCGTTGTGCGGGAAATAGTTCTTCGGCAGCTTGATCGGCACGCCCGCCGAGACGTCGCGGAAATATTCGTCGGCGAGCGAGGTCGAATCGTATTCGACATGGTTGAAGATATAGAGCCGGTTGCCGGCCTTTTCCTGGATGAGGCAGACGCCCGTCTCGTCGGAATCCAGCAGGATCTCCAGCTCCGGCACCTTGCGGATATCCTCCATGCGGATCTCCGTCCAGCGTGAGACCGGTACCTCGAAATTGTCGGAGAAGCCGTTGAGATAGACCGACGAGGGCTTCCTGTTGTGGTGGCGGTAGACGCCGAAAGCCTTTTCCTCCAGCGTGTGTTTGGGTACGCCGTGGAAATGGTAGATCGCCGCCATGGCGCCCCAACAGACGTTCAGCGTCGAATGGACGTTGGTCTCGGTCCAGTCGAGAATCCGCTTCATCTCGTCCCAATAGGTGACGTCCTCGTAGTCGAGGGTCTCCACCGGCGCGCCGGTGATGATGAAGCCGTCGAACTTGCGGTGCTTCACTTCCTCCCAGGTGTCGTAGAAGGCGAGCAGGTGCTCTTCCGAGGTGTTCTTGGCGCGATGGCCGCCGACGCGAATGAGAGACAATTCGACCTGCAGCGGCGAGGCGCCGACGAGGCGCGCCATCTGCACTTCCGTCTTGATCTTGTTCGGCATGAGGTTGAGCAGCCCGATCTGCAGCGGGCGGATATCCTGCCGGATCGCCACCGTTTCGGTCATCACCCGCACGCCCTCGTTGACGAGGGTTTCGAAGGCGGGGAGCGTATCGGGAATCTTGATGGGCATGTCTCAACTCGATCCAAAACAAAACCGGCCGCAACGATGTCGCAACCGGTCCACGTAAGGCTCTTCCTCGCGCGGCCCTTTAGCGACTTGTTTAACGTGGCTGCAAGCCGGCCGGCCAAATCACCACGAGCCCCATTGATAACGCCACTGCGGGCGCGAATCAATCCGGCGGTTTCCAGTCCGCCGGAGGCCGGCGGAGCGGGGAAAGTCGGCGGCGGCTTTTAGCGTGAGTGGTCGGGTCAAGCCCGACCATGACGGAGGAGGGGTTTGCGGGTGAGCGCACGGATGCCTCAGCCTTCCAGCTCTTCCCGCAGCATTTCCAGCTCCAGCCATTCCTCTTCCATCTTCGTCAGGCTGTCGCGCAGCTTCTCCATTTCGGCGGCGAGCTTGTTGAAGGTGGCGGGGTCCTTGGTGAAGAGATTGGGGTCGGCCATTTTCGCCTCGCGGGCGGCGATTTCCTTTTCGGCCTTCTCCATCTCCTTCGGCAGGTTCTCGAGCGCGAATTTCTGCTTGTAGGAGAGCTTTGCCTTGCTCTTTCCTTCCGCCGGCGCAGCGGCGGGCGTGTCGGCGGCCTTTGCCTTCTCGGCCTTTTCCGCCTTGCGCTTCTCCTCGATCGCGCCGCGGCGCTGGGCCATCATGTCGGTATAGCCGCCGGCATATTCGATCCAGCGGCCGTCCGGGCTTTCCGGATCGGCGGGCGCGATGGTGGAGGTGACGGTGCGGTCGAGGAAATCGCGGTCGTGGCTGACGAGCAGCACCGTGCCGGCAAAGCCCGCGACGATCTCCTGCAACAGGTCCAGCGTCTCGATGTCGAGGTCGTTGGTCGGTTCGTCGAGGATCAGCAGGTTCGTCGGGCGCGAGAGGATGCGCGCCAGCATCAGCCGGGCGCGCTCGCCGCCTGAAAGATTGCGGATCGGCGTGCGGGCCTGTTCCGGCTGGAAGAGGAATTCCTTCATGTAGCCGGTGACATGGCGCTGCTCGCCGTTGACCAGCAGCGTCTCGCCCCGCCCATCGGTGAGATAGTGGGCGAGCGTGTCGTCGAGGTTCAGGTCCTCGCGGCGCTGGTCGAGCGTGGCGATTTCCAGATTGGTGCCGAGCTTCACCGTGCCGCTGTCGGGTTCGAGCTGGCCGGTCAGCATCTTCAGGAGCGTCGTCTTGCCGGCGCCGTTCGGGCCGACGAGGCCGATGCAGTCGCCGCGATGGACCCGGATCGAGAAGGGGGCGACGATGGTGCGTTCGCCATAGGCCTTCGTGATCTTCTCCGCTTCGATGACCAGCTTACCGGATTCCTGCGCGTCGGAAGCGCTGGCCTGCACCGAGCCCTGCGGGCCCTTGTGGCCGCGATAGCGGACGCGCAGGTCGTGCAGCGCGCCGAGGCGGCGCATGTTGCGCTTGCGCCGGGCCGTCACGCCGTAGCGCAGCCAGTGCTCCTCGCGCTCGATGGCCTTGCCAAGCTTGTGCTGCTCCAGCTCCTCGGCCTCCAGCACTTCGTCGCGCCAGGCCTCGAAATGGGCAAAGCCGCGATTGAGGCGGCGCGACTGGCCCCGGTCGAGCCAGACGGTGGCGTTGGAGACCTTTTCGAGGAAACGGCGGTCGTGCGAGATGACGACGAGGGCCGAGCGGGTCGATTGCAGCTCGCCTTCCAGCCATTCGATGGTGGGAAGGTCGAGATGGTTGGTCGGCTCGTCGAGGAGCAGGATGTCCGGCTCCGGCGCCATGACGCGGGCAAGCGCCGCCCGGCGCGCCTCGCCGCCCGAGAGCGACTTCGGGTCCTCGTTGCCGGAAAGGCCGAGATGTTCGAGCAGATAGGTGACGCGGTAAGGATCGTCGCTCGGGCCAAGGCCCGCCTCGGCATAGGCGGCGACCGTGTCGTAGCCGTCGAAATCCGGGGCCTGGTGCAGGTAGCGGATCGTCGCGGAGGGGTGGCGGAAGACCTCGCCCGACTGCGCCTCGGCAAGGCCGGCGGCGATCTTCATCAGCGTCGACTTGCCGGAGCCGTTGCGGCCGACGAGGCAGATGCGGTCGCCGGGCTCCACCTGCAGGCTCGCGCCGGCAAGGAGCGGCGTGCCGCCGAAGCTGAGGAAGATGTCGTCGAGTTTGAGGATCGGCGGTGCCAAGGGTCAGGCTCCTGAAAGGTCATAGGGCCGGGCGATGAGGATCGCGCGGCCGGAGGCGAGCGAAAGGCGGATCGGGCCTTCCGCGACATTGGAGATGGTGCGGGACGAGCCGAAGGGCAGAGAAAAATCGCTGAGCGGGTAGCGCGCATTGCCGAGCGAAAGGCCGTCGAGCGGCGAGAGGCCGAGGACGGAAAAGAGGCTGCCCTGCGGCAGGTCGATCTCGCGGCTGCCCGGCAGCAGCGGCCAGGCTTCCTCCTCGCCGGAGGTGAGCTTGATGGAAAAGCCCTCCTCTTCCAGTGACACCGCGTGGATGAGGTGCATCAGCGCGTGGTCGCTGCGCTCGCCGCCGAGCGCGCCGGCCAGCAGGATGCTCTTGGCGCCCCGTTCCGCGGCGACGGAGACGGCGAGCGCGCCGTCCGTCTCGTTCTTGGCGGCGGGCCAGGGCTGGCGCTCGATCGAGGGCCAGGCGGCGATGAGTTCCGGCGGCGTAGAATCGAAATCGCCGACCCAAATCTCGGGCGTGAGGCCAAGCGCCGCCGCATGCCGCATGCCGCCATCCGCCGCCACGGTGCGGGCACCCGCGACATCCGCGCGAAGGCGCGGTGTCACGGCGAGCGCGCCGCCGAGAAGGACGACGAAGGTCTGGTCTGTGGAGGCCGGCTTGGTCATGGCCGATGCCCTTAGCGCATGTTTGGCGGAAAGGGAAAGATTTTGGCGGACGGCAGGCGCCGGCGTGGTCATTCATAAAGGGTCCCGTCCTCTGTCACGGCATTGGGCGGCCAGGCTGCATCCACCTGCAACGAAACGTGACCTGCCCATTCATTGACGCTTGTGCCGATTTGTGCGTATTAGAGCGCAATTGTGCACGATCCGGTTTGGCAATGTCTGTACAGGACCTTCTTCTTGGCGAGCGGCAGGCGCTCATTCGCATGCGGCTCGACCTTTCGGGCCGGGTGATCGCAGCGGAGCTGGCGCAGGAACTCGGCGTTTCGGAGGACACGATCCGGCGTGACCTGCGCGAAATGGCGGCGTCCGGGCTTTGCCGGCGGGTCTATGGCGGGGCGCTGCCGATGTCGCCGTCTTCGACGACGATGAACGAGCGCATGGCCATCGGCGGGGAGCGCAAGGCGGCGCTGGCGCGGGCGGCGGCGACGCTGGTTCCGCCGGGTGCCACGGTCTTTCTCGATGCCGGCAGCACCAATCTTGCGCTCGCCCGCGCGCTGCCCGCCGGCCAGGGCCTGACGGTCGCCACCAATGCGCCGGCCATCGCCGCCGCGCTTCTGGAACGCGATCTTGCCACCATCCAGCTCGGCGGCCTGATCGATGCCCGGGCGGGCGCGGCGATCGGCGCCAAGGCGATGCGCGATGCCGAGGCGCTGCGCCCGGACATCCTCGTGCTCGGCGTCTGCGGCATCGACCCGGAGGCGGGCGTGACTGCCGAGAGCTTCGAGGAGGCGGAGTTCAAGCGCTTCCTCGCCTCGCGCAGCCGCACCGTCATGGTCGTGGTGACCAACGACAAGCTTTCCGCCGCCGCTCCCTATTCGGTCGTGCCGCTTTCCCGCGTGGCGCAGGCCGTGATCGAGGCGGATGCGGACGACAAGGAGGCCGCCGCGCTGACGGCGGCCGGCATCGAAACGCTGCGGGCCGGTTGAGCCCGGCGCAATCCCGAAAGACACTTTCATGACGACGCCTGAAACCGCCCTTGCCGGCAAATCCTTCGCCGGGACCTATTTTCCGCCGACGCGACTCGCCGTCTCCGGCCTCTTCCTGCTGAACGGTACCTTCGCCGGCGCCTGGGCGCCGAAGATCCCGGAATTCGCAGCCCGCCTCGGGCTGACGGAGGCCGGGCTCGGCCTGATGATCATGTGCTTCGGCATCGGCTCGCTCGTCCTGATGCCGATCGCCGGCGTGCTGATCGCCCATTTCGGCACGACGCGCACGGTCAAGGGCGCGACGATCCTCTTCCTTTCCACCATGCTGCTGCTGTCGGTCGCGCCGACGATCCCGCTCGGGGCCGTCGCCATCTTCCTCTTCGGCGGGCTGATGGGCGGCATGGACGTCGCCATGAACGGCAATGCCGTGGAGGTGGAGAAGTCCATGCGCCGGGCGATCATGTCGTCCTGCCACGCCTTCTGGAGTCTCGGCGCCTTCATCGGTGCGGCGACCGGCGGCTTCCTCATGGAGGCGCTCGGCGTGATGGGCCATGCCGTGCTGCTCACCGTCGCCGGGGCGGCGCTGCTGGTCCCTATCTGGCCGCGCATCCTGCACGATGCGCCGCATCCGAGCGAGGAGCGCCAGAAGGTGCGCCTGCCGCTGACGCCGCTGCCCTGGCTGATCGGCCTGATGGCGCTGTTCTGCATGGTGCCGGAAGGGGCGATCCTCGACTGGGGCGCGCTCTACATGCGCAACGAGCTCGGTGCGTCGCTGGCGCTTTCGGGCTTCGCCTTCGGCACCTTCTCGCTGACCATGGCCGTCATGCGCTTTGCCGGCGACCATGTGCGCGACCGCTTCGGCGCGGTGAAGACGCTGCGCTTCTCCACGGTCATGGCGATCCTCGGCATGGTGGTGGCGGGCACGGCGCCGAACGCCTATGTGGCCATGCTGGGCTTCGCGCTCTGCGGCGTCGGGATTTCCAACATGGTGCCCATCGCCTTTTCCGCCGCCGGCAACCTGCCGGGCTATGCGCAGGGCGTCGCGCTGTCGGTCGCGACGGTCATGGGCTATTCCGGCTCGCTCTTCGCACCCTCGGTCATCGGCTTCATTGCCGAGCATGTGGGCTTCGCGATGATCTTCACGCTTCTGCCGGTCCTCTTCATCGTCGTGCTGGCGCTCTCGCACCACGCGGTGCATGCGGACGTGCGCGAGCGGCACTGAAATCGCCCTGACGGTTGACAAGCCACATTTCCTGATCCACCTGAGGGCAAAGGCCGCGCCCGCGCGGCCGCTTTCGAGCAAGAGGCTCCAAAATGTCCTTTTCCTTCGATTTTGAACCGAAGCCGCGGCGCAAGTCCGTCGGCGTCGATGTCGGCGGCGTGCTCGTCGGCGGCGGCGCCCCCGTCGTCGTGCAGTCGATGACCAACACGGACACGGCCGATATCGATGCGACGGTGGCGCAGGTCGCCGCCCTTCACCGGGCTGGCTCCGAGATCGTCCGCATCACGGTCGACCGCGACGAGAGCGCGGCGGCGGTGCCGAAGATCCGCGAACGGCTGCTTCGCCTCGGCATGGACGTGCCGCTCGTCGGCGACTTCCACTATATCGGCCACAAGCTGCTGGCGGACCATCCGGCCTGCGCCGAGGCGCTGGCGAAATACCGCATCAATCCCGGCAATGTCGGCTTCAAGGACAAGAAGGACCGGCAGTTCGCCGCCATCGTCGAGACGGCGATCCGCCACGACAAGCCGGTGCGCATCGGCGTCAACTGGGGCTCGCTCGACCAGGAGCTGCTGACCCGGCTGATGGACGAGAACCAGGACAACGGTTCGCCGCTGACGGCCCAGCAGGTGATGCGCGAGGCGATCTGCCAGTCGGCGCTGCTTTCCGCCGAGCTTGCGGAGGAGATCGGCCTGCCGCGCGACCATATCATCCTGTCGGCCAAGGTCTCCAACGTGCAGGACCTCATCGCGGTCTATGCGATGCTGTCGGCCCGCTCCGACCATGCGCTGCATCTCGGCCTCACGGAGGCCGGCATGGGCACCAAGGGCGTCGTTGCCTCCTCGGCCTCGCTCGGCATCCTCATGCAGCAGGGTATCGGCGACACGATCCGCATCTCGCTGACGCCGGAGCCCGGCGGCGACCGCACCCGCGAGGTGCAGGTGGCGCAGGAGCTGCTGCAGGTCATGGGCTTCCGCCAGTTCATCCCGGTCGTCGCCGCATGTCCCGGCTGCGGGCGCACGACCTCGACGGTCTTCCAGGAGCTGGCGCAGAAGATCCAGGATGACATCCGCAAGAACATGCCGGTCTGGCGCGAGAAATATCCGGGCGTCGAGGGCCTCAAGGTCGCCGTCATGGGCTGCATCGTCAACGGGCCGGGCGAGAGCAAGCATGCCGATATCGGCATCTCGCTGCCGGGCACGGGCGAGCTTCCCATCGCGCCCGTCTATGTCGACGGCAAGAAGGCGATGACGCTGCGGGGCACGAATATCGCCGGCGAGTTCGAGGCGCTGGTCAACGACTATATCGAGAAGCGCTACGGGCAGGGGCAGGCGGCCGCCGAATAGGTCTCCGGCCGCTTTCCGGAATCAGACGATTTCTTCCAGCGCCGCGACCAGCCGGTTGCATTCCTCCGGCGTGCCGATGGTGATGCGCAGGAAATCCGAGATGCGGGGCTTTGCGAAGTGGCGCACCAGCACAGCGCGCTCGCGCAGGCCCTTTGCCAGCGCCTCGCCGCTATGATCCGGGTGGCGGGCGAAGACGAAGTTCGCCTGCGAGGGCAGGACCTCGAAGCCGCGCTGGCGCAGCGCGCCGGTGACGCGCTCGCGGGATTCGATCACCTTGCCGCGCGTCTCGTCGAACCATTGTCGGTCCTCCATGGCGGCGGCGGCGCCGGCCTGGGCGACGCGGTCGAGCGGATACGAGTTGAAGCTGTCCTTGACGCGCTCCAGCGCATCGATCAACGGGCGTTGGCCGATAGCGTAGCCGACGCGCAGGCCCGCCAGCGAGCGGGACTTGGAGAGCGTGTGGACGACGAGGAGGTTGTCGTACTTTTTCGTCAGCGGGATCGCGCTCTCGCCGCCGAAATCGATATAGGCCTCGTCGATGACGACCGGCTGGTCCGGACGCGCGGCGGCGAGTTTCTCGATGGCGGCGAGCGGCAGGCCGATGCCGGTCGGGGCGTTCGGGTTCGGCAGTATGATCGCGCCGGCGGGGCGATCGTAGTTCGCAAGGTCGATGGTGAAATCGTCCTTCAGGGGAATCTCGACCGACTCGATGCCGAAGAGGCGGCAATAGGTGGGGTAGAAGCTATAGGTGATGTCGGGATAGAGCAGCGGCTGCTCGTGCTTGAGCAGGGCGACGAAGGCGTGCGCCAGCACCTCGTCCGAGCCGTTGCCGACGAAGACCTCGTCGGCCTCCACGCCGTAGAAGCGGGCGATGGACTGGCGCAGCGCCAGCGCGCCCGGATCGGGATAGAGCTTCAGGCTGTCGGTAACGGCGGCCTGCATGGCGGCGATGGCCTTGGGCGAGGGGCCGTAGGGGTTCTCGTTGGTGTTGAGCTTGGTGAGGTTTTGGATGCGCGGCTGCTCGCCTGCGACATATGGCTTGAGCGTGGCGACGATCGGCGACCAGAATTTGCTCATGACGTCAGTTCCTGCGATTGGCGATGAAATGGGCGGTCTCGACGAGGATGCCGGCGCGATGGCTGAACGGCGCAAGAAGCGCCTCGGCCTCCGTGACAAGTTCCTTCAGGCGATGTTCCGCCCATGCCTGGCCACGGCGGGAGACGAGCGTCGCCTTGCCGCGTTCGGCGTCCTTGCCGGTCGCCTTGCCCATGGTCTTCGCGTCGGCGGTGAGATCGAGCAGGTCGTCGGCGATCTGGAAGGCGAGGCCCACCGTCTCGCCGTAGCGGCGCAGCGTGGCACGCTCCTCCGCCGAGGCGCCGGCGACGATGGCGCCAGCCTCGCAGGCGAAGCGCAGCAGCGCGCCGGTCTTCATCGCCTGCAGCGTGACGATGCCGTCCTCGTCGGGCGCGTGCTTTTCGGCGGCGAGGTCCAGCGCCTGGCCCCCGGCCATGCCGCCGATGCCGGCGGCGCGGGCGAGCGCCAGCACCAGCGCCGTCTTGGTGGCGTCAGGCAGATGCGTTTCAGGCGCGGTGACGATGTCGAAGGCGAGCGTCAGCAGGCTGTCGCCGGCGAGGATGGCGGCGGCCTCGTCGAAGGCGATGTGCACGGTCGGCTGGCCGCGGCGCAGGTCGTCGTCGTCCATCGCCGGCAGGTCGTCATGGACGAGCGAGTAGCAATGGATGCATTCGAGCGCCGCGCCGATGCGCAAGGCCGCCTCGCGCTCGACATTGGGGAAGAGCGCGGCGGACTCGATGACGAGGAAGGGACGCAGCCGCTTGCCGCCGTTCAGCACGCCGTGGCGCATGGCGGCCAGCAGGCGTTCCGGCCGGGCGATCTCGCCGGCCTCAATCTCGGCCGAGAGCAGGCGTTCGAGGAGGGCCTCCACCGCCTCGGCATTGCTCTTGAGAAGGGACTGGAATTCCTGGTGACGTTCGCTCATGGCCGCTCTTTGGCATGGGCTCCCCGGCGAAGCAACGGGAATGCCGGGACGGCGGCAAAGAATCGCGGCCCGGCGCTGGTTTTTGCCGAGCCGGGACGGTATGAAGGCGCAACGCGGGATGGATGGGCGCCGGCACTTGGACATCGTACCGGAAACACGGACGGACAGGGAGGTTGAAACCGGTGAGAGGGACGGCTGGATGAGCCGGCTTCGCCGGAACCGGCGCCGACTCGTCTTCGCCGCCGCGGCCGTGATCGCGCTGCCCTATGCGCTGATCCTCCTCTATACGCTCGCCTTCGTCCATCCCGTCTCCACGCTGATGTTGCGCGACCTCGTGCTGCTGCGCGGCTATGACCGGCAATGGGTTTCCTTCGAGGATATCTCGCCCAATCTCGTGCAGGCGGTGATGATGTCCGAGGACGGGCAATTCTGCCGCCATTCCGGCGTCGACTGGGGCGAGATGCGCGCGGTGGTGAACGAGGCGCTTGCCGGCGAGCAGACGCGCGGGGCGAGCACCATCCCCATGCAGACGGCGAAGAACCTCTTCCTGTGGAACGGCCGCTCCTTCCTGCGCAAGGCGATGGAGGTGCCGCTGGCTGTGGCGGCGGATTTCGTCTGGAGCAAGCGGCGGCTGATGGAGATCTATCTCAACATCGCCGAATGGGGGCCGGGCATCTACGGCATCGAGGCGGCGGCGCAGCACCATTTCAACGTGCCGGCCGCAAAGCTCTCGCGCCGGCAGGCCTCGCTTCTCGCGGTCTCGCTGCCCAACCCCTACGAGCGCAATGCCGGCAAGCCCGGCCGCGGCCTGCAGCGGCTGGCGCGGCTGATCGAGCATCGCGCAAACCGGTCCGGCGAATACATCAAGTGCCTTTATGAGTGAGTTCAGGGCTTTTCATTGGCGCTCGCGGCCCTGAGCGCCTAGGGTCCGGCCCGCTAAAAGGAGCCCGAAATGACAGACCTCGTCCTCTATGTCGGCAACAAGAACTATTCCTCCTGGTCGTTCCGGCCCTGGATCGCCATGGCGGCGGCGGGCGTGCCGTTCACCGACCGGGTGATCCCGTTCGATTTTGCCGCCGGCAACCCGGAAATCCGAAAGGTTTCGCCGACGGGCCGGGTGCCGCTGCTGCAGCACGGCGACGTCAAGGTCTGGGAATCGCTCGCCATCATCGAATATGTCGCCGAGCTCTTTCCGGATGCCGGCATCTGGCCGCAGGACCGGGTGGCGCGCGCCGAGGCGCGGGCGATCTCGATGGAAATGCTCTCCGGCTTCCGTGCGCTGCGCAATGCTTGCCCGATGAACATCCGCCGCACGCCCGCCAGCATCGACCTTGCCGACGGCGTGACGGACGACGTCGCCCGCATCGAGACGATCTGGAAGGACGCACTGGCGCGCTCGGGCGGGCCGTTCCTGTTCGGCGGCTTCTCGGCGGCCGACGCGATGTATGCGCCGGTGGTCAACCGGCTGGAGATCTATCGCCTGACGCGGGACGAGACGATCCTTGCCTATATGGCGCGCATGAAGGCGCATACGGCCTGGCAGAGGTGGCAGGCGGCGGCACTCGCCGAGCCCTGGATCGTGCCGGAAGACGAGGTCTGACGGCGGAGTCGAAAAAATCCGTACGGGGACTGGTCAAGCAGGGTTTTGCCATGTATAAGCCGGCCCAATTTCCGAGAAAAAGGCATGTCCTGTCGCCCGTCCGGTGCCGTAAGGATGTGTTTGCCCGATAAGTGGAGTTAGTCAAATGGCTGTACCGAAAAGAAAAACGACCCCGTCCAAGCGCGGTATGCGCCGTTCCGCAGACGCTCTGAAGGGTTCGACCTACGTTGAAGACAAGAACTCGGGCGAACTGCGCCGTCCGCACCACATCGACCTGAAGACCGGCATGTACCGCGGTCGCCAGGTTCTGACGCCGAAGGAAAGCGCATAATCCGCTTTTCCGGCATCAGCCGAGATCAAGGCCCGGGAAACCGGGCCTTTTCTTTTGCGCCGCTTCTGCGGGCGACATTTTCTTGAGCCGATTCTTCGGCTAAGACGACCGGACGGGCTGGCCACGCCGGCGCAGCCTAGGAGACCGTCGCCCCATGCTTCTGGCCATACCGCTGCTGATCATTCCCTTCGCCCTCTACAACCTCGCCATGACCGGCCTCTTCGGCCATGACGGCGTTGCCGTGCTCGACAGTGAGGTGATGGCGGTCAACATGCTGTCCGGCACGACATGGACCATGGCCTTCGGCGACCTTCTCATCCTGATCGCGCTCGTGCTGCTCTTCGTGGAGATCCTGAAGGCCACGCGGCCGGGCTCGCGGGCCCTTCTCGACCACATGCTCTCGATGGTGCTGTTCGTGGTGTTCCTGGTCGAGTTCCTGCTGGTGCAGGGTGCGGCGACGCAGATTTTCTTCATCCTGATGACGATCTGCTTCATCGACGTCATCGCGGGCTTTGCGGTCTCGATCCGTACGGCGAGCCGCGACCTTTCGATCGGGCTCTGACGGCGCGGGAAGCCCCGCGCCGGTCGAATTTCATCAGCCGAGATTGTCGAGCTTGGTCTGGAGCGCGCGAAGCTGCTCCTTGAGTTCGTCGAGGTCCTTGGCTTCGGCCTTGCGGGTTTCCTTGGGCGGCGTCGCATTGGCGAAGGGCGAGAACATCTTCATCGCCTGCTGGAACATCTCCGTGTTCCGCCGCACCGTCTCCTCGACGATCTGCATCGGCACCTGTAGATTCTTGCCGAGCGGCGTGTCGCCGAAGGTCTTGTTGATCTGCTCGCGCATCTGCGCCTGCTGCTCGGTGAAGGCCTGCATGGAGTGCTCGAGATAGCTCGGCACTACCATCTGCATCTGGTCGCCGTAGTAGGAGATGAGCTGGCGCAGGAAGGAGATGGGCAGCAGCGTGTTGCCCGTCTTGGATTCCTGTTCGAAGATGATCTGGGTCAGCACGGAATGGGTGATGTCCTCGCCGGACTTGGCGTCCTGCACGGTGAAGTCCTCACCCTTCTTCACCATGACCGCAAGATCGTCGAGAGTGACATAGGTGCTCGTGCCGGTGTTGTAGAGGCGGCGGTTCGCGTATTTCTTGATGACGATCTGACCGTCGTTCCTGGCCATTAGGGTCTCCTCATCCCCGTATTCCTGTTTCTTTTTTGGTTCCGGCGAGTATCGGCAAAAAGCAGCGCCGTGACAATCGAATTGTGCGATGCGGCGAGCAATGCTGCGCAACATGGATTTTCATGCTGCACCCGCCCTCCATGAAATTTTAGCGGCATCGGATATCCCGTTTGACTCTCCTGTCTCGCTTTGCCAGTTTTGATTTCGGGAGAACCGCCGGGCTCGCGCCGTTCGTGCGCCGGCCCGGTTCCAAGGCCGGCCGCATGGCCGTCAGAACTGAGGAATCATACCATGAGCACCCCGTCCATCGTCATCGCCAGCGCCGCCCGCACCGCGGTCGGTTCCTTCAACGGAGCCTTCGCCAACACGCCCGCCCACGAACTGGGCGCGACCGTGATCTCGGCGGTTCTGGAGCGCGCGGGCGTGGCAGTGGGCGAGGTGAACGAGGTGATCCTCGGCCAGGTGCTGCCGGCCGGCGAAGGCCAGAACCCGGCGCGCCAGGCCGCCATGAAGGCCGGCCTGCCGCAGGAAGCCACCGCCTGGGGCATGAACCAGCTCTGCGGCTCGGGCCTGCGCGCCGTCGCGCTCGGCATGCAGCAGATCGCCACGGGCGATGCGAGCATCATCGTCGCCGGCGGCATGGAATCCATGTCCATGGCGCCGCATTGCGCGCATCTGCGCGGCGGCGTGAAGATGGGCGACTTCAAGATGATCGACACGATGATCAAGGACGGCCTGACGGACGCTTTCTACGGCTATCACATGGGCATCACCGCCGAGAACGTCGCCAAGCAGTGGCAGCTCTCGCGCGACGAGCAGGACACCTTCGCCGTCGCCTCGCAGAACAAGGCCGAGGCCGCCCAGAAGGAAGGCCGCTTCAGGGACGAGATCGTCCCCTTCATCGTCAAGACCCGCAAGGGTGACGTGACGGTCGATGCCGACGAATATATCCGCCACGGCGCGACGCTCGACTCCATGGCCAAGCTGCGCCCGGCCTTCGACAAGGAGGGCACGGTGACGGCGGCGAACGCCTCGGGTCTCAACGACGGCGCGGCCGCCGCCCTTCTCATGAGCGAAGCGGAAGCCTCGCGCCGCGGCATCCAGCCGCTCGCCCGCATCGTCTCCTGGGCGACGGCCGGCGTCGATCCGAAGATCATGGGCACGGGCCCGATCCCGGCCTCCCGCAAGGCGCTCGAAAGGGCCGGCTGGAAGATCGGCGACCTCGACCTCGTCGAGGCGAACGAAGCCTTCGCTGCCCAGGCCTGCGCCGTCAACAAGGATCTCGGCTGGGATCCGTCCATCGTCAACGTCAACGGCGGCGCCATCGCCATCGGTCACCCGATCGGTGCGTCCGGCGCCCGCATCCTCAACACGCTCCTCTTCGAGATGAAGCGCCGCGGCGCCTCGAAGGGCCTTGCCACGCTGTGCATCGGCGGCGGCATGGGCGTGGCGATGTGCGTTGAGCGCATGTAAGCATCCGCTTGCAAGTTGCTTTGCCATGACCCGCCGCCGGCGGGGCGACGGGTCGACTCATAAAACAGCCAAGGGGAGTGAGCCACATGAGCAGGGTAGCATTGGTTACGGGGGGATCGCGGGGTATCGGCGCAGCCATCTCGGTTGCGCTGAAGGCCGCGGGATACAAGGTGGCTGCGAACTACGCCGGCAACGACGATGCCGCCAACGCCTTCAAGGCGGAAACGGGCATCCCGGTCTACAAATGGGATGTCTCGAGCTACGAATCCTGTGCGGAGGGGATCGCAAGGGTGGAGGCCGATCTCGGCCCGGTCGACGTGCTCGTCAACAATGCGGGCATCACCCGCGACGCCATGTTCCACAAGATGACGCCCGACCAGTGGGGCGCCGTCGTCAATACCAACCTCACCGGCCTGTTCAACATGACCCATCCGGTGTGGTCTGGCATGCGCGACCGCAATTTCGGCCGCGTCATCAACATCTCCTCGATCAACGGCCAGAAGGGCCAGATGGGCCAGGCGAACTATTCCGCCGCCAAGGCCGGCGATCTGGGCTTCACCAAGGCGCTGGCGCAGGAGGGCGCGGCCAAGGGCATCACCGTCAACGCGATCTGCCCCGGCTATATCGGCACGGAGATGGTGCGCGCCATCCCCGAAAAGGTGCTGAACGAGCGGATCATCCCGCTCATTCCCGTCGGGCGCCTCGGCGAGCCGGAGGAGATCGCCCGCGTGGTCGTCTTCCTCGCCTCGGACGATGCCGGCTTCATCACCGGCTCGACCATCTCGGCGAATGGTGGCCAGTTCTTCGTCTGACACCCGCCAAACCGGAACACGGTGCCTTCGGGCGCCGTTTCCATGTCATTCGCCAAGGAGGACGTGCGATGAAGCAGGAAAAGCTTGGCGAGGCGGCGATTTCCGAGGCGCTGGCATCGCTTGATGGCTGGACGCGCTCGGACGACGGCATAGCCATCGAGAAGCGCTACAAGTTCCGCAATTTCCGCGAGGCCTTCGGCTTCATGACCGAGGGGGCGCTGGCGGCGGAAAAGTTCAATCATCATCCCGAATGGTTCAACGTCTATAACCGCGTCGATGTGCGGCTCACCAACCACGATGCGGGCGGCCTGACCGAGCTCGATTTCAAGCTCGCGTCGGCAATGGAGGTCGCGGCGGCGCTTCGCACGAAGAGTTGAAGGGACGTGATCGCATTCCCATATGAATTCCGCCGGACGATTTTCCACCCGTTCGAGGCCGGCATCGCCGCCTGAAGGAGGCCCTGCATGGATGACGTGAAGATCGGTGAAATCCTCCTGCCCGGAGACGAGGCCGAACAGGAGCGCCAGAGCGAGCGCGTCAGGAAGCGGTTCTGGCCGGTCCTCAGGCGCGCGATGCGCTACGTGCCGTTTTCCCGCGATCTCGTCGCATCCTACTATTGCGCGCTCGATCCCCGCACGCCGACGAAGGTCCGCGGCATCCTGCTCGCCGCGCTCGCCTATTTCGTCCTGCCGCTCGACGGTATCCCGGATTTCTTCGTGCTCGTGGGCTTTTCCGACGATATCGCCGTGCTGACGGCGGCCTTCGCGGCGATCCGCGGCCATATTCGCGAGGACCATTATGCCGCCGCCGACAAGGCGCTTGCGGACGAGCCGGATATGCAACCCGCGGGATAGGCGGCTTCACCGGATTCGGGTCAAATTCTTGCCCTATTCCTTGTGCCTTTAGGCACTTCGACGGGTTCTATCTCACCAAATGGGGACTGGGCACGCCCGCTTTCCGCAGGAAGGCAGCGGCGGAGATTCGACGCAATCTTGTCCCGGTGCGGCGCGGATGACCTTCTTATAATGAGCGTATGTTGACGGTTTGGTAACCTGAATTAAGTCAAAATAAATCAAATCGTCATCATGCGTGGCCGACACCGGTATCGAAGGCGCGGGCTTTCGGCCGGAAATCAATGGCAAGACAACCGGCAGGAAAACATGTTCGTAAGAAAGCTCGCAACCGCACTCGCCCTCGTTCTTATGACCGCAGGCGTTGCCTCGGCCCAGACGCCGACGCGCATTCAGCAGTTCAATGCCTGGGGCGCCTATTCCTACCAGGCAAAGGGCGGCAAGGTCTGCTACGTCCTTTCCGTTCCCAAGGAGAAGAACCCCGCCGGCGTCGACCATGGCGACGTGTTCTTCCTCGTTTCGCAGCGCCCTGGCCAGAACATCAGCTACGAGCCGCAGGCGATGATGGGGTATCCGCTGCAGGAAAACTCCAAGGTCAATGTCGTGATCGACAACCGCACCTTCGTCATGTTCACCAAGGGCAATTCGGCCTGGGTGGAGAACGCCGCCGAGGAGCCGGCGCTGGTCGCGGCTATGAAGGGCGGCAAGTCGATGACGGTGCAGGCCAAGTCGCGCCGCGGCACCGGCACTTCCTATTCCTATTCGCTCTCCGGCATCTCGGCGGCGCTGAAGCAGATCGAAAGCTGCCGCTGATCTCGGCGCTTCCTCCCGACACGAAGGGCCGGCACCGCTGCCGGCCCTTTGCTTTTGCAGGACAGGTGACTTTCCGCCGGAACGATGCTAAAGGGCACGCAACTGGGCCTCCGCCGCATCTGCCGGCGCCGAAAGGTCCGCTGAACTTCAGTCGAGCATGGACCGCTTGCGGCGCAGGAAGCCTGCGCAGGCGCTTCCTGTTCTTGAGGATGACCCGATGGCAAGCATGGACTTTCTCAATACGGCCGAGCCCGTCAAGGCGCCGGTCGTCCGCAACATCCCGGCCGCCGAAAAGCCGTCGCTGATCGGCCTTTCGCGCGAGGATATGCGCCGAGCGCTCGTCGAGAAGGGCGTCGCCGAGCGGCAGGTGAAGATGCGCGTCAGCCAGCTCTGGCACTGGCTCTATGTGCGCGGCGTCTCCGATTTCGACGACATGACGAATGTCTCCAAGGACATGCGCGAGATGCTGAAGACGCATTTCACCATCGCCCGTCCCGAGATCGTCGACGAGCAGATCTCCAATGACGGCACGCGCAAGTGGCTGCTTCGCTTTCCTGCGCGCGGCGCCGGCCGCCCGGTCGAGATCGAGACGGTCTACATTCCGGAAGAGGGCCGCGGCACGCTCTGCATCTCCAGCCAGGTCGGCTGCACGCTGACCTGTTCCTTCTGCCATACCGGTACGCAGAAGCTGGTGCGCAACCTCACGGCCGAGGAAATCCTCTCGCAGCTCCTGCTCGCCCGCGACCGGCTCGGCGACTTCCCTGACCGCGACACGCCGGCCGGCGCCATCGTGCCGGCGGAAGGCCGCAAGGTTTCCAATATCGTGATGATGGGCATGGGCGAGCCGCTCTACAATTTCGAAAACGTCAAGACGGCGCTCCTGATCGCTACCGACGGCGATGGCCTGTCGCTCTCCAAGCGGCGCGTCACGCTGTCGACCTCCGGCATCGTGCCGGAAATCTACCGCACCGGCTCGGAGATCGGCGTCATGCTGGCGATCTCGCTGCATGCGGTGCGCGACGAGCTGCGCGACATGCTGGTGCCGATCAACAAGAAATATCCGCTGAAGGAACTGCTCGACGCCTGCCGCGCCTATCCGAGCCTGTCGAACGCGCGGCGCATCACCTTCGAATATGTGATGCTGAAGGACGTCAACGACACACTGGAGGACGCCAAGCTGCTGGTGCAGCTCCTCAAGGGCATTCCGGCGAAGATCAACCTCATCCCGTTCAATCCCTGGCCGGGTACGAACTACCAGTGTTCCGACTGGGAGCAGATCGAGCGCTTCGCCGATTTCATCAACCAGGCCGGCTACGCCTCGCCGATCCGCACCCCGCGCGGCCGCGACATCCTCGCCGCCTGCGGCCAGCTCAAGTCGGAATCCGAGCGCATGCGCAAGGTTGAGCGCATGGCCTTCGAGGCCATGATGATCGTCGGGCACGGCGAGGACGATTGAGGGCTTTTTGCCCTCAATCTTCAAGCCTCAGGCCGCGAGCCCCTTCTTCTCGAGCATGGCCTCGGGGCTCGGCAGCTTGCCGCGGAAGGCCTTGTAGGCGTCTTCCGGATCGACCGAGCCGCCGACGGAATAGATATAGGTCTTCAGCCGCTCCGCCATGACGGGATTGAAGGCATCGCCCGTCTCCGTGAAGGCGGAGAAGGCGTCGGCGTCGAGCACTTCCGACCACATGTAGGAATAGTAGCCGGCCGAATAGCCGTCGCCCGAGAAGACATGCTGGAAGTGCGGCGTCGCGTGGCGCATGACGATGGACGCCGGCAGGCCGATCGTCTCCAGCACCTCGCCCTGCACCGCCATCGGGTCCTCGACGGCGCCGCGCGTATGGAACGCCATGTCGACCAGCGCCGAGGAGGTGAACTCCACCGTCGCGAAGCCCGAATTGAAGGTGCGGGCGGCCAGCACCTTGTCGAGCAGCGCCTGCGGCATCGCCTCGCCCGTCCGGTAATGCACGGCATAGCGCGTCAGCACTTCCGGCACCGTCAGCCAGTGCTCGTAGAGCTGCGACGGCAATTCCACGAAATCGCGCGAGACGCCCGTGCCCGAGACGGAGGGATAGGTGACGTTGGAGAGCATGCCGTGCAGCGCATGGCCGAATTCGTGGAAGAGCGTGCGCGCATCGTCGAGCGACAGCAGCGCGGGCTTGCCTTCCGCGGGCTTTGCGAAATTGCAGACATTGTAGATGATCGGCAGCTCCCCGACCGCGCCGTTCGGCAGCGGCAGGCGATGCTGGCTCTGGTAGGAGCTCATCCATGCGCCGGAACGCTTGGAGGCGCGCGCGAAATAATCGCCGAGGAACATGGCGACCAGCCTGTCCTCCCGGTCGCGAATCTCGAAGACCCGCACGTCGGGATGATACACCGGCACGCCCTTCTGCTCGATGGCGCGGATACCGAAGAGCCGCTCTGCAACGTCGAAGCAGGCCTCGATGACCTTTTCGAGCTGGAGATAGGGCTTCAGCTCCGCCTCGGAGAAATTGAATTTTTTCGCGCGCAGCTTTTCCGCATAGTAGCGCCAATCCCAGGGCATGACCTCGTGGTTGCGCCCCTCCTCGGCGATCAGCGCGGCAAGCTCCGCCTCCTCCTCGCGCGCCCGCGCCACGGCCTTTTCCCAGACCTGCATCAGAAGCCCGTTCACCGCCTCCGGCGTCTTGGCCATGGTGTTGTCGAGCTTCAGAGCCGCGAAGTTCCCGTAGCCGAGCAGCCCGGCCTTTTCGGCCCTGAGCGCCAGCGTTTCCTTGACGATGCCGCGATTGTCCGTCTCGCCCGCATTCTCGCCGCGCGCCACCCAGGCCCGGAACGCCTGCTCGCGCAGGTCGCGGCGGGTGGAGAAGGTGAGGAACGGCTCGATGATCGAGCGCGACAGGGTGACGGCGTAGCGCCCGTCCTCGCCGCGCTCGCGCGCCGCCGCAGCCATGGCGTCCTTCAGGAAGTCCGGCAGACCGTCGAGCGCCTCGCCCTCGTCGAGGACGAGCGCCCAGTTCTTCTCGTCGGCGAGCACGTTCTGGCCGAATTTCGCACCGAGGCCGGCGAGCGTCTCATTGATCGCCGAAAGCCGCTCCTGCCCGGACTTTTCGAGCTTCGCGCCCGATTTCACAAAGCCCTTCCAGTGCCGCTCCAGCACGCGCACCTGCTCCAGCGAGAGATTCAGCCCGGCGCGGCTCTCCCACAGCGCATCGATGCGCTTGAAGAGCGCGGCATTGGTGCCGATCTTCGAATAATGCCGCGACATTTTCGGCGCGATGTCGCGTTCCAGGGACTGGATCATGTCGTTGGTATTGGCCCCGGCGCGGCTCCAGAAGAGCGCCGAGACGCGCGACAGCGCATCGCCGGCGATCTCCAGCGCGACGACGGTGTTCTCGAAGGTGGGGGCTTCCGGATCGTTGGCGATGGCATCGATCTCGGCCTCGTGCGCCGCCAGCGCCGCATCGAAGCTTTCCGCAAAGGCCTCATCCCTGACGAGATCGAAACGCGGCAAGCCGCCCGGGCCGCTCCACTCGACAAGAGCAGGATCGATGCGCGTTTCGGTCATGGGTCGTCCTTTCCAGCAAATCACCGTGCGGCGAATATAGGAACGGACATGCCCCTTGGTACAGGGCACCGTCGCAAATTAGGGAACCGGATGCGCGCAGCCGCGTTCAGGCCGGTGCGGCACCCTGCCACTTGACGCGGACGGCGACTTCGGAGACAACAATCCCGACCCGCGGCCTTTTTGACATCGGTTGCCGCGGTGAACCCTGGTGCCGGGCCCCTCTGGCGAGAGTTTTTACGGCGCTCTCGTGATGTCGGTACCGCCAGCAATCAGCCGGCGGATTCATACGCACATGAACATCCTGACCATGCCTTACCCGCATGCCCGTCGTGGTATGCGCAATCTCACCTCCCGTACCTCCAGCCCGGAGGCGCTGACATGATCGGCAACGGCGAAGGAAAATCCACCCTCTCCTATCTCAAATGGGCGCTCATCGTCACCGCCCTCGGCCTTGCGCTCGGCGCCTGGCTCGGCTGGCAATCGACCGGAACGCTGTCCGGCATGGCGACCGTCTTCTTCATCTGCGCGGTTCTCGCGGTGCTGGAGATCTCGCTCTCCTTCGACAATGCCATTGTAAACGCCAACAAGCTCAAGGACATGACGCCGGTCTGGCAGCACCGGTTCCTGACCTGGGGCATCGTCATCGCCGTCTTCGGCATGCGCATCGTCTTCCCGCTGCTGATCGTCGTCATCGCCGCCGGCATCGGCCCGATCGACGCCCTGGTCCTGGCGGCCCGGGAGCCGGCGGAATATGCCCGCATCATGAACGAGGCACACCTGCCCATCGCGGCCTTCGGCGGCACCTTCCTGATGATGGTCGGCCTCACCTACTTCTTCAACCATGAGAAGGACGTGCACTGGATCGGCTTCATCGAGAAGCACATGGCGCGCTCGGCGACCGTCAAGGGCATCGAGATCGCCTTCGTCCTCGCGCTCATCCTGATCTTCTCGAACCTGCTGGAAGGCGAGGCGGCCAATACCTTCGTGCATGCCGCGGTCTACGGCCTTCTCACCTTCCTTGCGGTGGAAGTCGTCGGCGGCCTGCTCGATGCTTCGCAGAAGGCAATGTCGGAAGCGGCCAAGGGCGGCCTCGGCGCGTTCATCTATCTCGAAGTGCTCGATGCCAGCTTCTCCTTCGACGGCGTGATCGGCGCCTTCGCGCTGACGCAGAACCTCTTCGTCATCGCCATCGGCCTCGGCATCGGCGCCATGTATGTGCGCTCGATGACCATCATGCTCGTCGACAAGGGCACGCTCGCCGAATACCGCTACCTGGAGCACGGCGCGTTCTACGCGATCCTGATCCTGTCGGTGGTGATGTACTGCCAGACGCTGGTGCACATCCCCGAGGTCATCACGGGTCTCGGCGGCGCAACGCTCATCGGCATTTCGCTCTGGTCCTCGATCCGCCACAACCGGCGCGAACAGGCGCTGGAGCGCCGCGAGGCCGACCATGTGACGGGCCGCCTCGGCAAGAACGCATGAGGCTTGCGGCCGGCCGCCGAAAGCGGCCGGCTCGCCATTCCCAGGACGAACGCAGCCTCAAATACAGAAGGCCCGCCGATCTTGCGACCGGCGGGCCTTTTCATTCGGGGAATTCTCTCTCCCGCGTCAGACGCGCGGGAAGTCGGCGGGATTGATGCCGAGGGTCTTCAGGTCGCGTTCCTTCGGGCGGCGGTGGCCCTCTACGGCCGCGGCGGCTGCGTGGGCAGCGCTCAGTACGGCGAAGGCCCGGCCGAAGAAGCCTTGGGCGAAGGAGTTGCGGAGGGTGGTCATTGGAATGCTCGCTTTCTGTTCCAGCTTACGGACGGAAGATGGTGCCTCGGGCCCGAAAGTACAAGCGACGGAATCTCAGCCCAGCCATGCAACGAGTGCAGGCCGGAAACGAGGTTTCCGGCCTGCAATATTTCCGCTCGTCGAAGAAGAACGTCAGTCTTCGTTGGCTGCGAACTGCGAAAGGACTTCGCCCTTGCCGCGCGCCCTCAGGATGAGCGGGACGATGACGGCGAGGAAGGCGAGGCCGAACAGCACGGCAGCGATGGGCGACATGAAGAGCACCGTCACGTCGCCCTGGCTGATGGCGAGCGCCCGGCGCAACTGCTGCTCTGCCATCGGCCCGAGGATGAGCCCCACCACGACGGGCGCGATCGGATAGCCGAAGAGCCGCATGGCAAAGCCCAGCAGACCGAAGACCAGCAGCATGCCGAGCTCGAAAACAGACGGATTGGCCCCGATGGTGCCGAGCGTCGCGAAGAGCAGGATGCCGGCATAGAGCCAGGGCTTGGGGATCGTCAGCAGCTTCACCCACAGGCCGATCAGCGGCAGGTTCAGCACCAGCAGCATGAAATTGGCGATGAGCAGACTGGCGATGAGGCCCCAGACGAGCTGCGGATTGGTCGCGAACAGAAGCGGTCCCGGCTGGAGGCCGTATTGCTGGAAGCCGGCGAGCATGATGGCCGCCGTCGCCGTCGTCGGCAGGCCGAGCGAGAGCAGCGGCACGAGCGTGCCGGCGGCCGACGCGTTGTTGGCCGCCTCCGGCCCCGCCACGCCCTCGATGGCGCCCTTGCCGAACTCGTCCTTGTGGGCGGAGAACTGCTTTTCCGCCGAATAGGAGAGGAAGCTGGCGATATCGGCGCCGCCGGCCGGCATGGCTCCGATCGGGAAGCCGATCACGGTGCCGCGTAGCCACGGCTTCCACGAGCGCGCCCAGTCCTGCGCATTCATCCAGACCGAGCCCTTCACCGCCTCCACCTTCTCGGGGATGCGGTCGCCCTGGCAGGCGACATAGAGTGTCTCGCCGATGGCGAACATGGCGACGGCGAGCGTCGTCACCTCGATGCCGTCGAGAAGGTCGGGAACGCCGAAGGAAAGCCGCGCCTGGCCGGTCTGCTGGTCGATGCCGATGATGGCAAGGCCGAGGCCGACGAAGAGGGCGGTCAGCCCGCGCAGCGTTGAATCGCCGAAGGCAGCCGAGACGGTCACGAAGGCGAGCACCATCAGCGCGAAATATTCGCGCGGCCCGAAGGAGAGCGCGAATTTCACGACGAAGGGGGCGATGAAGGCAAGGCCGAGGGTGGCGATGAGGCCGGCGACGAAGGAACCGATGGCGGCGGTGGCGAGCGCCGGCCCGCCGCGCCCGGCCCGGGCCATCTTGTTGCCCTCGAGCGCGGTGACGACGGAGGCGCTTTCGCCCGGCGTGTTGAGCAGGATCGAGGTCGTCGATCCGCCATACATGCCGCCGTAATAGATGCCGGCGAACATGATGAGCGAGCCCGCCGGGTCGAGCTTGTAGGTGACGGGCAGGAGCAGCGCCACGGTGAGGGCCGGCCCGATCCCCGGCAGCACGCCGACGGCCGTACCGAGCGTGACGCCGATCAGCGCATAGAGCAGGTTCATCGGCTGGGCGGCGACGACGAGGCCCTGCATCAGGAATTCGAATGTATTCATCGTCAGCTCCTCAGAAGAACAGGTGCTCGAGCAGCCCCGCGGGCAGCGAGAGTTGCAGGAAGCGGCCGAAGACGATGTAGACGACGAAGCTGATGGCGATGCCGACGGGCAGGGAGATCCAGAGCTTGCGCCGGCCGAAGCCAAAGGCGGTCAGCGCGAACAGCAGGCCCGTGGCGATGGAGAAGCCCGCCGTCTTGAGCAGCAGCATCTGTCCGGCAAGCCCCGCGACGATCCAGACCACCGGCCGCATCTCGACGGGCTCGCGTTCCGGGAAATCGCCGCGCCAGGCCTCGAAGCCCGTCCAGACGGCGAGCAGCGCCAACCCGGCGGCGATGACATGCGGCACCGTCGCGGGGCCGATGCGCGAATAGTTGGTCATTTCCGCAAGCCGGCCGGCATCCCACCAGATGATGCCGGCAAGAACGAAGAGGACGGGAGCGATGACCAGCGCCGCCCTATCGGGGCGGCGCGTTTCGCGGGAGGAGGGGACCTCGCTCATTTGACGAGCCCGATGTCCTTGAGGATGCTTTCCGTCGCAGCGACATCCTTGTCGAGCTGCGCCTTGAAGGCGTCGCCGGCGAGATAAGTGTCCTGCCAGCCCTTGGTCTTCAGCACGTCCTTCCAGGCGGCCGAGGTCACCATCTTCTCGATGTCGCCGTTGATGGAGGCGACCTGCTCGTCCGAAAGGCCGGGCGCGGCGGCGACCATGCGCCAGTTCTCGACCACGACGTCGAGGCCGCTTTCCTTGACGGTCGGCGCGTCGATGCCCTCGATGCGCTCGCCGCTGGTAATGGCGATCAGACGCAGCGTGCCGGCCTTCACCTGGGCCTCGAACTCGCCGTAGCCGGAAATGCCGGCCGTCACCTGGTTGCCGAGGATCGCGGCAAGCGCCTCGCCGCCGCCGGCATAGGCGACATAGTTGATCTTGGTCGGGTCGACGCCCGCCGCCTTGGCGATGAGGCCGGCCGTGATGTGGTCCGTGCCGCCGGCCGAGCCGCCCGCCCAGGAGACCGCGCCGGGATCGGCCTTCAGCGCCTTGACGAGGTCTTCCATGTTCTGGATCGGCGAGGCCGCCGGAACGACGATCGCCTCGTATTCGCCGGTAAGCCGCGCGATGGGCGTCACGTCCTTGAGGGTGACCGGCGACTGGTTGGTGAGGATCGCGCCGACCATCACGTAGCCGCCGACGATGAGGGCGTTCGGATTGCCGCTGTTCTGGCTGGAGAACTGGGCAAGGCCGATCGTGCCGCCGGCGCCCGGAACGTTGACCACCTGCACGCTGCCGGCGATCTTCTCGTCTTGCAGGACCGTCTGGATCGAACGGGCCGTCTGGTCCCAGCCGCCGCCGGGGCCGGCGGGCGCGATGATCGAATAATCCGCGGCGAAGGCCGGAAGCGCCATGGCGCCGGCGATCAGGGATGCCAGGAAGAAATGTTTCAAGAGTCTGTCCTCCGTCAGGCGCGGGCTCACCCGCGCATCGTTGCCTGTGGGGGAGGACAGAGCCGCCATGACGGCGCGAGCCTCCTTTCGGCGGGCGCGGCTGTGGCAGAATTCTCCTCCCGGTCTTCCGTCCGCCTCCACGGACGATGAAGAACCCCAAGCGACCACAGAAAGCTGTCATCTACCTGACATGGCGGCGGAATGGCCGGCTACTGATTGCGCAGGACCTCGTTCCAGTGGGCGATCAGCCGGGCGCGCTTGACCTGGTCGAGATAGACCATCAGGCCGGGGCTGACCGGCACCGGCTTCAGCTGCGCGCCGAGCAGCGCGTTCATCGTGCGCGCCGTGTTGGAGCCCGAGACCTCGGGGCTGACGGCGGCGATCTGCAATTCGCGTGACAGGATCTCCTGCCCCTCCTTCGACATGAAGAAGGCGAGGTAGCGCCGGCCGAGCTCCGGCGAGGCGGCGGCCTGCGGCACCAGCCCGATGCGTGACATGACGACGGTATAGTCCTTCGGCAGCACGATCCCGACATCCGGGTGGCGCGAGGCCCAGTCCGCCGCATAGGAGCCGAGGATGTTGTAGCCGAGCACGAAGCGCCCGTCGGCGACGCGCTCCAGGATTGCCGAGCTGGTCGAATAGAGCTTCACGCCCGCCGCGCCCATCGCCTGGATCACAGTCCAGATATCGCCGAACTGCTCCTGGTCGCGCGCCATGAAGAGGAAGCCGACGCCGGAGCGCTCGATGTCGTAGGTGCCGATGCGGCCATGGACTTTGTCGCCCTGCCGCTTGAGATAATCGACGAACTCGGCGCGCGAAGCCGGCGGCTTGCCGCCCTTGAAGCTCGGCTTGTGATAGACGAAGACGGCGGGCTCGAAGGTCAGCGCATAGGCGGTGTTGCGCCAGTTGGCCCATTGGGGCCAACGGTCGCTCATCGGCAGGTCGCTGCGCTGCGCATAGCCGTCGTTGCTGAGCTTGACCTGCAGGTCCATCGCCGAGGAGAAGGCGAAATCGGCGGTCTTCTGCCCGGCATCCGTCTCGCTGACGATGCGGTCATGCACCTCGCCGGTCAGCATCTCCTCATAGCGCACCGCCACGTCCGGATTGGCCTTCTGGAAGCCATCGATCATCGGCCGGGCGAGCGGCTCGTCGAGCGAGGAATAGACGACGAGGACGGGCGCGTCCGCATTGCCGTCGCGCGCCGCGAAGAAGGCCGGCTCGGCAAGAACGGGCGAAGAGGCCGCCAGAAGTGCAAGAAGGGTGAGGACAAGGCGCATCGCATGACCTTGCCAAAGCGGACGCCCGTTCACAAGAGCGCCCGCCGCCGCTAAATTCGCCCTGGGAGGACGAAGACGTGCGCATTCTACTGGTCGAGGACAACGAAGCCCTGGCGGACGGCCTTTCCGCCATCCTCAAGGGCACCGGCCATGCGGTGGACGTGGTGCGCGACGGCGCTTCGGCCGACGCAGCCATCGCGTCGGAGAATTTCGACCTCGTCATCCTCGACCTGACGCTGCCGGAAATGGACGGGCTCGACGTGCTGCGCGCCATGCGCGCCCGCTCCAGCAAGGCGGCCGTCCTGATCCTGACGGCGCGCGGCGCACCGGAAGAGCGGGTGCGCGGCCTCGATCTCGGCGCCGACGACTACATGATCAAACCCTTCGACATTTCCGAATTCGAGGCGCGCGTGCGCATGCTGCTGCGCCGGCAGGCGGGGCTGCGCTCCTCCGCCATCGCCTTCGGCGGCATCGCGCTCGACCTCAATTCCCGCACCTTCTCGGCCGAGGGCGTGCCGCTCGACATTCCCGCCCGCGAACTCGGCCTTCTCGAAATCCTCTTCATGCGCGCCGGCAAGGTGGTCGCCAAGGAAGCCATCATGCAGTCGCTCGCCGCCTTCGACGACGACCTGTCGGCCAATGCCATCGAACAATATGTCAGCAGGCTGAGGAAACGCCTCGCCCCGCACGGCCTCACCGTGCGCACCGCCCGCGGCATCGGCTACTATCTCGACAAGGCGGCGGCCGCTTGACGCTCCTTCCCGCCGCCTCCCTTCGCCGCCGCCTCCTCCTCTGGCTGCTCGTCTCGACGGCGGTGATCGGCGTCGTCGCCCTCGTCGACACCTATAACGAGGCGGTGACGACGGCGAACAATGTCTCCGACCGCGTGCTCGCCGGCTCGGCGCTCGCCATCGCCGAGCGCGTCGTGGTGACGGAAAACGGCACGCTGGAGGTCGATATCCCCTATGTCGCGCTGGAAATGCTGACCTCGGCCGCACAGGACCGCGTCTTCTACCGCGTCGACGGCCCGCCCGGCCGCTTCATCACCGGCTACCAGACCCTGCCGACCATCGCCGAGATGGGCGGCCGGTCGATCGGCTTTGCGGATGCGACCTTCCGCGGCGAGCCGATCCGCATCGCCGTGCTCCAGCGCTCCGCCTCCACCGGCATCAATTCCGTGCCCTTCGCCGTGACCGTCGCGGAAACCACCATCGCCCGCCGCCAGCTGACGCAGACGATCCTCCTGCGCTCGGCGCTGCGCCTTGCCATGATGATCGCCGGCGCGGCCGCCATCGTCTGGATCGCCGTCACCGTCTCGCTGCGCCCGCTCTATCGGCTCGGCGACGCCATCGCCGAACGCAGCCCGAACGACCTGCACCCCATCGAGCAGCGCGCGCCGAGCGAGGTGCAGGGCCTCGTCGACACGGTCAATTCCTTCATGGTGCGCCTGCAATCGGCGCTCGACGCGCTGCGCCACTTCTCCGGCAATGCCAGCCACCAGCTCCGCACGCCGCTCGCCATCATCCGCACCCAGCTTGCGCTGGCGGGCCGCGCGGCGACGCTGGAAGAGGCGCAGGAGGCCGCGCGCAAGGGCGATGCCGCCGTCGCCCATGCCGAGCGCATCCTCGCCCAGCTCCTGCTGATGGCGAAGATCGACGCCGCCGGCTCCAACGAACCGCAGACGCTCGCCGCCATCGACATCGCCGCGCTCGCCCAGCAGCTCACCGCCGACCGCGTGCCCGCCGCCGCCGAGGCCGGCATCGACCTCGGCTACGAAGGCGACGGCCCGGCCTTCGCCCGCGTCGAGCCGCTGCTCTTCGGCGAATTGCTGCGCAACCTCGTGGAGAACGCCATCGCCTATGCCGGCCGCGGCGCGGAGGTGACGGTGAGCGTGCGGCAGGGAAGGGATGCGGTGCGCCTCACGGTCGAGGACAACGGCCCCGGCATTCCGCCGGAGCGCCGCACGCTCGCGCGCCAGCGGTTCGCGCGCGGCGAACATCGCGACGCGCCCGGCATGGGCCTCGGCCTGCCGATCGTCGAGGAGATCGCCGCGCTGTTCGATGCGGCGATGACGCTGGAGAGCGGCCCGGCCTGCCGCGGGCTTCGCGTGGCGATCCGCTTCTCAGCGGCCGGTTAAGGCTTGCGCCAGCCGAGAAGGCCGGGCGCGGCGTGCCAGATGGCCTGCACGGCAAAGCCCATGAAGAGCAGGCCCGACATGCGCACGATGGCAAGCTCGTGGCGGCGGTAGAACCGGCGCACCAGGCTCGCGCCGATGATCACGACGAGAACGCCGTCCGCCAGCAGGAAGCCGACGAGCGAGGCGCTGAGGAGAAGCGGCAGCGCCTGGAAGTCCAGCGCGTTCGAGGAACTGGCGAGCAGCGCGGTGAAGGTCGCGAGCGCCACGGGGTAGCCCTTGGGATTGGTGAGACCGAAGATCAGGCCACGACGCAGCGGCCGCTCGACCGTCAACATCGACGCGCCGTCCGAGCGCTTGCTCGCCCGCAGCGCCGACCAGCCGAGCCAGGCGAGATAGACGCCGCAGAACAACCCGAGCACGTCGAAGACCGTGGTGCCGATGGTCTTCGCCCCGACGATGGCGACGAGCGCGAGGCTCGACCAGACCATGTCGCCGGCAAGATGGCCGCCGAGGAAGAGCGCGCCTGCCTTACGACCCTGCCCCGCGCCGATACCGAGCAGCGCGAGGAACGCCGGCCCGGGGATGAGCACATAGAGCAGGGCAGCCATGAAGGCGCCGAATAGCATGGAACCGGTCATCAGGAATTCCCTCGAATTTCAGGCATTTCAGTCTGCCGCACGGCTTTCGTCAAGGTGGGTCGGCGGGCATTTTTTCACCGCGCAGGGCAGCCATGCATTGCCGCCGCAGCTCGGCGGTTGTCCATTGCCGCGCCAGCCAGTAAGGAAAGCTTACAATAGCCAGAAAGTCATCATGTCCACGCGCCCCGATCCCGATGCCCTCGGTTTCGTCCTTATCGACGTTGCCCGCATGCTGCGTAGCGCCTTCGAGCGCCGCATCGCCACCGCCGGCCTCGGCCTCACGCCGGGCGAGGCCCGCACGCTCGTGCGCATCGCCACGCTGGAAGGCAGCCGCCAGCTCGAGATCGCCCAGCAGATGGGCATCGAGCCGATGACGCTCTCCACCTATCTCGACCGCCTCCAGAGCCTCGGTTTCATCGAGCGCCGGGCCGACCCCGCCGACCGCCGCGCCAAGCTGATCCACACGACGCCGGCCGCCGCCGAGGTCATCGCCCGCATCCGCGTCGAGCAGATCGAGCTGATGCGGCTGGTGACGGATGGCATCGGCGAGGAAGACCTTTCGCTGATGCGTGCGCGCATGAAGCATCTGCGCGCCAACCTTTCGGCCCTTGAGGAAGGCGGCGGCGCCCCTTCCCTCGCCAGTCAGGCGATCCGCTAGAACGGCGAATTCCAGACGAAAAACCCGCCGCCGTTTCCGGCAGCGGGTTTCCTTCACGATGCGAGACCGCTCAGCCGCGCTTGTTGCGGGCGGCGAGCGTGCGCAGGCGCAGCGCGTTCAGCTTGATGAAACCGGCGGCGTCCTTCTGGTCGTAGGCGCCCTGGTCGTCCTCGAAGGTGACGAGCTTGTCGGAATAGAGCGACTTCGGCGATTCGCGGCCGATGACCATGACATTGCCCTTGTAGAGCTTCAGCGTCACCTCGCCCTCGACATGCTCCTGGCTCCGGTCGATCGCGGCCTGCAGCATCTCGCGTTCCGGCGAGAACCAGAAGCCGTAATAGATGAGCTCCGCATAGCGCGGCATCAGCTCGTCCTTGAGGTGCGAAGCGCCGCGGTCGAGCGTGATGCTCTCGATGGCGCGGTGCGCGGCGAGCAGGATCGTGCCGCCGGGCGTCTCGTAGACACCGCGCGACTTCATGCCGACGAAGCGGTTTTCCACGAGATCGAGGCGGCCGATGCCGTTGTCGCGGCCGTAGTTGTTGAGCGTCGCCAGGATCGTCGCCGGCGACATGCGCACGCCGTTGATCGAGACGGCATCGCCCCGCTCGAAGCCGACCTTGATGACGGTCGCCTTGTCGGGCGCCGTTTCCGGCGAGATGGTGCGCATATGCACGTATTCGGGAGCCTCCACGGCCGGGTCTTCCAGCACCTTGCCCTCGGAGGAGGAGTGCAGCAGGTTTGCGTCGACCGAGAACGGCGCTTCGCCCTTCTTGTCCTTGGCCACCGGGATCTGGTGCTGCTCGGCGAATTCGAGGAGATGCGTGCGGCTCTTGAACGACCAGTCGCGCCACGGGGCGATGATCTTGATGTCGGGGTTCAGCGCATAGGCCGAAAGCTCGAAGCGGACCTGGTCGTTGCCCTTGCCGGTCGCGCCGTGCGCGATGGCATCGGCGCCGGTCTTGGCGGCGATCTCGATGAGGTGCTTGGAGATCAGCGGGCGGGCGATCGAGGTGCCGAGCAGGTAGACGCCTTCATAGACCGCATTGGCGCGGAACATCGGGAAGACGAAATCGCGCACGAATTCCTCGCGCACGTCCTCGATGAAGATCTCCTTGATGCCGAGCATCTCGGCCTTCTTGCGCGCCGGCTCCAGCTCCTCGCCCTGGCCGAGATCGGCCGTGAAGGTCACGACTTCCGCGCCGAGTTCCGTCTGAAGCCACTTCAGGATGATCGAGGTATCGAGGCCGCCGGAATAGGCGAGCACGACTTTCTTCACGTCTTTATGTGATGCCATGATGATGAGGTCCGTTGCATGAAGGGCCGCAGCAAACCCGCGAAAGCCCGGTGTCGCGGCACTTTTAGCGAGATTGGCGCGCGGCGCAAGGGCAAGGCCCGGCGCATCGTGACGCAAAGCGGGTTTGACGGCGCCGCGCGCCTTCCCATATTCGGGAAAAGCGGACCATGGAAGGGGACGATCCCATGACGACCATCGAAGACATCATCAAACCCGCCAATGTCGCCGTCATCACCGGCGGCGCCTCCGGCATCGGGCTTGCCGCCGCAAGGCGCTTCGCCGAGGCCGGCATGTGCGTGGCGCTCGCCGACCGCAACGCCGACCAGCTCGGCGAGGCGCGCGCCGAACTCGAAGCCATCGCCGGCGAGGCGAATGTCATGGCCGTCGAGACCGACGTCGCCCACCGGCACGAGCTGGAAGCGCTGGAACGCGCCGTTCTCCAGCGCTTCGGCCGCGTGCATGTGCTGATGAACAATGCCGGCATCCAGCCGGACACCTCCATCTTCAGCACTGAAGCCAACTGGGATCATATCCTCGCGGTCAACCTGATGGGCGTCATCCACGGCACGCAGGTCTTCGGCCCGAACATGCTGGCCCATGGCGAACCCGGCCTCATCGTCAATACCGGCTCCAAGCAGGGCATTACCACCCCGCCCGGCAACCCTGCCTACAATGTCTCGAAAGCCGGCGTGAAGGTCTTCACCGAAGCGCTCCAGCACGAATTGCGCAACACCGCGGGGGCGAAGATCTCCGCCCATCTGCTGATTCCCGGTTTCGTCTTCACCGCCCTGACGCGGGGCGAGCGCACGGAAAAGCCCGACGCCGCCTGGACCCCGGCCCAGACCGTCGACTTCATGCTGGAAAGCCTCGCGCGCGGCGACTTCTACATCCTCTGCCCGGACAACGACGTCCCCCGTCCCCTCGACGAGCGCCGTATGGCCTGGGCAATGGGCGATATCATCGAGAACCGTCCGCCGCTCTCGCGCTGGCATCCGGATTACGCGGAGGCGTTCAAGGTCTTTGCCGAACGTCCCTGAGAACGTTTCGGCTGGCAATTTTCCGGAAGGCGGATAAGAGTTCCTTCTTTCCGTCTTCAAGAGGATCGCCATGGACTTCGTGCCTGCGCTTGCGACACTCATCACCTTCGCGGCGACGACGCTGCTTCTGGCCGCCACGCCGGGACCGGACATGACGCTCTCGATCAGCCGCGCCCTGTCGCAGGGTCGCGGCCCGGCGCTCTACGTGGTGCTCGGCACCTGCATCGGCATCCTCGTGCACACTCTGCTCGTGGCCTTCGGCATCTCGGCCCTCATCGCCGCCTCGCCGACGACCTTCACGCTCCTGAAGAGCGGCGGCGCGGCCTATCTGCTGTGGCTCGCCATACAGGCGATCCGCCACGGCACCAGCCTGACGATCAAGGCGGCGAACGGCCCGCGCGGCACCGCGCTTTCGAGCATTTCCACCGGCTTCTGGGTGAACCTGCTCAATCCCAAGGTCGTCATCTTCTTCGTGACCTTCCTGCCCCAGTTCGTCAGCGCCGGCGATCCCCATGTCACGGGCAAGCTGGTCTTCCTCGGCCTGTTCTTCATCGCCGTCGGCATACCCGTCAATGTCGCGGTGATCCTTGCCGCCGACCGGCTCGCCGGCTGGCTGCAGCGGAACCCGAAGGCGCTGCGCGGCCTCGACTACACCTTCGCGGGCGTCTTCTCGGTCTTCGCCGTCAAGATCCTCCTCACGCAGGCGCGATAGGAAGAGTCAGCCGATCAGCAGGGCGTCGTCGTCGAGTGTCTGGCCGCGCATCTTGCGGAACATGGCGATCAGGTCCTCGACCTCGAGGTTCTTGCGGTTGTCGCCGGCGACGTCCAGCACGATCTCGCCGCCATGCAGCATGACGGTGCGGTGGCCGTAGTCGAGCGCCTGGCGCATCGAATGGGTCACCATCAGCGTCGTCAGCTTGCGCTCGGAGACGATCTTCTGGGTGAGGGTCATGATGAATTCGGCCATGCCCGGATCAAGCGCGGCGGTGTGCTCGTCGAGCAACAGCACGTCGGAGCCGGCGAGCGTCGCCATGACGAGCGAGACCGCCTGCCGCTGGCCGCCGGACAGGAGATCCATCCGGTCGCGCATGCGGTTCTCGAGCCCGAGATTGAGCTCGGCGATCCGTTCGCGGAAATGCGCGCGGCGCTGCGGCCCGAGCGCTGCGGCAAGTCCGCGCCGCTCACCACGCCGGGCGGCGAGCGCAAGGTTCTCCTCGATGGAGAGCGCACCGCAACTGCCGGTCAGCGGGTCCTGGAAGACGCGGGCGACGCGGCCGGCGCGTGCGGCGGTGCCCTGGCGGGTGACGTCGGCGGTGCCGATCTTCACCTGGCCCTCGCTGGCGATGACGTCGCCGGCGAGAACGCCGAGCAGCGTCGACTTGCCGGCGCCGTTCGAGCCGATGACGGTGACGAACTGGCCTTGCTCGATGGTGAGGCTGACGCCGTTCAGCGCCTGCTTCTGCAGTGGCGTGCCCTTGCCGAAGACGACCTTGATATCGGAAACGGAGATCATCAGGCGGCTCCCCCGCGGCGAAGGCGCGGCAGCACGAGCGCCACGGTGACGAGCAGGGCTGTCACGAAGTTGAGGTCCGAGGCCTGAAGGCCGAGCACGTCGGAGGAGAGCGCGAGCTGGATGGCGATGCGGTAGAGGATCGAGCCGATGACGCAGCCGATCAGCGCCATCAGGATGCCGCGCGCGCCGAACAGCGTCTCGCCGATGATGACGGCGGCAAGGCCGACTACGATGGTGCCGACGCCGGACGTCACGTCGGCAAAGCCGTTGGTCTGCGCGAAGAGCGCGCCACCGAAGGCGACCAGCGCGTTGGAGAGCGCGATGCCGAGATAGATTTGCTTGTTGGTGTTGACGCCCTGTGCGCGGGCCATGCGGGCGTTCGCCCCCGTCGCGCGCATCGAAAGGCCCGCATCGCTTTCGAGAAAGCGCCAGACGAGGAAGACGGCGACGACGACGAGGATGCCGACGAAGAGCGGGCGCACGTAGAAATCCCTGAGGCCGAGGCCGAAGAACGGGCTGATCATCGTGTCGGCATTGATGAGCGCGACATTCGGCTTGCCCATGACGCGCAGGTTCACCGAGAAGAGCGCGATCATGGTGAGGATCGAGGCGAGCAGGTTGAGGATGCGGAAGCGCACGTTCAGCATGGCCGTCACGAGGCCGGCGACCGCGCCCGCCACCATGGCGACGGCTGCGGCGAGCCAGGGATTGAGGCCCGCGATGATCAGCACGGCCGTGACGGCGGCGCCGAGCGGAAACGATCCGTCCACGGTCAGGTCCGGAAAATCCAGCACGCGGAAGGCAAGGTAAACGCCGATCGCGACGAAGGCATAGACCAGCCCCAGTTCGACGGCACCCCAGAAGGCAATCAGGCTCACGGCTCTCGGCTTTCCTTGTTCCCCTTCCGCCTCTCGCGGACGGGTCTTTCTAACGGATCAACCGCTGCCGGGCGATCCGGCAGCGGTTGATTCCGGTTAACGATGTTCCGGGAATCCCGGATTATTCGATCACGCGGGTGGCGCGGCCGACGACAGCTTCCGGAAGGGTGACGCCCATCTTGGCGGCGGCGCCCTTGTTGACGACCAGGTCGGTGCCGGCGGCGACCTTCACGGCGATGTCGCCGGGCTTTTCGCCCTTGAGGATGCGCACGACCACTTCACCCGTCTGCCTGCCGACATCCTTGTAGTTGAAGCCGAGCGCCGCGATGGCGCCGCGCGAGACGGAATCCGTGTCGGCGGTGAAGAGCGGGAGCTTGGCTTCCTCGGCAACGGCGACCGCGCCTTCGAGGGCGGAAATGATCGTGTTGTCCGTCGGGATGTAGATCGCGTCGGCGCGGCCGACCAGCGCGCGGGCGGCGCCCTGCACTTCGGCCGACTTGGTGGCAGCGGATTCGACGACCTTCAGGCCGGCCTTCTCCGCTTCGGCCTTCAGGACGGCGAGCAGCGAAACGGAATTCGCCTCGCCCGAATTGTAGAGGTAGCCGATGGTCTTGGCCTCGGGCAGGATTTCCTTGATCAGCGCCAGATGCTCGGCGACCGGCGACATGTCGGAAAGGCCGGTGACGTTGCTGCCCGGCTTGTCCATGTCCTTGACGAGCTGCGCTCCGACCGGATCGGAAACGGCGGTGAAGACGACCGGAATGTCCTTCGTCGCGGAAACGACGGCCTGGGCCGACGGCGTGGAGATCGGCACGATGACGCTCGGATTGTCGCCGACGAACTGGCGGGCGATCTGCGCGGCGGTCGCGGGGTTGCCCTGCGCCGACTCGTAGATGAACTTCAGGTTCTCGCCTTCCTTGTAGCCGGCCGCTTCCAGCGCTTCCTTCACGCCGTCGCGGGCAGCGTCGAGCGCGGGATGTTCGACGATGGCGGTGACGGCAACCGTGACGTCTTCGGCCTTGGCGGGCAGCGCAAGCGCGAGCGTTGCGGCAGCGGCGAGCAGGATATGGCGCATGAATGGTCCTCCCTAGAATGATTTTAGGCCGTTTCTAGGCAAAACGGCCGTTCAAATCAATTCTCGGAATCGGTTGGGCCGATCATATTTTCTGATGGCCGCCCGCGGATCCGGGCGAGGCGAGCGAATGCGCCGGTCTCCGTCATCCTTCCGTCACCAAACCTTGGGTGAAACGTCATCGTCCCGTTACGGCGCTGACATGGCCCGGACTCATGGTCTGCGCGTCTTTTTGCGGGCTGGGCCGGAGGTGGCATGGCGATCGTTCCCGAGGCGCTGACGCGGCGCTCGTTTCTGCTGACGGCGGGCGCCGGCGCGCTTGCGGCCTCCTCGGCGCTGGCAGTGCCCTACTATGCGCGGCGTCACGGCAGCCCGGTCTTCTCGCATGGGGTGCAGTCGGGCGATGTGGACTGCGCGTCGGGCGTGGTCTGGGCGCGGGTCGACCGGCCGGCGGAGGTGACGCTGGAATATTCGACGACCGACAGCTTCATCGACGCGATGCGGGTGCCGTTGCAGAAGGCGACGATGGCCTCGGACAATACGGTCAAGGCGATGCTGCAGGGGCTCCTGCCGGACCAGGACATCTTCTACCGTTTCACGGCGAGCGATCCCTATTCCAGCCATCTCGTTTCCGAGCCCGTCGTCGGGCGCTTCCGCACCGCGCCGATGCGCAGGCGGTCGGTGCGCTTCGTCTGGTCGGGCGACACGGCGGGGCAGGGCTGGGGCATCGACGATGTCGGCATGAAGACCTATTCGACCATGCTGCGGCACGAGCCGGATTTCTTCATCCATTCGGGCGACACGGTCTATGCCGACGGGCCAATCCCGGACGAAATCCCGCTGCGCGACGGCGGCATCTGGAAGAACCGCATCGTCACCGACGAAAAGCGCAATGTCGCGCGCACGCTGGAGGAATTCCGCGGGCAGTGGAAATACAATCTCCTCGACGAGCACCTGCTGGCCTTCAACACGCAATGCCCGACCTTCTTCCAGTGGGACGACCATGAGGTGCTGAACAACTGGTCTGCATCGAGCGACCTTTCCGGCGACCGGCGCTATCCGGAAAAGGAGATCGGCGTCTACGAGGCCCGCGCGCGGCGTGCATTCCACGAGATGACGCCGATCCGTTACCTGCCCACCGAGCCTGGCCGCATCTTCCGCAAGATCGCCTACGGGCCGCTGCTCGACGTGTTCTTCGTGGACCTGCGCTCCTATCGCAGCCCCAACCGGGGCGGCACGGAGAACGGCCTCTTCGGCTGGCGGCAGGCCGACTGGCTGCGCCGGGAGCTGGCGGCCTCCCGAGCGGTCTGGAAGGTGATCGCCTGCGACATGCCGCTCGGCCTCGTCATCTGGGACGACTATGCAAACAGCCTCGGATACGAAGGCGTGGCGGACGGGCTCAACGGGCCGCCGGCGGCGCGCGAGCGGGAGATCGCCGATCTCCTCTCCTTCATGCGGGACAATGCGATCCGCAATGTCGTCTGGCTGACGGCGGACGTGCATTACACGGCCGCCCACCATTACGATCCGTCGCGGGCGAAGTTCCAGGAATTCGATCCGTTCTGGGAGTTCGTCTCCGGGCCGCTGCATTCCGGCACCTACGGGGCGCATCCGCTCGACATGACCTTCGGGCCGGAGGTGCGCTTCATCAAGTCCTCCGCCGGTGGCGTCGACAGCAATCTGCCGCCCTCCGCCGGCCTGCAATTCTTCGGCCTCGTCGATATAAACGGAGCGAGCGAGGAGATGACCGTACGGCTGATGGACCGGGAGGATCAGGAGCTCTGGCGCGTCGTGCTGCCGCCGGCGCGCATCTCGTGAGAGCGAGCCGTGCGTCCCACAGGCAACAGAGTTGCGGCCCGCCCCTTTCGCATTTGCGGAAAAACCTGTATGAGCCCGGCCATTGAAGACGGCGCCCTCGTTTTGCGCGCGCCCCTGAACCTCAGAGATTACAACCTATGTCCATCCGCAATATCGCGATCATCGCGCACGTCGACCATGGCAAGACCACGCTCGTCGACGAGCTTCTCAAGCAGTCCGGCTCGTTCCGTGAAAACCAGCGCGTCGCCGAACGCGTCATGGATTCCAACGACATCGAAAAGGAACGCGGCATCACCATTCTCGCCAAGGCCACCTCGGTCGAATGGAAGGGCGTGCGCATCAACATCGTCGACACGCCCGGCCACGCCGACTTCGGCGGCGAAGTGGAGCGCATCCTGTCGATGGTGGACGGCGCTATCGTTCTCGTCGACTCGTCGGAAGGCCCGATGCCGCAGACCAAGTTCGTGGTCGGCAAGGCGCTCAAGGTCGGTCTGAAGCCGATCGTCGCCATCAACAAGATCGACCGCCCGGACGGCCGCCACGAGGAAGTGCTGAACGAGGTCTTCGACCTCTTCGCCAATCTCGACGCCACCGACGAGCAGCTCGACTTCCCGATCCTCTACGGTTCGGGCCGCAACGGCTGGATGAACGTCAACCCGCACGGCCCCCAGGACGAAGGCATGGCCCCGCTGCTCGACCTCGTGCTCAAGCACGTTCCCGAGCCGCAGGTTGCCGAAGGCCCGTTCCGCATGATCGGCACGATCCTCGAAGCCAACCCCTTCCTCGGCCGCATCATCACCGGCCGCATCCATTCCGGCTCGATCAAGCCGAACCAGTCCGTCAAGGTTCTCGGCCAGGACGGCCAGCTCATCGAAAGCGGTCGTATCTCGAAGATCCTCGCCTTCCGCGGCATCGAGCGCACGGCCATCGAGGAAGCCCATGCGGGCGACATCGTCGCCATCGCCGGCCTCACCAAGGGCACCGTCGCCGACACGTTCTGCGACCCCTCGGTCACCGAGGCGCTGAAGGCCCAGCCGATCGACCCGCCGACCGTCACCATGTCCTTCATCGTCAACGATTCGCCGCTCGCCGGCACCGAAGGCGACAAGGTCACGAGCCGCGTCATCCGCGACCGCCTGTTCAAGGAAGCCGAAGGCAACGTCGCGCTGCGCATCGAGGAATCGGGCGACAAGGACTCGTTCTTCGTCTCCGGCCGCGGCGAACTCCAGCTCGCCGTTCTCATCGAGACTATGCGCCGCGAAGGCTTCGAGCTTGCCGTGTCGCGTCCGCGCGTCGTCATGCACAAGGACGAGAGCGGCCAGCTTCTGGAGCCGATCGAGGAAGTCGTCATCGACGTCGATGAGGAGCATTCCGGCGTCGTCGTGCAAAAGATGTCCGAGCGCAAGGCCGAGATGGTCGAGCTGCGTCCCTCGGGCGGCAACCGCGTCCGCCTCGTCTTCTTCGCCCCGACCCGCGGCCTCATCGGCTATCAGTCGGAACTACTGACGGATACGCGCGGCACGGCGATCATGAACCGCCTGTTCCACGACTACCAGCCCTACAAGGGCGAGATCGGCGGCCGCGTCAACGGCGTGCTACTCGCCAACGAAGCGGGCGAGGCCGTCGCCTACGCGCTCTTCAACCTGGAAGATCGCGGCCCGATGGTCATCGACGCGGGCGAAAAGGTCTATATGGGCATGATCGTCGGCATCCACACGCGCGACAACGACCTCGAGGTCAACGTGCTGAAGGGCAAGAAGCTCACCAACATCCGCGCCGCCGGCAAGGACGAAGCCGTCCGCCTGACGCCGCCGATCAAGATGACGCTGGAGCGCGCGCTCTCCTGGATCCAGGACGACGAACTCGTCGAGGTCACGCCGAAGTCGATCCGCCTGCGCAAGCTGCATCTCGACCCGAACGACCGCAAGCGATTCGAAAAGCAGCGCGCCGCCGGCGCCGCCTGAGCCGGACGGCTCCCGAAACGGAACAGATCGAACCCCGGCCATCGGCCGGGGTTTTTCATGTGTGTGCCATCGTTTTACGGCTTGTGACGTTTGTTAAAAAAGCGTTAACTTTTCGGTGCGCCGCCCGGAACTCGCCTGTGGGCAAAGCAGGCCTTCGCCGCTCGCGGGATTCCTGTGGAATCGGTGCCGGAATATGAGTCGTGTTATGAAGACACTGTCGATCGATGTGCGGCGCGCCGAACCGCTTGATGCGCGTGCGATATCCGAAACGCATCGGGTCTCGTGGCTGCAGGCCTATGCCGGCCTCATTCCGCACAAGCCGCTCAACCAGATGGTCGACCGCCGGGACGAGACCTGGTGGCGCAAGGCGACGCGCGGTCCCGCGACACTTCTGGTGGTCGATGTCGCCGGCACGGTGGCCGGCTATGCCACGCTCGGCCTCAACCGCGCCCGCGCGCTGCCGCAGGAGGGCGAGATCTACGAAATCTACCTGCGTCCCGAATACCAGGGCATCGGCCTTGGCCGGCTGCTCTTCGGCGAGGCGCGGCGGCTGCTGAAGTCGCTCGGCTGCAACGGCATGATCGTCTGGTGCCTGGAGGACAGCGAGCATGCCTATCGCTTCTTCCGCTCCTCCGGCGGGCGCGACATCGCCGAGGGCATGGAGAGCTTCGGTGACAGGGAACTGAAGAAGATCGGCTTCGTCTGGCCCTGATGGGCGAGCGGCCTTGCCGGACTGACTATTCCTGCGCCTCTTCCGGCAGGTAGCGCATCGGGTCTCCCGCCAGGCTTCCCCGCTTTCCCTGCCATTGCGGCTCGTCCTTGCCGCAGGTGAAGCCGCTTGCCTTCGTATCGGCGATTTCGCGGGCGAGGGCATTCGCGTCTTTGTTCTCCAGTGCATCTACATAGCCGAGGACGCAGCTCGTCGGGTTTTCCGCCGTCGCCACCGTCGAGACGACGAGGACCTGGCCGTAGCGCGCATCGGTGTCGGACGTCGTCTGCGGATCGGAAACGAACCAGCGCACGATGGTCGCCACCGGCACGCCCTTGCCGTCGAGCCGCCATTCGATCTTCGCGTTGCTGTGGTTGAAAGGGCCGAAGCTTTCGAAGGCCCCGTCGAGCCACGCCTTCGATATCGGGCCGTAGGACTGGCTCTGACGGAGATCGCCTTCCTTGAAATAGACGGCGAAGTCCCTGTATCCGTCGCATTGCAGCGTCACGCTCGCGCCTTCCTCTTCCTGCGAAAGCGTCTTGCAGGCATCGAGGTCGCGGTCGGTATAGGTGCTCTCGTTCGCCCAAGCGGGCGCGGCGGCCGCAAGGGCGGCGAGGCTGGCGATGAAAAGGCAGCGGCTCGGGTGCATGGGTCATCCTCCGGTCAAGATGAAGACGGCATATGTCGCCGGTCTATTCGGTTGAGGCGAAAGTCATGTTGCGCTGCAACGGGATTCGCATTAGGAAACCCGCGAACCAACCCATTGCCTTTCAGGGGGACCCCCATGCGTATCGATGCGATTTCCGTTGGCAAGAACCCGCCGGACGACGTGAACGTCATTGTCGAGGTGCCGGTCGGCGGCCACCCGATCAAGTACGAAATGGACAAGGAAGCCGGCGCGCTCGTCGTCGACCGCTTCCTCTACACGCCGATGACCTATCCGGGCAATTACGGCTTCGTGCCGCACACGCTCTCGGAAGACGGCGACCCGATCGACGTGCTGATCGCCAATACGCGCCCGCTCGTTCCGGGCTGCGTCATCAATGTGCGCCCGATTGGCGTCATGGTGATGGAAGACGACGGTGGCAAGGACGAGAAGATCATCGCCGTGCCGGTGCCGAAGCTGACGCGCCGCTACGACAAGGTCGAGAACTACACGGACCTGCCGGAGATCACCCTCAAGCAGATCGAGCACTTCTTCGAGCACTACAAGGACCTGGAGCCGGGCAAGTGGGTGAAGATCGCCGGCTGGCAGGACGTCACCGTCGCCAAGAAGATGATCCTCGAAGCCGTCGAGCGCTACAACAAGTCCAAGTAAGGTTCAGCGCGGCACCGCGCTTTCGAGTCTTGAAACGATATCCTCCGGGTCGCCCTCGATCCGGAGGATTTTCTTTCTCTGGGTGTCGCCGGAAACGAGGCTGACGGCGGATTTGGCGACGCCTGCCGCCTTGGCGACGAGCACGATCAGCGCCTTGTTGGCCTTGCCCTTGTCCGGGGGATCGCTGACACGGGCCTTCAGGTGGCCCTCGCCGTCGGCGCCGGTTTCCCATCCGTCCATGGCATCGCGCCCGCCGTTCGGCGTCAGTCGGACGGTCAGGCGAACATGGTCGCTGTGGCGGCTCAGCGCCGCCGTCACAGGATCGCGGGCGCCAGAACGGTGCGGACGATCTGTTCCAGGAAGAACAGGATGACGAGCACGACGAGCGGCGACAGGTCGACGCCGCCGAAATTCGGCAGCACGTTGCGGATCGGCCGGTAGATCGGCTCGGTCAGCTGGTATAGCGAGCGGCCGATGGTGGCGATCACCTGATTGTTCGCGTTGATGACGTTGAAGGCATAGAGCCAGGAGAAGATCGCGGAGGCGATCACCAGGAACCACGCGATATTGATGATGAACAATAGGGTGTTGATGACCGCTATCATTGGCGTCTCCAATTGGTTTCGTGCTGACATGTAGCCATTGCGGCTTGCGCCAGCAAGGCCGCGCACCGAGCGGGGCGGCAACATGTTTAATGCGCGGCGACCCGGGCGGGCGCAGAGCCTGCCGGTTCTCTCGCGGAACGGCGTCTAGGCCTCGTGGAAAATGCGGTCGAGGAAGGACGCCATCCAGTGCCGCAGCGCCGCGTCGTGCAGCAGGCGCCCGTCGAGATGGAGGCTGCCGACCTGCGCGCCGGGCAGGTCGAAGCGATGCGCTCCCCGCACCACCCAGCGGTGCATCATGGCGAGCGTCAGCTCGCCGTGGAACTGGATGCCCCAGGCATTGTCGCCGTAGCGGAAGGCCTGGTTCTCGTAGTGGTGGCCGGTGGCGAGCAGGGTGGCGCCGGCGGGAAGGTCGAAGCCCTCGCGGTGGAACTGGTAGACCATGCTCGGCCAGGCCATTAGCGCCGTGCCGGCTTTCGTCGCCTTCAGGGGATACCAGCCGATCTCCGTCCAGCCGTCCGCATGGCCCGACACCATGCCGCCGAGGTTCTTCACCAGCATCTGCGCGCCGAGGCAGATGCCGAGGAAGGGGCGGTTCTCCCTGAGCGGCACAGAGAGCCAGTCGATCTCCCGGCGCACATAGGGCTCGGCGTCATTGGCGCTCATCGGCCCGCCGAAGACGACGGCGCCGGCATGGTGGGCGAGCGTCTCGGGCAGCGGATCGCCGAGCACCGGGCGGCGGATATCCAGCGCATGGCCCATTCGCTGCAGGATCTGGCCGACGCGGCCGGGGCTGGAGCTATCCTGGTGCAGCACGACGAGGATGGGCCGCTTCCGGGGCTGTGCGCTGGAGAGATCGGGCATGGTTCAGCCTTCGTCCGGCTCCTCGTGCTTCGCCGCGCCGTGCCGCCCGGCCACTTCCTGCCGCTTCATGATGCGCTCGCGGCCGGAAACGCCGAGAAGGTCGGCGATGCGCCAGATGGCGTGGTCCTCCATCTCGCTGCGCTCGCCGTCGGCATAGACGATCTCCCAGAGGAGGCCGATCAGGGCGACGCGCTGCTCTTCCGAAAGCTGGCGCTTCAGTTCCGAGGTGAAGTGGAAGAAGTCGATCGCCTCGCTCTCGGCATCGGCGCCGGCGGCGGCGAGCGCGTCGAGCTCGGCCTCGTCCACGCCGTAGAACGCCTTGAAGTGGGCGCGGAGCGCCTTCTTCTCGACGGCCAGCACCTTGCCGTCGGCTTCCATGACCTGGATGCAGAGCGCCATGACGGCGACCCGCGGATCGTCGGCGGCGAAGGCGCGCTTGCCGTCGCCGGAAAGGCTCGCAAGAAAATGCTGCAAGCGTTCGAACATCGATTTAAGCCCCGTTTCCCGTACTCAGAACAATCGGAAACTGCTGGTGCCGTCCCGCTTGGCGACCGCGCCTTCCTTGACGCCCGGATCGTCCGGCAGACCGTAGAAGGGACGCTCCTCCTCCATGCCGCCGACCGTCTCGACTTTCGTTTTTTCTGGCGTCTTCTCGGGTGCCTTCTCCGGCGTCACGGTCCTGACCGGCGCGGGTTCGGCCACCGCGGCCACAACGACCGGCCTTGCCGTTTCGGTCCTCTCGACCCTTTCCCCGGGCTCGATCCGGGCGGGCTTCGCCTCGATGGCGAGCGGCGGCAGGGTGCGGATGGCCTCGTCGACAGCGTCGACCGAGCCTTCCTCGACCGGCCCCTGCAATTCGCTGACCGGCGTCTTCCATTCGAAGGCGTCGAGGCGGCCGGTGACGGGCGAGACGGCGCGCCATTCCGGCGCTGTGATGCCGTCGGCGGTCCAGGCCGGATCGCGCGGGGCCTTCAGCGCCTGGTTCATCCAGTGGCGGATGCGGCCCTGGTCGCCGGTCTCGGCATCCTCGATGTCGGCCAGCAGCAGGAAGGCGCTTTCGCGCGGGGAGAGGCGGGCGGCGGCCTCGGCCTTGGCGCGGGCGCGGGCGAAGTCGCGGGCTTCCAGCGCGGCCTCGGCAACGGCATAGAGCGCCTCGGCATTGTTCGGCCGCATCGCCTCCAGTTTTTCCGCCCGCTTCAGTCGGTCGGTCGCCGAATCGCCGCTGCGGGCGCGGACATAGAGCCGCGCCACGTCGCCATGCGCCGTCGCCTTCCAGAGCCTTTCGAGGATGGAGGCGGCCTTGCGCAGATTGTCCTCGCGGAGATACGCCTTGGCCTCGATGAGGCCGGCGGGCACGAAATTCTCGTCGAGCTTCAGCGCCTGATGGGCATCCTCGCGGGCGCCCTTCGGGTCGGCGTCGAGCTTTGCCGCGGCACGGGCGGTGAGGAGCACGGCCTTGCGGCGGGCATAGGTCTTCTTCTCTTCCGCCGAGCCGGAGCGGCCGTCGCCGAGGAGCTTCAGCGCCTCGTCCCAGTCGCCGGCCTCCGAGCGGTATTCGAGGGCCGCTTCCGTCGCCCAGGGAAGCTGTGGGGCCTTTTCGGCGGCGCGCTCGGCATATTGCCGGGCTGCCTCGTTGGCGCCGAGGCGGCGCGCTTCGAGATAGAGGCCGCGCAGGCCGAGTTCGCGCGTTTCCGGATCGTCGGCCATCAGCTCGAACTTCTTGCGGGCGTCGTCATAGCGCCCCTCGATCATCGCCGCCTGCGCTTCCAGCAGGTGGATGAGCGGTTCCTGGTCGGCGCTGAGGAGGCCCTTGGTGCGGGCCAGCATCTTGCGGGCATTGGCGGCGTCGCCGGCGCCGGCGGCGATCAGGCCGGTCGACAGGGCCTGATAGCCCCGGTCGCGCTTGCGGGCGCGGAAATAGCGCTGGATGGAATGCGGCGACGTCCAGACGACGCGCACCAGCCACCAGCAGAACATGACGGCGGCGACCAGCGAGACGACGAGCGTCGCAGCCACCATCAGGCTCATGTCGGCGCGCTGGCCCTGCCAGATGATGGAAAGCTCGCCCGGACGGTCGGCGAGCCAGGCAAAGCCGGCGGCAAGCGCAAGGACGAAGAGGATGAAGACCAGAATGCGAAACATGAAGCCTTCTCCTCAGCCCTGGTTGCCGGTGGCGGTGGTCTGGCCGTTGAGGGCGCCGGAAACGGCGGCGCCGATCAGGTCCTCGACGCCGACGCGTGCATCCAGCTTGCGCTTGTAGTCCGCCGCCGCCGCCTTGCCCGGCTCCGGCAGGGTCTGCCATTCGATCCCGGCGCCCTTGAAGTCGCCGTTCTGCAGCTTGTTCTCGATGCGGGCGACGACCGCCTCGGGCGTGTCGCCCTCGATGCTGCCGACCGGGCGCACGCGGATCGCCGAGGCGGCGCTCGACATCAGGCGGTTGAAGATGCCCTGGTCGCCTTCCGGCTGGTGGACGGCATCGAGGATGGCGTCCGCCGTCGGCTGGAAGTCGCGCACGAGATCGGCGCGCGAGGGCACGCCGACGGCCGCATGTTCGCGCAGGCCCGCGATGGACGGATCGTCCGGCGCGACGCTGGCGAAGGCCTCCAGCTCGGCAAGGTAGGGGCCACCACGGTCGATGGCGGTCTTCAGCGCGCTTGCCGCGACGGCGCGCGCCATGGCGACGTCGCTGCGCGGCTCGTCGATCTTCTGCTCGGCGGCGGCGATGCGCTCCGTCAGCTGGGTCTCGGTGGTGCTGACCGCTTCCGTCGTGCGGGTGACGGCCTCGCGAAGGGTGGCGAGCTCGGTCGTGAGCCGGCTAACGTCGCCTTCCAGCTTGCTCACGGCTTCTGGATCTGCGCCCGGCGTGCCGTCGGCCGATTTTTCGAGGGCGGCGAGGCGGGTCTCCAGCGGCTGGAGATCGACGGGGCTTGCGGCGGTGCTGTCGGCAAGCCGCGCCTTCAGCACCTCGACCTCGTTGGAAAGCGAGGCGACGGCGCCGTTGTCGTCGGGCTTTTCCGGGCCGAGCGACGGCAGGTAGCCGCCATATTGCAGGCTGCCGGCGCCGATGAGGGCGATCAGGCCGCCGAGGATGCCGGCGGCAAGCGGGCCGGCATTGCCGCGCTGGCGGGGCGGCGGCGTTTCGGCGCGAGCGGGTTCCTCATAGGTGGCGCGGGCGGGCTCGATCGGCTCCGCCCCGTCCTCGACGGGATCGGCAGCGGCCGCTGCGGTTTCGGTGTCCGCGACTTCCGCATTTTCCGGGACGGATGCCTCGGTTTCGATCGTCTCCTCGGCGGCAGGCGCCTCGTTGTCGACGGCGGCGGGAGCGGCTTCGAGATCGATCGTCACGGGCTCGTCGCCGGCCTTCTTACGACGGGACGGGTTTTCCGGTTCCATGGCGGCCTCCTCGCATTCATGTGCATTGCACTCAAGGTAGACAGGGATGGCAGGGAGGGAAAGACCCTTGCGGCAATTTCAACGCCACGGCCTGCATTTAGAGCAGCGCGAAGAGGCTTTCCTCGCTCGGCGCCCGGGCGATGGCGATGCGGGCCGGAAAGCCTTGCGGCATCGCCGCCGCGACATTGGCGCTGATGCAGAGGAGGCGGAGGGCGGCAAAGCGCGCCGGCGCTTCGGCAAGGGGGGCAAGGGCGAAGAAGGCGCGGGCGCTTTCCCGCGAATAGAGCAGTACGGCGTCGGGCACCGGACGCAGCAGGGCGGCCTCCACTGCCTCGCGGGTGGGGGCGAGCGGCACCATGCGGTAGCCTTCGACGGTGCGGAACGGAATTCCGGCCGCCGCCAGCCGGGCCTCGAAGCCCGGGCCGCGCGGATTGCCGGCGAGATAGAAGAGGGGATGCGGCAGCGGCCCCTTCGCGCGGACATGGGCCGCGATCACCTCGGCAAGGCTTCCGCCGTCGCCACCTGCGCTGATGACATCGGTGAAGCCGTTCTGGCGCATGGCCTGTGCGGTTGCTTCCCCGACGGCGAAGACGGTGGTGTCCCGATGCGCGGCGGGGGCGCCGCCGAGCCCTTCGAACAGGCGGGCCATTTCCGCGCTGGTGACGGCGATGGCTCCATGGGGTTCGGCCAGGGCGGCCTTCACGGCATCGACGGCATGCTCGGCCTTCGAGAGCGGTAGGCGCACGGCCTCGTGTCCGAGCGCCGCGAGCCGGTCGGCGGTGCGTGCCGCCGCAGGCTCGGGACGAAGGACGAGGACGCGCATGGTCAGGACCAGCTTTCGAAGAAGTCCGCTCCCGCCATGGCGCGGATGTCCTCGCCCGCCTTTTCGCCGAGGGCGGCGGCATCGGCGGCCGGGCCGCTCGTCTCGATCTCGTGGAAGCGGCTGCCGTCCGGTGTCAGGATCGTGCCGCGGAAGCGCAGGTGATCACCCTCGACGGTGGCATAGCCGGCGATGGGCGTGCGACAGGAGCCGTCGAGCGTGGCGAGGAAGCCGCGCTCGCAGGCGACGGCCGCATGGGTCGGCCGGTCGTCAATGGCGGACAGCAGGCCGTTCATCCGGTCGTCGCCGATGCGGCTCTCGACGCAGATCGCGCCCTGCGCCGGGGCCGGCGGGAAGGTGACGGGATCGAGGATCTCCGTCGGTACGTCGAGCTTGCCGAGGCGCTTCAGGCCGGCATAGGCGAGCAGCGTGGCATCGGCCTTTCCTTCGGCGAGCTTGCCGAGGCGGGTGTCCACCTGGCCGCGGAAGACGATGACATTGAGGTCGGGCCGAAGGCGGCGGATGAGGGCCTGACGGCGCAGCGAGGCCGAGCCGACGGTCGCACCCCGTGGCAGGTCGAGGAGGTGCTTTGCCGTGCGGCCGATGAAGGCGTCGCGGATGTCCTCGCGCGGCAGGAAGGCGGAAAGGTGCAGGCCCTCCGGCAGTTTCGTCGGCATATCCTTGGAGGAGTGCACGGCAAGGTCCAGTTCGCCGGAGGAAAGCTGCGCCTCGATCTCCTCGGTGAACAGGCCCTTGCCGCCGATCAGCGCCAGCGAGCGGTCGGTGATGCGGTCACCGGTGGTCGAGAGCACGACGATTTCGAACATTTCCTCCGGCAGGCCGTGCGCCGCCATCAGGCGCGAGCGGGTCTCGTAGGCCTGGGCGAGCGCCAGCGGGCTGCCACGGGTGCCGATCCTGAAAGGTTTTGTTTGCATCCGCCTTGATCCATTGTTACCGGGATGTCTCGTAACCGGCTTTAGAGCCGCCCGCAATCGATCCTAGTGCTTCATGTCGCCCCACCTGACCATTCTCGGCATCGAAACGAGTTGCGACGAGACCGCCGCGTCCGTCGTCGCGCGCGATGCCGACGGACGGGGCGAAATCCTCGGCGAGGTTGTGCTCAGCCAGCTCGAAGAGCACAGCGCCTATGGCGGCGTGGTGCCGGAGATCGCGGCGCGCGCACATGTCGAGGCGCTGGACAGCCTCATCTCCGAGGCGCTTCTGCGCGCCGGCCGCTCCCTCGACGATGTCGACGCCATCGCCGCAACGAGCGGGCCGGGGCTGATCGGCGGGCTCATCGTCGGGTTGATGACAGGCAAGGCGATCGCGCGGGCGACCGGCAAGCCGCTCTATGCGGTCAACCATCTGGAGGGCCATGCGCTGACGGCGCGGCTGACGGACGGGCTCTCCTTCCCCTATCTCATGCTGCTGGTTTCCGGTGGACATACCCAGCTCGTGCTGGTGCGCGGCGTCGACGACTACGAGCGCTGGGGCACGACCATCGACGACGCGCTCGGCGAAGCCTTCGACAAGACGGCCAAGCTCCTCGGCCTGCCTTATCCCGGCGGGCCGGCGGTGGAGCGCATGGCGAAGACCGGCGATCCCGAGCGCTTCACCTTCCCGCGCCCGCTCGTCGGCGAGGCGCGGCTCGATTTCTCCTTCTCCGGCCTCAAGACGGCGGTGCGCCAGGCGGCGCAGTCCATCGAACCGGTGACGGACCAGGACATCGCCGATATCTGCGCCTCCTTCCAGCGCGCCGTCTCGCGCACCCTCAAGGATCGCATCGGCCGCGGGCTGGAGCGGTTCCGCGCGCTCTATCCCGATGCCGAAACGCCGGCGCTCGTCGTTGCCGGCGGCGTGGCGGCGAATGCGGAGCTGCGCGCGACGCTGCAGGCGCTCTGCGACAAGAACCGGTTCCGTTTCGTCGCGCCGCCGCTGTCGCTCTGCACCGACAATGCCTCGATGATCGCCTGGGCCGGGCTGGAGCGCATGGCGGCGGGTTTTGCGCCGGACGACCTTGCCGTCGCGCCGCGCTCGCGCTGGCCGCTCGACCGCGATGCGGCGACGGTTCTCGGATCGGGCAAGCGGGGAGCCAAGGCATGAGCGTCAGCCGCAAGATCGCCGTGGTCGGCGCGGGCGCTTTCGGCACGGCGCTGGCAAGCGTGGCGGCCGCCAGCGGCGGCGACGTCACGCTGATCGGCCGCGACGCGGTTTCCGTCGAGGCCATGCGCGCCACCCGCCGCAACGAGAAGGCGCTGCCGGGCATCGAGCTGCCGGCGACGCTGGTGTATAGCGCCGATGTGGAAGTCATGCGCGGCGCCGGCATTGTTCTCTTCGCCATGCCCTCGCAGGCGCAGCGCGGGGCGGCGCGGTCGCTGGCGCCGCTCCTTGCGCCGGGCACGGCCGTCGTCATCTGCGCCAAGGGCATGGAGAAGGGCAGCGGGCGGCTCCTGACCGAGGTGCTGGAAGAGGAGCTGCCCGGCCGCGAGATCGCGGTGCTCTCCGGCCCCGGCTTCGCCGCCGATATCGCCAAAGGCCTGCCGACGGCGATGGTGATCGCCGCGCGCACGGCGGAGATAGGCGCCGCGCTGGCGCAGGCGCTCTCCGGTCCGACCTTCCGGCTTTATCCCTCGACGGACCGCATCGGCGTGCAGCTCGGCGGTGCGCTCAAGAATGTGCTGGCGATCGCCTGCGGCATCATCGAGGGGGCCGAGCTCGGCGATTCCGCCCGGGCGGCGCTGATTTCGCGCGGGCTTGCCGAGCTTTCCCGCTTCGTCGAGGCGCATGGCGGGGAGGGCATCACGGTGACGGGGCTTTCCGGCCTCGGCGACCTCGTCCTCACCGGCACCAGCCACCAGTCGCGGAACCTGCGCTTCGGTATCGCGCTCGGCCGGCACGGCAATGCCGCCGGCTGGTCCGGCGACCTTGTGGAAGGTGCCTTCGCCGCCTCGGTCGCCTCGGGCGTTGCCGCCGAAAAGGGCATCGACATGCCGATCACCGACGCCGTCGCCCGCATCATCGACGGTACGCTGGACGTGAAGACCGCGATCGGGCAGCTCATGACGCGCCCCATCACCCAGGAATAAGGAAGGGACAGCCGCATGCATTTCGCATTTCTCTGCAAGGACAAGCCCGGTTCGCTCCAGGTGCGTCTCGACACGCGCCCCGAACATCTCGCCTATCTCAATGCGCTCAATGCGGACGGCAAGCTCGGCTTCGCCGGCCCCTTCCTCGGCGATGACGGCAAGCCGACCGGCAGCCTCGTCGTGGTGAAGGCCGAGACCATCGAGGAGGCGCGGCGGATCGCGGCCGACGATCCCTATGCAAAGGCCGGTCTCTTCGCCGAAGTCGAGGTGAAGGCCTGGAACTGGGTCTTCAACAATCCGGAGGCATAAGACCCGATGGCATACTGGCTCTACAAGTCCGAACCCTTCAAGTTCTCCTGGGAAAAGCTCAAGTCGAAGGGCGAGGCCGGTGAGGAATGGGACGGCGTGCGGCATTACCAGGCACGCAACAACATGCGGGCCATGAAGATCGGCGACAAGGGCTTCTTCTATCACTCCAACGAGGGGCTCGAAGTCGTCGGCATCACGGAAGTCTGCGCCCTGGCGCATCCGGATTCGACCGCCGGCGAGGACCCGCGCTGGGAATGCGTCGACATTCGTGCGGTGCGCGACATGCCGAAGGCCGTGACCCTCAAGGACATCAAGGCCAATCCGAAGCTCGCCAACATGTCGCTCGTCACCTCCATGCGCCTTTCCGTGCAGCCGGTGACGGAGGAGGAGTGGATCGAGGTCTGCCGCATGGGCGGCCTCGACAACCCGCCGCGCTGATGGCTTCCGCTTTGCGTACCGCCTTCTCCGGAGCGATGCCCCTGTGAAGACGGATCCCGAAGTCTTCATCCGCGGCAATACGGACGTGCTGTCGCCGCCGCATGTGCCGGAGGTGAAGCTGAGGCTTGCCACCGAGGCGCACGATCTCTGGCTGAAGACGGAGGAGGAGCTGGAGGCGATCGGCCTGCCGCCGCCCTTCTGGGCCTTCGCCTGGGCGGGCGGGCAGGGCCTTGCCCGCCATGTGCTCGACCATCCGACGCTGGTGGCCGGCAAGACGGTGCTGGATTTCGCCAGCGGCTCCGGCCTTGTCGGCATTGCCGCGCGCATGGCGGGTGCCTCGAAGGTGCTGGCGGCGGATATCGACCCCTGGAGCGAGACGGCGATCCGCCTCAATGCCGGCCTCAACGGCGTGACGCTCGACCATATGTCCGATGATCTGATCGGGCGGGACGGCGGCTGGGACGTCGTCCTTGCCGGCGACGTCTTCTACGACCGCGGCTTCGCCGATCTGCTGATCCCGTGGTTTTCGGCGCTGGCGGCGCGCGGGACGAGCGTGCTGGTCGGCGATCCCGGCCGCGCCTATTGCCCGCGCGAGCGCATGGAGGCGCTCGCCACCTATACGGTGCCGGTGACGCGAGCGCTGGAGGACAGCGAGGTCAAGAAGACGACGGTCTGGCGCTTCCGAGCCGATGGCTGACGGGGCTCAATAGCCCGGGCGGATGACGCAGACGCCCGCCTCCCATGCGCAGCCGTTCTGACCTGGCCGCACGGTGATGACCTTCGGGCCGCTCCTGTGGCGGCTCACGGGCCGGTCGTACCAGCCCATCGGGCCATCGTTGCCGTCGACATAGAGATAGATGCCGTTGCCGCGGTCGCGATAGGCCGTCACCGCCCCGCCGTAGAAGTTGTCCTCGCGCTGCAGGAACGGGCTTTCGGCGCGACTGTAGTGCAGCTCCGTGCCGAGGCCACGGCCGTCATGGTGGGCATTCCGGTCCATCCCCGGAAGCTGGTAGCGGCCGTGATGGCCGTGATGGTGACGGGGATACCACCCGTCCCCGGCTTCGGCGGCCGTCATGCCGCCGGCGACAAGCACGACCGCCAGCCCTGAGACTTTGGTCGCACGGAGCGCTGATAACAGAGTCATTCTGTCCTGCCTTCCGGATTGCGATTAACACATCGTTAACCGCAAGATGGGGCAGGAAGCGGTGAAAGTCACGGATTCCGCGTCGTTTTCCGCACTCTTGGTTAATGCGCGCGGCGGATGGGAGCGTGCGCGGACGCATGCTGGCTTCTAATCGATTAAATTCATTTTGCACTGCAATGAGGCTTGTGGTTCCGCTTTCCGGTGATTAAACGTCGCAATCACTGCATTGTGCACAACATACTGCAATTCCGGAGAAAATTCGTCCAGATTTTGGCTCTCCGGGGTTCCGTGAGGTTCAGATGGCGAATGTCACTCGAAGCCGGCCGCTCTCGCCGCATCTCCAGGTCTACAAGCCGATCCCGACGATGGTCATGTCCATCGTGCACCGCATCACCGGCGCGGCGCTCTATTTCGGCACCGTCCTCGTCGCCTGGTGGCTGATCGCGGCGGCAACGGGCGACGCCTATTTCGACTGGGTGAGCTGGTTCTTCGGCACCTGGATCGGCCGCCTCGTCCTCTTCGGCTACACCTGGGCCTTGATGCACCACATGCTCGGCGGCCTGCGCCACTTCATGTGGGACATGGGCCACGGCTACGAGAAGCACTTTTCCACCCGGCTCGCCCTTCTGACCCCGGTCGTCTCCGTCGCCCTGACGGTGCTGATCTGGATCGTCGGCACCCTGGCCCGCTGAGGAGACACCCATGGACATGCGCACGCCCCTCGGCAAGGTTCGCGGCCTCGGCTCGGCAAAGGACGGCACGGAGCATTTCTGGCGCCAGCGCCTGACGGCCGTCGCAAACGTTCCGCTGATGCTGTTCTTCGTCGGCTTCCTCGTCTCATACAACGGCGCCTCCCATGCGGAGGTGACGGCGGCGCTGTCGCATCCCGTCGTCGCCGTCCTCATGGGCCTCGTCGTCATTTCCGGCCTCATCCACATGAAGCTCGGCATGCAGATCATCATCGAGGACTATGTGCACGCGGAGGGCGTGAAGATCGGCCTTCTCATGCTCAACACCTTCTTCGCGGTTCTCGTCGGCGGGCTCTGCCTCTTCGCCGTCCTCAAAATCGCCTTCGCAGGATAATCCATCATGGCAGCGATCTCCTCCCCGGCGGCCAACGGCAAGGCCTATACTTACGTAGACCATTCCTTCGACGTGATCGTCGTCGGCGCCGGCGGTGCGGGTCTGCGCGCCACGCTCGGCATGGCCGAGCAGGGCCTCAAGACGGCCTGCATCACCAAGGTCTTCCCGACGCGCTCGCACACCGTCGCCGCGCAGGGCGGCATTGCCGCCTCGCTGCAGAACATGACGCCGGATTCGTGGCAGTGGCACCTCTACGACACCGTCAAGGGTTCCGACTGGCTCGGTGACGTCGATGCCATGCAGTATCTCGCCATGGAAGCGCCGAAGGCGGTCTATGAGCTGGAGCATTACGGCGTGCCCTTCTCGCGCAACGCGGAAGGCAAGATCTACCAGCGCCCGTTCGGCGGCCACATGCAGAACTACGGCGAAGGCCCGCCGGTGCAGCGCACCTGCGCCGCCGCCGACCGTACCGGCCACGCGATCCTGCACACGCTCTACGGCCAGTCGCTGCGCAACAACGCGGAATTCTTCATCGAATATTTCGCGCTCGACCTGATCATGTCGGCCGACGGCCGCTGCACCGGCGTCGTCGCCTGGAACCTCGATGACGGCACGATCCATCGCTTCGCCGCCAAGATGGTGGTGCTGGCGACGGGTGGCTACGGCCGCGCCTATTTCTCAGCCACCTCGGCGCATACCTGCACGGGCGACGGCGGCGGCATGATCGCGCGCGCCGGCCTGCCGCTGCAGGACATGGAATTCGTTCAGTTCCACCCGACCGGCATCTACGGCGCGGGTTGCCTCATCACCGAGGGCGCGCGCGGCGAGGGCGGCTATCTCGTCAATTCCGAGGGCGAGCGCTTCATGGAGCGCTATGCGCCGTCGGCCAAGGACCTTGCCTCGCGCGACGTCGTTTCGCGCTGCATGACGATGGAAATCCGCGAAGGCCGCGGCGTCGGCAAGAACAAGGACCATATCTACCTGCATCTCGACCATCTCGATCCGGCCGTGCTGCACGAGCGCCTGCCGGGCATTTCCGAGAGCGCCAAGATCTTCGCCGGCGTCGACGTGACGCGCGAGCCGATCCCGGTCCTGCCGACCGTCCATTACAATATGGGCGGCATTCCGACGAACTACTGGGGCGAGGTGCTGAACGCCGACGGCCAGAACCCGGAGCGCATCGCGCCCGGCCTGATGGCGGTGGGCGAGGCCGGCTGCGCGTCGGTGCACGGCGCCAACCGCCTTGGCTCCAACTCGCTGATCGACCTCGTGGTCTTCGGCCGTGCCGCCGCCATCCGCGCCGGCCAGGTCATCGACCGCAACGAGGCGATCCCGGCGCTCGACATCGCCGCCTGCGACAGGATCATGGACCGCTTCGACCGCCTTCGTAACGCCAATGGCGGCACGCCGACGGCGGTGCTGCGCGACAAGATGCAGCGCACCATGCAGGAAGACGCCGCCGTGTTCCGCACGCAGGAATCGCTGGAAAGCGGCTGCAAGCGCATGACGGAAATCTGGAAGGAACTGCCGGACATCAAGGTCACCGACCGCTCGATGATCTGGAACTCCGACCTCGTCGAGACGCTGGAACTGGAAAACCTGATGGCCAACGCCATCACGACGGTCTACGGCGCCGAGGCGCGCAAGGAGAGCCGCGGCTCGCATGCCCGCGAAGACTATGCAACCGGCCCGCTCGGCGGCCGTGACGACGTCAACTGGCGCAAGCACACCCTTGCCTGGGTCAACGAGGCGGGCGACGTGAAGCTCGACTATCGCCCGGTGCATACCGACCTCATCGCCGACGGGATCGATCCGCAGAAGATCGCGCCCAAGGCGCGCGTCTACTGATATCGAGGAGAACAGGACATGGTTGAACTCGCTCTCCCGAAAAACTCGCAGATGACCGAGGGCAAGGTCTGGCCGAAGCCGGCCGGGGCCACGAACACCCGCGAGTTCCGCATCTACCGCTGGAATCCGGACGACGGAAAGAACCCGTCCATCGACACGTTCTACATCGATGTCGACGATTGCGGCCCGATGGTTCTCGATGCGCTGCTCTACATCAAGAACAAGATCGACCCGACGCTGACGCTGCGCCGCTCCTGCCGCGAAGGCATCTGCGGCTCCTGCGCCATGAACATCGACGGCACCAACACGCTCGCTTGCACCAAGGGCATGGACGAGGTGAAGGGCACGGTGAAGGTCTATCCGCTGCCGCATATGCCGGTCGTCAAGGACCTCGTTCCGGACCTCACCAACTTCTACGCCCAGCACCGTTCCATCGAGCCCTGGCTGAAGACCGTGTCGCCGACGCCGGCCAAGGAGTGGAAGCAGAGCCATGAGGACCGCCTCAAGCTCGACGGCCTCTACGAGTGTATCCTGTGCGCCTGCTGCTCGACCTCCTGTCCGAGCTACTGGTGGAACGGCGACCGCTATCTCGGCCCCGCCGTTCTGCTGCAGGCCTATCGCTGGCTGATCGACAGCCGCGACGAGGCCACGGGCGAACGTCTCGACAACCTGGAAGACCCCTTCCGCCTCTATCGCTGCCACACGATCATGAATTGCGCCCAGGCCTGCCCCAAGGGCCTCAATCCGGCCAAGGCGATCGGCGAAATCAAGAAGATGCTGGTCGAGCGCCGACTCTGACCTACATAAGCAGCGTTCACGAAACGTGAGGAGGCGGCCCGATCATTCGGGCCGTTTCATCTTGATTCGCGTGGGCGATTCACGTTAATTCGGCGGGAATTGCTGCACGGCAGCAGTATCGGGCAGATATCGGGAGTATCGAGATGCGGATTCACCATGCGGCAGGCGGACTGATGATGGCCCTTGCTCTTGCCGGTTGCCAGCGCACCGCTTCGATGGACAGCGTCAATACGCAGCCCGCCCTGCGGCCTCTCGAAGCCCAGCCGGTCGGCACCGTTTCCTCGAGCCAGCTTCCCGATCCGACGACGAGCACCGCCGGTGGCCAGTTCCCGGCCAAGCCGACGACCGACACGGCCATGGCGACGGGCACGGGCATGGGCGGCGATGCCGCGGCGGCGGCCAGCGGCCTCGAGGTCAAGAAGGAAGCAATGGTCGGCAACTGGCGCGTTGCCAACGGTCCGTCCTCCTGCGACATGTTCCTGACGCTCACCAATCTCGGCGGCGGCCTTCGCGGCGGCACGCGCGGCTGCGCCGGCGAGCTGACGACCATGCGCTCCTGGGAAGTGGCCGGCAAGCAGGTCATCCTCAAGGACCTCAACGGCAATGCGATCGGACGCCTCTACAAGACGGCCGATTCCCGCTTCGACGGTTCGACCAATTCGGGCCAGCCGCTCAGCCTTTCGCGCTGATTTCGCCCTTTCGCATCGATACGGATGATTGCCGCCCATGGGCAAGGACTGGGACAGGGTTTCGACGCATCCGGACCATGGCGTCTCGGATAGGCTGGAGGCCCTTGTCGCAAGCGGCGCGCTGAAGCCTGACCCGGCGCAGAAGGCGATGGCGTTGCGCTTCGACCGCCTGCTCGGGGAGGTTCATGCCCAGCGCCCGGCGCGCAAGTCGAGCGCCCTCGGCTGGCTCTTCGCCTCCCGCAAGCCCGAGAGCGCCAGCGTTCCGAAGGGACTCTACCTCTATGGCGGGGTCGGGCGCGGCAAGACCATGCTGATGGACATGTTCTTCGAGCTCGCGCCGGTCAAGCGCAAGCGCCGGGCGCATTTCCACGAATTCATGGCCGATGTGCACGAGCGCATCCACAAGCACCGCCAGAAGCTGAAGGCCGGAGAGACGAAGCAGGCCGATCCTGTGCCGCCAGTGGCGGCCAGCCTCATCGAGGAGGCGCGGCTTCTCTGCTTCGACGAATTCTCCGTGACCGACATCGCCGATGCGATGATCCTCTCGCGGCTTTTCGGCGAACTGTTCCAGCGGGGCTGCATTCTCGTCGCAACCTCCAATGTCGAGCCCGACGATCTCTACAGGGACGGCCTCAACCGCGGCCTGTTCCTGCCCTTCGTCGATCTCCTGAAGCAGCATGTCGAGATCGTCCCGCTGGACTCGCTGACCGACTATAGGCTCGAAAAGGACAGCGGCCTGCCCGTGTTCCGCTATCCGCTCGGCGCAGAGGCCGACATGGCGATGGACGCGGCCTGGCGACGGGAGACGGCGGGCATGACGACCGGTCCGCGGACGATCTCCTTCCGTGGCCGGAGCATAGCGGTGCCGCAGGCGGCAGGGCGCATCGCCCGGTTCTCCTTCGCCGATCTGTGTGAGCGGCCCCTCGGTGCGGCCGATTATCTCGAAATCCTTGCGCATTTCGATACGCTCTTCGTCGACCATATCCCCCTGCTCGGAGCGGAGAAGCGCAACGAGACGAAGCGCTTCATCAATCTCGTCGACACGATCTACGACCATCGGGCGCGGCTCTTCGCCTCCGCGGCGGCGGCGCCGGAGAACCTTCTGGTGACACGGAAGGGGACGGAAGGCTTCGAATTCGACCGGACGGTCTCGCGCCTCGTCGAGATCCGCAGCACGGAATATCTTGCCGACCATCGGGCAAGATACGACGGCAAAGTGACGGAAGCTTGACGGAAATACTTACGTTTACGTAAGATATTTTGCATCTAACCGATTGAAATGTTTCAGTCCAAAAGTATGTGTTGAATTTTTAACCGGGTAGGCGTAAGCCCTTGCCCCGAAAGGTCCCGCAACTGCGACATGAGGGACCGTTGATCGGAGCAAAGGAAGCTTTCATGGCCCGCAAGAAGATCGCACTTATTGGTTCTGGCATGATCGGTGGCACGCTGGCGCATCTGGCCGGCCTGAAGGAACTGGGCGACATCGTCCTCTTCGACATCGCCGACGGCATTCCGCAGGGCAAGGGCCTCGACATCGCCCAGTCCTCGCCGGTCGAAGGCTTCAATGCCTCGCTGACGGGCGCCAGCGACTATGCCGCCATCGAAGGCGCCGATGTCTGCATCGTCACCGCCGGCGTCGCCCGCAAGCCGGGCATGAGCCGCGACGACCTGCTCGGCATCAACCTCAAGGTCATGGAACAGGTTGGCGCCGGCATCAAGAAATACGCTCCGAACGCCTTCGTCATCTGCATCACCAACCCGCTCGACGCCATGGTCTGGGCGCTGCAGAAGTTCTCCGGCCTGCCGAAGAACATGGTCGTCGGCATGGCCGGCGTCTTGGACTCGGCCCGCTTCCGCCTCTTCCTCTCCGAGGAATTCAAGGTTTCCGTCCAGGACGTTACGGCCTTCGTTCTCGGCGGCCACGGCGACACGATGGTGCCGCTCGCCCGCTACTCGACCGTTGCCGGCATTCCGCTGACCGACCTCGTCAAGATGGGCTGGGTCACCAAGGAGCGCCTCGAAGAGATCATCCAGCGCACCCGTGACGGCGGCGCCGAGATCGTCGGCCTCTTGAAGACCGGTTCGGCCTACTATGCCCCGGCAGCATCCGCCATCGAGATGGCCGAATCCTACCTCAAGGACAAGAAGCGCGTCCTGCCCTGCGCGGCCTTCCTTTCCGGCCAGTACGGCGTGAAGGACATGTATGTCGGCGTTCCGACCGTGATCGGCGCCGGCGGCGTCGAGCGCATCGTCGAGATCGACCTCAACAAGGCCGAGCAGGAAGCCTTCGACAAGTCGGTCGGCGCCGTTGCTGGTCTTTGCGAGGCCTGCATCAACATCGCCCCCGCCCTGAAGTAATCCGGTAGCCAGACAGGATTTTCCCGATGAACATTCATGAATACCAGGCCAAGGCTCTGCTCAAGAGCTTTGGCGCGCCGGTCGCCGAGGGCGTCGCGATCTTCTCCGCGGACGAGGCGGAAGCGGCTGCCAAGTCGCTCCCCGGCCCGCTCTACGTGGTCAAGAGCCAGATCCATGCCGGCGGCCGCGGCAAGGGCAAGTTCAAGGAACTCGGCCCCGACGCCAAGGGTGGCGTTCGCCTCGCCTTCTCCATCGAGGAGGCCAAGGCCCACGCCAAGGAAATGCTCGGCAACACCCTCGTCACCGCGCAGACCGGCCCGGCCGGCAAGCAGGTGAACCGCCTCTATATCGAGGACGGCGCCGACATCGACCGCGAGCTCTATCTCTCGCTGCTCGTCGATCGCTCCGTCGGCAAGATCGCCTTCGTCGTCTCGACTGAGGGCGGCATGGACATCGAGGCCGTCGCGCATGACACGCCGGAGAAGATCGTCACCGTGGCGATCGACCCGGAAGCCGGCGTCACCGCTGCGGACCTCGCCAAGCTCACCTCGGCCCTCAAACTCGAAGGCGAAGCCAAGGCGGACGGCGAGAAGCTGTTCCCGATCCTCTACAAGGCCTTCGTCGAGAAGGACATGAGCCTTCTGGAGATCAACCCGCTGATCGTCATGAAGAACGGCCGCGTGCGCGTTCTCGATGCGAAGGTCTCCTTCGACGGCAATGCCCTCTTCCGTCATGACGACATCAAGGCGCTGCGCGACGAGACCGAGGAAGACGCCAAGGAAATCGAGGCCTCCAAGTGGGATCTCGCCTATGTGGCGCTCGACGGCAACATCGGCTGCATGGTCAACGGCGCAGGCCTTGCCATGGCGACGATGGACATCATCAAGCTCTACGGCAAGGAGCCGGCGAACTTCTGCGACGTCGGCGGCGGCGCCGGCAAGGAGAAGGTTGCGGCTGCCTTCAAGATCATCACGGCCGACCCGAAGGTCGAGGGCATCCTCGTCAACATCTTCGGCGGCATCATGAAGTGCGACGTCATCGCAGAAGGTGTCGTTGCGGCCGTGCAGGAAGTCGGCCTCAAGGTTCCGCTGGTCGTTCGCCTCGAAGGCACGAATGTCGAGCTTGGCAAGAAGATCCTGAACGAATCCGGCCTGGCGATCACCGCCGCCGACGATCTGGACGACGCCGCCAAGAAGATCGTCGCCGCGATCAACGGCTAACTGAAGGACCAGATCTCATGTCGATTCTCGTCAACAAGAACACCAAGGTCCTCGTTCAGGGCCTGACCGGCAAGACCGGCACCTTCCACACCGAACAGGCGCTCGCCTATTACGGCACGCAGATGGTCGGCGGCATCCACCCGAAGAAGGGCGGCGAAACCTGGACCGGCTCCAAGGGCGAAACCCTGCCGATCTTCGCTTCCGTCGCCGAAGGCCGCGAGAAGACCGGTGCGGACGCATCCGTGATCTACGTTCCGCCGGCCGGCGCCGCGGACGCGATCATCGAGGCGATCGATGCGGAAATCCCGTTCATCACCTGCATCACCGAAGGCATTCCGGTCGTCGACATGGTGCGTGTCAAGGCTCGCCTCGACCGCTCCAAGTCGCGCCTGCTCGGCCCGAACTGCCCCGGCATCCTGACGCCGGAAGAGTGCAAGATCGGCATCATGCCGGGCTCGATCTTCCGCAAGGGCTCGGTCGGCATCGTCTCGCGCTCCGGCACGCTGACCTATGAAGCCGTCTTCCAGACCTCCAACGAAGGTCTCGGCCAGACGACGGCTGTCGGCATCGGCGGCGACCCGGTCAAGGGCACCGAGTTCATCGACGTCTTGGAGATGTTCCTGGCGGACGACGCCACGACCTCGATCATCATGATCGGCGAAATCGGCGGCTCGGCCGAGGAAGATGCGGCGCAGTTCCTCATCGACGAGGCCAAGAAGGGCCGCAAGAAGCCGATGGCCGGCTTCATCGCCGGCCGTACCGCTCCGAAGGGCCGCACCATGGGCCACGCCGGCGCTGTCGTTTCCGGCGGCAAGGGCGATGCGGAATCCAAGATCGCGGCGATGGAAGCTGCGGGCATCCGCGTTTCGCCTTCGCCGGCACGCCTCGGCAAGACGCTCGTCGAAGTCCTCAAGGGCTAAGAAACGAAAACGGGATGGGCCGGCTGAAAATGCCGGCCGATCCGTCTCTTCCCGGTGAGGCTCGCCGGGTGGCAACAACACGATCGTTCGGGAGGCGGGCCGCACGCCCGCAAAAACACCATGGCACGGCAAGACGCCAACGAACAATTCCTGGCCACGTCCTTCCTCGACGGGGCGAACGCAGCCTATATCGAACAGCTCTACGCCAAGTATGAAGCGAACCCCGCCTCCGTTGGCGAGGAATGGCAGGCCTTCTTCAAGGCCCTCGAAGACCAGCCCTCCGACATCGTGAAGGCGGCCAAGGGCGCTTCGTGGAAGCGCGCGAACTGGCCCATCGCCGCCAATGGCGAGCTCGTCTCGGCGCTCGACGGCAACTGGGGCGTCGTCGAGAAGGTGCTGGAGAAGAAGGTGCAGGCGAAGGCCGAGGCCGTCGCTGCACAGACCGGCACGCCCGTCAACCAGGCCGATGTCAACCAGGCGACCCGCGATTCGGTGCGCGCCATCATGATGATCCGCGCCTATCGCGCCCGCGGCCATCTGCACGCCAAGCTCGACCCGCTCGGCATCGCCGCGCCGGTCGAGGATTATCACGAGCTCTCCCCCTCGAACTACGGTTTCGAGGAGAAGGATCTCGACCGCAAGATCTTCATCGACAACGTGCTGGGCCTCGAATACGCGACCGTGCGCGAGATGGTCGAAATCCTCGAGCGCACCTATTGCTCGACCATCGGCGTCGAGTTCATGCACATCTCCAACCCGGAAGAGAAGGGCTGGATCCAGGAACGTATCGAAGGCCCGGACAAGGGCGTCGACTTCACCGTCGAAGGCAAGAAGGCGATCCTGCAGAAGCTGATCGAGGCGGAAGGCTTCGAGCAGTTCATCGACGTCAAGTACAAGGGCACCAAGCGCTTCGGCCTCGACGGCGGCGAAGCGCTGATCCCGGCGCTGGAGCAGATCATCAAGCGCGGCGGCCAGATGGGCCTGAAGGAAATCGTGCTCGGCATGGCGCACCGCGGCCGTCTCAACGTCCTGACCAACGTGATGGCCAAGCCCCACCGCGCCGTCTTCCACGAATTCAAGGGCGGCTCCTACGCGCCGGACGACGTGGAAGGCTCGGGCGACGTGAAGTACCATCTCGGCGCCTCCTCGGACCGCGAGTTCGACGGCAACAAGGTGCACCTGTCGCTGACCGCCAACCCCTCTCACCTCGAGATCGTCAACCCGGTCGTCATGGGCAAGGCCCGCGCCAAGCAGGACCAGATGGCGACCGTCTTCGAGGGCGACATCATTCCGCTGCGCGAGCGCGCCAAGGTCATGCCGCTCCTGCTGCACGGCGATGCGGCCTTCGCGGGCCAGGGTGTCGTCGCCGAAATCCTCGGCCTTTCGGGCCTGCGCGGCCACCGCGTCGCCGGCACCGTGCATGTCATCATCAACAACCAGATCGGCTTCACCACGAATCCGGCCTTCTCGCGCTCCTCGCCCTATCCGTCGGATGTGGCGAAGATGATCGAGGCGCCGATCTTCCATGTGAACGGTGACGACCCCGAAGCGGTGACCTATGCCGCCAAGGTCGCGACCGAATTCCGCATGAAGTTCCACAAGCCGGTCGTGCTGGATATCTTCTGCTACCGCCGCTTCGGCCATAACGAAGGCGACGAGCCCGCGTTCACCCAGCCGAAGATGTACAAGGCGATCCGCGCCCATAAGACGGTCGTCAACCTCTATGCTTCGCGCCTGATCGCCGAAGGCGTCATCACCGAGGGCGAATTCGAGAAGATGAAAGCCGACTGGCGCGCCAATCTCGAGCAGGAATTCGAGGCCGGCCAGTCCTACAAGCCGAACAAGGCCGACTGGCTGGACGGCGCATGGTCGGGCCTGCGCTCGGCCGACAACCAGGACGAACAGCGCCGGGGCAAGACTTCGGTGCCGATGAAGCAGCTGAAGGAGATCGGCCGCAAGATCGCAACGATCCCGGAAGGCTTCCACGCCCACAAGACCATCCAGCGGTTCATGGACAACCGCATGCAGATGGTCGAGACGGGCGAGGGCATCGACTGGGCGATGGCCGAGGCGCTTGCCTTCGGCACGCTCTGCGTCGAGGGCACGAAGATCCGTCTCTCCGGCCAGGACTGCGAGCGCGGCACCTTCTCGCAGCGCCATTCGGTTCTCTACGATCAGGAGACCGAGGACCGCTACATCCCGCTCGCCAACCTTTCCCCGACGCAGGCGCGCTACGAGGTCATCAACTCGATGCTCTCGGAAGAAGCGGTGCTCGGCTTCGAATACGGCTATTCGCTGGCCCGTCCGAACGCGCTGACCCTCTGGGAAGCCCAGTTCGGCGACTTCGCCAACGGCGCGCAGGTCGTCTTCGACCAGTTCATCTCGTCGGGCGAGCGCAAGTGGCTGCGCATGTCGGGCCTCGTCTGCCTCTTGCCGCATGGCTATGAGGGCCAGGGTCCGGAGCACTCCTCCGCCCGCCTCGAACGCTTCCTGCAGCTCTGCGCGGAAGACAACATGCAGGTCGCCAACGTCACGACGCCGGCGAACTATTTCCACATCCTGCGCCGTCAGGTGAAGCGCGACTTCCGCAAGCCGCTCATCATGATGACGCCGAAATCGCTGCTGCGCCACAAGCGCGCCGTCTCCTCGCTGTCGGAAATGGCGGGCGAAAGCTCGTTCCACCGCCTGCTGTGGGACGATGCCGAGGTCATTAAGGACGGCCCGATCAAGCTCCAGAAGGACGCCAAGATCCGCCGCGTCGTGATGTGCTCGGGCAAGGTCTATTACGACCTGCTGGAAGAGCGCGAGAAGCGCGGCATCGACGATGTCTACCTGCTGCGCCTGGAACAGCTCTATCCGTTCCCGGCCAAGGCGCTGATCAACGAGCTTTCCCGCTTCCGCAACGCCGAAATGGTGTGGTGCCAGGAAGAGCCCAAGAACATGGGCGCCTGGGCCTTCATCGACCCCTATCTGGAATGGGTGCTGGCGCATATCGACGCCAAGTACCAGCGCGTGCGCTATACCGGCCGTCCGGCCGCCGCCTCGCCGGCGACGGGCCTGATGTCCAAGCACCTCGCGCAGCTTGCCGCCTTCCTCGAGGACGCGCTGGGCGGTTGATCCGCCCGGCTTTCCCAAACGACAGATCAACGAACGGAACTCAACTCATGGCTACCGAAATCCGCGTCCCGACTTTGGGCGAATCCGTCAGCGAAGCGACCGTCGGCACCTGGTTCAAGAAGGTCGGCGACACCGTCAAGGCCGACGAGCCGCTCTGTGAACTGGAAACCGACAAGGTGACGATCGAAGTGCCGGCCCCGGCATCGGGCGTCTTGTCGGAAATCACCGCCAATGCCGGCGACACCGTCGAGCCGGGCGGGCTGCTCGGCCAGATCTCCGAGGGCGCTTCCGCCGGTGCGGCGGCTCCCGCGGCTGCGGAGAAGGCTGCCGCCGCTCCGGTCGCCGAGGCCAAGCCGGCCGCTTCGGCCGCCATGCCGGCCGCTCCCGCCGCCGCCAAGCTGCTCGCCGAGAACAATCTCTCGGCCGATCAGGTCGACGGTTCCGGCAAGCGCGGCCAGGTGCTGAAGGGCGATGTCATCGCTGCCGTCGCCAAGGGCATCACGGCTTCCGCCGCCTCCGCCGAGCCGGCCAAGGCCGCTGCCCGGCCGGCGTCCTCGGCGGCCGACGCGCCCCGCGAGGAGCGCGTGAAGATGACGCGCCTGCGCCAGACCATCGCCAAGCGCCTCAAGGATGCGCAGAATACTGCCGCCATGCTGACCACCTACAACGAGGTGGACATGAAGGCCGTAATGGACCTGCGCAGCCGCTACAAGGACATCTTCGAGAAGAAGCACGGCGTGAAGCTCGGCTTCATGGGCTTCTTCACCAAGGCCGTCACCCATGCGCTGAAGGAACTGCCGGCCGTCAACGCCGAGATCGACGGCACCGACATCATCTACAAGAACTATTGCCATGTCGGCGTCGCCGTCGGCACTGACAAGGGCCTCGTGGTCCCGGTCGTGCGCGATGCAGACCAGATGTCGATCGCCGAGATCGAGAAGGAAATCGGTCGCCTCGGCAAGGCCGCCCGTGACGGCGAGCTTTCCATGGCCGATATGCAGGGTGGCACCTTCACCATCTCGAACGGCGGCGTCTACGGTTCGCTGATGTCCTCGCCGATCCTCAACGCGCCGCAGTCGGGCATTCTCGGCATGCACAAGATCCAGGAGCGCCCCGTCGTTGTCGGCGGCCAGATCGTCATCCGTCCGATGATGTATCTCGCGCTGTCCTACGACCACCGCATTGTCGACGGCAAGGAAGCCGTGACCTTCCTGGTGCGCGTCAAGGAAAGCCTGGAAGACCCGGAACGCCTCGTTCTCGATCTCTGATCGTTTGCGATATCGAGGCCGCCCCGCAACCGGGGCGGCTTTCGGCCGAGCCAGCACCCAGGAAGCGCAATCGCCATGGACGTGTCCTCCCTTTCCGCATCGCCTTTCCTGCCGATGGTCGGCTGGAGCGCTGTTCTCCTCGTCGTCCACGTCCTACTGCAGGCCTTCACGACGAGCGCGGAAGCCGCAAGGACGCTGGGCGCATCCTGGAATCCCGGGCCGCGCGACGTGGGTTTCGCGCCCTCCGGCAAGATCGCCGGCCGCGCCGCGCGGGCATCCGGCAATTTCCGCGAGACCTATCCGGCCTTCGTCGCGCTGGCGCTGGCCCTCGCATTGAAGGGCGAGGCCTCCGGCTGGGGCGTGGGCGGCGCCTGGTTGTGGTTTGCCTGCCGTATCGTCTACATTCCGCTCTATCTGGCTGGCGTGCCCTATGTCCGCTCGCTGGCATGGGTCGGCTCGATGCTGGGCCTTGCCGCGATGTTCGTGGCGCTGGTTTCTTGACGGCGGCTTGCACCTGAAACGGAGCAGATGCGATGCATCCCTATCTCTTCGAACTCGCTTCCCTGATGGCGATCTTCGCCTTCGCCATCGTCTCGCCGGGCGCGGACCTTGCCATGGTCATGCGCCAGTCGATCGTGCAGGGACGGCGCGCTGCCATTGTCACGTCCTTCGGCATCGGCGCGGCGCTGATGCTGCATGTCACCTATACGATCCTCGGGCTCGGCCTCATCATTTCCCAGTCGATCTACCTCTTCAACATTGTGAAGTGGTGCGGCGTCGCCTATCTCGTCTATATCGGCATCAAGGCGCTCAGCGCCGGCAAGGCGGACCTTTCCGTCGAGGCGGTGAAGGGCGGCGAGGACGGTAAGGACGAGCAGTCGGCGCTCCGCGCCTTCGGCCTCGGCTTCCTCGCCAATGCGCTGAACCCCAAGGCCGTCTTTTTCTTCCTGTCGATCTTCTCGACGGTCGTCGGCGCCCACACGCCGATCGCCGTCAAGTTCGGTTACGGCCTCGTCATGGCGACCTGCCTCATCGCCTGGTTCGTCCGCGTCTCGCTGTTCATGACGACGCCGAGGATGCGGGCCGCCTTCGCGCGCATGAGCCAGTGGATCGATCGCACGAGCGGCCTCGTCTTCATCGCGCTCGGCATCAAGCTCGCCACGGAAAAGGCCCACTGAGGAATGCGCGCTGCCCTCGTCCTTGCCGGATTGCTCGCCGCGACCGCCGCCTCCGCGGCGGAATGCCGGCAGGAGCAAGCGATCTATGCGGATCGCGACGGGGGCTATGAGCTCGCCTTCGAACCCGTCGGTTCCGACGCCGCGGTGACCACGCATCACTTCAAGCTGAAGGTCCTGGCCAGCGATACGGTGCTCGACGGCATCGTCATGCCGGGCGATCCGGCGCGCTCGAACGGCATGGTCATGCATAATTGCCCCGAGGGCGATTCCACCGGCGAGGAGATCGCCGCCTGCACCGTCTGGGAAGGCGTGATCTACGCCCTTGACGGCGGCGACGCCGCGCTCCTGCCGGAAGAGGGCAAGCCGGGGGCCGAAACCCTGCTTCTATCCGGCTTCGGTGCCTCGCTGCGCTATTCGAAGCTTTGGGACGAGGGCAAGGCGAGCGCCGTGCCGTGGGACGTCTTCAAGCGGAAGAGATGCAAGGCATGAGCGAAGCCCCCGTTCTTCTCGTCACCGGCGGCAGCCGGGGCATCGGCGCCAGCGTCTGCCGCATGGCGGGCGCAGCCGGCTGGCAGGTCGCGGTGAATTACGTTTCCAATGTCGCGGCCGCCGAGGCCGTGGTGGCGGAGATCCGCGACGCCGGCGGTTCGGCCATTCCCGTTCAGGGGGATGTCGGCAGCGAGCTCGGCCTCGCCAATATCTTCTCCACCATCGACGGCACCTTCGGCCGGCTGGACGGCCTCGTGAACAATGCCGGCATTGTCGCCATCCCGCAGCGTGTCGATGAAATGTCGGCCGAGCGGCTGGAGCGCATGTTCGCGGTGAACGTCATGGGTTCGATCCGCTGCGCGCAGGAAGCGGTGCGCCGCATGTCGACGCGCCATGGCGGACGGGGCGGGTCCATCGTCAATCTGTCGTCCGTGGCGGCGCAACTCGGTGCGGCCGGGCAATATGTCGACTATGCCGCCAGCAAGGGCGCCATCGAGAGCTTCACCATCGGCCTTGCCCGCGAGGTCGCTACGGAGGGCGTTCGCGTCAATCTCGTGCGTCCCGGTATCATCGATACAGAGATCCACGCGTCCGGCGGCCTGCCGGACCGGGCGCGCGACATGGCCTCGCTGATCCCGATGCAGCGGTCGGGCACGGCCGACGAGGTCGCCCAATCCATTCTCTATCTTCTCTCCGACGCGGCATCTTATGTGACGGGTGCCGCCCTCAACGTCAGCGGCGGCCGCTAGGCCCCGCGCAGGAAGGACTTGCCATGGCATATGATCTCATCGTTATCGGTTCCGGCCCCGGCGGCTATGTCTCAGCCATCAAGGCGGCCCAGCTCGGCCTCAAGGTCGCGGTCGTCGAGAAGCGCGCGACCTATGGCGGCACCTGCCTCAATGTCGGCTGCATCCCCTCCAAGGCGCTGCTGCACGCCTCCGAGACCTACAGCCACGCCGCCCACGGCATGGACGCGCTCGGCATCGAGGGCGTGAAGCCCACGTTGAACCTGTCGAAGATGATGGCGCACAAGGATGCGACGGTGAAGTCGAATGTCGACGGCGTCGCCTTCCTCTTCAAGAAGAACAAGATCGACGGCGTCCAGGGCATCGGCAAGGTGCTTGGCGCCGGCAAGGTCTCCGTCACCAACGACAAGGGCGAGGAGCAGGTTCTCGAGACGAAGAACATCGTGATCGCCACGGGGTCGGACGTCGCGGGCATTCCGGGCGTTCCGGTCGAGATCGACGAGAAGGTCATCGTCTCCTCGACGGGCGGCATCGCGCTCGACAAGGTGCCGGGCCATCTGGTGGTCGTCGGCGGCGGTGTGATCGGCCTCGAGCTCGGCTCGGTCTGGGCCCGTCTCGGCGCCAAGGTCACGGTCGTCGAATATCTCGACGCCATCCTCGGCGGCATGGACGGTGAGGTCTCCAAGCAGTTCCAGCGCATGCTGGCCAAGCAGGGCATGGACTTCAAGCTCGGCGCCAAGGTGACGGGCGTCGAAAAATCCGGCTCCGGCGCCAAGGTGACGTTCGAGCCCGTCAAGGGCGGCGATGCCACCACCATCGACGCCGATGTCGTGCTGATCGCGACGGGCCGCAAGCCCTACACGGAAGGCCTCGGCCTTGCGGAAGCCGGCGTCGCGCTCGACAGCCGCGGCCGCGTCGAGATCGACAAGCATTTCCAGACCAACGTTCCCGGCATCTACGCCATCGGTGACGTGGTGCGCGGCCCGATGCTCGCCCACAAGGCGGAGGACGAGGGCGTCGCCGTCGCCGAGATCCTTGCCGGCCAGGCCGGCCATGTGAACTACGACGTCATCCCCGGCGTCGTGTACACCCAGCCGGAAGTCGCCTCCGTCGGCAAGACGGAAGAGGAGCTGAAGGCCGCAGGCGTCGCCTACAAGGTCGGCAAGTTCCCCTTCACCGCCAACGGCCGCGCCCGCGCCATGCTGGCGACGGACGGCTTCGTGAAGGTGCTGGCCGACAAGGAGACGGACCGCGTACTCGGCGTCCACATCGTCGGCTTCGGCGCCGGTGAGATGATCCACGAGGCGGCCGTGCTGATGGAATTCGGCGGCTCCTCCGAAGACCTCGGCCGCACCTGCCACGCGCATCCGACCATGTCGGAAGCCGTCAAGGAAGCCGCGCTCGCCACCTTCGCCAAGCCGATCCATATGTGATCTAGACAGGCGGCTGCGACAACCGGCCGCCTGTCCTGGCCGGTCGAACAGGCGCAGCATGCAGGCACTCAAGGAGGCCTGCATGTCGCCCGTGTCGAGACCCGTCTCGCTGCCCCATCCCATTCTTCCCGCCGCCGACTGGGCGGATCGCTTCACGCTCGGCCTTGCGGTCGAGGGGCTGACGGCGCGGGAGGCAGCGCGGCTGGCGCTGGAGCATCCGCCGGGCTGGGTGCGCCGGCTCATGGCGCTGCGCAATGCGCTGGTGGCGCCTTTCGGCCTCAAGGGTGCCGCGGAGGAGGTGGCGACGTCGGAGACGGAGATCGGCGGTTTCCCGGTGGTGAGCGCCGGTGACGACCGGGTCGTCCTCGGCTTCGACGACCGGCATCTCGATTTCCGCATCGTCATCGACGTGCTGCAGGATCGGCCGTGCGGCCAGACCCTTTCCGTGATGACGCTGGTTCATCGCAACAACCTGGTCGGCCGGCTCTATCTTGCGGCCGTCATGCCGTTCCACAAACTGATCGTGCGCAGGATGCTGTCGGGCATCGGCGAGCGGGTTCTCACTTCACCGCAGTGACCGAGAAACCTTCCTTGCGCAGCAGTTCGATGACGCCTTCGGGGCCTGCCAGATGCAGCGCGCCGACGGCCATGAAGACATTGCCTTCCGCCAGGATCGGCGCGGCGCGTGTTGCCATCACATGGTTGCGGTCGACGATGATGCGCTGCTCGAAATCCGCATAGGCCTTCGCGTCTTCGGTCGTCTCGGGCGCGGCGGCGCGCATCATCGGCATGATCATGCCGGTGTCGCCGGCAAGATAGAGCTGGCTCATCGTCTCGATGACGTCCGTCAGCTTGTCGCCAAGTTCGACCGTCTGCACGAGGCCCTGGATCTGCGGCTCGACCGGCAGGGAATCGAGGGCGGAAATCTGCTCGATGAGCGTTTCGAGGCCCTTCAGCGTCTTGCCCTCGGCAAGCGCGTCCTTGGCGAGACGCTGGTCGAGGAAGGCGGCGCCAGCCGTCTTGCGGGCGATCTCGCAGGCCGGCAGCGCGACGAAGCTGGCGATCATCCACGGCTTCATGCGGCTGACGGCGGCAAGCGAGAGGCCGCGGCTCTTCAGCCCTTCCTCCAGCCTGTCCGCCTCGGCCTTGTCGATGAAGTCGGTGATGGACTTGCCGCCCGCGAACATGGTGAGGTCCGGGCGGGCCATGATCGCCGCGCCGGCCTTCTTCTCGTCGGCGATCTCGTCCGATTCGACGATGACCGTCGACGCTGCGGCATAGGCGGTGCGGGCGGCCTCCGGCATGGCGAGCACGCGCGGATCCGTCACATGCATGGTGCCGAGTAGCCAGGAGGCGGGGCGGCCGTCCTTCTCGATCTTCCAGAAGATGCCCTTGCCGTTGGGCAGCGCATCGGCCTCGGCGCGCAGCTTCGCGTAGCCGGCGGGGTCGTCCTTCTCGTACTGGACCAGCAGGTTCTCGCCGCCGCAGGCCGGCGGCTCCTGCGCTTGCGCCGGGGAAAGGGTCGCCAGCACCAGGAGGAAGGACAGGGCGAGGAGGGCGTTGATGGCGGCGAGCAGCCAGAGGCCCGCATCGGCGGCCCGGTCGGCGAGCGCCAGTCGGGTTTTGTGAAGAAGGACTGTCATGGTCGAACGCTCCGGATTTCGCCGGACCCTAGCCTTCGCCTTCCTCACAATCCCTTAACGGATCAGGCACGGGGATGGGCCCGGTCGTAGATTTCCAGCAAGCGCGCCGAATCGACGCCGGTATAGACCTGCGTGGTGGAGAGGCTGGCATGGCCGAGCAGTTCCTGGATGGTGCGCAGATCCCCGCCGCCGGCCAGCAGATGGGTGGCGAAGGAATGGCGCAGCGCATGGGGCGTCGCGCTGTCCGGCAGGCCGAGCGCGCCGCGCAGCTTCTGCATCTCGCGCTGGATGATGGCGGGCTGCAGGGGGCCGCCGCGCGCGCCGCGGAAGAGCGGCCTGTCTTCACCGAGCTGGTAGGGGCAGAGCTCGATATAGTCCTCGACGCCCGTGCGGGCCGGCGTAATCAGCGGCACGATGCGCGTCTTGCCGCCCTTGCCGGTGATGCGCAGCGATGCGGGGCTGCCGGCAAAATCGGCGGGGGTCAGCGACAGCGCCTCGGAGATGCGCAGGCCGCAGCCGTAGAGGAGGGCGAGGACGGCCGCATTGCGCACGCGGATCCAGGACTCCTCGGCCAGTTGCTCATGGGTGTCGACGACGGCGATGGCCTGCCGGTCCGACAGCGGCTTGGGCAGGGATTTCGGTTGCCTGGGCGAGCGCACCGCGGTGGCGCCCGCGGCATTGGCAAGGCCCTTGCGCTCGAGATGGCGCAGGAAGGAGCGCAGGCCCGCAAGGCCGCGGCCGAGCGTGCGCGCGCCGGCGCCGTCGCGGCGGCGGGCGGCGAGGAAGCCGCGCAGGTCCGCCGGGCGCAGGGCCTCGATGTCCTTGAGGCGGGCGGGGGCGGCGAGGTGCCCGGTGAGGAAGGCGAGGAACTGGCGCGTGTCGCGCTCATAGGCTTCCAGCGTGTTGTCGGAAAGCCGGCGCTCGCCGGCAAGCGCCGCAAGCCAGCCCTGCCGCTCGGCCATGAGCGCCGGATCGGCGATGATGAGAAGTTCGGTCATGTCCTGCCTCCGGCATTTGCAAGGCTATCGCATAGGAAATTCGAGGTTTCCGCCCTTTCCTTCTCCTCTCGGGGAGAGGTGGCCCAAAGGGTCGGATGAGGGGGATGGAGAGACGCCTTCCTTGCACGCGCGATAGCCTTCTGGCGTTCGGGACAGGATGGGCGATGTATGGCTAAGGAATTGCTAACGTTCCGCCCCGGGGCTGGGCAAGCACCGCCGCCTTCCTCTAGACATGGTGGCTCGTATAGAGAGAGAGCTTTCTTCCGCATCCGGGTAAGCGCATGCTGCTTCGTTCCATGTCCGCCGAAAACTACCGGTCGCTGCGCTCGATCCGCATGGATCTCGGGCGGGTGAACCTGTTCGTCGGCGAGAACGGGGCCGGCAAGTCGAACCTCTACCGCTCGCTGCAACTGGTGCAGGCCGCGGTGCGCGGCACCTTCGCCCATGAGATCGCGGCGGAGGGCGGCATGGCTTCGGCGCTGTGGACCGGTAGGCGGCGGGCCAACGAGCCGGTGCGCATCCGGCTGGAGACGGAACTGCTCGACGAGGACCGGGCGATCACCTTCCGCTACCGCGTCGAGGCGGGACTGCGCCCGCCGAAGGCGTCGGCGGGTTTCGCCTTCGAGCCGCAGGTGAAGGCCGAGGAGCTTTCCATCGAAACCGGCCGCCGGCCGGTGTCGGTGATGAAGCGCGCCGGGCCGGGGATCATGGTCCGGAACGAGGCGGGGCGCATGGTCGAGCATCCCGAGCAGGCGCTGACCTCGGAGACGGCGATCGCCCTTCTCGGCGATGCCGGGCACTATCCCGAGATCGGCACCTTCCGCCGGGCGGTGTCGCAATGGCGCTTCTTCCACGGCTTCCGCTCGGATCGCGGCTCGGCGCTGCGCCGGCCCTGCCTTGCCGTCACCGCGCCGCTGCTCGACGAGGACGGCGCCAACATGGCGGCGGTCTTCGCGACGCTCGTGTGGACGCGGGAGGATACGGTCGATCTCGACCGCGCCGTCGCGGATGCTTTCGGCGGGGCGAAGCTTTCTGTGCTGGAGCCGGAGGAATTCGCATCCTTCGGGCTGATCTTCCCGCAATTTCCGCAGCGCGTCTTCCAGCCGCGTGAACTTTCCGACGGGCAGATCCGCTTCCTTTCGCTCGCCGCCGCGCTGCTCTCCTACCGCACGCCGCCGCTGATCGCGCTCAACGAGCCGGAGGCGAGCCTTCATCCCGACATGCTGCCGCCGCTCGCCGGCATGATCGCGCGCGCGGCGGAGACGAGCCAGCTCTGGATCGTCACCCATTCCGAACGGCTGGCGCAGGAGGTGGAGGCGCGCTGCGGGGTCAGGGCGAAGCGCGTCGTGCGCAACGACGGGGCCACCTGGATCGACGGCATGCGGCTCACCGGCGAAATGGACGAGGACGAATGAGCGGCGCGGCGATCTTTGCGGTTCTCTTTGCGCGCCGGCGGGGGCATCTTCGCGGGAAATGAGCAGCGATTCGACCAACCTCTTCGGGGAAAGGCTTTTTCCACGCACCGTGCCCGTCCTGGTGCCGGTGCCGACGGCCGTCGCCTATTCCTATACGGTGCCGGAGGGCATGGGGGTGGAGCCGGGCTCCATCGTGCAGGTGCCGCTCGGCCCGCGCCTCGTCGCCGGCGTCGTCTGGGACGGGGGAGATGACGGCGGGGTCGATCCGAAGAAGCTGCGGCCCATCGAGAAGGTCTTCGACTGCCCGCCGCTTTCGAAGGAGATGCGCGATTTCCTCGACTGGGTCTCCGCCTATACGGTGACGCCGCCAGGCCTCGTCGCCCGCATGGCGCTGCGCGCGCCGGCCGCCTTCGATCCCGAACCGATGATCGAGGGCCTGCGCTTCACCGGCCACCGGCCGGAGCGGCTGACGAGCGCGCGCGAGCGCGTCCTGGAAATGGTCGAGGACGGCATTCCCTGGACCCGGTCGGGCCTTGCCCATGCCTCCGGCACCTCGACAAGCGTCATCGACGGTCTGGTGAAGCAGGGCAGTTTCGAGACCGTCTTCCTGCCGCCGCCGCCGGTGGTGGCCGCGCCCGATCCCGATTATGTCGCGCCGCGGCTCGAAGGGCCGCAGACGGAGAGCGCGGCCGATCTGGTCGAGAGCGTGCGCAAGGGCGGCTTTTCCGTCTCGCTGATCGACGGCATCACCGGCTCGGGCAAGACGGAGGTCTATTTCGAAGCGATCGCCGAGACGTTGCGGCAGGGCCGGCAGGTGCTCATCCTCCTGCCGGAAATCGCGCTGACGGCGAGCTTCCTCGAACGCTTCCACGACCGCTTCGGGGCCAAGCCGGCGGAGTGGCATTCCGATCTCGCCCCGCGCATCCGCGAAAAGGTCTGGCGGCAGGTGACGACGGGCGACGTGCGGGTGGTGGCCGGCGCGCGCTCGGCGCTGTTCCTGCCCTTCGAGAATCTCGGCCTCGTCATCGTCGACGAGGAGCACGACCCGGCCTACAAGCAGGAAGACCGCGTCTTCTACAATGCCCGCGACATGGCGGTGGTGCGCGCGCGCATCGGCGATTTCCCGGCCGTGCTCGTCTCGGCGACGCCCTCCGTGGAAAGCCGGGTCAACAGCGAGACCGGGCGCTATCGCAAACTGCACCTGCCGACGCGCTATGGCGATGCGGCCCTGCCGGACCTGCACCTCATCGACATGCGACGGCACCCGCCGGCAAAGGGCGGCTTCCTCTCCCCGGTCCTTCTGCGCGGCATCGCGCGCACCATCGAGAAGGAGGAGCAGGCGCTGCTCTTCCTCAACCGGCGCGGCTATGCGCCGCTGACGCTGTGCCGGGTCTGCGGCCATCGCTTCCAGTGCCCGCAATGTTCGAGCTGGCTGGTGGAGCACCGTTTTCGCGGCCAGATCCAATGCCATCACTGCGGCTATGCCGAGCGCACGCCCGAGGCCTGCCCGGAATGCGGGACATTCGATCACCTCGCGGCCTGCGGCCCCGGCGTCGAGCGCATCGCGGAAGAGGTCGAGCGGCATTTTCCCGAGGCGCGCACCATTGTGCTTTCCTCCGATCTCATGGGCGTGAAACGCCTGCGGCTGGAGCTGGAGGCCATTGCGCGGGGCGAGGCGGATATCGTCATCGGCACGCAGCTCGTCGCCAAGGGGCACAATTTTCCGCTCATGTCGCTGGTCGGGGTGGTGGATGCCGATCTCGGCCTCTCCAACGGCGATCCGCGCGCGGCGGAACGGACCTTCCAGCTTCTTTCGCAGGTCACCGGCCGCGCCGGGCGCTCAGGCCTCAAGAGCCACGGCCTCATCCAGACCTACCAGCCGGCCCATCCCGTCATGCAGGCGATCGTTTCGGGCGATGCACAGGCCTTCTACGACCGGGAGATCGGCGAGCGGGAAAAGGCGCTGCTGCCGCCCTTCGGCCGGCTCGCCTCGGTCATCGTCTCGGCCGATACGCGCGGCGAGGCGGAAGCGCATGCGCGCGGGCTGCGGCAGGCGGCGCCCCATGCGGACGGCATTTCCATCCTCGGGCCGGCGGAAGCGCCGCTGGCGCTGGTGCGCGGCCGCCACCGTTTCCGCCTGCTGGTGCATGGCCGGCGGGGCAGCGACATGCAGGCCTTCCTGCGCGCCATGCTGGCCAACGGGCCGAAGGAGCGGGCCTCGCTTCAGGTGCAGCTCGATGTCGATCCGCAGAGCTTCCTCTAGGAGCCAAGGTTAACAAAGAATTGTGTGAAGTCGGGACGCCCGCTTCTGCCGTTCCGCCGCCTGTGCGATAGAAAGCCAGGAAGAACGACCGGAGAAACGCCGAGATGGAATTCTACATCCCCACCGAGACGGGCGAGTTCCTGGCGTTCTGCGCGGCCATCGTGACGGGCCTGCTCGGCCTGTTCGCGCTCTTCGCCCCCGGCACGGTGCTGAAACTCGCCGGTCTCCAGACGAAGGAAACCAGCCGGGAGGGCCTTGCCTTTGTCCGTTCGGCCGGCGGCTTCTATGCCGGCCTTGCCATCGTGGCGCTGATGATGGCGCAGAGCTGGATCTACATGGCGATCGGCGGCGGGTTCGCGCTTGCTGCTTTCGGCCGCATCCTCTCGCTGATGTCGGATGGCTCCTTCTCGCTGAAGAACCTTCTCGTGCTTGCCGTGCAGGCGGTGCTTGCCGGCCTGCCGCTGGGCTATGCCTTTGGCTTCATCTGACCCGAATATCAGGGATTGACGCTTTCCGGCGGCCGAACAGAGTGCGCGCAGTCAACTTTTGCCCCGACTGTGGCCGACTTATGGCGCATTCCTGCGTCCGGCGTGTTGCGAGTCCGGGTTTCCTATGCTAGACGAACCGCGAAATTCAGAAAAAGCAGGCGCCAAGGCCTGTGGGAACTGAAGATTACCGCAACGATTTCAGATGGTTAGGACTGTAGCTTCGCTACTGCCCAGCGCTCTGGATGATAAGAAGAGAAGCTTGTGCCCGTGGCAGACACATCCCAGCTTGTTTCCGGTGTTGCAGAAAGATACGCGTCTTCGCTTTTCGACCTCGCTCAGGAAGCCGGTTCGGCTGACAGTGTCGGTGCCGATCTTGCCCGTTTCCAGGCTCTGATCAACGAAAGCGATGACCTGAAGCGGCTGATTGCCAGCCCTGTCTTCTCCGCCGAAGATCAGACCAAGGCCATTGCCGCCGTCGCCGCCAAGGCCGGCATCACGGGCCTCGTGGCAAACTTCCTCAAGGTGGTTGCGTCGAATCGTCGCCTCTTCGCCGTTCCTGGCATGATCCAGGCATACCGCGTCATCGCGGCTCGCGCCCGCGGCGAAATCACGGCCGATGTCACCTCGGCCCATGCGCTGACCGCAGCGCAGGAAAACGAATTGAAGGCGGCGCTGAAAGGCGTCACCGGCAAAGACGTGGCGGTTGCCGTCACCGTGGATCCGTCCATTCTCGGTGGTCTGATCGTCAAGGTGGGATCGCGCCAGATCGACACGTCCCTTCGCACCAAACTCTCTACTCTTAAGCTTGCACTGAAAGAGGTCGGCTGATGGATATCCGCGCCGCGGAAATTTCCGCAATTCTCAAAGATCAGATCAAAAACTTCGGCAAAGAGGCGGAAGTCTCGGAAGTCGGTCAGGTGCTTTCCGTCGGTGACGGTATCGCCCGCGTTTACGGCCTCGACAATGTCCAGGCTGGTGAAATGGTGGAGTTCCCCGGCGGCATCCGCGGCATGGCGCTGAACCTGGAAAGCGACAACGTCGGTGTCGTTATCTTCGGTTCGGACCGTGATATCAAGGAAGGCGACACCGTCAAGCGTACGGGCGCCATCGTTGACGTTCCGGTCGGTCCGGAGCTGCTCGGCCGCGTCGTCGACGCGCTCGGCAACCCGATCGACGGCAAGGGCCCGATCAATGCCAAGCAGCGCGCACGCGTTGACGTCAAGGCTCCGGGCATCATCCCGCGCAAGTCGGTTCATGAGCCGATGTCGACGGGCCTCAAGGCCATCGACGCCCTCATCCCGGTCGGCCGCGGCCAGCGCGAGCTCGTCATCGGCGACCGCCAGACCGGCAAGACCGCCATCATTCTGGACACGATCCTGAACCAGAAGGCCATCCACGACAACGGCCCGGACGGCGACAAGCTGTACTGCGTCTACGTCGCCATCGGCCAGAAGCGTTCGACCGTCGCCCAGTTCGTGAAGGTTCTCGAAGAGCGCGGCGCTCTCCAGTACTCGATCATCGTTGCTGCAACCGCGTCCGACCCGGCGCCGATGCAGTATCTCGCACCGTTCGCCGGTTGCGCGATGGGCGAATACTTCCGTGACAACGGCAAGCACGCCCTTATCGGTTACGACGACCTTTCCAAGCAGGCCGTTTCCTACCGCCAGATGTCGCTGCTGCTGCGCCGCCCGCCGGGCCGCGAAGCTTACCCGGGCGACGTCTTCTACCTGCATTCGCGTCTCCTCGAGCGCGCTGCAAAGCTCAACGACGACATGGGCGCTGGCTCGCTGACGGCTCTGCCGGTCATCGAAACCCAGGGTAACGACGTTTCGGCGTTCATCCCGACCAACGTGATCTCGATCACCGACGGCCAGATCTTCCTTGAAACGGACCTGTTCTATCAGGGTATCCGTCCGGCCGTTAACGTCGGTCTGTCGGTTTCCCGCGTGGGCTCTTCGGCACAGATCAAGGCGATGAAGCAGGTCGCCGGCTCGATCAAGGGCGAGCTTGCCCAGTATCGCGAAATGGCGGCCTTCGCCCAGTTCGGCTCGGACCTCGATGCCGCGACGCAGCGCCTGCTCAACCGCGGTGCACGCCTGACCGAACTCCTGAAGCAGCCGCAGTTCTCGCCGCTGAAGACGGAAGAGCAGGTCGTCGTGATCTTCGCCGGCGTCAACGGCTACCTCGACAAGCTTCCGGTCGCTCAGGTCGGCAAGTTCGAGCAGGGCCTGCTCGGCTACATGCGTTCCGAGGGCAAGGCTATCCTCGACACGATCCGCACGGACAAGGCCATCAGCGACGACACGAAGGGCAAGCTCAAGGCTGCTCTCGACGCCTTCGCCAAGACCTTCGGCTGAGCTGACGGTTCAAGCCCTGCGCGCTTTACCGTGCGCAGGCGCCCCGAACTTTGGATTTGACGCATGATCCTCCCGGATCGTGTTACAGGACGGAAAACGGATGCCTTCACTTAAGGATCTGAAAAACCGGATCGCCTCCGTCAAGGCGACGCAGAAGATCACCAAGGCGATGAAGATGGTCGCCGCGGCGAAGCTTCGACGCGCCCAGGAAGCGGCCGAGGCCGCCCGGCCCTATTCGCAGCGTATGAGCGCCGTTCTCGCGAACATCGCCCAGGCCGTCGGCCAGGACGACAGCGCGCCGCGCCTGATGACCGGTACGGGCAAGGACCAGGTTCATCTGCTCGTCGTCTGCACGGCCGAACGCGGCCTGTGCGGCGGCTTCAACTCGCAGATCGCGCGTCTGGCGCGTGACCACACCCGCAAGCTTCTGGCGAGCGGCAAGACGGTCAAGATCATCTGCGTGGGCAAGAAGGGCTTCGATATCCTGCGTCGCGAATTCGCTTCGCTGATCATCGACCGCGTCGACCTTCGCGAAGTCAAGCGCATCGGCTTCACCAATGCCGACGAGATCGGCCGCAAGGTCATCGGTCTCTTCGAGCAGGGCGAATTCGACGTCTGCACGCTGTTCTATTCCGAGTTCAAGTCGGTCATCGCGCAGATCCCGACCGCGCTCCAGCTCATCCCGGCTTCCGCTCCTGCGGCCGCTGCCGAGACGACCGGCGCAACGGCGATCTACGACTACGAGCCGGACGCCAGCGCGATCCTCGGCGACCTCATCCCGCGCAACATTTCCGTGCAGATCTTCCGGGCGCTGCTCGAGAACGTCGCCGGCGAAATGGGCGCCAAGATGAGCGCCATGGACAACGCGACCCGCAATGCCGGTGAGATGATCAACAAGCTGACGCTCAACTACAACCGTCAGCGCCAGGCTCAGATCACCAAGGAACTCATCGAAATCATCTCGGGCGCTGAAGCGCTCTAAGGACCAGGACAAAGAGGGTAAGATACATGGCTAAGGCAGCTACCCCGAAGGACACCGCCGCAGTGGAAAAGAAGCCGGCGGCTCGCAAGCCGGCAGCGAAGACTGCTGCTGCAACCAAGGCGGCGGCTCCGGTCGCAGCCGGCGCGACCGGTCGCGTTACCCAGGTCATCGGCGCCGTCGTCGACGTCGCCTTCGACGGCGCTCTGCCGCTCATCCTGAACGCGTTGGAAACCGACAACAACGGCAACCGCCTCGTTCTCGAAGTCGCCCAGCACCTCGGTGAGAACACCGTCCGCACGATCGCCATGGACTCGACCGAAGGTCTCGTCCGCGGCCAGCCGGTCGTCGACACGGGCGCCCCGATCTCCGTTCCGGTCGGCGACGAAACCCTCGGCCGCATCATGAACGTCATCGGCGAGCCGGTCGACGAAGCCGGCCCGCTCGTCACCAAGTCCAAGCGCGCCATCCACCAGGACGCTCCGGCTTACGTCGAGCAGTCGACGGAAGCGCAGATTCTCGTCACCGGCATCAAGGTCGTCGACCTGCTCGCTCCCTACGCGAAGGGCGGCAAGATCGGCCTCTTCGGCGGCGCAGGCGTCGGCAAGACCGTTCTCATCATGGAACTGATCAACAACGTCGCCAAGGCGCACGGTGGTTACTCGGTGTTCGCAGGCGTGGGTGAACGCACCCGCGAAGGCAACGACCTTTACCACGAAATGATCGAATCGGGCGTGAACAAGCATGGCGGTGGCGAAGGCTCCAAGGCCGCCCTCGTCTACGGCCAGATGAACGAACCGCCGGGCGCCCGCGCCCGCGTCGCCCTGACGGGTCTGACGATCGCCGAAGACTTCCGCGACAAGGGCCAGGACGTTCTGTTCTTCGTCGATAACATCTTCCGCTTCACACAGGCCGGTTCCGAAGTGTCGGCTCTGCTCGGCCGTATCCCGTCGGCCGTGGGCTACCAGCCGACGCTGGCGACCGACATGGGTCAGATGCAGGAACGCATCACCACCACGACCAAGGGCTCGATCACCTCGGTTCAGGCCATCTACGTTCCCGCCGACGACTTGACCGACCCCGCGCCGGCAACCTCGTTCGCCCACCTCGACGCCACGACCGTTCTGTCGCGTTCGATCGCCGAAAAGGGCATCTACCCGGCCGTTGACCCGCTCGACTCCACGTCGCGCATGCTCGACCCGATGATCGTCGGCGAAGAGCATTACGAAGTCGCCCGTAAGGTCCAGGGCACGCTGCAGCGCTACAAGGCTCTTCAGGACATCATCGCCATCCTGGGCATGGACGAACTGTCGGAAGACGACAAGCTGGCCGTTGCCCGCGCCCGCAAGATCGAGCGTTTCCTGTCCCAGCCGTTCTTCGTGGCCGAAGTCTTCACCGGCTCGCCGGGCAAGCTCGTCGCCCTCGAAGACACGATCAAGGGCTTCAAGGGCCTCGTCAACGGCGAATACGACCACCTTCCGGAAGCCGCCTTCTACATGGTCGGCTCCATGGAAGAAGCCGTCGAGAAGGCCAAGAAGCTGGCTGCCGAAGCCGCTTGATGATTGTCGGGCGCCCGCACCGGGCGCCCTTCTCTTCCCGGCCGTATGAAATCAGAAGAAGTGAATGGTCATGGCTGACAGTTTCAACTTTGAACTCGTTTCCCCCGAGCGCCTGCTGGTTTCCGGCAGCGTCAGCGAAGTCGTCATCCCGGCGACCGAGGGCGAGATGACCGTCATGGCCAACCATGCGCCGACCATGACGACGATCAAGCCGGGCATCGTCACCGTGAAGACGGCCGACGGCAAGAAGGACCGCTATGTGGTCTTCGGCGGTTTCGCCGACATCGTCCCGACCGGCTGCACGCTGCTCGCCGAGTCGGCCGTCCATGTCGACGAGTTCAACAGCGACGACATCACGCGCCGCATCGAGGCTGCCCGCAAGGAACTCGACCATGTGAAGACGGACGACCAGAAGTTCGGCATCGAGACCTATCTCGCCGAACTGACGACGCTTCAGGGCATCGTAATGCCGGTCTGATACTGGTCTGCATCCCATGCACAGCGAACCCGCCGCCGGCGGGTTTTTTGTTGCCCCGCGTCCGGCGCAAGGACCTCTTTACCTTTCCGCGAGAATGGCTCACCCTCCCTTCTGACAACCGCAGCGCGATTTCCTGTTTCTTTACGGGAGGAGAGGAGATTGGCGCGAGATGCGGTCGCCGCGATGGCGGCCGGATGTCAGGATGGAATGGATGAGCAGCAAGATCGTACCCGTCATCATGGCCGGCGGAAAGGGCACCCGCCTGTGGCCCCTGTCGCGCGCCTCGGCGCCCAAGCAATTTCTCGAATTCCTCGGGGAAACGACGCTCTTCCAGAAGTCCCTGGCACGGGTTTCCGACAAGGCGCTCTACGAGCCGCCCGTCATCGTCACCAACAGCGATTTCCGTTTCCTCGTCGCCGAGCAGGCGCGGGCGGCCGGCATGGCGCTGACCTCCATCCTGCTCGAGCCCGTGGCGCGCAATACCGCCCCGGCGCTTGCCGCCGCCGCGACGCTGATCGCCCGCCTTCATGGCAGCGATGCGATCATGCAGGTGCTCGCCTCCGACCATGAGATCGACGCGGACACGACCTATTTCGACTGTATCGCCAAGGCCGCGGCCGCCGCCCGCACCGGACGCCTCGTGACCTTCGGCATCACGCCCAACGAGCCGGCGACCGGCTACGGCTATATCGAGATTGGCGAGGAACTCGGCAACGGTGCTCATGCGGTGCGCCGCTTCGTCGAGAAGCCGGACCACGACACCGCCGTCGGAATGCTGGCGACAGGCGGCTATCTCTGGAATTCCGGCATGTTCATGCTGCCGGTCGGCCACTTCCTGCGCGAGTTGCAGCAATACGCCCCCGAGGTGCTGAATGCGGCGAGCGAGGCGGTCGCCAAGGCGCAGCACGACCTCGATTTCGAGCGGCTGGACGCCGAGGCCTTCGCCCGCGCGCCGGATATTTCCGTCGACTACGCCATCTTCGAAAAGACGCCGATCGCCGCCGTCGTGCCTTCGCCGATCTCCTGGTCCGATCTCGGGAGCTGGGATTCCGTGTGGAAGACCGGCCGGCGGGATGAGGCGGGCAATGTCGCCGATGGCAGCACGACGGTTCTCGACACGCGCAATTCGCTGGTGATCTCCCGCGATATCCATGTCGCCGTGCAGGGGCTGGAGAATGTCGCGGTCGTCGCCAGCGAGGATGCCGTCTATGTCGGGCGGCTGGAGGACAGCCAGAATGTCGGCAGGCTGGTGAAACATCTCGCGGCGCTGCCCAAGACGGCGAAGCTGACGGAGACGCACCCGACGTCATACCGCCCCTGGGGCGGCTATACGTCGGTGCTGAACGGCGAGCGCTTCCAGGTCAAGCGTCTGTTCGTGACGCCCGGCAAGCGGCTCTCGCTGCAGAAGCACCATCACCGCTCGGAGCACTGGATCGTGGTGCGCGGCACTGCCGAGGTGACGATCGGCGACAGGACCATTCCGCTGCGCGAGAACGAGTCGGTCTATATCCCGCAGGGCGAGATGCACCGGCTCGCCAATCCGGGCAAGATTCTGCTGGAGCTCATCGAGGTCCAGACCGGCTCCTATCTCGGCGAGGACGATATCATCCGCATCGAGGACGAGTTCGGCCGAGGCTAGAGGAGGGCCTCGCCGTCGGGCGTGACCTTCAGGGCCGTCAGGCGGCCGGTGGCGTAGCAGGTCGTGTCGATGCAGATGCGGCCCGGGCGGAAGACCGGCTCGGGGCCTGCCGTGTGGCCGTGGATGACGGTGACGGGCAGGCCCGGCCCCTCGCTGAGAAAGGGCTCGCGGATCCACATCATGTCGTGGTCTTCCTGCTGCCAGAGCGGCACGCCGGGCAGGATGCCCGCATGCACGAAAAGGCGGGTGCCGCAGCGGGCGGCGATCGGCAGGTCTTGCAGGAAGGCGATGTGGCGGGCGGGCATGCGGGTCCGAAGGTCTGCGCCCAGAGCCTCCAGGCCGCCGGGACGGCCGAGATAGCCGGACGGCTCCAGCCCGTAGGAGCGTAGCGTCGCATCGCCGCCGAAATCGAGCCAGCGCTGGTGCCGCAGCGGATCGGCGATGAATTTCAGGAACGTGTCGTCATGGTTGCCGCAGAGCGCGATGCGCTCGATGCCGTCGTCATGGCGTTCCGCGGCGAGATGTTCGAGCACGGGGCTCGAGGCGGGGCCGCGATCCACATAGTCGCCGAGATAGACGATCAGCGGCTGCGCATCCGGATGGCCGGCCGCATCCTCCCGGATGCGCACCTCCAATGCCAGCAGCGCGGCATGGCAGCCGTGCACGTCGCCGATCGCGTAGATGAGCGGCCGGTCGGCGGCAAGGGTAAGGCGCCTGCGGCGGGAGGAGGGGGCGGATGCTGTCATGATGCGTGTCATAGCCGCCCGGGCCGGGCGCGGTCCAGAGCCGCAGCGCAGGGCGCTGGAGGCCGCGCTACACTTCGCCCTCTTGACATCCGCCGCGTTGAAGCCGACTTCACGGGGGAGAAGACGCGAAGGAGACGAGCCATGAGCGAGGCAGCCCGCACGACGATCGACCAGGCGGAAGTCGACCGCTTTTCCGCCATGGCCGCCGAGTGGTGGGACCCGACTGGAAAGTTCCGGCCGCTGCACAAGTTCAACCCGGTCCGTCTCACCTATATCCGTGACCTCGTCTCCGCCCAGTTCGGCCGCGATCCGCGGTCCCATCGCCCGCTCGAAGGCCTGCGCATCCTCGATATCGGCTGCGGCGGGGGCCTGCTCTCCGAGCCGATGGCGCGCATGGGGGCGGATGTGCTCGGTGCGGATGCCTCGGAAAAGAATATCGGCATCGCCAAGGCCCATGCGGCCGGCAGCGGCGTTCCGGTCGATTACCGCGCGGTGACGGCCGAGGCGCTGGCGGAAGCCGGCGAGACCTTCGACGTCGTGCTCAACATGGAAGTGGTCGAGCATGTCTCCGACGTGGACTTCTTCCTCGGCACCTGCGCCTCGATGGTGCGGCCCGGCGGCATGATGTTCGTCGCCACGATCAACCGCACGCTGAAGGCGGCGGCGCTGGCAATCTTCGCGGCGGAGAACGTGCTGCGCTGGCTGCCGCGCGGCACCCATCAATACGAGAAGCTGGTGCGGCCGGAAGAGATCGAAAAGCCGCTCACGGCATCCGGCCTGACGGTGACCGACCGAACGGGCGTGTTCTTCAATCCGCTCCTCAACCAGTGGAACCTCTCGAAGGACATGGACGTGAACTACATGCTGGTCGCGCGCCGCGCGTCCGCCTGATCTTCATATCCGGGGCGATGCGGCATCAGTTCGTGTCGTCGGGCAGGACGGGAAGGGGGGCGACTTCGACACCTTCCTCGAGGAGGTCACGCACCTCGTCGGCGGTCGCCCGGCCGATCAGGCCGCGCTGCTCGGTCTCGCCGTAGTGAATCTTGCGGGCTTCCTCGGGAAAGCGGTCGCCGACATCCTCGGAATTCGCGCGGATGGTCGAAACGATCTCGCGCAGTTTCGCCATCATTTCGCGCTGGCCGGTCTGCACCGCCAGTTCCTGGCGCTGCTGCTTCTTGCGGGCGGTCGAGACGGAGGGCGCCATCAGGCGCTTGGCGACATGGGCGGAGCCGCAGGTCGGGCAGGAGACGAGTGCCATCTTCTGCTGGCGGTCGAAATCGTCCGCCGAGCCGAACCAGCCTTCGAAGGCGTGGCCGTTGTCGCAGGAGAGTTCGTAGCGGATCAAGCGGCAACGCCTCCCTTCGCGGGCGAGCCGGACTCCTTGCCCGTCACTTCCAGGCTGAAGCTGCGCCCGTTGCGCAGGTTGGGGATCTTGTTGCGGGCGGCCTTCACGGCGGCGGTGTCGACCTCAGCCAGCACCACGGCCTCGCCCGTGCCGCCGGCAGAGGCGAGCACGCGGCCCCAGGGATCGACGATCATCGAATGGCCGAAGGTCTCGCGGCCGTCCTCGTGCAGGCCCGCCTGCGCGGCCGCGACGATATAGACGCCGTTCTCGATGGCGCGGGCGCGCAGCAGCGTTTCCCAATGCGCCTCGCCCGTCTGGCGGGTGAAGGCGGCGGGAACGGAGATGATCTCGGCGCCGGCCTGCGCCTCGGCCTTGAAGAGCTCGGGGAAGCGCACGTCGTAGCAGATGGCGAAGCCCAGCCGCCCGAAGGGAAGGTCGGCAAGGCGGGCGACGGCGCCGGGCGAATAGACCGCGCTCTCGCGCCAGCTCTCGCCATTGTCGAGGTCGACGTCGAACATGTGGATCTTGTCGTAGGTGCAGATGCGCGTACCGTCCGGGCCGAAGAGGAAGCCGCGATTGGCGACCTTGCCGTCGGCAATCGCGATGGCGGTGGAGCCGACATGGACGTGGATGGCGAGTTCGGCCGCAAGCGCTGCTGCGGCGGCGACCACGGGGTCGTTCTCTTCCTGTCGCAGGATGGCCTTGAGGCCGGCGCGATCCCTCTGCAGAGCGCCGGTCATTTCCGGGGTCTGGACATAGGTGGCGCCCTTGGCGGCCGCCTCGCGCACGAGCCGCCGCATCGTCTCCACGTTGCGGACCGGATCGGTCCCGGAGCACATCTGGACGGCGGCGATCGTGACGGTCATGGGCTGTCTCCTCAGGCGGCGAGCAGGGCGTCGAGTTCGCCGGCGCGCTCCAGCGCATGCAGGTCGTCGCAGCCGCCGACATGCCGGTCGTTGATGAAGATCTGCGGGAAGGTGCTGCGGCCGGCGCGCTGGATCATCTCCTGGCGAAGCTCGGGCGCGTGGGTGGCGTCATGTTCCTCATAGGCCACGCCCTTCGTCTCGAGGAGTTTTTTCGCGGCGCTGCAATAGCCGCAGAACTGACGCGTGTAGATGACGACCGAAGCCATGCGTTCCTGCTCCAATGCTTGAAAAACCTGCCTTTCATATAGGTCCGGGAAGCGCCCTTGCAAAGGTCAAAACGGTCACGTCGCCGACGCCGGCCCGTTTCAGGCTGCGCGTCACGGCGGCGACGGTGGCCCCTGTCGTATAGACATCGTCGACAAGGACGACACGGCGGCCGAACAGGGCTTCCCGGCCGGCGGTCGTGATGGCGAAGGCGCCGCGCACGTTCTCCTCGCGGGCGCGCGGGCCAAGGCCCACCTGCCGGCGCGTGCGCTTGGTGCGGCAGAGCGCGTCGACAAGCACGGGCTTGCCGGCAAGCCTTCCGATGGCGCGGGCAAGCTCGGCCGCCTGGTTGAACTTGCGCCAGACGAGGCGGGAGCGGTGCAGTGGCACGGGCAGGATAACATCCGCCGCCTGCACGCTGCCGTCGCCCGCGCGCAGCATCCAGCTCGCCATCATGGGCGCGAGGTCGGTGCGGTCGCGGTATTTCAGCGACTGGACGAGGATGCGGGCAAGATCGTCATAAAGCGCGACGGAGCGCAGTCGGTCGAAGGGCGGCGGATTGGCGATGGCGTCGGCGCTGAGGATGCCGGGGCCGAGATCGTGCGAGAAGGGCGTGCCGAGCACGTCGCAATAGGGCCGCTCGATCAGCGCCAGCTTCGACCAGCAATGCGGGCACAGGCTCGCCTTGCTGCCGAGGAGCACGCCGCAGCCCGCGCAGGCCGGCGGATAGACGATGTCGAGCGCGGCGCCGGCAAGGGCGAGAAGCCGGCGGGCGGCGGCCTGCCGGAAGGGGACTGCCGGCATTGGATCCGCCTCGATTTCGCCCATGCGGTTGACAATAGTCGCAGTTCGCGGCCAAAGCGAAGGAAATCCGAACGGGACTTCTCTCATGGAAACGCTCTTCGACCACGCCCTCATCGATGCCAACCGCCTGCGGGCGCTGCGCGGCGAGCCGGCGGACTTCCTCCTTGACGTGGTGGCGCGGGAACTGGCCGAACGGTTGAGCGTCATCGATCGCCGCTTCGAGCGCGCCGTCGAGTTGCACGGCCACACGGGGGCAGCGGCGCGGGCCATCGTCGAGACCGGCAAGGTGGATGCGCTGGAGCGCGTGGAGAGTGACCGGCGCTTTGCCGGGCAAGGGGAGGCGGTTATCGTCTCGCCGCTCGAGACGGTGCCTCTGGAGCCGCAGTCGGTCAACCTCATCGTCTCGCCGCTTTCCCTCCATCTCACCAACGACACGCCCGGCGTCTTCGTGCAGATCCGCCGTGCGCTGAAGCCCGATGGACTGTTCCTCGCTGCCATTCCGGGCAGCGGCACGCTGCAGGAGCTGCGCGAGGTGCTGCTCGCCGCCGAGAGCGAGATTACGGGCGGGGCGAGCCCGCGGGTCATTCCCTTCCCGGATGTGCGCGATGTCGGCGCGCTGCTCCAGCGCGGCGGCTTCGCCCTGCCGGTGACGGACAAGGAGAGCTATACGGTCCGCTACGATTCGATCTTCCCGCTGATGAAGGACCTGAGGGCCATGGGCATGGCCAATCCGCTCACCGGCCGCAGCCGGCGGCCGCTGACGCGGGGCATCCTGCTTCGGGCGGCGGAGCTTTATGCGGAACGGTTTTCCGATCCGGACGGGCGCATCCGGGCGACATTCTCGATCATCTATGTCTCGGGCTGGGCGCCGCATGAAAGCCAGCAGAAGCCGCTCAAGCCCGGTTCGGCGAAGATGCGCCTTGCCGATGCGCTCAAGCTGGGCGGACAGGAATAGGCGTCAGTCCGGCGCCTTGATCTTGTCGTTGAGCGTCATGAAGGTGTTGTTCAGGCTGTCGCTGAACGCCGTCAGGCCCGCGAGCAGGCCGACGGAGATGAGGGCCGCAAGAAGGCCGTATTCCACGGCGGTCGCCCCTTTTTCGTCGGAGAGGAACGATCGTACTAGTTCTGCAATCATTCCACCTCTCCCGTATGCCATACGGCACGTGACTTTCGCGCGCGGTTCAGCAGCCGCTGCCCGCTCCCGGGCCGTCGACGATGCAGACGGCGCCCGGCATTTCCTGCAGCACGCTGCGGCGGACCGTGTAGCGCTTGCCGGTTTCCGCCGGCTGGACGGAGCCCGTCGAGATCATGTCGAATTCGTCCGGCACGTTCGCCATCATGCGCTTGTCGGTCTTGGCCGACAGGACCGGGGTGAGGACCAGTGCAAGGGCGATCACCGCCGTACCGAACAACAGGGCAAGGTTCAACGCACCGGTCCGGGTGTCGCCGGCCGGGGTGAAATCCTTCTCCTGAACGGCTTTCCAGAAGTCTTCGTCACGCATCACAGGGTCTCGTAAGCATTCATTGCAACGTTTAGGCCCAATCTTTGAACGAGGGTGCTAAATGATTGCTTAACGCAGACCGGAAAATGCGAGGTTATTCCCTGCCTTGAGGCTCAGAGCAGGTCCATCAGGAAGGGGATGAGCGGCTCGTCGGCCGGCGGCATCGGATAATCGCGCAGCGCCTTCGGCCGCACCCACTTGATCGCCTGCCCCTCGCGGCCCTGCGCGGTACCCTCGAAGCGCCGGCAGACATAGAGCGGCATCAGGAGGTGGAAGTCGTCATAGGTGTGGCTGGCGAAGGTCAGCGGCGCGAGGCACGGGATCTTCGTGGCAATGCCGAGTTCCTCGTCCAGCTCGCGGATCAGCGTCTCCTCCGGCGTCTCGCCGGGCTCGACCTTGCCACCCGGAAATTCCCACAGGCCGGCGAGTTGCTTGCCCTCGGGGCGCTGGGCGAGAAGGATGCGGCCGTCGGCATCGACCAGCGCGCAGGCGGCGACGAGGAGGATGCGGCGCTGTTTGGCGATGGTCTCGGTCATGCCGCGTGGGGTCCCCGATAGCTGTATTCGTAGACGTCCCGGAAGCCGGCGCGGCGGTAGAGCGCAAGCGCGGCGGCGTTGTCCGCGTCCACCTGTACCCAGGCATGGCGGGCGCCCTTGAGTTTGGCCCAGCGCAGGCTGGCATGCAGGATCGCCGTACCGAGGCCCCGGCCGCGCCGCTCTTGCGCAACGCCGAGCTGGAGAATGCCGGCAAGGTCGTTGTCCTGCACGGCGATGGTCACGGCGGTCGGGCCGAAATCGGGCTCCTCGAAGATGAAGAGGCCGGCCTCCGGCTTGATGGCGTTGATGATCTCGGTAAGGCCCGGCTTGAGGCCGGGATCGTCGCCGGCGACGCGGATCCGCGCATCGACGAAACGGCCGACATCGCGGCTCGGCAGGTGGTCGAGGCCCTCGTCGCGCGACAGGTCCGCAAGGTCCACCATCGTGACGACGGTCCGGCCGACATTCGCCCAGCCGGCCTCGTCCATGAAGGCGAGGAGCTTTTCGGGGGTAAGGGGCGTCTGGCGCACCAGCAGGGGGCGGCCATAATCGGCAAAGCGCTTGGCCGCCTTTTCGAGACGGATCTCGATGTCGCGCGTATCGGAGGGATCGAGCGGATTGACCGAGTTCAGCCGGCGAGAGGGATGGCCCGCCGTCAGCCGGCAGAGCCAGCTTCCGTCATACTGCACGCTGGCCGCGGGCCATGCGCGGAAGCCGACGGCTTCCAGCCGACGGACTTTCGGGAGATCGCTCAACGTGGTCTTCTGTCCGGAAAGGGTCACGTTCCGGGCCTCAGCTGCGGTAGTCGCCGTTGATTTCGACATATTCCTTGGTGAGATCACAGGTCCAGACCGTCGCCCGGCCGCTGCCGAGGCCGATCTCGACGCGCACCGGAATGTCCTCGCGCTTCATGACGGCGGTGGCGGCGGCTTCGGAATAGGCCGGGTCGCGCTCGCCGTCGACGGCGACGCGTACGTCGCCGAACCAGATGGCGAGGCGGTCGCGGTCGGCCATCTCGCCGGACTTGCCGACGGCCATGACGACGCGGCCCCAGTTGGCGTCCTCACCGGCGATAGCGGTCTTGACCAGCGGGGAATTGGCGATGGAAAGCGCGATGCGCTTGGCCGCCTCGTCGCTTTCGGCGCCTTCCACGGTGATCTCCACCATCTTGCGCGCGCCTTCGCCGTCGCGGACGACCTGAAGGGCAAGGTCGCGCAGGAGATCGTTAAGGGCGGCGCGGAAGGCATCGAGCGATGCATCGTCGGCCGTGACCGGCTTCTGGCCGTCAGCGGCGGCGGCGCCGGTGGCGAACAGCATCAGCGTGTCGGAGGTCGACGTATCGCTGTCGACGGTGACGGAATTGAAGGTCGGGCCGACGCCGGCCGACAGCAGCGACTGCAGCACACCGGCGGGAATATCGGCATCGGTGACGACGAAGGAGAGCATCGTCGCCATGTCGGGCGCGATCATGCCGGCGCCCTTGGCGATACCGTTGATGCGCACGGTGACGCCACCGAGCTCGGCGGTACGGGTCGCCACCTTCGGATAGGTGTCGGTCGTCATGATCGCCTTGGCGGCCTCGAACCAGAAATCCTCCGTGCCGGAGGCGGCAAGGCCGTCGAGCACGCCGGAGAATTTTGTGGCGTCGAGCGGCTCGCCGATCACGCCCGTCGAGGCGAGAAAGACCTCACCCTCGCTGCAGCCGACGGCCCTGGCCGCAGCCTCGGCGGTCAGCCTGGTCGATTCGCGGCCCTTGCGGCCGGTGAAGGCGTTCGCATTGCCGGAATTGACCACCACGGCGCGGGCGACGCCGCCCGGAAGGTTGGCGCGGCAGAAATCGACCGGGGCCGAAGGGCACTTGGAGCGGGTGAAGACGCCCGCGACGGCGGCGGGACGGTCGAAGACCATCATCAGCACGTCGGTCCGGTTCCTGTACTTGATCCCGGCGGCGGCGGTCGCCATGCGCACACCGCGCACCGGCGGCATTTCGGCATAGGTTTTCGGGGCGAGCGGGGAGATGGAACCGGACATGGCGCTTTCCTGAAGGGTAGAGGCCCGGCTCGCGCCGGGCCATGGTCGTCTTACTGCTGGCCTTCGGTCGCGGGTGCGGCTTCCTCGCCGCCGTCTTCCGCGTCTTCGGCGTTCTGCTTGTTGACCGCGTCGTAAGCAGTCTTCAGCGCCGGGTCCTGAATATCGACCGGAGCTGCGGCCTTGGCCTTCTCAAGCAGTTCCAGATACTTGTCGCGCATGACGAGCTGGCGGACCTGCTGCTCGACCTGGTCGAGCGCCGGGGGCTGCTGCTTGCGCTTGTCTTCGACCTTGATGACGTGATAGCCGAACTGCGTCTTCACCGGCTCCTTGGAATAGGCGCCCTTTTCCAGAGCGAAGGCGGCCGCTTCGAATTCCGGCACCATGCGGCCCTTGGCGAAATAGCCGAGGTCGCCGCCTTCCGACTTGTTCGGGTCGGTCGACTTCTCCTTGGCGATTTCCACGAAGTCCTTGCCGGCGTCGAGGTCCTTGATGATGGCTTTCGCCTCTTCCTCGGTCTTGACGAGGATGTGGCGGGCGCGGATCTCGTCCTGCGGCTCGATGGCGGCGATTTCCTTCTCGTAGCGCGCCTTGACCTCTTCCGGCGTGACGGCGTCGACGACATGCTTCTTGAAATAGGCGTTGTGCAGCTCGCGATCCGTCAGGTAGGCGAGGCGCTGCTTGAAGTCGGCGGTGTCCTTCAGGCCTTCCTTGTCGGCGTCGGCGGCGAGCAGCTTAACGTCGATGATCGAGGAGAGGGCGGCGACGCGCTTCTGGTCGTCCGGCAGGTTGGCGAGCTGCGGATCGAGGCCGGCCATGCCGAGCTTCAGCTCCGATTCGTGGATCTCGACCGCGCCGACCTTGGCGACGACCGGATCGGCCGCCGCATCCTGCGCACGGACGCTGCCGCCGGCGGCGGCGATCGCGACAAGAGCGACCGTTGCGAGCTTGCTGTACTTGAACATATCGAAAAGACCTTTCACATCCTCGCCGGAATCGGGCCGATATCCGGTGCCAGACCGCTCAACAGCACCAGAATGTGGCCGTTGTGCAACCGCCTGAGCCGTTGACATCATTCGACCCCCCTCTTATCTGTCACGCAATCCCGCGTCCAGAACAGTTTCCGGGCGTTTCACGGCTTTGCGCGCAAATATCGTGCGACCTGTCACGCGCCGGGCGCCCACAAAGAAAGGACCATCCTGATGGTCAGCCTCGGCGGCATCGCCCGCAAGTTGTTCGGCTCCTCCAACGATCGCCGTGTCCGTTCCTATAAATCGCGCGTCGACGCGATCAACGCGCTCGAACCGGAGATCAAGGCGCTTTCCGACGAGGCGCTGCGCGCCAAGACCGTGGAATTCCGCGAACAGCTCGCCGCCGGTAAGTCGCTGGACGATATCCTGGTGCCGGCCTTCGCGGTCGCCCGCGAGGCGGCGTTCCGCGTCCTCGGCCTTCGTCCCTTCGATGTGCAGCTCATCGGCGGCATGATCCTTCACGAGAAGTCGATCGCCGAAATGAAGACCGGTGAAGGCAAGACGCTCGTCGCCACGCTCCCCGTCTATCTCAACGCCCTTGCCGGCAAGGGCGTGCATGTCGTGACGGTCAACGACTACCTCGCCACCCGCGACAGCGCCCAGATGGGCAGGATCTACGGCTTCCTCGGCCTTTCGACCGGCGTCATCGTGCACGGGCTCGACGACGACCAGCGCCGCGCGGCCTACGCCTGCGACATCACCTACGCGACGAACAACGAGCTCGGCTTCGACTATCTGCGCGACAACATGAAGTACGAGCGCGGCCAGATGGTCCAGCGCGGCCACTTCTTCGCCATCGTCGACGAAGTGGACTCGATCCTCGTCGACGAGGCGCGCACGCCGCTGATCATCTCCGGGCCGCTCGACGACCGCTCCGACCTCTACACGACCATCGACGCCTTCATCCCCATGCTGGACGAGGCGGACTACGAGATCGACGAGAAGCAGCGCTCGGCGAACTTCTCCGAAGTCGGTACGGAGAAGCTGGAGAACCTCCTGCGCGAGGCGGGCCTTCTCAAGGGCGAATCGCTCTACGACGTCGAGAACGTCGCCATCGTCCACCACATCAACAACGCGCTGAAGGCCCACAAGCTCTTCAGCCGCGACAAGGACTACATCGTCCGCAACGACGAGATCGTCATCATCGACGAATTCACCGGCCGCATGATGCCGGGCCGGCGCTATTCGGAAGGCCAGCACCAGGCGCTTGAGGCCAAGGAAAGGGTCACGATCCAGCCGGAAAACCAGACGCTGGCCTCGATCACCTTCCAGAACTATTTCCGCATGTACGACAAGCTCGGCGGCATGACGGGCACGGCTTCCACGGAAGCCGAGGAATTCGGCAACATCTACGGACTCGAAGTCGTGGAAGTGCCGACCAACCTGCCGATCCAGCGTATCGACGAGGACGACGAGGTCTACCGGACGGCGGAAGAGAAGTACAAGGCGATCATCGAGGAGATCAAGGCGTCCCGCGAGAAGGGCCAGCCCGTCCTCGTCGGCACGACGTCGATCGAGAAGTCCGAACTTCTGGCCGAACTCCTCAAGAAGTCGGGCTTCAAGGACTTCCAGGTCCTCAACGCCCGCTACCACGAGCAGGAAGCCTATATCGTCTCGCAGGCCGGCGTGCCGGGCGCTGTCACCATCGCGACCAACATGGCCGGCCGCGGCACCGACATCCAGCTCGGCGGCAATGTCGACATGCGGCTGGAGCGTGAGCTCGCCGAGATGGAGCCCGGTCCCGAGCGCGACGCCAAGCGCGATGCGATCATCGCCGAGGTCAAGCAGCTCAAGGAGAAGGCGCTTGCCGCCGGCGGCCTCTACGTGCTTGCCACCGAGCGCCACGAAAGCCGCCGCATCGACAACCAGCTTCGCGGCCGTTCGGGCCGTCAGGGCGACCCCGGCCGTTCGAAGTTCTTCCTGTCGCTGCAGGATGACCTGATGCGCATCTTCGGCTCCGAGCGCATGGACTCCATGCTGCAGAAGCTCGGCCTCAAGGAAGGCGAGGCCATCGTCCATCCCTGGATCAACAAGGCGCTGGAACGCGCGCAAAAGAAGGTCGAGGCCCGCAACTTCGATATCCGCAAGAACCTCCTGAAATATGACGACGTGCTCAACGACCAGCGCAAGGTCATCTTCGAGCAGCGCATCGAGCTGATGGACAGCGAGAACCTTTCGGAGATCGTTTCGGACATGCGCCACGAGGTCGTCGAAAACCTCGTGCGCCTGCACATCCCGGAAAACGCCTATGCCGAACAGTGGGACGGCCCCGGCCTCAAGCAGGGCGTCGCCGAGCAGCTGAACCTCGACCTGCCCATCGAGGCATGGGTCGCCGAGGAAGGCATCGACGAGAAGGACATCCTGGAGCGCCTGCGCGCCGCCGCCGACGGCGCTGCCGCCGACCGCGCCGAGCGCTTCGGCCCGGAAATCATGGCCTATGTCGAGCGCTCCGTGCTGCTCCAGACGCTGGACCACCTGTGGCGCGAGCATATCGTCAACCTCGATCACCTGCGTTCCGTCATCGGTTTCCGTGGCTATGCCCAGCGCGACCCGCTGCAGGAATACAAGGCCGAGGCCTTCGAACTCTTCCAGGCGCTTCTGGCGAACCTTCGCCAGACCGTCACCGCGCAGCTCATGCGGGTCGAGCTGGTGCGCCAGGCCGCCGATGCGCCCGCGCCGGTGCCGCCGTCCATGGAAGGCCATCACATCGACGGCACGACCGGCGAGGACGATTTCGGCGAAGGCGGCAACCTGATGGCCGATGCGGTCGATCCGGAAGACCGCGATCCGAACGATCCGTCGACCTGGGGCCGCGTCGCGCGCAACGAGCCGTGCCCCTGCGGTTCGGGCAAGAAATACAAGCATTGCCACGGCGCCTTCGAGCAGGCGTGACGATCCGAAAATGCCGCCTCCGGGCGGCATTTTCTTTCGGGGGATGAAGGGTGCCGTCCAACCCTTTGTTAACCCTGATCTGACAAGACTGGCTTCATCAGTTTTGCGTAGCGTTCGGGTTCCTGTGTTGATGGCGGTCATTCAGACGGCGGAGAAATTGCTGCCTGCGGGTCTGCGCGGCAAGGCCGAGCCGTTCGTGCGAACGCTCGCGGGTCTTGCCGCCGGCAACGACCCCCGCACGCTCGCCCAGCGCATGGCGCTCGTCACCTTCGCCATCCGCGTCGCCAGCGCCGCCATCGCCTTCCTTACCCAGATCGTCCTTGCCCGCGTAATGGGCGAGTTCGAATACGGCGTCTTCGTCTTCGCCTGGGCGCTCGTCGTGATCTGCGGCGACATGTCCTGTCTCGGCTTCCATACCACCGTCGTGCGCTTCCTGCCGGATTATGCGGGGCGCAACGCCCATGCGGAAATCCGCGGCCTCACCTCGACCGCGCGTATCTTCGCCATGCTGTCCTCCACGGCGCTGGCGATCCTCGGCTTCCTCGTGCTCTGGCTCTTCCACGAGAGCTTTGCCGGCTATTATGTCGTGCCGCTGTTCATCGGCCTTTTCTGCATGCCGATGATCGCGCTCGGCGACGTGCTGGACAGCACCGCGCGGGCGCATAGCTGGGCGCTGGCGGCGCTGAGCCCGACCTATATCATCCGCCCGCTGCTGATCCTCGTCTTCATGGTGCTGGCGGTGCGGGCAGGTGCGCCGCATACCGCGTTTACGGCGATGGTCGCGGCCCTCGCGGCGACCTATCTGACGACCGTCGTGCAGTTCTTCAACATCATCCGGCGGCTCGGCAGGCGCTATGTCGCGGGCCCCCGCAAGGTCGAGATGTCGCTCTGGGTGAAGGCGGCGCTGCCGATCTTCCTCATCGAGGGCTTCGGCTTCCTGCTGACCAATTCCGACGTGATCATCGTCGGGCTCTTCCTCGACCCGGAAAGCGTCGCGATCTACTTCGCGGCCGCCAAGACGATGGCGCTGGTGCATTTCGTCTTCTTCTCGGTGAAGGCCGCGGCGGCGCCGCGCTTTTCGGCGCTGTTTTCCTCCGGCGACCGGCTGGCGCTGGCGCGCTTTGCCGGCGAGACGGTGCGCTGGAGCTTCTGGCCGTCGCTTGCCGTCGGGCTCGGCGTGCTGGCGCTCGGCCATTTCCTGCTGTCGCTCTTCGGCCCTGCCTTCACCGCCGGCCACAGCCTGATGGCCATCCTGCTTGCCGGCATCATGGCGAAGGCCCTCGTTGGCCCCGGCGAGGTCCTGCTCACCATGTCGGGCGAGCAGCGGCTCTGCGTCGGCGTCTATGCCGTGGCCTTCGCGGCGAACGTCGCCTTCAACGTCACGCTCATTCCGCTCTTCGGCGTCACGGGCGCCGCCGTCGCCACCGCCGGCGCCATGGTCGTCGAGGCGGTGCTGCTGCACCTCGCCGTGCGCGGAAAGCTCTCGATCATTCTCTTCGCCTTCGCCGATCCGGCGCGGGCGAACCTTGCCAACGGGATGGACAACCATGACCGATAGCCACGGCCTCGACCATGCGATCGCGGCAGGCCGCGCCCAGGCCGTGATTCCGCCGCCGGCGCCGCTTGCACAGCCGCCCGCAGACCAGCGGATTCCCGTCGGCCGCCCGGGCCGTTCGCTGTCGCTCTATCCGGCGACGGCCGGCTACGAGCTTCAGCAGGAACTCGACTTCCTGTCGAACCGCGTCATGGATCCCAACATTTTCTTCACCGGCCGCTTCCTCGCGCCCGCCATGCCGCGGCTGGAGGACCGCACGGTGCGCCTCTCCGTCATCCGCGACGAGAGCGAGGGGCGCAGCCGCATGCGCTTCCTCATGCCCTTCTCGGTCGAGAAACCGGGCTTTTCCATCGGCACCAGCATCCTGCGCGCCTGGTCGAACCCGTTCGGCCCGCTCGGCACACCGCTGGTCGATGCCGAGGATGCCGCCGAAACGCTGGACAACCTGCTGGAAGCGCTCGCCGGGCCGGGCATCGGCCTGCCGCCGGTGCTCGTCCTGCCGGACCTTCGCCTCAACGGTCCCTTCGCGCAGCTCATGCGCGCCGTCGCCATCAGCCGGAACCTGCCGCTCACCGTGACCGACACCTATCGCCGGCCGATGCTGGAAAGCCTGCTCGACGGCCAGACCTATCTTCAAAAGGCGATCTCGCAGCAGCATTTCCGCGAATTGCGCCGGCAGTGGCGCAAGCTCGATCGCCTCGGCGCGCTCAGCTACAATGTCGCGCGCCAGCCCGCCGATATCCGCCTTCGCATGGAGGAGTTCCTGCTTTTGGAGGCGGGCGGCTGGAAGGGACGCGGCCGCACGGCGATGATCAACGACCGCTACCGCGCCGCCTTCGCCCGCGAGGCGATCACCAACCTCGCCGAGACGGACGGCGTGCGCATCCACACGCTCGACCTCGACGGCCGCGCCATCGCCTCCATGATCGTCTTCCTCACCGGCGGCGAGGCCTATACCTGGAAGACGGCCTATAACGAGGACTATGCCCGCTATTCGCCCGGCAAGCTGCTTCTTGCAGAGCTGACCGAATGGCATCTCGACGACGCCAATATCGCGCGCTCGGATTCCTGCGCCATCCCCGACCATCCGGTGATGAGCCGCTTCTGGGAGGAGCGCGAGGACATGGGCACGCTCATCATCGGCCTGCAGCAGAACCGCGACCGCGACGTGCGGCAGGTCGCGACGCAGCTCCACCTCTATCGCAATACCCGCAACGTCGCACGGCTGCTGCGGGACAAGATCCGCTCGCTCGCCAGGCGCTAGGGCATTTCCGGCCGAAGCGGGCATCGCTTCGGCGTCGTATAATCCGGTTAAAACTAGGCGGCGCGGGCCGCCTCTTCCGCCGCCTGCTTGCGCAGGAGATGGCGGATGACCTTGCCGGAGGTCGTGAGCGGCAGGGAATCGACGAAATCCACCTCGCGCGGATATTCGTGCATGGAAAGCCGGGACTTGACCCATTCGCGGATCTCGGCGGCAAGGGCCGGCGACGGCACCTCGCCGGGGCGCAGCACCACATAGGCCTTGACGGTCTCCGTGCGCACCGGGTCCGGCTTGCCGACGGCGGCGGCGAGCTGCACGGCGGGGTGGCCGGCAAGGCAGTCCTCGATCTCGCTCGGGCCGATCCGGTAGCCGGAGGAGGTGATGACGTCGTCGTCGCGGCCGAAGAAGGTGACATAGCCTTCCTCGTCCATGCGGCCGAGGTCGCCGGTCATCAGCCAGTCGCCGACGAATTTCTCCGCCGTCGCCTTGTCGTTCCGCCAGTAGCCGAGGAACATCACGGGATCGGGCCGTTTCACGGCGACCTGGCCGACGGTGCCACGCGGCAGCTCCCGGCCCTCGGCGTCGATGATCGCGACGACATGGCCGGGCACCGGCTTGCCGATCGGTCCCGGCCGCGACACGCCGAGCTTGCCGATCGAGCCGAGCACGATGTTGCATTCCGTCTGGCCGTAGAATTCGTTGATGGTGATGCCGAGCGTGTCGCGGACCCATTCCCAGGTCTCGCGGCCGAGGGATTCGCCGGCCGAGCCGATGGTGCGCAGGTTGAGCCGGTATTTTTCGCGCGGATTGACGACCGTCTTCATCAGCCGTAGCGCCGTCGGCGGAATGAAGGCGTTGCGCACGTCCATGTCCTGCATGATGCGATAGGCCATGTCGGGATCGAATTTCTGGCCCGGGGAGGAGACGACCGGCACGCCGAGCAGCAGCGCCGGCAGGAGAACGTTGAGAAGGCCGCCCGCCCAGGCCCAGTCGGACGGGGTCCAGATGCGGTCGCCGGGCTGCGGCAGGAATTCGTGGTGCATCTGGAAACCGGGCACATGGCCGAGCAACACGCGATGGCCGTGCAGCGCGCCCTTCGGCGGGCCCGTCGTGCCGGACGTATAGATCATCATGGCCGGATCATCTGGGCCGCTGTCGACGGAGGCGAACGGGCCGGCGTGCCGGGCAAGGAGGTCGTGGAAGTTCTTCGCGGCGGCATCGTCGGCCGCCTCCGTCGCGATGACGAGGTCGAGCGTCGGCAAGTCCTGCCGGATGGGTTTCAGCCGTTCGAGGCCGAAACGGTTGGTGACGATGGCCTTCGCCTCGGCGTTCTTCAGCCGGAAGGAAAGGGCGTCCGCCCCGAAGAGCAGGGCGAGCGGCAGGGCGATGGCGCCGAGCTTGTAGATCGCGACATGGGCGATCACCGTCTCGAAGCCCTGGGGGAGCAGGATCGCGACCCGGTCGCCGCTGCCGACCCCTTCCGCCCGCAGCGCGGCGGCAAAGGCGTCCGAGCGGGCGGCAAGCTCGCCATAGGTCATGGAGAGCGGCGGGGCGTCGGGCAGGAAGTGCTGGAGGCAGACCCGGTCCGGCTCGCGCGCCGCCCAGGCATCGGAAACGGCGGTGCCGATGTTGAAGCGTTCGGGAATTAGCCAGCGGAAATCCCGGTACAGCGCGTCGTAGGTCGATCTTTCGGCAAGCATCCGGTGTCTCTCCAGTTTGCTGCATTGCAACTAGCATTCCGGAGGGCCGTACCGCAATGGCGGCTTTCGAAAGGCCGGAGCCGGATCAGAGCCAGGAGAGGCGGCTGTCGACCTCGGTCACCTCCTTGATCGCCGCGGCGATGGCCACGGCGCGGTCGGCCTCTTCCGGGGAGGTGACGCTGCCGGAAAGAACGATCCGCGTGCCCTCGCAGGTGACGGTGATGTCCGAGGCGTCGATGTCGCCGGCGAGCGAAAGCGCATCCGCCACCGCCGTCTCTAGCCAGGCGGGATGGGGGCCGTCGAAATGCTCCGGCAACGCGCCCTTGAAGGTACCTTCCTTGAAAACCATGATGCGCTCCTGTGTCAGGCTTTGCAGGAAACGTGGACCGGGCGGATTTGTTCGCGCCGCCGGCGCGATCGGCCCGCATTCGGATCAGAGAGGAAGCCCCCGAAACGGATGAGACCCAAGAGCGTGCACACCGCTCTCGGGTCCCCCTCACAACCGCATCCGGGGGTGTCTGCAGTTGCACCGGTTAAATGCGGCTTTGCAAAATTTGTTCCCGCTAAAAAAGGAAATTTCGGGATGGCGGTCCATTTTGCTGCCGCGTGGGGGCGTATAGGCGGTTCAGGCTGATAATGAGCGTCGGGGTGGCTCTTGCATGTGAGCTTTCCGCAGCGGCTTGACGGATGCCTCGCGATCCGGCAATGTAAATATGAATAAAATATTATATGAAGAATTGCGATCAGGGCATTAAGCTTGGGCAAGACTGAGCGGATCGCCTTGTGGGGACTTTCAATACATTGCCATTCTTTCAAGCCTCCCCGGCGAACGGGCGGGTCCGAAAGAAGTGCTCGCCATTTGCATGAGCAACCATTTCAAGCTTTCTCTTCGGCAGGTTGACCTTCGACCGCTCGACTTCTGGGCGTATGGCAATGCAAGAGATTCACAAAGATCCGGTCCGTCCAGCCTCCCGCTACAGGGTCACGAGTCCTGCGCCGCGCGAGGCGTGGAAGGACTTGATGATGGAAGACCTTGACGCGATCCCCTATCAGTCGCCCGAGTGGTGCGAGGCTATTTGCGCGGATGGCCGTTTCAGGGATATCAGCCGCCACTATGAATTCGAAGACGGCTGCCGGATCGTCGTTCCGCTGGTGACGGTTGTCACGCTTGGTCCCGCCCGGTTCACTGCCGCGTCCTACCCGGATGGCTGCGGCATGGGCGGCGCCATCTGCGGCGGCAACACAACTGCCACTCACCTGCGGCACGTATTGAAGGACCTCATGGCTTCAAACGTCTTCAGCATAAAGATCAGGCCAAATCCGATGCAGGGGAGACGTTGGGCCGAGGCGGCTTCCGGACTGGCCCTGACGACGAGGGCGCGCCGGGCGCATGTCATCGACCTGAAGGAGGGGTTCGATCACGTCTACAACAAGCTCTTCACCCGCGATACAAGGAGCGGCATCCGCAAGGCCGAGAGAAAGGGGGTTGTCATAAGGAACAGCAGCAACGGCGATCTGATACCCGTCCTCCACGGCCTGCTGGCTCGATCCGTCGAGCGGTGGGCCGCCCAGCAGCGCGAGCCGCTCTGGCTGGCGAGGTTTCGTTTCAGGCGGCGGGATCCGATCGAGAAACTGTACCGCATCCAGGAAGCTTTCGGTTCCGATTGCAAGGTCTGGGCAGCTTGGGTGGATGGAACGCCGGTTGCCGCCTCCCTTGTGTTGACCGGCCGGCATGTGAATGATTCCCGGGGCGCCCTCGACCGTGCTGCCCTCGGAACCTCCTGTGCCAACGATCTTCTCCAGAAGCTCACGATCGAAGAGGCCTGCCAGTCGGGGTGCCGTTTCTATCATCTCGGCGAAAGCGGAAACTCGGCTTCGCTCGCCCATTTCAAGGAGCGCTTCGGCGCAACCGCCTATCACTATGACGAAATCCTCATCGAGCAATTCCCCCTGTTCCGGATCGAGCAGTCGCTCAAGGGCGGGGTAAAGAAAGTGATCGGCTTCAAGGACTGAGCTCGCGACAGGCCGGATGCGGGATTCCTGCCGATGAAGGCGTGCAAGTTTGCGATTCAGGGACTGGAAAAGAGTTTGGTGCCCCATGCCGGAATCGAACCAGCACTCCTTTCGGAACTCGATTTTGAGTCGAGCGCGTCTACCAGTTCCGCCAATGGGGCACGGCACTTGCAGCAATCGCGTTTACACGAAGCGCCTTCGGGCGGCAACCGGCAAATCAGGGGGCGGGTGCGATCACTTATGCGTGCGGTGCATTTACAAAGGCGGCTCACCTGATAGAACTCGGCGCCGTTTCGCCGGCATCTCCGCCGGTCTTTCTGGACGAGCCCGATGACCGCATCCCTTTCCCGCAAGACATCCGCAGGCCTCCTTTCGCTCGGCATGGCCGCGACCGTGGGCGGGGCGCTCGCCTTCGAGCATATCGGCGGCTACATTCCCTGTGCGCTTTGCCTTCTCCAGCGCGATCCTTATTACTACGGCATCCCGGTGGCCGTCGCGGCTCTTCTCTCCGCGCTTTTCGGCGGCCCGGCCTGGCTGACGCGGCTGCTGCTCGCCGTGGCCGGCATCATGATGCTGGTTGGCGCCGGCATGGGGGTCTATCACGCGGGCGTGGAATGGGGCTTCTGGGAGGGACCTGCGACCTGCGCGACTTCCGCGCAGGGCGTCACGCAGAATGCCGGCGACCTTCTCTCGGACCTCAATGCCAAGCACGGCCCGTCCTGCACGGAAGCGTCCTTCCGCCTGCTCGGTTTGTCGTTCGCCGGCTGGAACGTGATCGCAAGCCTGATCCTTGCCGCGATCGCCTTTTCTGGCGCGCGGTCGGCGAAAGCTTGAAGCCCGCAACCTGATCTCGAATGCATGCCGCAGGTGCGCGAAAGCGCTCCCGCGCGGCAGGACTCAGGGTTGCAGTTCGACGTCCCAGTAGAGATAGTCCATCCAGCTTTCATGCAGATAGTTGGGTGGAAACAGTCGCCCGTTGTTGTGCAGATCCTGAACCGTCGGCTGGTAGGGCTTCTGATGCGGGTGCATGCCCGCCTGCTTCGGCAGCTTGCTGCCTTTTCTCAAATTGCACGGGGAGCAGGCCGCGACCACATTGTGCCACGTCGTCTCGCCGCCATGGGCGCGGGGGATGACATGGTCGAAGGTCAGGTCGTCCGGCGACCCGCAGTACTGGCATTCGAACTTGTCGCGCAGGAACACGTTGAACCGGGTAAAGGCCGGATGACGTGACGGCTGCACGTAGGTTTTCAGGCACACGACGCTCGGCAGGCGCATCGTGAAGCTGGGAGAGGAGACCGAATGTTCGTATTCGGCGATGATGTTTACGCGGTCAAGAAACACGGCCTTGATCGCGTCCTGCCAGGACCACAGCGACAAGGGATAATAACTCAGCGGCCTGTAGTCAGCATTCAATACAAGGGCTGGCAGGGCCTGTGGTGAAACAGAAATCGTCAAGGGCGTCTCCTCGCGCGATTCGGCATCTGCCTTTCTATATTAGGCCTGTTGTTACAGCATTGTGAAGCAAGAAAGAAAAAGCGAAAACAAGGTATTTTGAGGGCTCAGCCCTCCAGCACCGGCGCCACTTCGCGGCGCATTTCCCGCGCATAGTAGGCCCAGAAAAGCCGGGCCGAGACGCCGCGCCAGGGCGACCAGCCTTCCGCGATCCGGTCGAGTTCCTGCGGGCTCGGGCGGACGGCAAGGCCGAGCGCATGGGCGACGGCGTTCTGAAGGGCGACGTCGCCCGAGGGGAAGATATCCGGATGCCCGCCGCAGAAGAGCAGGTAGACATCCGCCGTCCAGCGGCCGATGCCCTTGATGGCGGTGAGCTTGCGCGTCGCGGCCGCTGCCTCCATCGTGCAGACGGCGTCGAGATCGAGGTCGCCGCGGTCGACGGCCTCGGCTGCCCGGCGCAGGGTGTCCGCCTTGGCGCGCGACAGGCCGACGGCGCGGCAGGCTTCGTCGGAAAGGCCGAGAATGTGGTGGGGCGTGATGTCGCCGGCCGTCTCCTCCAGCCGCCGCCAGATCGCATCGGCGCTCGCCCGCGAGACCATCTGCGCCACGATGATGCCCGCAAGGCCGCGGTAACCGGGCGCGAGCCGGCGCAGCGGCACCGGGCCGGCCTTGTCGATGACGGTGAAGAGGCGCGCGTCGAGCAGCGCGAGGTCGACGAGCCCCGCGGCGACATCCGCCTCTGTTCTGATCATGTGCAGTTGCATGGCTCCAAGCAGTCCTAAAGCATGTCTGCCGAAAGCGGGAACCGGTTTCGGGACAAAGACATGCGTAAAAGCAAAGAGCTAAAGCGCAAGGAGCGAATCTGAAAGATCGCGACGCGCTTTAGCGCGGTAGTGGCGCGACACGCCTCTTCATGCCAGAAGAAGACCTCATGCAAAGCTCTTTGTCAAAAAATCGCGTCTTCCGTTTCGCGCCGAGCCCCAACGGCCTGCTGCATCTCGGCCATGCGTTGTCGGCGATCCTCAACCATGACCTTGCCGCGGCCTGCGGCGGGCGTTTCCTGCTGCGCATCGAGGATATCGATCCGGCGCGCTCGCGGCCCGAATTCGAGGCGGCGATCTATCGCGACCTCGCCTGGCTCGGGCTCGACTGGGAAGGGCCGGTGCGGCGCCAGTCGGAGCATCTCGCCTTCTATGCCGAGGCGCTGGAGCGGCTGAAGGCGATGGGCGTGCTCTATCCCGGCTTCCTCAGCCGGGGCGAGGTGAAGGCGCGCGTCGAGGCGCATGAGGCGGCGGGCGGCGTCTGGCCGCGCGATCCGGATGGTGCGCCGCTCTATCCGACGGAGGAGCGCGGGCTCGACCGGGCGCAGGCGCTCGCCCTCATCGCTAAGGGCCGGCAGCATGCCTGGCGGCTCGACATGGAGAAGGCCCGGGCGCTCGTGCCGGCGGCGCTGGACTGGTCGGAGAGCGGCGAGGGGCCGGAGGGCGAGACGGGGACGGTCGCGGCGCTCCCGGAGCGCTGGGGCGACATCATCCTCTCGCGGCCGGATGCGCCGGCGAGCTACCACCTTGCCGTCGTGCTCGACGACGCGGCGCAGAGCGTCACCGATGTGGTGCGGGGACAGGACCTCTTCCATGCGACGGCCGTTCACCGGCTGCTGCAATGCCTGCTCGGCCTGCCGGCGCCGCGCTACACCCATCACGGGCTCGTGCCGGGGCCGGACGGGCGAAAACTCTCCAAGAGCAATCAGGATACGGGAATCGCGGCCTATCGCGGGAAGGGCGTCTCACCGGCCGGCATTCGCGCCCTGCTCGCGGGCTATGGCTTCGTCCTCCATTGATTCCTCCTCTGCCTGCCGCGTTTTCCTGACGCCGCGGATGCGGTCGAGGAGCAGGTGCTTGACGCGGTATTTCAGCAGCGCGGCATTGATCTCGGCGCCCATGATGAAGATCGCCCCGATCATGTAGAGGAAGACCAGCGCGATCATGATCGAGGCGAGGCCCGCATAGGTCGATACATATGTGGCGAAGGTGGAAAGATAGGAGGCGAAGGCATAGGCGCCGACCGCCCAGAAGAGCAGGGTCAGCAGGATGCCGGGCAGCACGTCGGCGATCTTGCGGCGCCCGGCGGGAAGCCACAGATGGGCGATCAGCAGGCCGATCAGCAGCACGAGCACGGTGCCGACGAGCCCCCAGCTCTCCACCCAGGAATAGAGATAGGAAAGCCAGGGCAGCCAGTCGCCGGTGGCGCGGACCGCAAGGGGCGCGGCGACGAGCACGATGCTGATGACGGCCAGCGCCAGCACGCCGGCGATGACGAAGCCGAGGCTGGCAAGGCGCGTCATGTACCAGTAGCGCGTTTCGGCCACGCGATAGGCGCGGTTGAGCGAAATGCGCAGTGCCTCCACCCCGTTGGAGGCGAAATAGGCGGCGGCGAGCACGGAGACGGTCAGCAGCCCGCCGCGCGGGATGGTCAGCACCGCGACGACCTCGCGGGAGATCGGCGCGGCGATCGATTCCGGCCAGGTATCGAAGATGAGGTGGACGGCGGTCTCGGCGAACTGGTCGGCGCCGAGGAAGGAGCCGAGCGCTGTGCCGAAGATCAGGAAGGGAAAGACGGCGAGCAGGGTGGAAAGCGCCACATGGCTCGCCATGGCCCAGCCGTCGTCTTCGGAAAAATGCCAGATCGCATCGAAAATGACCTTGTAGGCGCAACGGATGGCGGTCGGCATCGGCGTATCCCAGTCCCTTGCGGCCGGACGGCCGCCTCTTTCATTGTCTCTCCGGTCATAACCCCTTACATCGGCTTTTGTTTAAAGGTTACGCGCGGATTGCGATTCGAATGCCGCCTTGCGTTGCGCAAGCAACGCGGGGCCTGGCGGTGAATATGGGAAACCGGCGCGGATTTGTACAGGAAACCGCCATGTCTTCTCAGAATGCGCCCATGCCGCCGAGCATCATCGTGACGGGCTGCTCCTCCGGCATCGGTGCCCATTGCGCCCGCGCGCTGAAGGCCGAGGGCTGGCGCGTCTTCGCGACGGTGCGGCGGGAGGAGGACCTTGCGGGGCTTGCGGCGGACGGCATCGAGGCGCTGCTGATGGACTATACCAGGCCCGAGACCATCGCCGCCCTGGTGGAGACCGTGCTAGGGCGCACCGGCGGTCGGCTCGATGGGCTCTTCAACAACGGGGCCTATGGCCAGGCCGGCGCGGTGGAGGACCTCCCGGTCGAAGCGCTGCGCGCGCAGTTCGAGACGAATGTCTTCGGCTGGCACGACCTGACGCGGCGGGTGATTCCGGTGATGCGCCGGCAGGGGCACGGGCGCATCGTGCAATGCTCGTCGATCCTCGGCATCGTGCCCTATCGCTGGCGCGGCGCCTACAATGCCTCGAAATTCGCGCTGGAGGGCCTGTCGCTGACGCTGCGCATGGAGCTTGCCGGCTCGGGCATCCATGTCAGCCTCATCGAGCCGGGGCCCATCGCCTCGCGCTTCACCGCCAATGCGCTGGTGCAGATCGAGAAGACCATCGATCTGGAGAATTCGGTGCATGCGGAGGAATATCGCCGGCAGTTGCGGCGGCTGCGCGGGGAGGCGAAGCCGGCACGCGGCAAGCTCGGGCCGGAGGCGGTGCATGCGGTGCTGCGCCATGCGTTGACGGCAAGGTCGCCCCGCCCGCACTATGTCGTGACCGCGCCGGCGCGGCAGGGCGTTCTTCTCAAGAAGCTGCTGCCAGCGGCGCTCTTCTACCGTATCATCGGGCGGCTCGGCTGACGCGGCGCGGCGTCGCAGGCTTCACGCCGCAAAATGCGTGCACTTTGCGCGAAATGCCCTATTTGAATAGGGCTGACAGAAATCAAACCGGATCGTTGGCATGTCTTCCTTCCTCACCTTCCTGACCATGCTCGTCATGGGCCTCGTCGCCATCGTGCTCGTGCGCGGTCTCGTCAACATGGCCAGGGGCGGCAGCGGCAACACCTCGAACAAGCTGATGCAGGCGCGCGTGCTGCTGCAGGCGATCGCCATCATCCTCATCATGCTGACCTTGTGGATCACCGGCGGCGGGCGCGGCTGATGGTCAAGCTCAACAAAATCTATACCCGCACGGGCGACAACGGCACGACGGGCCTCGTCGTTGGCCCGCGCCGCAAGAAGCACGACCTGCGCGTGGAATCCTACGGCGAGGTGGACGAGGCCAATTCCGTTATCGGCCTCGCCCGCCAGCATCTTGCCGATTTCCCGGCGCTCGACCGGATGCTGATGCGCGTCCAGAATGACCTCTTCGATCTCGGCGCAGATCTTGCCACCCCCGAGACCGGCAGGAAGCTCGACTACGAGCCGCTGCGCATCGCGCAGGCGCAGGTGGACCGGCTGGAAAAGGAGATCGATGCGCTCAATGCCGATCTCGAGCCGCTGCGCTCCTTCGTGCTGCCGGGCGGCACGCCCGCGGCGGCGGCGCTGCATCTTGCGCGCACCGTCGCGCGCCGGGCCGAGCGCCGCATCGTCGCGCTGCAGGACAGCGAAGGCGAGACCGTGTCGGCGGCGGCGGTCGCCTATATCAACCGGCTTTCCGATTTCCTCTTTGTCGCGGCGCGCTGGGTGAACGACAAGGGGCGCGCGGACATATTGTGGGTGCCGGGGCAGAACAGGTAAGCTCTCCGGCAAGGTCCCGCGAGCGCATCGAAAATCGCGCAAGGGGCCGCGGGCCGGAAGGGGATCCATGTTCATACCGCTGCATGACGCGAACGCCCTGAAATACATCAAGGTGCAATATGTCACGATCGGCCTGATCGTGGCGAATGTCGCCGTCTGGCTGGTGACGGGCCTTGCCTCCACGCAGGCCTTTTCCGATGCCGCGGTGGTGGGGCTCGGCTATATTCCCGCGGTCGTCTTCGACTTCGCCGATCTGGAGCCGGGGCTCGTCCTGGTGCCGGAGGATGCGACCTACATCACCTATGCCTTCCTGCATGGCGACTTCATGCATCTGGCCTCCAACATGCTGTTCCTCTGGGTGTTCGGCGACAATGTCGAGGATGCGCTGGGGCATTTCCGCTTCCTCGTCTTCTATCTTCTCTGTGCGGCGGCGGGCGCCCTGGTGCACGGGCTGGCGCAACCGGATTCGGAGGCGCCGCTGATCGGCGCGTCGGGGGCGATCTCGGGCGTGGTCGCTGCCTATTTCCTGCTGCATCCGAAGGTGCGGGTCTGGGTTTTGGTGTTCTTCCGCATCCCGTTGCCGCTGCCGGCGGTCATCCCGCTCGCCTTCTGGATCGCCCAGCAATTCTACATGCTGCTGGCAGACGGCGACAGCGGCGTCTCCTGGGGCGCGCATGTCGGCGGCATCCTGGCGGGGGCGGTTCTCGTGCTCGTCCTGCGCCGGCGCGGCGTGCCGCTGTTCGACCGGACAATCGTGACGCCGAGGGCCGTCAGGCATGTGGAAGCGGGGCCGGTCCCCGCCGAGGAGGCGCCCGTCCCCACCCCGGCGCCGCCGCGCCATTGGGGTCGATGATGGCGACATACAGCGAAAATTGACGTGAACGTAAAGGTAATTTATAAGCCTTCCGTTTTCACTTGGGAGGGCGGATGATGCATTGTAATTGGGGAAAAAACGCGTATCGATGTCGCCAACCGGCAATCAGGTCGCCTCTGAAAGGCGCATTTTCCCTCGCGGGCATTTGAAGGAAGGAAGCCATGAAGATCCTGGTCCCAGTCAAGCGTGTTGTTGACTACAACGTAAAGATCCGTGTGAAGGCGGATGGCTCGGGTGTCGAGCTTGCCAATGTTAAGATGTCGATGAACCCGTTCGACGAGATTTCGGTGGAAGAGGCGCTGCGGCTGAAGGAAGCCGGCA